>Ga0114972_10000351_pt1 | contig 34195 bp, 28 predicted proteins | sample M_140807_EF_Meta_FD_87354 | JGI IMG/M metagenome (GOLD analysis project Ga0114972, IMG submission 87354) | Freshwater microbial communities from Lake Montjoie, Canada to study carbon cycling - M_140807_EF_MetaG | ecosystem: Environmental > Aquatic > Freshwater > Lake | place: Lake Montjoie... | reverse complement strand
GCCTCGCTTAAATCTGTTGAATTTGCTGCGCATGCAGCCTAAATTTTGGTGAATCTTTTCGAACCGGCGCTAAAAACCCCTGGACGCGTACTGTGCAACCCAAACTTGTTGTGAGTGCCATCTGTGCTAAGTCTCCCATCGCCACAACTGCCAGCGTGAACGCTAAACGGCGCGGTTGACCTGCCTCAGTGACCTCGGACTCGTGTGAGAGAAGAAACTCAAGCACTGCAACCCCGGATGGCGTGTACCTTAAGGGGGAAAGCTCAAATACCTGACCCTGCACTTCAAGCCGATTCACAACATGCCTAGCTTACTCAGCCTCGCCTGGCGTTGCTTCAGCCGAAGCCTTACGGGCTTCGTCGCGTTCAACTTGTTTCATCATGAGTGAAGGCTCGGCTTGAGCGGCTTTGGTCTTGATGACAAGGTGGCGCAACACAGCGTCGTTGTAGCGAAACGAATGCTCGAGTTCGTCGAGTGTGGGTTGACCGCACTCGATGTTGAAACACACATAGTGTGCTTTCACCAGTTTTTGAATAGGGTAAGCGAGTTGACGACGACCCCAATCTTCAGTGCGGTGAACTTTACCGCCTTGGGTAGTCACCAGCGCTTGATAACGCTCGACCATTGCGGGAACTTGCTCGCTTTGATCTGGGTGAACAATAAAAACCACTTCGTAGTGACGCATTTGAACTCCTAAGGGTGTCCGAAGAGCCTGTAAAAAGCGCGCCTCGGGGGCAGCCCGCCACACCAAACACTGGTTGGTCGAGCAAGAAAGCCTTTGATTATCGTATATTTACGCGATTTATGCAAGCTCTGCAGCAAAACGGGCACGCACCGAGTGCTCAATACCGGCCGCATCGAGCCCGACACTCGCCAACAAAGCACCTTGTTCGCCGTGATCAATAAAGCGATCAGGCAAGCCAAGCTGTAGCAACGGACACACCACCCCCGCTGCCGCCAGCGCTTCTGCCACGGCACTGCCCGCCCCACCCATGACCGCACCCTCTTCGAGCGTCACCAACCCAGTGTGTGTGGCCGCTAATTCAAGCACCAACGCCACATCAAGTGGTTTGACGAAACGCATATCCGCCACAGTCAGATTCAAAGCCTCGGCGGCTTTAAGCGCGGCGGGCAGTAAGGTGCCAAACACTAATATCGCAATATCTTTACCATGCCGACGCACCATCCCTCGGCCCACTTCAACCGTCGCCAAAGCCGCCTGGGGCACAGCACCTACCCCCGCTCCGCGCGGATAGCGTACCGTCGCGGGGCCCGGGTACTGATAACAGGTCGACAGCAGCAACCTGAGCTCGTTTTCGTCAGAGGGCGTGGCCACCACCATATTCGGAATGCAACGCACAAACGCAATGTCGTAATTGCCGGCATGCGTTGCACCGTCAGCCCCAACCAACCCAGCCCGGTCCAGCGCAAAGGTCACGTCCAGATTTTGCAGTGCCACATCATGAATCAATTGATCATAGCCGCGCTGCAAAAAGGTCGAATAAATCGCCACGACTGGTTTTTTACCTTCACAGGCAAGGCCTGCGGCAAACGTCACCGCGTGTTGCTCGGCAATCCCCACATCAAAATAACGCTTAGGAAAACGACGTTCGAACTCAACCATCCCACTGCCCTCGCGCATCGCAGGCGTAATACCCACTAAACGCTGGTCTTGTTCGCCCATGTCACACAGCCAGGTGCCAAACACCTGAGTAAAGGTCGTTTTAGGAGCTGCGGTAGGCTTTTGAATCCCGATCGAGGGATCAAATTTTCCGGGGCCGTGATACAGCACGGGGTCAGCCTCAGCAAGCTTATAACCCTGCCCTTTTTTGGTGACCACATGCAAAAACTGTGGCCCTTTAAGAGCGCGCATGTTTTGTAGCGTTGGAATCAGTGAGTCGAGATCATGTCCGTCAATCGGCCCGACATAGTTAAAACCCATCTCTTCAAACAAAGTGGCCGGCGTCACCATCCCTTTGGCATGCTCTTCAAAGCGGCGTGCCAACTCAAGCACCGGAGGCATATGTTGTAAGACAGAGCGCCCAACGTTTTTGGCCGCCGCATAAAACTGCCCCGACATTAAACGCGCAAGATAACGATTGAGTGCGCCCACTGGCGGCGAAATCGACATATCGTTGTCGTTGAGAATCACCAGCAAATTGATATCGGGCGTCACGCCGGCGTTATTCATGGCTTCAAACGCCATGCCGGCCGACATCGAACCATCGCCAATCACAGCAATGTGCTGACGCGAGACCCCAGCATTGCGCGAGGCCACAGCCATGCCTAACGCCGCAGAAATCGAGGTAGAAGAATGTGCCGTCCCAAAAGCGTCGTATTCGGATTCACTACGCTTGGGGAAACCAGACATGCCACCAAACTGTCTGAGCGTGCTCATGCCCGCTTTGCGTCCGGTTAAGATTTTGTGCGGATAAGACTGATGGCCCACATCCCAAATAATCCGGTCATGTGGCGTGTCATAGACATAATGCAAGGCGACTGTGAGTTCAACCGTACCCAGGTTTGAAGATAAATGCCCACCGGTGCGCGACACAGAATCAAGCACAAAGGCGCGCAGTTGATCTGCCAGTTTTCGCAGCTCGCGTTTATCAAGCGGCTTGAGATCGGCAGGAGAATGAATACGGTCAAGCAAGTCGGTGGGCATATGTGTCTTAACTTCTACAAAAAATCATCACAACCATTTTAATGATCGCGTAAAACAATGAAATCGGCTAACCCTGCTAACAAGGCAGCAGAGTCACCCAAGGGGTTTAAAGCGGCCACCGCGCGTTGATGCAATTCGCCCGCGAAAGCACGGGCTTGCGCCAAACCCATCAGTGTGACATACGTCGGCTTGTTGGCCGCTGCGTCTTTTCCGGGGGTTTTACCCAACTGAGAACTATCGGCGGTGACATCAAGCACGTCGTCAATCACCTGAAAAGCCAGACCCATTGCCGCCGAATACGCGTCGAGGGCACTGCGCTGCTGTGCATTTGCACCGCCGGCCAACCCGCCCAGCGAAACGCTTGCCGCAAGCAAAGCGCCAGTTTTCAGAACATGCATTTGTTGCAAAGCTTGCTGAGTCAGGGCTTTACCAACACTTTCTAAGTCGATCGCTTGCCCGCCGGCCATCCCGAGACTTCCGGCGGCTTGGGCCAGGTCGCGAATCGCCTGAACGATCAACGGCGGCGCGATTGGCATTTGTGCAAGCAGATCAAACGCCAGCGGTTGCAAGGCGTCGCCCGCCAGCAACGCTGTGGCTTCGTCAAACTGTACATGCACGGTGGGGCGACCACGCCGCAAGACATCGTCATCCATGCAAGGCAAATCATCATGTACCAACGAGTAGGCATGCACAAGCTCAACGGCGGCGGCGGCGAGATCTTGTGCGTACTCGCGTTCGGCGTCTGATTGTGTTGACAGCGCTGGTCGGCAAGCATGCGCAGCCGCAAATACGAGTGCTGCACGCACGCGCTTACCACCGCCTAGCACCGAATAGCGCATGGCGCGATGCAAACGTGCTGGCACCGCCTCTTCTCGCGGCAAGACACGAGCCAACACCTGCTCAACATGTTGCGCGCGCTCAGACAACCAGGCAGAAAAATCAACAGCAGACAGACTCATGACGCGTCGGCATCCAGACCTTCAAAGGGGCGCAGCATGCCAGCTTCGAGGACTTTGACTTGTTGCTCGGCTTGCGCCAGCTTTTGCTGGCAGAGTCGAGTCAGAGCTACACCACGAGCGTAAGCAGCCAATGACTGTTCGAGCGCAAGTGAACCGGTTTCCATGGTGGCCACCAACGCTTCGAGCTCAGCGAGCGCCGTCTCGAAATCTTCAGGCAGGCTTGGATCGAGTTCGGTAGCGGCTTCGCCTAGTTTGGTCGATGTTTTGTTAGCCTTGGTCAAGCGATACTCCGAAGACAGGGTTACCGTCTAAATTAAACACAAACAGATGTAAACCTGATTGTACGAGATGATCCGGTCTCAACACCTTGAGGTACAATGGTTTTTTAAGGTTAATCGGTCAATCCGGTTTTCTTCACGCCAGAACGGTACTGTCCGTCCTGGCTTTTTTATCGGTGCAGAGGGAATCATGACCGACATTGGTCGGATGGCGCACTTGGCGCCCGCTCGTACCCAGCTTGCTGTCGACACATATTTTGACCAAGCCCGCTTTGAGCGCGAGCAAAAGAGTATTTTTCAACAGTTTTCGCGTTACGTCGGGCACCAAAAAAGCGTCCCACAACCCGGAGACTGGCGCAGCCTATCTCACGAAAATAACGGCAGAGTCTTGGTGCGTGGCCAAAACGGCATCGAACTACTCTCTAACGTTTGCCGGCATCGTCAAGCGTTAATGCTGGGTGGCCAAACGGGCAATGTCTCAGGTCACAGCAATACCCATGGCAACCTCAGGGATACTGGCGGCAACATCGTGTGCCCACTCCATCGCTGGACGTACGATCAGCAAGGTCAATTACTGGGCGCACCGCATTTTGATAATACGCCCTGCCTGAATCTCGAGCGCTTTGCGCTTAAGGATTGTCACGGCTTGCTCTTTGAAGGCCCACGCGACCCAGTTGCCGAAATCGGCAAATTATTCAAGCGACCAGAATTTGATTTTTCAGACTATGTGCTTGATCACGTTGAAGTGCACCAGTGCAATTACAACTGGAAGACCTTCATCGAGGTTTATCTCGAAGACTATCATGTCGCACCGTTCCATCCGGGTCTTGGGCACTTTGTCACCTGTGATGATTTGTCCTGGGAGTTCACTGAGCACTACAGCATGCAGCGCGTTGGCGTGCATCGTGCGCTCTCGCAACCTGGGTCACCAGCCTATAAAGTTTGGCACGACAAGTTGCTAGCATTTCGCGGCGGCCAGGCACCCGATTTCGGTGCGGTCTGGGTCACGTATTTTCCGACACACATGATCGAGCTTTATCCTCATGTTGCCGTACTCTCAACCCTTTACCCAAAGTCACCCACTGAAACGGTCAATATCGTCGAGTTTTACTATCCCGAAGAAATCGCGCTGTTTGAGCGCGAGTTTGTCGAGGCGCAACGCGAAGCCTACATGGAAACCGCGGTCGAAGATGACGAAATCGCCGAGCGCATGGACGCAGGGCGAGCCGCTTTAATGGCTCGTGGTACCTCAGAAATCGGGCCGTATCAGTCACCCATGGAAGACGGCATGCAGCATTTTCATGAATGGTATCGCAAAGCCATGAACGAAACCGAGAACTTTTAGCCCCGCCGCTTGTCCAAATTCACAATAAAGAGTTCAGCGCGGGGCCGCGGCATCAACCACACGTGCAGTTCGCGGTAACAACCAAGCAACGAATCGGTCATATTGCGTTTTTTTTTGGTGAATTAAAGTGTTTTTGTAGTTATATTTTATTTAACGGTGCAAGCCTTTTCAATTTTTCTCACCTCTTAAAAGATCATGAAACGAATTATTCTTTTTGTGCTGACTAACCTTGCGGTCGTGCTGGTACTGAGTGCCACCTTGAGTATTTTGGGTGTCAATCGCTTTATGACGCAGCAAGGGCTAAATGTTCAGATGCTGTTAGTGTTTTCTGTCATTGTTGGCTTTACGGGTGCTATTTTTTCGCTCTTAATCAGCAAGTGGATGGCCAAACAGAGTACCGGCGCAAGGGTGATTGACCCGCGAGCACCGAACGGCGCAAAAGAGCAGTGGCTCGTCGACACCGTGCATCAAATTGCTGATCGCGCCGGCATTGGTCACCCTGAAGTGGCAATCTACGATGGCGAACCCAACGCTTTTGCGACAGGCGCGTTTCGTAACGACTCGCTTGTGGCGGTCTCAACGGGCTTGCTTGACAGCATGACCGAAGAAGAAGTCACTGCCGTGCTCGCACACGAAGTGGCGCACATCGCCAACGGCGACATGATCACTCTGACCCTGATCCAGGGCGTGGTCAATACGTTTGTCGTGTTTTTAGCTCGAATCGTCGGCTACTTTGTTGACCGCGTGATTCTTAAAAACGACAAAGGGACTGGGCTTGGTTATTACGCAACGGTGATCGTTTGCGAAATTGCTTTCGGTGTCGCAGCGAGTTTGATCGTAGCGTGGTTTTCGCGTCAGCGCGAATATCGCGCAGATGCGGGTTCAGCTTCGCTGCTCAGCTCGCGCGAACCGATGATTCGCGCCTTGTCACGCCTCGGCGGCCTGACGCCTGGCGCTTTGCCCAAAAGCTTTGAAGCTTCGGGGATCAGTGGCGGTGGCGGGATTAGCGCGATGTTTGCAACGCACCCGCCCATCAATGCGCGTATCAACGCTTTACAAAATCTGCGCGTGAAGTAATAGCGGTTTGCCGCTTTGGTCTAAATAGCCCCAGCAATGGGGCTATTTTTTTGACTGAGCCAACCTTGTCATTGTCTGACCAGTACTGCTGGGCTGTTGCGTGTGTCTAGTGCGCTTGCTCCCAATTAGGGCCAACCCCGACCTCGGCCACAAGCGGTACTCGCAAACTTGCCACGTCACACATTAAACCCGGCAAGTTGTCTTTAATACGATCGACTTCAGACAGCGGTACATCTAACACCAATTCATCGTGCACCTGCATGACCATTTTGGTTTGGAGTTGTTCGTGCGCAAGCCAATTTTGTACCGCGACCATAGCAAGCTTGATCAAATCGGCTGCAGTACCTTGCATGGGTGCGTTAATCGCAGCCCGCTCAGCGCCCGCACGACGCGCACCGGCGGCATTAATGTCGGCTAACCATAAGCGTCGACCAAACACGGTCTCAACATAGCCTTGCGCATGGGCCAAGGCTCGGGTCTCGGCCATGTACTGAGCCACCCCTGGGTAACGCGTGAAATAACGGTCGATATAGGATTGCGCCGCATCGCGTGTGATACCCAGATTGCTTGCCAAACCAAAGGCACCCATCCCGTAGATCAAACCAAAGTTAATCGCCTTAGCCGCGCGACGCTGCTCTGAAGACACCTCTTGCAGATTGACCCCGAACACTTCAGAGGCGGTTGCCTTATGAATATCCTCGCCCGCCGCAAAAGCACGCTGCAGATTTGCGTCATTCGAGACGTGTGCCATCACACGTAATTCAATTTGCGAATAGTCGGCAGAAATAATGACGCCATTTGTAGCAACAAAGGCTTCGCGCACACGCCGCCCCGCTTCAGAACGTACCGGTATGTTTTGCAAATTAGGCTCAGACGAGGCCAGACGCCCGGTAATGACCGCAGCTTGAGCGTAGTGCGTGTGAACACGACCCGTTCTCGCATTCACCATTTTCGGTAGTTTATCGGTGTAGGTCGATTTCAGTTTTGCCAGCCCACGATACTCGAGCAGAACCTGAGGTAAGGGGTAGTCTTCTGCCAACTTCGTGAGCACGTCTTCGTCGGTTGAGGGCGCGCCACCAGGCGTTTTACGCACTACCGGCAACTGCATTTTTGTGAACAGGATTTCACCCAATTGCTTGGGCGAATTTAAATTAAACGGCTGTTCGGCGATTGTGTAAGCCCGCTGCTCGAGAGCCAACAACTCTTGACCAATCACGTGGCTTTGTCGACCAAGCTCAGCAGAGTCAATCATGACACCGTTGCATTCGATTTCAAACAGCACACGCGAGACTAAGATTTCAAGCTGGTAGATATACTCAAGCGAGGCAAGCGCCTTCACCTCTGGTCGCAACACGTGATGCAAACGTAACGTGAAATCGGCATCTTCGCAGGCGTAGTGGGTGGCACGTTCAAGGTCGACTTCATCAAACCCGATTTGATGCGCCCCCTTACCGCACAACTGTTCGTAAGACGTCCCCTTGACACCCAGGCGACGCAAACACAGATCTTCGAGCCCCACGCCACGGTGTGACTCGAGCACATACGCTTGCAGCATGGTGTCATCCGCAACACCTCGCAAATCAATACCCTCGTTTGCAAAAACATGGGTGTCGTATTTGGCGTGATGCAAGAGCTTGGTGGGCCGCGGGTCTTCAAGCCAAACTTTCATACGCGCCAATACCTCAGCGCGCGGCAATTGCCCCTGCGCGTCAGCACCGCGATGCGCGACCGGAATGTAACAAGCGACGCCCGGCTCAACTGAGAGCGAAATGCCCACCAGGCGTGCCTGCATCGCTTCGAGCGCGGTGGTCTCGGTATCTAAAGCCACACATTGCGCCGCTGACACCCGAGCAAGCCACTCATCAAGCGTCGCCCAGTCTGTCACCATTTGATAATGCGTTTGGTCAGGTGCGGCCGGGCGAACCGGCTCTGCCGCCACACGCGCATCCCCCGTAGGCACGCGGGTGGGTTCGCCGGTTAACTCACGCAACCACGACTTAAAACCGTAGCGTTCAAACAAGCCCGTGAGGGTGTCTTTATCTTGCGGCTTTGGTGCAAGAATTTCTATGTCAGGCACTTCTGCGTGTAGCTCGCAATCAGTTTTAATGGTTAAGAGCTCGCGCGTTAAGGTGAACTGACCAATCGCCGCCCGCAAGTTTTCGCCAGCCACGCCTTTGACCTCAGAGGCACGTTCAACCAACGCCTCAATCGAGCCAAATTCGTCGATCCATTTCGCGGCGGTTTTAGGGCCGACTTTTTGTACCCCCGGAACATTATCAACCGTGTCACCCACAAGCATTAAGTAATCGACGATGCGGCTGGGTGTGACGCCAAACTTGCGCAGCACCCCTTCAGGGTCGAGTTCTTCGTTTGACATGGTGTTCACCAGCGTGATGTGGCTGGTCACCAACTGTGCCAAATCCTTATCGCCGGTCGAGATGACGGTGTGGATGTCTTGCTGTTGCGCCCACTGCGCGAGTGTACCGATCACATCGTCGGCCTCGACCCCTGGCACACTGAGCACGCTCCAGCCCATCGCGCGTATTGCCGCGTGAATCGGCTCGATCTGGCTGGCAAGCTCTTCGGGCATAGACGGACGATGTGATTTATAGTCAGGGTATAAATCATCGCGAAATGTTTTGCCACGCGCATCGAACACGCAGGCTGCGTATTGCGCAGGATAGTCAAGCAAGATTCTGCGCATCATGTTGACAACGCCATAAATGGCACCCGTGGGCTCGCCTTGAGTATTACGCAAATCTGGCATCGCATGAAAGGCGCGATACAGGTAACTTGATCCATCGACGAGCAACAGGGTTTTTTTCATGGGCCACAAAAAAGAAGAGATTTCGCTGATTCAGCAGCAAACAACCCAAATTATGTCAGAGATGGTGCTAGCCGCCGAGACTCTGGCCAATATTGGGCCTGCCATCAGCTTATTTGGCAGTGCTCGTATTAAACCCGAGTCTGAGCATTATCAAAAAAGCGAAAAAATCGCGCAGTTACTTGCGAAAGCAGGCTTTACCGTCATTGCCGGTGGAGGGCCCGGCATCATGGAGGCCGCGAATAAAGGGGCCTTTGAGGCTGGCGGAACGAGCATCGGGCTGCATATTAAGCTACATCACGAAGCCCAGGCCAACCCCTTTTTAAGCATTGAATTACCGTTTAGACACTTTGTGTCACGCAAATCGACCTTTTTCATGCATAGCTTGGCCTATGTGGTGTTGCCAGGCGGCTTCGGTACACTTGACGAGCTGTTTGAGGCCTTGACCTTGATGCAAACAGGCAAAGTCCCGTATGGGCCTGTCATCTTAGTTGGAACAGTTTTTTGGGGTGGTTTGATGTGCTGGATTCAAGAGCAGCTAACCGGCAATAGCTTAATCAACAACATCGATCCCAAAACCTTTTTTATTGCAGACGAGCCTGAAGACGTTGTTGCTCATCTTCTTGATTTTTACAAAGAGCACCCTGACATACTCAAACTGCAACCCAATCGTGCGGTCTGAGCTACGGTTACCGAACACGATCTAAAAAAATGCGCTCAATCGAGCGCATTTTTTGTCATTCTCGGCCTAGTGAGTGCCGTTCGTATCAGCGATCCCTTACGCGTCAGAGCGTGACATACGCTTGCGCTCGTTCTCTGTGAGATAGCGTTTACGAATTCGAATGCTCTTTGGTGTCACTTCAACTAACTCATCATCGCTAATGAACTCGACCGCGTACTCAAGGTTGCAATCGACAGGCGTGACTAAGCGTACGGCTTCGTCAGTACCCGATGAGCGAACGTTGGTGAGCTGTTTGCCACGGATCGGATTCACCACCAAGTCGTTATCACGACTATGAATACCAATCACCATGCCTTCGTAGACCGGGTCATTGTGCGACACAAACATACGACCACGATCTTGAAGTTTCCAGATTGAATAGGCAACCGCCTCACCGTCGTACTGGCTGATCAAAACGCCGTTATGGCGCTCGCCCAGCAAGCCGTCTTTGACTGGGCCATAGGCATCAAAGGTGTGGCTCATCAAACCATTACCGCGTGTCATGGTCATGAACTCGCCCTGAAAACCAATCAAACCACGCGCTGGCACGCGGTACTCAAGCCGGGTACGCCCTTTACCATCGCTGACCATATCAAGCAGCTCGGCTTTACGACGGCCGAGCTCTTCCATCACGACGCCTTGAGTATTATCTTCAAGGTCAATGGTCAAGTTTTCGTAGGGCTCTGTCTTGACGCCGTCTTCTTCATGAAACACCACGCGTGGTCGCGAAACCGCCATTTCATAGCCTTCGCGGCGCATCGTTTCAATCAAAATCGTCAAATGCAACTCACCACGACCTGACACCTCAAACACGGTGTCATCATCGGTTTCTTTAAAGCGCAACGCCATGTTGGATTTAATTTCACGCTCAAGACGCTCACGCAACTGACGGCTCGTCACAAACTTACCTTCACGACCTGCTAGGGGGCTGGTGTTAACCATAAAGTTCATGGTGAGCGTTGGCTCGTCAATCTTCAACAGAGGTAAGCCGACTGGGCTATCTGGTGAGCAAAGGGTGGTGCCGATTGCGATATCTTCAATGCCGTTCATCAGCACAATATCGCCTGCAATCGCACTATCTACGACTTCGCGCTCAAGACCTTTAAACTTAAGCACTTGATTGACACGACCTTTAAAAGGCACGCCATCAGGGCCGTTGAGGCAAACGACATCCATGCCGGTCTTGATACGACCTTGACGAATACGCCCAATCCCGATCTTGCCAACGTAGGTGCTGTAGTCGATTGACGAGATTTGAAACTGCAACGGCGCTTCAGGATCATCGTCACGCATCGGTACATACTTCAAGATCGAATCAAACAATGGGCGCATATCCCCGTCGCGCACATCGGGGCTCATGCCAGAAAAACCATTTAGGCCAGAGGCATACACCACCGGAAAATCAAGCTGCTCTTCGGTAGCGCCCAATTTGTCGAACAACTCAAAGGTCGCGTTGATCACATAATCAATACGCGCGCCAGGGCGATCGACTTTATTGACAACGACGATGGGCTTTAACCCTAAGGCCAGCGCTTTTTTGGTGACAAAGCGTGTCTGCGGCATTGGGCCTTCAACTGCATCGACCAAGAGCAACACGCCGTCTACCATCGAGAGTACGCGCTCAACCTCGCCACCAAAGTCAGCGTGGCCGGGGGTATCGACAATATTGATGTGTGTACCGTCGTATTCAACCGCACAGTTCTTTGAAAGAATCGTGATGCCTCGTTCTTTTTCAAGATCGTTTGAATCCATGACGCGTTCGGTCATTTTTTCGTTTGAACGAAAAGTGCCCGATTGACGCAGAAGTTGGTCAACCAATGTTGTTTTGCCGTGGTCAACGTGGGCGATGATGGCAACGTTACGCAATGCGCGTGACATACAAATCCTTTAATGAGCCTGCACAGGCTCAATGCCTGCCGGTAATTCGTGAATAGAACCGGGTGTAACCACACTCGGCGAAACTGCGGTTTTTGCTACTGGAACAAGTCCAGCAGGTAAATCACTCATGGCAATGAGATGCGACTCAGGGTTAGTCATCGCTTGCAGTGCCTCAAGCTCAATGGCATCTTCAAGTACAAACGGCCCCACCTGCATACGTCTCAACGCTGACAAATGCCCATAACAACCGAGCGCCCGACCAATATCTTGCGCAAGCGTTCGAATATAGGTACCTTTTGTACAGTGCACCTGAATCTGTGCCGACAGCGGCGAGAATGCTAGCAGATCAATGTTACGAATCGTAATTTCACGCGGCTCGCGCTCTAACACGATGCCCTGGCGTGCGTACTCATAGAGCGGCTTACCATCACGCTTGAGCGCAGAAATCATAGGCGGGATCTGCATTTGGGTACCCAAAAACGTCTGCAATACCTCGGCCAAGGCCTCTTGGGTGATCCCAGCAAAGCCTTCGTCCGCTTGGTTCACCACAACTCCGGTTAAATCACCTGAGTCGGTCTCTTGGCCAAACGCGATGGTTGCTAAGTAACCTTTGTCGGCGCTTAACATCGCACCAGAAATCTTTGTTGCACGACCCATGCAACATACCAATGAGCCGGTTGCAAACGGATCAAGCGTACCCGTGTGCCCGGCCTTTTGCGCATCAAGCGCCCGCTTGGCGCGCTGCAAGGCATGATTACTAGACAAACCAACCGGTTTATCTAGCAACAAGACTCCATCGAGCACACGCCCGTGTCGTTTAGCCATCGTCAGATTCCAGAATAAGACGATAGCCTTACGGCTTGTCTTTAGGCTCGTCAGGGACACCTGCGTACTGACCCGGCGTGTTAGCCAGATCAATCAGCGCTGACATCGCAATGCCACGCTTGAGCTGAGGGTCATGAAAAAATCGCAAATTCGGAACCGTATGAATATGCAGCAGTTTGTATAACTGAGAATAAAACCAACCGGCCTTTTCATTCAAGAGCTTGGCAGCCACTTCGGGCTCGGCACCTAGCACTGTGAAATAGACTTTTGCGTGAGCGTAATCCGCTGTCAACTCAATGCCAGACAGCGTGATTAAACCCGCGCGACTCATATCGATTTCGCGTTGAATAATGATGGCCAGATCTTTTTGAATCTGATCAGCGAGACGTAAATTACGACCCGGCGCGGTTTTCTGCTTGTGACGTGTCATTCAGGCAATCAAAGTGAACGGGCCACTTCTTTGATTTCAAAGATCTCGAGCTGGTCGCCAACCTGAAGGTCGTTGTTACCGCGCAAGGTGATCCCGCAATCGAAGCCCGACTTAACCTCTTTGACATCATCTTTAAACCGACGCAAGGAATCAAGCCAGCCTGTCCAATGCACCACGTTATTACGTAACAAACGCACTTGCGAGTCGCGACGTACCAACCCATCGACCACCATACAACCAGCGACTGTACCAATGCGAGAGATGGTGTACACCTCGCGAATATCGACCAAACCAATAATTTCTTCGCGTTTTTCTGGTGCGAGCATGCCTGACATCGCTGCCTTGATTTCGTCGACCGCATCATAAATGATGTTGTAGTAACGAATATCAACGCCATTCGACTCAGCGAGCTTTTTCGTACTTGCATCGGCGCGCACGTTAAAGCCAATCAACACAGCGCCCGAAGCAATCGCCAAATTCACGTCGCTTTCAGAGATGCTACCAACGGCAGCGTGAACCACTTGTACACGCACCTCTTCGGTAGAGAGCTTGACCAACGAAGAGACGAGCGCCTCTTGTGAACCTTGTACATCGGTTTTGACGATGAGCGACAAGTTCTGCGAACCCTCGACTGCATTGTCAAACATCGACTCGAGTTTGGCTGCTTGCTGACGCGCCAGTTTGACGTCACGAAACTTACCTTGACGAAACAGTGCGATCTCACGGGCGCGGCGCTCGTCAGCCAAGGACATGAGTTCGTCACCGGCAACAGGCACCTCAGTGAGGCCTTGAATTTCTACTGGCATTGAAGGCCCAGCTGACTGAATAGGTTTACCATTTTCATCCAGCATGGCACGGACACGGCCATAACTTGAGCCCGCCAACACGACGTCACCGCGACGCAGCGTGCCACTTTGAACCAGAATCGTTGCAACCGGACCGCGGCCTTTATCGAGACGCGCTTCGATGACCAGCCCTTTTGCTGGGGCGTCAACTGCGGCTTTCAACTCAAGCACTTCAGCCTGCAACAAGACGTTTTCTAACAAATCATCGATACCCTGCCCAGTTTTAGCCGACACCGAAATAAACGGTACATCGCCACCGTATTCTTCGGGCACAACTTGCTCGACCACGAGTTCTTGCTTGACACGCTCAGGGTTCGCTTCGGGCTTATCGATTTTGTTGACTGCAACCACCAAGGGCACACCCGCCGCCTTCGCATGATGAATTGCTTCTTTCGTTTGTGGCATGACACCGTCATCGGCAGCAACCACCAAAATCACAATATCAGTGGCTTTAGCACCACGGGCACGCATCGCCGTAAACGCTTCGTGACCTGGGGTGTCCAAAAACGTCACCATCCCGCGCTCGGTTTGAACGTGATAGGCACCGATGTGTTGCGTAATGCCACCGGCCTCGCCAGAGGCAACTTTAGCCCGACGAATGTAATCGAGTAGAGACGTTTTACCGTGGTCGACGTGTCCCATCACGGTGACAACCGGAGCGCGAGGCGACAGCACTACATCAGCGTGTGGCGCATCTTCATCGAGGAAAGCCTCGGGGTCATCTAATTTAGCGGCAATTGCGTTATGACCAAGCTCTTGCACCACGATCATGGCGGTTTCTTGATCAAGCACTTGATTAATCGTCACCATCTGGCCAAGCTGCATCAGGTGCTTAATAACCTCACCGGCTTTGACAGACATCTTGTGCGCCAGGTCGGCCACGCTAATTGTTTCGGGCACGTGAATTTCGCGCGCAATGAATTCAATTGGCGCTGGTTCGCGTTGCTCTTGAGTCTGGTTGTTTGAACCACGACCACCTTTTTTACCGCCCGACTTACTTTTACCGCCGGCACGCCACCCGTCACGACCCGGTGCTGCTGGGGCATCTCGTTTTTCGGCGGGCTTCTTACGCGAGGCGTCATCTGACCAGGTCGAGGCAATTTGCCCAGATTTCAGTACTTTTTTGCCAGCAGCGTCGGTGCCTTCTTTTTTAGCACCTTTGGCAGGAACACTAGCAGGTTTATGCAGGGTGCCTGATAAGGCGGCTGCAGCTGCATCTGGTTCTGGTGGCTTGACGACTTTGCGCGGCCGATTCAGCATCTCACGCAAGGCGGCTGCTTCGGCTTCTGAGGCGCGACGGGCTTCGTCACGCACAGCGCCCTCTACGGCCACGTGCGCGGGTGCGACTGCACGACCACGCATAGGCTTGAATACCTTAGGCGATGAGGTGTCCGCTGGCGCCTGAACGCCTGTGTTCGTGCCATCTGCCGTCACATCTGGCGTCTCTGCAGCTGCGTCAACTACAGGTGGAGCGGCCTCAGGTGCTGTAGCAACTGGAGCTGTCGGCTGAGCATCAGGCGTAGTCACGGGCTCAACTGGCGCAGTCACTGCGACAGGAGGGATCACCTCGGTGCCTACGACAGACACTGTTTCGGCTGCCGGCTCTGGTTTCACCTGCAGCTCAGGCGTAGCAGGAACAGTGGTCGTAGCCTCTTGAGGCTGCGACGGTGTAATGACTTGACCCTCAGCCGGGGCTGAGGCTGCGTCGGGCGCTTGCACTTCAAGCTCTTGTACTGCAGGGGCTTGAACTTCAGCGCTTGGTTGTGACGCTAACTGCCCGGTCGGAGCAGCCACGGCATCGGCTGTTGCCGGCATGGCACTGACTGCGGGTGCAGAAACCGGAGTTGCAACCTCTGTGCCTTCGGCTGCAGGAGTTTCACCAAGGTCAGCAGCGTCGCGCTTGACGAAGGTCCGTTTTTTACGAACTTCAACTTGAATCGTACGCGAGCGACCAGCCCCATCGGCCTGGCGAATCTCAGACGTCTTACGACGCGTCAACGTGATCTTGGTGCCTTCGGTTGCGCCATGCGAACGACGCAAGGATTCGAGCAATTTGGCCTTGTCGCTGTCAGTGACACTGGCATCCACCGAAGTTAGGTTCACCCCTGCTTCACGCAGTTGTTCTAACAACACGTTGGATGGCATTTTCAGTTCAATGGCGAACTGGGCGACTGTGATACTCGACATTAGGCTCTCTCTTACCTTTTTACAGCGTTACAACTTCAAGCGAAGACAGCAACTAACAATAACTGCTCTTCATACCAACTGCTATGACTGCTCGTCAAACCAATGCGCGCGCGCGGCCATAATGAACTGGCTGGCAACCGACTCATCAAGTCCGGCCATCTCAACAAGTTCGTCAGTCGCAAGTTCAGCAAGCTCATCGCGCGTATTGACGCCCCCTGCAGCAAGTTTGCTTAACAGTTCAGGCGACATGCCCTCAAGCGTCACCAAATCTTGCGCAGTTTCGACACGCTCTTCTTGTGCGATCGCCTCAGTCAACAAGGCGTTACGAGCACGCGTACGCAGAGCTTGAATCGTGTCTTCGTCAAACGATTCAATCTCAAGCAACTCTTGCATTGGCACATAAGCGATTTCTTCTAACCCAGTAAAACCCTCATCGATCAAAATATCGGCAACTTCTTCGTCGACATCTAAACGGCTCATAAACGTAGAACGCAATTGCGCACGCTCTTGTTCTTGACGATTTTGACTTTCTTCGGGAGTCATGATGTTGATCTGCCAGCCCGTCAACTCAGAGGCAAGGCGAACGTTTTGCCCTTTTGAGCCAATTGCTTTTGGAAGGTTCTCTTCGTCAACAACAACATCCATTGCGTGACGGTCTTCGTCAACCACAATCGACTCAACGTTAGCCGGCGCCAAAGCACCGATCACGAACTCAGCCGGATCTTCAGACCATAAGACGATATCAACTTGCTCGCCACCGAGTTCGTTACGAACCGCAGTCACGCGTGAACCGCGCATGCCGACGCAAGTACCAATTGGATCAATACGCTTGTCATATGCGACAACCGCAATCTTGGCGCGAACACCCGGATCCCGAGCCGCACCTTTAATTTCGAGCAACCCTTGTTCGATTTCAGGGACTTCGTTTTCAAAGAGTTGACGGATAAAGTCAGGCGCACTGCGCGACAAAATCACTTGCTGACCACGTGCTGTACGGTCAACTTTCAACACCCAGGCTCGAACCCGATCACCCACCCGAAGGTTTTCTTTAGGGATCATTTCACTGCGAGGCATACGCGCTTCAATCTTGCCGGTTTCGACGATCAGATCGCCCTTGTCCATGCGTTTGATCGAGCCCGAAATAATTGTTTCGCCGCGGTCGAGAAAATCGTCCAAGATTTGCTCGCGCTCGGCATCGCGAATACGCTGCAGGATGGCCTGCTTTGCAGCCTGCGCACCAATGCGCCCAAACTCAAGGGGCTCAAGCGCTTCTTCGATGTATTCACCAACTTCGATATCAGCAACGACCTCTTGAGCGTCAGACAGCATTTCTTGCTGATCGGGCTCTTGGAGACCTGCTTCATCAGGTACGACGAGCCAACGCCGGTACCCTTCGTGATCACCCGAGCTACGGTCTACTGACACGCGGATATCAGCGTCTTCTTTGAAGCGCTTTTTCATGGCAGAAGCCAGCGCACCCTCGAGAGCGTCAAACACCACATCACGTGGCACGTTTTTTTCACGTGCCAATGCATCTACCAACAGAAGAATTTCGCGACTCATCGCTTTTTGCCCTTGAAATCCAGAACTGGTTCTAATTTGGCACGCTCAACATCAGACAACATGAACGCGACGTGTCGAACTTCGCCCTTTTTTGCCTCAAACTCGATACCGAAGTGTTTAACCACCCCAACGGAACCTACTGCCTCAGTTGCAGCATCAACCGCAACTAACACACCCAAAAAAACCTTTTGCCCATCAACAGCCTGCCTGAGTTTGACCTCGACGCGCTCGCCAAGAAAACGATCAAAATCAGCTTCTGTCTTTAACGGCCTATCTACTCCAGGAGAGCCCACCTCAAGTCTGCGGTAGTCGATATTCTCGACTTCGTATACCCGCGACAACTGACGCGATACCTGCTCACAGTCTTCAACACGTACACCCTCAGGCCGATCAATCGTGACACGCAACAAACCAAGCGCAGCCCTCTCGACATCGACAAGCTCGATATCCATTGAGGCCAGAGACTGCTGCGTAAGAGTAAAGAGATCAGCCATACATTCAAAAAAAATGGGCTGCAAAACAGCCCATTAACAACATTTGCCCCGCACCGTGCGACTAACCACTAGCTAGCATTGATCGGGGAACACAACGACTTTGAAGGACTGCACTCAAGCCTTGCACACGAAACACCGAATAACGCCACAGCATTAGCAGAACCCCGCCAAGCGCAAAACCACTTATATTAGCCCTGCATTCTAGCATGAATTTAGCAAAAATGTCTTGCTATACCAACGATTTACGCAAGAATGAGGGCTTAGCGGCCACCCAAGGGTGGCTTAGCGGTCTCCTCGCGAAGACTTTGTAAAGCCCAACCGTGACTCGTGCGCTGCCGCGCCTTTGGGCTGCCAGTCATCACCCCGAGGCGCTGAGCGTGGCTTGCCTGAACTGTTGGCGTTACCGGTGCCGGCACCACCCTGAGGACGACCACCACCTGGCTTGCCAGGCCCATGACCACGTGAGGGCGCACCTGTGCGCCCGCCTGGTGTGCCCTGACCGCCACCCTGACCGCCAGGCGCGCGCCCGCGACGCGGGGCACCTTCTGGTCGCATACCAGGTTGCCCATTCGGGTCAAAGGTCTGACCCGCTGCCGGGCCTCTGGGTGGCCGTGAGTCCGGCCGCCCGTCTTGGCGCGCTCCAGCCGCACCAGCCTCTAGCCCTGCATCGGGGCGGGCAGGACGAGGCCCGCGCCCAGCCCCTTTACCAAAGCCACCCTTCGGGCCACCCGCTCGAGCGGCGCCGGCCGGGCCTCGCCCGCCACCGGCTCCGGGTTTGCCGCGCCCGCCTCGAGCCGCACCTTGACCGCCAGGATGCCCATTTGCAAAGCCTCCGCCTACAGTCAACACGGTTGGTGCGGACTCAGTTGGGTGAGCAAAAGCCGCTGGCTTGCCCGAGCGACCTCCTTGTATATTGCCACGCCGTCCAACCCGGGCGCCATGGGTACCATTTTGATCAAGTGTGCCAAAACCTGGCGGCAAAGCGCTGTCATGAGAAACGGGTTGGCGCGGTGCGCGCGAGCGCCCTTCACCCGACTCATCATCGTCACGCAATAAGCCCACCTGGATCATTAGCGCTGACACAATCTTTGGATCAAGCTCTTCCCAGCGACCGCGCCGCAACGTGGTGGGCAAAACAATGTCACCAAAGCGTGTGCGAATCAAACGACTCACCGTTAACCCGAGCGCTTCGAACATGCGGCGAACTTCGCGATTACGGCCTTCGTTCAGCGTCACGCGGTACCAGCGATTACTGCCCTCACCGCCAATAAACTCAACCATGCCAAAACTTGCTGGACCATCTTCGAGCGTCACGCCATCAAGCAGCGCCTGCCGCTGTTCAGGACCAAGCTCGCCCAGCACGCGCACCGCGTACTCGCGCTCGTTACCGTAGCGTGGGTGCAACAGGCGATTACTTAAATCGCCCGAGGTGGTGAAAATGAGCAAGCCTTCAGTATTGAGATCAAGGCGCCCAATGGATAACCATTTGCCCACTTTCATTTTGGGTAGGCGCGAAAAAACATTGGCACGACCACCTGGGTCATCGTGACTCACAATTTCGCCCGCAGGCTTGTGATACAAAATGACTCGAGGTGGTTTGCGCGTGTTGCTGCGCGTGACAGGCTTACCGTTCACACGAACTAAATCATTCGCACCGACACGTTGGCCAATGTGCGCGGGTTCGCCGTTGACGGACACTCGACCGGCGATAATCAATTCTTCCATTTCACGGCGCGAACCGACCCCCGCATCGGCTAGAACTTTATGCAACTTAGGCATCAAGAGATCGCTATTTAGGTACTTGTTCAAGCGCTGTTCAATGCGCTCGGTACCCGTCAAATACGAAAGTGCTTGATCACCTTCTTTTTCAAACTCGATCGGGTCGCCGATTTCAATAACATCGCGCGGGTCAATGACCTCTGGGACCACATTGGGCTCAAACGCTTTGCTGCGCGGAGCACGCTCGGGCTCACCGGCCTCTGACTCGGCTTCGCCGTTGGCAGTTTCAGTGCGACGACGGCGAAACGGGGTGCGCAATTTACGACCGCGCGGTTTACCACTCGCCTCGCCCTGCCCCACTTGCACGCCCTCGTCAGACTGCGTGGGCTGCTCTGGCGCAGCACTAGCAGTAGCCTCGATTGGCGCTTGCACGGGTTGTTCAGGATTAGTGTTCGTCACTTGGACTCCGGGGAGAAAGTAGAGGTTTGTGTCGGCTGAGCGCCTGACGCATTTATTTCAGAATTCAACATCGGCTCGGCAGCATGGTCCACTGCTGCAGCATGGTCTTCCGCTGCAACGTGTTCTTCCGCTGCGGGGTGTTCTTGCGAGACGCTTTGTGCTTCGTCAAGAGCTTGTGCTTGGCTTGCCATGTCAAGCAAGTCGCCAGACTTGGCTTCTGCGCCCAAGCTCTGCCCCTCAAGTACAAGAGACTGAAGGGCTTCTGTGATCTCAGCCGCGCCTAGCGCTGGTAGCTCATCGAGTGCTCGCAACCCTAAATCATCCAAGAACTGTTTTGTCGTACCTAGCAACCCAGGGCGACCCGGTCCGTCACGATGACCAATGACTTCGATCCAGCCTCGATCTTCGAGTGTCTTGATGATTTGTGAAGAGACCGTCACACCACGAATGTCCTCGATATCACCACGCGTCACGGGCTGGCGCCACGAAATGATTGCAAGAGTCTCCATGACAGCGCGCGAATACTTGGGTGCGCGCTCTGGGCTCAGACGCTCAAGGTGTCGTTGCATCGAAGCGCGGCTCTGAAAGCGCCAGCCGCTGGCAAGCTCGACAAGCTCCATGCCTCGATCCAGCCATACCTGTTGCAATTGTTCAAGTGCCTGCACAATTTGCGCGTTGGTCACTTCATCACCATCCACTTCAAACAACTTGCGCAACTCAGGCAGAGGCATCGGAGCCGAGGCACAAAGCAGAGCCGCTTCAAGAATAACGCCTGCTTGCTTCAATTTTTTTTCTTGCTGCTGCTCATCTTGTTCTGTCTGCGCTGTCACCTGCACCACAGCACGCGCGTCATTGGCTTGCGCCGAGGCCACTACATCATTAGGGACAGCAGAGTCAGCTGTCGTATCAGTCGCGATCGCGTCTGCGGCTTCATTCGCCATTGCGTTTACCTCGACTTGTTTTTCGTGCGGGTCATTCATAATGATTCAATGTCCTTATCTTGCATTCTTGCGCTGACTTGTTCTAAAGCGTGATCTGCGCTATACTTCATTCTTCAGACGCGGGGTGGAGCAGTCTGGCAGCTCGTCGGGCTCATAACCCGAAGGTCGTAGGTTCAAATCCTGCCCCCGCAACCAAATACAACTGGTCGATCGCTTGATGCGCTCGACCAGTTTTATTTTGTACTGTACTTAGTATTAAGTTCATGTCTTTCCTGTATGACGATAACCGAGCCATTCAACGGCTCGTCATCAACTGAGTGATTCAAAGACTCATCACACTCGAGTGATTCAACGAATCAAAACACTAAAGTGATTCAACGATTCATCAGCATGGGCCAGAGCTCTCGCTCAACAGCCAATATCCTCGCGCCCCGTCAAAACGTATGCACTCTTTGCCTGGGCACTCATGTGTCAATCAAGACCATAAGGATCATCTAATACGACACACGCAACAATGCGTTAGGCGACAAATAGACAAATCTTTGAAAATGAAACGATGTGATCGAAACCACTGCCACACGCAAAGCGTGATTGGCTGCATACCCTGAATCGCGCTCATTAAGGTCTATATCTTGGCGAATCGAGCTAAGCTGAAAACTGTCACCTAGAGGTTAAGCACATCTAGGTTAACGCCTTGAGTGTACCGTAACTTAGGCAAGCCCTTCAAGTCTGACACCAAAAATATCCACAACAGAACAACAGAAAGCACTAAACCGGCTTCAAAATGCTCTTTTCGTCAAAATCCAAGAGCGTGGAGGGTTCAGAGCCGTCAGGCTGGCCCATCGCAACGTACTGCCCCACAACAGTTAGGGTCGCTTGATACACATAACGTTGCCCCAAAAAAGGCGCATGCTTCAAGGTCATGGCGATTTGCTCGACGTCCAAACCAACGGCGTCGATCACCACTCGCTCGACTGGCTCAACGCGTTTACCAAGGACTCGCAAAAAAAGTGAGCGCAGGGCGTCTCCCAGGCCACTGTTCATGCCACAACACAAGCAACCCTCTGCGCTTGTCAGACGGGCAAGCGTAAAGGTCTCGACTCTGCTGTAGCCAAGCTCAGTCTCGCGCGTTGCACCCGCAGCAGTAACCACCACAGAACCTTGCATTGAGGGGTGTGCCATTAGCCGCTTCAACCAAGCGGCTTGTTCGAACGCGTGCTCGCCACGCACCACGACAACTGGAATTCGACCAAGTTGCCGCGCCGTCTCGAACACGCTTAATCCAAAGCCTTAGGCCATTGAAACGCCGGTGGCTGTTTCGTTAAAAAGCGCTGTACGGCATCCATGTGCCATTGCGTGGTACGCGCGACGGCCTGAGCCGATGACTCAATATCCATCATGGCATCTAAGCTGCTGTTTAGCGAGACGTTGAACGCTCGCTTCGTCATGGCAAGCGCCGCTGGTGCCGCTTGCGCCAAGCAATTCGCCATCTGCTGAGCGCGTTCAAGTGTGCGCCCTTGAGGCGTCACCTCAAGAACAATGCCTAGCTCATACGCCTGCTGTGCGTTCAATTCACGCGCAGAAAAAGCGAGCTCTTTAGCGCGCTGTACGCCAACGATCCTGGGCAAGGTATACAAAACAGCGCAATCGGGCACTAAACCTAAGCGCATAAAAGACAAGCAAAAACGACTATCAGGTGCAGCCAAGACAATGTCAGCCGTGAGCGCCAAGCTAAAGCCAGCGCCGTATGCCGCGCCCTCGACCGCGGCGATGACCGGCACCTCGAGTCGCAACAACGTTTCAATCCATGACAGATAATCAAACCGCATGCGTTCGCGCCCCTCTTGCGCACTTAAGGTCGCCTCTCCCATCGCGCTGATATCGCCTCCGGCGCAAAAGGTCGACCCAGCACCTGTAATCACTAAGGCTCGTAAATCACGTTGATTGGGCATCGTTGCAATCAAATCCCCAAGCTCTTTGCGCATGACGGCATCGATGGCGTTTTTGCGCTTAGGGCGGTTTAGCGTTAGCGTACCTACGCCCTGACTCACTGCATATTCAATCGTTTCCAACTTTTACACCTCTAAAAATAATTCTAACAACAGTAAGTTCTGACTGGGTTAGCTTGAGAAAATGCTTGGCAATACACTCTTTTTGGATCTCAGACCCCGAAGGGAATCACTCAAACGTCTCATTGGCGATTCGCTATTTTGCGACAAGACACTTGACCCAAGTCATGCGAGCCAACGTTCAACGATCCTTGATTGTTGAACGTCAAACATTTAATCGGGCAACTTGAGCACGTGCTTGGCAATGATTTCTTTTTGGATTTCAGTGCTACCGCCGTAAATCGTTGACGGAATTGAGTGAAAGAGAATCGCCGGCGCGTCAAGCCCCTCAGGGCCAAAGTCGGTGGTCTCGCCCGTCGCACCATGTTCTTGCGCCGACTCGACCAAAAGCGTACAAATCCGCTGATACGTATCGGTACCCCAGATTTTTAACAACGACACGCTAGGCGGCAAGGTCTCGCCACGCTTCACCATTTCAGCATAATGCGTATAGGCCGACACTTGATCCGCCACATCCAGCATCAACTCAGCGTAGCGCGCCGCAAACACAGGATTGGTAAACAGATCGAGACTCTCAGCCAGGCTTGTTAGCTGGCTTAACGCATAACGCGACTGCTTAGGGCTACCTAAAAAGATGCGTTCAAACCCTAAAAGCGCTTTGGCAATTGTCCAACCTTCATTGATTTGCCCAACCAGATTCTCTACTGGCACGCGAACGTTATCAAAGAAGACCTCACAAAACTCTTTTTGTCCGCTGATATTTTGAATCGGACGAATCGTAATGCCAGGGATACTTAAGTCGATCAACAAGAAACTAATGCCCGATTGTTTTTTGGCGTCTTTATCCGTGCGTACCAACGCAAACATATGCGTTGCATCTTGTGCAAGTGTGGTCCAAATTTTTTGACCATTCACCACAAACACATCTCCATCAAGGACGGCTTCAGTGCGCAAAGCCGCTAAGTCTGAACCGGCCCCAGGCTCAGAATAACCCTGGCACCAAACGTGTTCGTTCGCGATGATTTTTGGTAAAAACTTTTGCTGCTGTTCAGGACTACCCCGCTGAATTAAAAGCGGCCCGATCATCACAACGCCCATGTCAGGTGCACGCGCCACGCCATACTGCTCTTGCTCTTCGACGTAAGCAATCATTTTCCCGGGGGGCAGGCCCATTCCACCAAATTTCTTAGGCCAAGAGGGTGCGATCCAACCTTGTTCTGAGAGAACTTTCGTCCAGTCTTTAATTTCGTTAAAGCGCAAACGATGGGGTACATGGCGAAGATTCTCAGGGTAATGTTTTGCATAAAAATTTTGCAACATTTGCCGAAACTCTGGCTCGGGCATGTTTTCCCAATCCGCGTCTTTTGCAAACTCGCTCATGGTTGGTGTTGGTGCCGTGCTCATTTCAACCGTTGCCACTGAACGTTGCGCAAAATAACGCTGACGATGTGCGTCGACATTGCCTAACCAAGACGTCAGCGCTAACGCGCGCTTAAAGTACAAGCCAACGTCACACTCGTCGGTGTAGCCCATCGCGCCATGCATCTGAATCGCCATGCGCGTCATCAGCAAGGACGCATACGAACAGCGTGCCTTGACGCGGCTCGCTAGCGCACTTGCTGAGCCCCCTTGTTCAAGCTGCGTGAGCACATCCGCCAAACAGGCCGACGATAATTCAACCTGTATGTACCCGTCGACGATGCGATGTTTAAGCGCCTGAAAGCTACCAATGAGTTTGCCAAATTGTTTACGGGTACCCAAGTATTCGAGGGTGACAGCCAGAGAACGACGCATCACACCAAGCATTTCAGCGGCTTGAATGACACGGGCCGCATCGTTGGCCTGATCCAGCACCGTCAACACCTCTGCCCCAACCATCAAGACATGCGTCTTTGGGACTTGAACATTGTGCAGTGACAGTGTGCAAAGCATGGTGCCGTCTACGGCTCGTTGATCAGCGTGCGTAACGCCTTCAGTCTGAGCAGGCACCCACACCAAGACTGGCTGCTCGGCGAGCTTGGCCAACACCACCCATCCGTCAGCACCCTTGGCGGGCGTGACGAACTTTTTGGTACCGTTGAGCCTTAACGTATCACCTTGTGCCAGCGCGGTTGTCGCCAGCGTTTGCTGAGCCTGCATTTGACCAAGCGTCTCTTGCCAGGCGACTCCGGCCACTAGGGCGCCGCCCACCAATTGCTCAAGCAATACTGAGCGTAAGGCACTCTGGGGCGTTCCCGACACCACCGCTGCGAACTGAACCCCTGCGGCAATTAAAGGCTCGGGCAAGAGGCGCTGACCGATCTCTTCGGCAATCGCTGACATCTCACGCAAGCCCAAACCCAGCCCGCCATCTTGCTCAGCGACCAACACACCAAGCCAGCCAGCGTTGGCGATCTCTTGCCAAGCAGAGCGATCAAAACCGGTTTCTGAGTCTCGCAACTGGCGCACGCGGCCCGTCGTGTTGCCGCGTGACAATAGGTCACGCGCGCTGTCGCGAAAAGCCTCGATTGCAGATTCGTTCAGTGTGACGTCATTCATGTTGTTTGCCTCAAAAACTTTTATCTTAAGTGTGACTACGTTACCATTTTGCGGGTCCGAGCCCTTCGAGATCTTGCGAATCCTTATGCCCTACCCGGCCTGCTGCAACGCCGCGATCTCAGAAGCACTGTAACCAAGCTGCCGCAAGATGTCGACCGTGTGGGCACCGGTGGCCGCGGGCGCCCGGATGGCCGCCGTTGGGGTTTGGCTAAATCTTGGTGCCACCGAGGGCTGTAACACCCCCTGAATCTCGCAAAAGGTCTTGCGTGCCACATTATGCGGATGCAAAGGCGCCTCGGTCATGCTGAGCACCGGGGCGAAGCAGACGTCAGTCCCTTCCATCACATCACACCACTCTCGGCGGGTACGTGTCGCAAAAATTCGTTCAAAGGTTTGACGCATCGCCGGCCAACTCGCGGGATCACGTTGCTGTGTTTGGTCAACATCGCTTAAACCAGACTTTTCAATCAGCAACGCGTAGAACTGGGGCTCGATTGACCCAAGCGCAATCCATTTACCATCCGCACACTGGTAGGTGCCATAAAAGTGCGCGGCACCATCCAGCATATTTTGACCGCGCTCATCGCGCCATTGCCCCTCTGCCATCCGACCGTACATCAGACCCATCAACAAGGCTGAACCATCGGTCATGGCTGCATCAACAACCTGCCCCTTACCCGTCACCCGCGCATTCAGGGCTGCGGCTAACACCCCTGCCACGAGCAACATACCGCCGCCGCCAAAATCCCCCACCAAATTCAAAGGAGGTAAAGGTTGTTCGGGTGTGCCGATCGCGTGCAAAGCGCTCGATAAGGCAATGTAATTAATATCGTGACCAGCCGCCTGAGCCAAAGGGCCAGTTTGACCCCAGCCCGTCATTCGACCAAACACCAATTTAGGATTGCGCGAGAGGCACACCTCTGGGCTCAAACCGAGTTTTTCCATGATGCCCGGACGAAATCCTTCAATCAGCACATCAGCAGATTCAACTAACCGTAGAACCGCCTCAACCGCAGCCGGCTGCTTCAAATTCAGCGAAATCGATTGTTTGTTGCGTCGCAACACTTTGCTGTGCACGGAGTGTAAGTCTGTCTCTGCTGGCACAATGCGATCTACGCAGACCACCTCTGCACCGAGATCGGCTAGCAACATCCCAGCGAAAGGTCCGGGGCCTAGTCCGGCAAGCTCAATCACTTTAAAGCCCTGCAAGGGTCCGCCCATCTCTCATCCTTTTGTCTTATCGTGTTTTGTCTCTAAAAGCTAGATTTTGTGCTTTGCTCTTTTCTCTCAGATCTTGGCGCGTGTCTGAACCCTAAGACATTCGACTGGATTCGAGCTCGATCTTGTGCGTTGCGCATATCTCTCGGGGCTCTCCTCGTATCTGAGCCCTATGATATTCGATTGGGTTAGGACGTAGGCTTGAGCACGATCAATCAGCGAGGTTACTATTACTCCAAGATTATCTTGTCATTACCTTGAGACCCCTGCCGTGATTCAATCCAGTCAACAGAAAATTGTCGATGAAGCGATTACCTCGCGTCATTCTATGCGTGCTTATTTGCCTACGCCCGTTTCGCGTGAAGATATTGCCAGCATGCTTGAAGTCGCCGCGCGCGCACCCTCTGGCTCTAACACTCAGCCCTGGAAAGCCTATGTATTGATGGGCGAAATGAAAGAGCGTCTGACCGCTGAGATTTTAGCCGTCTATCGCGACAAGGCTCAATTCGAGGCGCTGACTGAAGACTACCGTTACTACCCAACCGATTGGAGCTCACCTTACTTAGAACGCCGACGCAAAGTCGGCCTTGGTTTATATAAATTGTTAGGCTTGGGGCGTGATGACAAAGCGGGTATGCATGCTCAGCATGGGCGAAATTACGCTTTTTTTGGTGCGCCGGTCGGCATGATTTTTACTGTCGAACGCAAAATGAATACAGGCTCATGGCTTGATTTCGGTTGCTTTTTGCAAAGTCTGATGATTGCCGCGCGGGGCCGCGGCTTAGACACCTGTGCCCAAGCCGCCTTTAACCGGTTTCATCCTGTCATCAGACGCGTCACCGGCATCCCTGAACAAGAAGTCGTCATGTGCGGGCTAGCGTTAGGCTTCGCAGATATGAGTCAAATTGAGAATACGCTGATCAGCGAACGCGAACCCGTCGACGGTTTTGCCAAATTCTTAGATTGAATTAGGTTTAATATCAAAACTCGAGTCACCACCTCGAACCACCGATCTAAAAGCCCAAATCGCTTCTTCGACCAAAGACTACGATCGGCTAAAAAAGTGAATTCAACTTTATCAGTGAATTTAACTGTTTAGCGCACGGTCAGTTTCGCTGCTCGTGCTTTGTGATTCTGTCATCCCTTCAACCTAATCCACATCATAAAAAACTATGGACTTCTCTCTCTCATTACATGAATTTTGGATCCCTCTGGGTCAAATCCTTTTAGTCAATATTGTGTTGTCAGGCGATAACGCTGTGGTCATTGCTCTAGCGGCCCGGTCTTTACCCCCTAAGCAACAAAAACTTGCAATTTTTTGGGGATCAGGCGCCGCGATTCTGATGCGGATTGTGCTGACCATTTTTGCCGTGAAGTTACTGACCTTGCCCTACCTAAAACTGATTGGCGCAGTTCTCTTAGTTTGGATCGGCATCCAACTATTAAGTGCCGATGAAGGTGAAGAGAATGTGTCTTCAAGCGATAACTTGGCCGCCGCGATCAAGACGATTCTGCTTGCAGATTTGGTCATGAGTTTAGATAACGTACTGGGTGTTGCTGCTGCAGCCAAAGGCAGTATGCCTCTGCTGATTATCGGTCTGGCAGTCAGTATTCCCTTAGTGATTTTTGGCGCCTCGTTACTCTTGAAAGTGATGGAACGCTTTCCAATCATTATCACGATCGGTGGTGGCTTGTTAGGTTGGGTAGCTGGCGAGATGGCGGTGACCGACCCCGCCGTGAGCGGTTGGCTCGAAGCGAATGCGCCTTATATGCATCACATGTATGTTGGCCCCATTCTCTGCACAGCAGTGGTACTGATCACGGGTAAAGTGCTCTCGAATAGGCATCACGACAAATCCGCTTAATACCTTTAGTTGCCGCGCAAGAGCGTGCAACCTTAAGATTTATTTTTAGCAAACGCCACAACCAAGTTGTTGTGGCGTTTTTTTGTGCGCTGTCGTAGCGTTAAAACTTGAGGGTACGAACGACCTTACCCCAGGTCTCGTACTCTTGAGCAACAAACGCCCGCATCTCTTGAGGCGTGGTCGGGTCAGCAGCCATGGCCGCACCATTTAACCGCTCAAGGGTTGCTGAGTCATGCAGCGACGCCACAATGGCTTGATTGAGTTTTTGAACAATGTCGGCAGGAGTGCGCGCTGGCGCAATAAAGCCGTACCAATTGGTCGCTTGATATTTTTCGAACCCCATCTCAGCTATCGTCAGCACGTCAGGCAAAGAGGCTTCGCGCTTGACGCCAGTGACAGCTAAGCCACGTAACTTACCACCCTTGATTTGAGGTACTGCCGTCGGTGCGCTGGCAAAGACGGCCTGAATATTACCAGCCAACAAGTCAGTCATCACCGGGCCACCACCCTTGTAGTTAATGTGCTCAGCGCTCGTGCCGGCACGAGCCTGCAATAACTCGCCGGCTAGATGTCCGGCACTACCTAAACCTGCCGAGCCATAAAACAAGGGTTTGTCTTTGTCTTTTGCAGCAGCGATAAAGTCAGCCAGCGTTTTAATCGGTGAGTCAGCCCGCACCACCAATACATTACCAAACGTGACTCCACCTGAAATCATCTCAAAATCTTTCAACGGTTTGTAGCTTGTTCCACCCGGCATATGAGGGTTGACGGCCATCGAGCCGACGTTAGCCAGACCAATCGTATAGCCGTCGGGCGTCGCCTTGGCGATCGCTTCACACGCAATGTTGCCACCGGCACCAGCGCGATTTTCAACCACAACTGACTGACCCAATAAAACAGAAAGCTTTACCGCGATCATGCGGGCCGCAGAGTCGGTGCCACCGCCGGGTGCAAAACCTACGATTAGGCGGATCGGTTTAGTCGGAAAACGCTCGGCCGAATCAGTCTGTGCAAGAGCATTTGACAGACAAAGCCATGCGACCAAGCATGCGCTTAACCTGCCACTCATTCGATTAAACATACCCGCCTCTGTATTTTTCTTTTGTAAATCGTTGACGAAAAAGGTCAACGCCGTTGCAATTGAATCTATTATATCGACGAGAACCGCTGTTTAAACTTAACGATAAGGTTTCACGCATAGCATGTTAAAGCGACTTGCATTTATGATTGTTAGCCTGACCACGACCCTTGGCTTGACCGGTCTGTCTTCGCCACTTTTTGCGCAAACTGGGTTTCCGAGCAAGCCCATCACCCTCTTGGTGGGCAGCGCCGCCGGCGGCTCGAACGATATCTTTGCGCGCGCCATTAGTAAGCAGCTACAAACGGCGCTCGGCGTTGCCATGGTGGTTGAAAATAAGCCCGCAGCAGGCGGAATTCTCGCGAACGCTCTTTTAGCCAAAGCACCGGCCGATGGCTACACCCTGGTTGTGCTGTCTTCGACGTTCACCACTGGTGCGGCAATTCGAACCAATTTGCCCTACGATGCACAAACAAGTTTTGCCCCCGTCGCGATGTTAGCCAAGGGGCCGTTGCTGATCACCGTGGGCAAACAAACGCCGTTTCAGACTCTTGAAGATCTCATCATTTTTGCAAAGGCCAACCCTGCAAAGCTCAATTACGGTACCTCTGGTGTGGGCAGCATCAATCAATTTGCCACAGAAATCTTAGCTGAAGCCGCGCAGATCAAACTCACACACGTGCCGTACAAAGGGATGAGTCCAGCCGTGACAGATCTGATGGGAGGGCAAATCGATTTGCTCATCGCGAGTGCTCCATCATTACTCGCACAGGTCAAAGGTGACAAAATCAGAGCACTGGCAGTGAGTACCGAGTCGCGCAGTGACGTGGCACCCTCGATTCGTTCTCTAGGTGAGGCCGGTTATGCACAAAGTGCCGTCGAACTGTGGTGGGGCGTCCTCGCACCTGCCAACACCCCGAGCCCGATCGTGCAACAACTGAATGCCGCCATCAACCAAGCGATCGCCTCTGCGGACATGAAAGCCTTCTTTATTAAAGAAGGCGCGAGCCCAGCTCCAATGAGCACTGACGCCTTTGCGCAACATCTGTCGGCTGAACTCACGCGCTGGAAGCGCGTTGCTCAAGCCGCTAATATCCAACCTGAGTGAGTCTGATGACACAAACACCCTCTTCCCCACAAAGCTCTGCACTTCCTCAGCGAGCCGGTAGTCCAGGTCCTTTATCGGGGGTCCGAGTGATTGATCTATCGGCCTATATCGCGGGGCCGTACGGGTGTTCACTGCTCGCCGATCAAGGTGCAGAGATCATTAAGATTGAACCGCCGAGCGGCGACAACCTGCGTCGTTATCCCTCATCCTTAGCCTCAGAGAGTCGCGCTTTTTTAGGTGTCAACCGCAGCAAACTGGCTGCAGTCCTAGATATCAAAAATCCAGACGATCTCGCCGCGCTACTGGCTTTAATTGAAACCGCAGACGTCTTGGTGCATAACTTCAGACCAAGCGTTGCCCCGCGCATTGGGATCGGTTACGAAACGCTAAAGATTTTGAACCCACGGTTGATTTATTGCGCAGTCAGTGGCTACGGTGAATCAGGCCCTTTCAAAGAAAAAGCGGGCTTTGATCAAGTCTTGCAAACCATGACCGGCATGACTGTGCTTCAAGGCAAGCCGGGTGGACCACCAGAAATTTTGTACGGTTCGATTGTTGATTACTACACCTCAGCGTTGGTGGCCGGCGCTGTCTCTTCAGCCTTATTTGAACGCGAACGCTCTGGTCAAGGTCAGTTTGTTGGTGTTTCGTTATTAGCAGCGGCACTCACGTTGCAATCGGCGCGACTGGTTTGGGCCGAGGGCGAAGGTCGCGAGGTCGGTCGAGATATGCGTTCGCTTGGTATTACTGGGATACACCCAACCCGCGAAGGCTATTTATATATTTCAGCGAACGTACCGCATTTTTGGACAGCATTGTGCCAAAAAGTTGGCCTCGAAGAGTTAGCAAACAACGAGCGCTACGACACCGTACGCAAACGTGCGCAGTATCAAGACGAGATCGTGCCAAAAATACGTGAAGCACTTCTCAAACATACCGCGTTTGAATGGGAGGCCATTTTTGGCGAAGACGTGCCATGCTCGGCAGCCCTCTCAATTGAAGACATGTTTGAGCACCCACAGGTCGCCAGTCAAGACCTCATCACTAGTTTTCAACACCCGGTCGTGGGCAAGTATCGCGGGCTCAAACGTTCAATCAAGTTTAGCCGCACGCCGGGCCCTGAGCCCTTCGCCGCACCAACACTGGGGCAGCACACTGATTTGATCCGAAACGAAGCAAAGCGTCTGCACAAAACAAATAAAAAAAAATGACGACACAAGCATCAACGGCATCAGCTTTCTCAACGCCCGTTCCTAATTCTGCGGGGGTCAATGCCCCGGTGCTGCCGATGCCTTTGAAGGCTTGCGATTGTCACTTGCACATTTATGATGCACGCTTTGCACAGTCAGTCGATGCTGCATCGTTGCAAGACTTGGCCACGGTGAACGAGTATCGACTGTTACAAAAGCGTTTAGGTACCGAACGCGCAGTGATCGTCACACCACGTAGCTACGGTGTCGACAATGACGTCACGCTCGATGCAATCGCGCAACTTGGCCTTGACCGTGCGCGTGGGGTTGCTGTCTTGCGCAGTGATGTCAGCGACACGACTCTCAAGGCCTTAGATGCGGGCGGGATTCGTGGTGTGCGCTTTTCGCTTTACACCCCCAAACACGCGGCAGCAAGTTTTGAGATGATCGAACCCTTGGCCGCGCGTATTGCCAACCTGGGTTGGCACCTGCAACTGCACTGGACCGCAGATCAAATCGTTGAACACGAAGCGATGCTTAAGCGCCTGCCTACTCCAATCGTGCTCGACCACATGACGCGCCTGCCGCAGCCCCTTGGGCTTAACCACCCTGCCGTCAAGATCGTCGACCACCTACTGGCACAAGGTCGTACCTGGATCAAACTCTCGGGTGCCTATTTAGATAGTCAGGTCGGTGAGGCAGGCGATTTTTTAGATATCGATGCGGTCGCGCGCCACTGGATTACCACAGCACCAAACCGTCTAGTGTGGGGAAGCGACTGGCCCCACCCGACTGAGATGATTAAGCCAAACGACGCCAACATGCTTGATATGCTGGCACGCTGGACCACCGAGCGCTCGGTGATTGAGCAGATTTTGGTCACCAATCCGAGCGAGCTCTACGGCTTTGACTAGATGAGCGCTGCGCGCCGCATAGCCCACCTGGATATGGATGCTTTTTTCGCATCGGTTGAGTTACTGACCTATCCAGAGTTGCGCGGCCAGGCTGTCGTTGTGGGTGGACGCAACGCCAGCACCCCATTCACTAACGCTCAGGGCGATAAACAGTTTTCACGCTTACGCGACTATGCCGGACGAGGCGTGGTGACGACTTCGACTTACGAGGCTCGCGCCCTGGGCGTATTTTCAGGGATGGGCCTCATGAAATCAGCTGCGTTGGCGCCTGACGCTATTTTGCTGCCCGCAAATTTTGACGCCTATCGAAACTTTTCGCGTCTGTTCAAAGAGGCGGTGGCCTCGGTCGCCCCCCATATCGAAGACCGGGGCATAGACGAAATCTATATCGACCTCACACAAATCGCAGAAGACTCGCTGACTCTTGCTAAGCGCATCAAGCAAGCTGTATTCACTGCGACGGGCTTGACCTGTTCGATCGGCATTACGTCAAACAAACTTTTATCAAAAATTTGCTCTGAGCTCGATAAACCCGACGGCATCACCATTCTTGATCCTAGCGAGATGGCGACACGTATCTGGCCCTTAGCGGCAAAAAAAATCAATGGTATTGGTCCTAAAGCAAATGAGAAACTCGCTACTTTAAATATTCACACCATTGGCGAGCTCGCTGCAGCGCCCACTGAACTGCTCGTCGCACATTTTGGTCGAAGTACCGGTGCCTGGATGGCGCAAGTGGCACAAGGAATCGACGAGCGTCCTGTGGTGACTTGGTCTGAGCCCAAATCTATCAGCCGGGAAACTACCTTTGAACGTGACTTACACGCCAAGCATGATCGTGCCAAGCTCTCTGAAATTTTCACAAATCTTTGCATGCGACTAGCCGATGATCTTCAGCGCAAAGGCTACGCAAGTCGCACGATCGGCATTAAGTTGAAATTTGCAGATTTTCAAGTTGTGACGCGCGACTTAACCTTGCCAGACGATGTCATCGACGGTCAGCAG
>Ga0114972_10000350_pt1 | contig 34195 bp, 17 predicted proteins | sample M_140807_EF_Meta_FD_87354 | JGI IMG/M metagenome (GOLD analysis project Ga0114972, IMG submission 87354) | Freshwater microbial communities from Lake Montjoie, Canada to study carbon cycling - M_140807_EF_MetaG | ecosystem: Environmental > Aquatic > Freshwater > Lake | place: Lake Montjoie... | reverse complement strand
CTCATCCCCCGTGCCGCGCTCCTCGGTAGCCTCACGGCCGTCGCCCTGGTGCTGATCACGTTCCTCCCGCTCCTCGATGTCTTCGAGTCACCGCTGGTCGGCCTGGTCACGCTCGGCATCGTCTTCGCCACGCTCACCGCCCGGATCCCCCTCCCCTTCGGCATCCCGGGGGCGCTCGCGGCCCTCGTCGTCGGCTGGGGGATTCATCTGATCGGCACGACGACGGGATGGATCGAGGCAGTTCCCCATGCAGCGCTCGATCCTGCTGCGGCGCTGTGGCCACGGGAGTGGCTCTCGGCGCTGCGGCTGGAATGGCTCGAGGGCTGGCCCGACACGGTGAAGGTTCTCCCCATCGTGATTCCCTTCGCCCTGGCCACCGTGGTCGGCGGAATCGACTGTACCGAGAGCGCCGCTGCGGCAGGCGATGACTACGACACCGGGACGGTGATCGGCATCGAGGCGATCGCCACGATCCTCGCCGGCGCCTGCGGGGGCGTGATCCAGACCACCCCCTACATCGGCCACCCGGCCTACAAGGCGATGGGAGGGCGCGCCGCCTACACCCTCGCCACCGCCCTGGTGATCGGGCTGGCCGGGCTCACCGGCACCTTCGCCTACATCTATCAGGCGCTCCCGCCGGCGGCGGTTTATCCGATCCTCGTGTTCATCGGTCTGGAGATCACCGCGCAGAGCTTTCATGCCACCCCGGCGCGCCACTTCCCCGCCGTGGCGATTGCCTGCGTGCCGGCCCTGGCGGCGCTGGTCACGCTCCAGGCCGACAACCTCTTGGCCGCGGGGGCAAAGCCGGATCCGGCGCTCGCCCGCGACCTCCACACGCTGCGGATGCTCTCGGCCGGGTTCATCGTCACGAGCCTTCTCTGGGCGGGCATGACAGCAGCGCTCGTCGATCGCCGGCTCCGGCAGGCGGGGGCGTGGACAGCGGCGGCGGCACTGTTCACGCTCTTCGGGATCATCCATTCCCCGTACGGCGACGGCCGGTTGTTCCTCCCCTGGAATCTCGCCCCTCTTCCCGAGGCGGCCACGGGGCGGGGCCCGATCGAAATGGCCCTCGCCTACGCCCTCCTGGCAACGCTCTTCGTCGCCTGGGGGTTTTTCGAGGGTAAACTGCCAGGGTCGCCACCGCAGGATCCGCCGTCATGAAGGCCCCACGATCGCCGTCGCCTGCCCCCGTCCGCTCCGTGGCGCTGGCGGTGGCCCTCATGCTCGCTGGCATGGTCCCCGCCGGATCGCTCGGCCGCGCGGGCGAGGTTCGCTTCGACCGCGATATCCGGCCAATCCTCGCCGAACACTGCCTGGAGTGCCACGGCCTCGACGCCGGGTCGCGCCAGGGGGACCTGCGGCTGGATACCGATGAGGGGGCCAAGCCGCAGGCCGTGCTCCCCGGTCGGCCAGACGAGAGCGAGCTGGTGCGCCGCATTCTCGCCACCGATCCCGACCTGCGCATGCCGCCCCCTGCGAAGGGGCCGGGCCTGACGGCGACCGAGATCGACACGCTGCGCCGCTGGATCGCCGCCGGCGCTCCGTACGAGGGGCACTGGGCGTTCGCCCCGATCCGCCGCCCGCCGGTCCCCGCCACAAACCGACCGGCAAGCACCGACATCGACCGCTTCCTCGCGAGCGCCCGCGAGGCGCGTGGGCTCGCCGAGCCCCCCCGGATCGGTCGGCGTGAACTGATCCGGAGGGCGACGTTCGACCTCACGGGACTGCCGCCGGCCTGGGAGGATGTCGAGGCCTTCGAGACCGACACCTCCCCCGACGGCGAAGCCTTCGCCCGCGTGGTCGATCGCCTCCTCGCCTCTCCCCGCTACGGCGAACGCTGGGGGCGCCATTGGCTCGACATCGCCCGCTATGCCGACACCCACGGTGGGAGTGCCATCGGCTTCACGAAGTTTCCCTTCTCCTACACCTACCGCGACTACTGTGTGCGGTCGTTCAATGGCGACGTCCCCTGGGACCGGTTCATCACCGAGCAGGTCGCCGCCGACCAGATGGGGCTTGCCGCCAACGACCCGGCGCTGGCCGGGCTCGGCTTCCTCACCATCGGCATGCAGTTCCGCAACCGCCACGACCTCATCGACGACCAGATCGACGTCGTCAGCCGCGGTCTGATGGGGCTGACGATCGCCTGCGCCCGCTGCCACGATCACAAGTACGATCCGGTCACCGCGAGCGACTACTACGCCCTTGCCGCTACCCTCGCCCCCAGCCAACCGCCCGAGCTCCTGCCGGTCATCGGCAGCCCGGAGGAGACGCCGGCTCTGGCCGACTACCAGCGCGAGCTCGAGCGCCGCCGGACGATTCGCGACGACATGGCGCGCGACCAGATCACCGTCATGCAGGGGCGGCTGCGGATGCAGGTGGGCCTCTATCTGCGGGAGCTCGCCAAAGGGACGCCCGAACAGGATCTGACGTCGGCGTTCCTCTCCTTCCGCACCGACGACGTCCGCCCGCATGTCCTCAATCGTTGGCGGACCTACCTGGCGACGATGCCCGCCGACGATCCGGTCTTCGGGCCCTGGGTGAAGGTCCGCGACCTGCCCGCTGCCGATTTCCAGCCGCGATGTGCCGAGATCGTCGCCGCACTCACGGCCGAGAACGGCGACCCGGCGGCCGCGGCCGCGAAAAACGGCCTCGGCGAGGAGACGCCGAAGTGGAATCCGCTCGTCCTTGCGGCGCTGTCGGAGCGGAAGCCGGCCGCACTTGCCGACGTCGCCGATGTCTACGGGACCGTCTTCGCCACCGCGCAGCGAGAGTGGCTCGGGGGCCTCGCCGCGTCGGCAGAAGAGGGCGTCGGGGAGGGGATCGTCACCGACGAGGATCCCCGGCACGTCGTCGTCAACAGTCCGATCCGCCGCCAACTCCGTCACCATCTCTTCGCCCCCGGCACGCCAACGGCGGTCGACGACACACTCGCCAAGACGCTTCTCAACCGCACCGTCCAAGACACGCTCGCCGGCAAGGCCGGCGCGATCCACGAGCTCCATCTCGGCGCCCCCGGCTCTCCCCCGCGGGCGATGACGCTCGAGGAGCGGGCCGATGCGCCAGCCACCCGCCTTCTGGTGCGCGGCAATCCGCTCAACCGCGGCCCCGTCGTCGAGGCCCGATTCCCGGCGGCGCTGTCGGCGCCCGATGCGGCGCCGTTCCCGTCGGGCCAGCGTCGCCTCGGCCTCGCCGCGGCCCTCGTCTCGCCCCACAATCCGCTCGTGCGTCGTGTCATCGTCAACTGGGCCTGGCAGCACCACTTCGGCGAGGGGCTCGTGCGCACCCCCGACGACTTCGGGACCCGCGGCCGCCCCCCGACCCACCCCGAGCTCCTCGATCACCTCGCCGAGACCTTCCGCGACGACGGCTGGTCGCTCAAAGCCCTCCATCGCCGGATCATGCTCTCCGACGCCTACCGCACCGCGGCGGTCGAAAGCGCCGTGGCCCGGCAGTCTGATCCCGACGACGAACTGCTCTGGCGGATGCCGCGCCGCAGGCTCGACATGGAATCGATGCGCGACGCGATGCTCGCCGTCTCGGGGGAGCTCGACCCCACGCCGGGTGGCCCGCCGGTGGACCTCGCGGCGACCCCGATCGTCCCCAGACGGACGGTTTACGGCTTCGTCAATCGCGACATTCTCTCCCCCCTCTCCGGGACGTTCGACGGCGCCAACCCCGCCGCCTGCACCGCCCGTCGGCCCGACACGACGATCCCGCAGCAAGCGCTCTTCGCCCTCAATTCCGACTTCATCCAGGACCGCGCCGTGGCCTTCGCCGCCGCGGGCCTGCAGGCTGCCCCGGACGATGAAGCCGGGCGGGTCTCCTGGATGGTCCGCCGCGCGTTCTCGCGCTCCCCCTCGGAGGCGGAGACGGCAGCGGCGATCGACTTCGTCCACACTCAGGCCGCCTCCCTCGAGTCGGGGCTTGCGGCCGATGTCCCCTGGCAGCGCCTCGCCCATGTCCTCCTCGCCGCCAACGAGTTTCATTTCGTCGATTGACCGTCCGTACAAACCATCACCTGCCCCCGGGCGAATCATCGCTCCCTGTCATCACAAGCCACCGGACGTCATTCCCATGCACGCTTCCCGCCGGGATTTCCTCCGCTCCAGCGGCATGGGCTTCGGGTCGCTGGCCTTGGCCGGGCTGCTGGCCCGCGACGGTGTCGGCAGCGCCCTCCCGACCCACTTCCCCGCCCGGGCGAAGCGCGTGATCCACGTGTTTTTGAACGGCGGCATGTCGCAGGTCGACACGTTCGACCCGAAGCCGGAGCTCCAGGCCCGTGGCGGCCAAACGCTCCCCTATGACAACCTCCAGACCGAGCGCAAGACCGGCGTGGCCCTCCCCTCCCCGTTCACCTTCGCCAGGCACGGCCAGAGCGGCATCCCGATCAGCGATCTCTTTCCCAACCTTGCCCGCCACGCCGACGAGCTCGCCGTCATCCGTTCGATGCATGTCGAGCTTCCCAACCACGAGATGTCGTTGATGCTGATGAACACCGGCCACATGCGGCAGGTGCGCCCCAGCTTCGGCTCCTGGCTGACCTGGGGCATGGGGCAGGAGAATGACAACCTCCCCGGCTTCATCGCGCTGGTGCCCGGCGGAATGCCGGTCGGGGGGGCGGGCAACTGGCGGAGCGCCTTCCTCCCGGGGGCCTTCCAGGGAACGCATGTCGACACCTCGAAGACCGACCCCCGCCAACTCATCGACCACATCCGCAATCCGCGCCTCGGCCCCGACCGCCAGCAGGAGCAGTTCGACCTTCTCCGCGCGCTCAATGCCAGCCATCTCGACCAGCGCCCCGGCGAGGCGGCGATCGAGGCGCGGATCCGTTCCTTCGAGCTTGCCTACCGGATGCAACTCGAGGCGACCGATGCCTTCGACGTCCGCCAAGAGCCGGCCCACGTCCTGAAGATGTACGGCGAGGGGCCGCAGAACCGGCAGCTCCTCATGGCGCGGAGGCTCGTCGAACGGGGCGTGCGCTTCGTGCAGACCTGGCACGGCAGTATGCAGCCGTGGGACAGCCACTCGAACATCCGCGACGAGCACCGCAAAGTGGCGGGGGAGTGCGATCAGGGGCTGGCGGCCCTGCTCACCGATCTCAAGGACCGCGGCATGCTCGACAGCACGCTCGTGCTCTGCACGGGGGAGTTCGGCCGCACGCCGAGCGTCGAGATGGGGCAAAACGGCGCCGGGGCCTCCCAGGGGCGCGATCACAACCACTGGGGCTTCTCGCTGTGGATGGCGGGGGGCGGGGTGAAGGGGGGCACGATCCACGGGGCCACCGACGACTTCGGCTTCAAGGCGGTGGAAAACCCCGTCTCGGCACACGATCTCCACGCCACGATGCTCCATCTTCTCGGGTTCGACCACACCCGGCTCACCTACCGCTATGCTGGCCGCGACTACCGCCTCACCGACCTCGAAGGGAAGGTCGTCCGACCGGTGCTCGCCTGACCGTCCCGGAGTCCAGCATGGCCCTCTTCATCGAAGTCACCAACGCCGCCGTGCGGACGGAGTTCGAACATCCTTCCGGACCGCTGGAGTTCGGTCGGGGGCCGCAGCGGGAGATCCCCCGCTGCGTGATCGCCGGCGACCAGTCGGTGTCGCGTGACCAGCTGCGGGTCGAGCCGCTCGCCGACGGCCGCCTCCGGCTCGAGAATTTGAGCGCGAACACGCCGGTGGTCGTCGACGGCCAAAACGACCCGATCATCCATCTCCAGGGGCGCGACGTCCCGCTGCCGGCCGCGGTGACGGTGGGGCGGACGCGGATCGTGTTCCGCCCGGCGGCGGTGCCCGCAGCGGTCGCTCCGCAAACACCCCCCCAGCCCCCGGCCTCCCCACCACCACCGGTCCCGCAGCCCGCCCCCTCGGCCGGCACCGTGACGCTGCCGGTCGGGGCCGTCGATCCTCCTCCGGGGCTCCGCTCCCTCCCCACCGCCGGACCGACCGCCGTCGCGCCCTCGGCCTCCAAGCCGCGGACCTCCCCACCGTCGCTCGATGGTGCCGGGGAAGTCGGGCCCTGGCTCGAGCGGATCATCGAGCTCCAGAAAACGTCGAGTGAGTCGCGGGAGTTTCACGACACGGCCGCCCGGGCCCTCATCGATCTGGTGGGCCTCGATCTGGGCCTGGTGCTGCTGCGCTCGGGCGAGAAGTGGTCGATCGCGGGCTGCGGCGTCGAGTCGGATCGGACGACGGTGCGCTACAGCCAGACCCTCCTGAAGGCCGTGGTCGACCAACGGAAGACGTTCTTCGACGATATCGAATCGCTGGCCGGCTCCGGGGCGGGCGCGAGCCTGATGGACATCGAGGCCGGGGTAGCGTCACCGATCTTCGGGATCACGGATGACGTGATCGGCGTTCTCTATGGCGTCCGGACGAGCCAGGGGGTCATCGCCCGGGGCCCGATCACGCCGCTGGAGGCGCAGCTGGTGCAGCTCCTCGCCGGATCGGTGGGCGCCACGCTCGCGCGCTCGACGGCGAGCCAGTCGCGGGCAACCTTCGAGCAGTTCTTCACCCGCGAGCTCTCCGAGCAACTCGCCCTCCGCCCCAACCTCCTCGACGGCCATGACGCCGACGTCTCGATCCTGTTCTGCGATATCCGCGGATTCAGCCGGATCAGCGAGCGGCTCGGCCCGGCGGGGACCATGGACTGGATCGGCGACGTGATGGGGGAGCTGTCCGACTGCGTTCTGGCCCACTCCGGCGTCCTCGTCGATTACATCGGCGACGAGTTGATCGCCATGTGGGGGGCGCCGGTCGACCAGCCTGAGCATGCCACGCTCGCTGCCAGGGCGGCGGTCGACATGCTCGCCGCGGTGCCACGGATCAACGAGCGCTGGGCGACGACGCTCGGCGAGACGATGGATCTCGGCATCGGCATCAATTCCGGTGTTGCCCGGGTGGGAAACACGGGCTCGCGTTACAAGTTCAAGTACGGCCCCCTCGGCAACACCGTCAACCTGGCCAGCCGCGTCCAGGGGGCGACGAAATACGTCCGCTCGCGGATCCTCGTCACCGACGCGACGCGTTCCCGGATGGGATCGGGATTCGCGAGCCGGCGAGTCTGCCAGGTGCGCGTCGTCAATATCGCCGAGCCGGTTGTCCTCCACGAGCTCGGCCGGACCGACGACGCCGGGTGGGGCGATCTTCAGCAGGCCTACGAAGGAGCGCTGTCGGCCTTCGAGAACCGCGACTTCCACGAGGCGGCCCACCTCCTCGCTGGCCTGCTCCAGACGCGCCCCGACGACGGCCCGAGCCTGCTGCTCCTCTCCCGGGTCGCCAACTGCCTCGTGTCGACCGATGCGGTTTTCAACCCCTGCTGGGACCTTCCCGGGAAATGATCGCCACCCTGGGCCCCGGTTACTCCAGGCCGTAGGCCCCGGCCATCGGCAGATCGATGCCGGACCGGCTGGCGAACTGTGTCCGCGACAGGAAACGGGGCTCGAGGTTGAACGTCACGCCGACGTTGTTGCGGCTGTAGTCGACATTGAAGCCGAACGTCATCAGGAACGACTCGCCGATGCGCGTGAGCTGGAAATTCTGGCCGATGTTCATGCCGCGGAGGTTCAGCGCGGTGCCGAAGGAGCTCGCCCACTTGGGGCTCATCCGGTAGGTGTACGACCCGACGAGGACGCTGGCGTCGATCGGGCCACCGAACTCGTTGAATCCGATGTAGAAGCTCCCTCGCGGCGTCCGATTCAGAAGGGCCCCGACGGTGTAGAGCTGCTGACCGCCGGTGAAGAAGTCGATGTCGGCGGTGGAGTGAATCGTCGTCCGGTCGCCGACATGCCAGCGGAAGTCGTACTGCCAAAGCCCCATCAACTGGCCGAAGTTCTGCCCCGTTGTCGGGAACAACTCGCCGTCGATGTCGAGGGTGATCCAATCGATGATCCGCCGGTTGCCAGCCGGGCCGCGCTTCGTCTGCCAACGCTGCCGCGCGGCGAGCCGGAAGGCCGTCAGGTCCTGGGCGATCTCCGTCGGGCCGGATACCCATCCCCCCATGCCGCGACGGACGAGGTACGAGCGCGGATCGTACTTGCCGTCCGGTCCGAACACGGTCGAGGAGGGGAGCGGCGTGGCCTGCCCCGGGATGGCGCCGTAGTCCCAGTAGGGGATGTTGCGGCGGTATTGGTTGATGGTGTCGTCGTCGATCTGGTCGTAGAGCGGCAGTTGGTTCATGTCCTGCGAGCTGTTGGCATAGGAGAACTCGCTCTCGAACACCACCTTGTGGGCCAGTCCGTGGACATTCCACAGCTGGCTCTCGACGGAATTGTCCGCTGACCACATCGGCACACTCGAGCGGATCCCCACCTGGCCGTAGGCGCGATTGAGGGGCGACTGGGTCAGATCCTGCCCCCAGTGAGCGAGCTCGCCCAGGGCGTAGGGAACAATCTTCACCACCCCCGCCTGGAACGGCAAATCGAGCTCGTGCCGGGTGGAGAACCGCTCGCCGATGACGTTGTTCTCGTAGGGGAGCGTCGTCCAGTACTGCAGCCCCTGCCCGGCGGTCGGCGTCTGGGGAACGTTCTGCCGCGCGTAGGCCAGTCCACTGTGCTGGTACCAGGTGACCGCATCGCGCAGCAGCGGCTGCCCCATGGTGTAAGAATCGAGCCGCGGCCACCATTCCGTCTGCGTGAAGAACGGGTTGACCCGGACGCTCGTGAGGAGGCGCAGCTCACGGTTGTCCACAGGGCGGCGAAGATCGAGCCAGGTTCGCTGCTCGTAGCCCTCCTCCCACTCCGCCTCGTAGAACTCCTCGAGGAAGTTCATATCGCTGATCCAGCCGGCCGCACCGCGTGCCTGCCACCCCCCGGCGAGATCCTGCCGATGGCGCCAGAAGGAGCGCCCGCGGAAGGCGTTGGGGTAGGTGAAGTCGCGGCGATTCATGCCGAGATTGTCGATCCCGCTGTCACCGATGATCCAGGCATCGAGGACGCCGTTGGCCGGCGTGCCTTGCCAGAGGAAGTCGGGGCGGTTGTAGAGAAGCGACGTCCCGCCACCGACGCCACGGTAGCTCAAGTAGTCGACGTCGAAGTCCCAATCGACGCCGTCCGGTGGCCGCCGCCATCCGAACACCTGGAACGCGTCCCAGCTCGTCAGCAACTGGGTGCCGAAGATGCGGTCGTTCTTCACCTGCACGTTGTTGAGGTAGAACGTCGGCTTCTTGGCGTTCGTCGCCAACACCGGCCACCACAGCACCGGGACGTTGCCGAGGGTCAGGGTGTTGCCACGGCTGGTGACGAACTGCTGATGCTCGAGCACCGGTTCCCCGGTCACGCCATCGATCATCGGCTGGCCGTCGGCTCCCGCCAGCGGCACCTGTTCGTCGGTGAACTCGAGTTCCCTCGACCGGAACTCCCAGGTCGGCACCCCGAGGCGGCTCGAGGTCAGACCGGTGCGCTGGGCCATGAACCGGCTGCGGTCGACCTGACGGATGACGTCGGCGCGGAGCCGGACAAGCCCGGCGTAGTTGTCGACGGGGGTGAGAACCGTGGCCCCGGTGATGACCCCCGAGGAGCGGGGCACGTCGTAGAACATGCTCATCGCCTCGACCACGCGCTGCCCCTGCCGGAAGACGACGTTCCCCTCGAGATAGAGCTCCAGCGGCGTGTCGGCGGATTGGGCCGCGTTGCCATCGAGATCGGGCTGCGTGCCGCTGCGCGTCCAGATGACGACCCGGTCGGCGGCGATGTCGAGGGGGCCGGCCGGGTCGACGCCGTCGATGACGAGGTTCACGCCGGAGGTGATCACCGCCACCCACTCGCCACCGCCGGGGCTGGGGAACCAGCGGATCGAGAGCGGGACGCTCGACCGGGGGAAGGCGCGGAGCCGGCGGGCCGGAGCGCTGGCCGTCACCGGCGGCGGCGCCGGCGCACCGAACTCACTGAACTGCGCCAGATCGGTGCCGCGGTCACGATCGACAAACTGGACTGTCTCGACGCCTGCGCCGCTGGCCGCCGGATCGGAGCCCCCGACCGCCGGGCGGACAGGCGCGGGGACGTCGGCGACGGCCTCGTAGACCGGCGGGGTGCCCGACGGTGGCACGACGCTCGCGAACTGGAGCCGCGGATCCCGGCGCGTCCAGAAGCGCCCGGTCCAGCGCGGGCCGCGGACCGTGGAGAGCCCGGGCTCGGCGCCGACCGCCGCGGCGTTCCCGGCCGTCACTGAAACGTTGCCCGCCATGCGGACGAGCATGCCGCGGAGCGGTGGCAGCGGCGTTCCGCCGTCAGCCTCCCGATCGCCAAAGGGCTCCTGGCTGTCCTCTCCACCCGCCGACGGAGCGCCCGGATCCTGTTCAATCCACACCACCGCCTCGTGCGATTCGGCCACCGTCGGCCCCTGCTCGATGCGCACGCCCCCGGTGAGATGCCAGACATCGTAGGAGCCCTCCGTCCAGCGCGACGCCTGCGCGGCACGGATGGCGATCGCCTCGGAGGGATCGACGGCTGGCACCTCGATGCTCGAGGCCTCGGCGATCGCCGCGGCGAGCCCGCGCGCCGGGAGCGTTGAGAGCGCGCCAGCGGCCGCTTCCGGTTGCGCCGTCACTTGGGCGCCCGCTGGCCGTGCCTGACACGCGGTCACCAGCAGCACCAGCACCATCCACCACGGCGCGCCGTCACCGCGCGCGGGCGCACGACAACTCCGCGCCTGGCGGTGCCGACGGGGGAACGCGGCAATCGTGGGGTGATCGAGCAAGCGTTGGCCGCAGGGGGATCCGGAAGGAGCGTCCGAGCAAAAACGGCGCGGTTTATAGGAGCAGGATCCGCCGGGGGTCAAGGTGTGGCGCCGCCCACGAGGCGTCCGCAAGTGCCGATGTTCGAACGGTTTACCGATGTGGCCAGTGACCGCGGCGCCACGCCGTTGAGACGCCCTCCCGGTCGTTCGGGGAGGCTGCGAGGAACAAAACGGCCCCGGCGATGACGCATTCTGGGGGGTGACAACGGGGAGGACTGGGGAGGAACGGCAGGATCGGGCCCCCGGTCATCGGGAGCGCGACTAAGATGTGACGCGGTCGACGCCATCGACCGCACCCCCCAGGTTGCCGAGCACCCGTTGCTCTACCGTCCGGTCCAGGATTCCGGAACAGCCCGCCTCGCCCCGGCATCCGCCGATCCCCGGCCGCCCTCCACTCTCCGTCCCCCGTCCCCGCCCCCTTCCCTGCCCCCTTCCCGGCCTCCCAGACCGGCCTGACGCCACGGAGTCGGCCCCGCCATGTCGTTTTCCGGCGATTCCCCCCTTTCCCGTGCGGAGCCCTCGGCGCCGCGCCCGTTCAGCCGGCGCGCGGCGGCCTGGCTCATCGACCACCGCGTCGCGCTGTTTGTCGTCGCGCTGGTCCTGGGGGCGGTCTCGGTGGAGCGGTCGCGGCACCTCGGATTCGCCCGTTCGATCGACACGATGTTCGACCGCACCGACCCCGCCCTCGCCCCCTATCGCCGCCTCGCCCGGGCCTTCGGCTCGAGCGAGGTGGTGCTCGCCGCCTACGACGCGCCCGATCTGCTCACGCCCGAGGGAATCGCAACCCTCCGCGACATCACCCAACGGCTCGAACGGATCCCTGGGATCGCCTCGGCCACGAGCCTCGCGAGCACGCCACTGGGCGCCGGGATCATCCACCTCGACACCAATCCCGCCGCCCGCCGCCTCGTGTCGCTCCTCGAGGGATATGCCGTGTCGGCCGACCACCGGACCGCGGCTGTGGTCTGCGTCCTCGAACCGGCGGGCAAGACGGCCGGTGTGACGCGGGCCGAAGCGATCGACGCCGTCCGGGCGGCGACCGGCGAGCTCCCCGGCGGCACGGTCGCCGGCGAACCGGTGATGCTCCGCGACGGCTTCTCGATGCTCGAACGCGACGGCAATCTCCTCGGCACCTCGGCCGGGATCCTCGCCGGCGCCGTCCTCCTCCTGTCGTTCCGCAGCCTCCGCTGGCTGGCCGTCCCCCTTGCCGTGGTGCTCCTCGGGCTGTGGAGCACCCGCGGCGTCCTCGCCGTAGCCGGCATGAAGCTGACGATGGTGTCGACGATGCTCTCGGCGATGATCACGGTGGTGGCGATCGCCACGGTCGTCCACGTGATCGTCGAGGTCCGCCGCCAGCGCGAGCTCGGTCTCCCCCCACGGCAGGCGCTCGAGGAGGCGATCCACCTCCTCTTCTGGCCGGTGATCGGTGCCATCGCCACCGACGTGATCGGTTTCGGTTCCCTGATCACCAGCCGGGTCGGGCCGGTGCACGACTTCGGGATCATGACGGCGATCGGCGCGATCATGGTGCTCGTCTCGGCAACGCTGGTCGTCCCGCAATTGGCCCTCGGCGGCCGGTTCGACACCGATCCCCGGCGGGCCTGGGGGGAAGGGCTGCTCGACCTCGGCCTCGACGGCCTCGTGCGGCGGATCGTCCGGCATCCGGGCCGGATCATGGTCGGGGCGACCCTCGTCGTGGCCGCCTGCATGGCTGGAATGGGGCGCCTCGAGGTCGAGACCGATTTCACCCGCAACTTCCGCCGCTCGAGCGAAATAGTCCGCTCCTATGAAATGATCGAGTCGCGTCTCGGCGGCGCGGGGGTGTGGGATGTCCTCGTCCCGGTGAGCGGCCCGATCGACGGGGCAACGGTGGCCCGCCTCGGCCGGCTCGAGGAGCGGCTGCGGCGCGAGGTGATCGCCCCCGGGCCGGATGGCATCCCCGCCCCTGCCCTGACGAAGGTCTTGAGCGTGGCCGACGTCCTCGCCGCGGTCTCCCCCGTCCCCCTCGAAAGCGCCGGCACGTCGGCGCTTGGCAACTGGGTCGTCGGCAGCGCCGTGACGCTCCTCCGGCAACAGCTCCCCCAACTCGACCGGTCGCTCATCGGCCGCGATCCCGAGGATGGCTCGACCTGGCTGCGGGTCATGCTCCGGGCCCGGGAGCGGCAGCCGGCAGCGGCGAAGCGGAATATCGTCGAGTCGGTGCGGCGGATCGTCGCCGAGGAGTTCCCCCCCGGTCCCGGCGGCGGGGGGGAGGTGACGGGGTTCTTCGTCCTCCTCTCGAAGCTCGTCGACCGGATGCTCACCGATCAGTGGTCGACCTTTCTGATCGCGGCGGTGGGGATCTTCCTCCTCCTCGCCCTCTCCTTTCGCAGCCTTCTCCTGGCCACCGTGGCATTGGTCCCCAACGCGCTGCCGATCTTCGTCATCCTCGGGCTGATGGGTTGGTGCGGCCAGCGGATCAACATGGGGACGGCGATGATCGCCGCCGTCTCGATGGGCCTCTCGGTCGACAGCTCGATCCATTGGCTCGTCGCCTTCAAGCGCCGGCTCGCCGGAGGCCACACGCTCCCCGCTGCGCTCGACGTCGCCCACCAGACGGCCGGGAGGGCGATGGTGTTTGCGACGCTGGCGCTCGTCGTCGGGTTTCTCGCGCTGACCACGAGCGGGTTCATCCCCACCGTGTCGTTCGGCGCCCTCACCTGCCTGACCCTGCTCGGGGGTCTCGCCGGCAACCTCGTCGTCCTCCCGGTGATGCTGGCCCTCCTCGAGCCGTGGCTCGGCGGAGAGTGCCGACCGGGTGGAAAACCGCTCCAACAACCCGCCGACAGCTCCTGAAAACCGGCGGTCGCCCGCATCCCTTTCCTTTTCACCCCGTCCGAAACTTCCGCCCCCGGCCGCCTGAGGATTCCGCTATGACCACCGAGTTCGCTGCCGACAAGTCTCACCATGGCTGCCGTTGCGAGCCGTCGGCCCACCCCGAAACAATCCGCGCCGACGCCCTGGTGGTGTTTGTCACCGAGGGGACCATCGGTGGTGCCGCCGCCGGCGTCGATCGGGCCACCGGCGGCCTCCTTTCCCGCCTTGCCACCGCTGGCGAGATCACCGGAAAGCGCTACGAGTGCGTCACGATCCTCGCGCCGACGGGCGTGGCGGCCGGGCAGATCATCGTCATCGGCCTCGGGCCCCAGGGGACGGGCCCCGACGGCAGCACCGACCTGGGAACGCTTTACCGGGCAGCCGCCACCGCCACCCGCCACCTTTCGACGCGCCCCCGGGAGACGGTCGTCCTCGTCGCCGAGCCGTCGTGGTCGGCCCGCCAGACCGAGCAGGCGGTCGCCGGGGGAGCGATGGGGATGGTCGGGCAGGACCTCCGCCGCACCGACAAGAAGCGGACGCGATTCGGCACGACGATCTGGGCCGGCGCCACGCCAGAAGCGTTCGCCACCGGCATGGTGATCGCCGACGGCGTCAACCTCGCCCGGCGACTGGTCAACAGCCCCCCGGACGACCTCTACCCCGAGACGTTCGCCGAGGCGGCCGCCGCGATCGCCGGGCGGACCGGGATGGAGATCGAGATCTGGGACGAGCACCGCCTCGACCGGGAACGCTGTCGGGCGATCCTCGCCGTCGGCCGGGGGAGCTCACGGGCGCCGCGTCTGGTGAAGCTCACCTACCGCGGCCCCGGGGTCGCGGCCGGCCCCCCGCATATCGCCCTCGTCGGCAAGGGGGTGACCTTCGATTCCGGCGGCCTGTCGCTCAAAACCCCGGACGGGATGCTGACGATGAAGTGTGACATGGCCGGGGCTGCGGCGATGCTGGCCGCCGCCGCCACGATCGCGGCCCTCCGACTCCCGGTGAACCTCGTCGCGGTCTGCGGATTGGCGGAAAACATGACCGGACCGGCGGCCTACAAGCTCGGCGACGTGATCACCGCCCGCAGCGGCACGACGATCGAGATTCACAACACCGATGCCGAAGGACGGGTGGTCCTCGCCGATGTCCTCGATGTCGTCCGGGAAATGGCCCCTGAGCGGATCGTCGACGCCGCCACCCTGACGGGGGCCTGCATGGTGGCCCTCGGCCACGACGTCGCCGGCCTGTTCACGAACGATCAGGCCTGGTGTGACCAGATCGCCGCCGCGGCGCGGGCCGTCGGGGAGCCGGTGTGGCAACTGCCGATGTACCCCGATTTCGACGAGCAGATCCGGGGCGAGGTGGCCGACATCAAGAATGTCGGCGACGGACGCTGGGGGGGGGCCATCACCGCAGCCAAGTTCCTCGAGCGGTTCGTCGGCGGGATTCCCTGGACGCATGTCGACATCGCCGGCCCGGCGTTCGCGGAGAAGCCCCGGCCGTGGATCGATGGCGGCGGCACCGGAGTGCTCGTGCGGACGCTCGTCGAACTGGCGCGCACCGGAAGCCGCTGACAGCGCGGCCATCGCTCATCAGCCCGCGCCGAGAACCCGCGCCACCTCGTCCCGCGTCACCGGTTCGATCACGCCCCGCTCGGTGATGATCCCACGGATCAGCCGGGCGGGCGTGACGTCGAAGGCAGGATTGAAGGCCTCGGCCTCCGGCGGGGCAAGCGCTCTCCCCCAGGGGCTCGTCACCTCCGCGGCGGCGCGGTGCTCGATCGGGATTTCCGTGCCGTCGACGATCGAGAGATCGAACGTGCTCGACGGCGCGGCGACGTAGAACGGCACGCCGTGGGCCGCCGCGAGCACCGCCAAACCGTACGTGCCGATCTTGTTGGCCGTGTCGCCGCCGGCGGTGATCCGATCGGCCCCGACGATGCAGCAGCCGATCTGGCCAGTGGCGAGGAGGTGCCCGGCGGCGGAGTCACACAGCACCGTCACTGGAATGCCACGTTGGACGAGCTCCCAGGCCGTCAACCGCGCCCCCTGGAACAACGGGCGGGTCTCGTCGGCCCAGACGCGGAAGCGTCGACCATCCGCCCACGCCGTCGTGATCACCGCCAGCGCCGTTCCGTCCCCCCCGGTGGCAAGCGCCCCGGCATTGCAGTGGGTGAGAACGTCCCCCTCCGGCAACAGGTCGGCGCCGTATCGCCCGATTGCGGTGCACAGCCGCCGATCCTCCTCGTGGATCTCCGTGGCCGCACGGAGCAGGGAGGCAACAAAATCGGCCGGCGGCGGCGAGCCAGAGCCGGTAGCAGCCGGCAGACCGACCTCACGGAGCACACGTACCACCGCCCAGCGAAGATTGACGGCGGTCGGCCGGGCGGCCGCAATCTCCTCCGCCGCGGCGAGGAGGGAGGCGACGGCCGGCCCGCCATCGAGCCCCTGCTGGCTGGCCTCGGCGGCGGCGATGACCACGCCATATCCGCCAGCGATGCCGATGGCCGGTGCGCCGCGGACCCGGAGGCTGCGGATCGCCTCGATCACGGTCGGCACGTCGCGGCACTCGACCCAGACGATCTCCCCGGGGAGCCGCGTCTGGTCGAGGAGCTCCAGATGCCCTCCGCTCCCCCCCACCCAGCGCACCGACACCGGGCTTGCCCCGTCGTGATCGCTCATGATTTTTCTCCCTGGATGGGCGTGGATCGGGACCGTGAACCGGGCGTTGTCACCGGCCAAAGCGGGGCTCGGCACAGCGGAGACCGAACGCCGCCGCCACCGCCGGTTGCACGAGCTCCCCCCGCCAGACATTCACGGCTGATCGGATCGCGGCGCTCCGTTCCGCGGCCGGTCCCACCCCCTCCCGGGCCAGATCAAGGACGTAGGGAAGTGTGGCATTGCACAGCGCGTAGGTGCTCGTCCGCCCCACGGCGCCCGGCATGTTCGTGACGCAGTAGTGGACGACATCGTCGACAACGTAGGTCGGCTCGGCGTGCGTCGTCGGGCGGCTGGTGGCCACGCACCCCCCCTGATCGATCGCCACGTCGATGATGACCGCCCCCGGCTTCATGAGCTTGAGGTCATCGCGCTCGACCAGATGCGGTGCCCGGGCCCCGGGGATCAACACGCTGCCGATGACGAGATCGGCCCGACGCAGTTGTTCACGGATCGTGTGCCGATCGGAGAAGAGGACGTCGACGTTGGGCGCGCTGACGTCGTCGAGGTAGCGGAGCCGTTCGAGGTTCGTGTCGAGGAGGCCGACGCTGGCGCCGAAGCCGGCGGCTACCTTGGCCGCGTTGGCACCGACCGTGCCGGCCCCGAGAATCGTGACATGCGCCGGCGCCACACCGGGCACCCCGCCGAGGAGGATGCCTCTCCCCATCTGCGGTTTCTCGAGGTATTTCGCCCCCTCCTGGATGCTCATCCGCCCGGCCACCTCGCTCATCGGCACGAGCAACGGCAACCGGCCCCGGTCATCCCGGAGTGTCTCGTAGGCCACCGCCGTGGCACCCGTCGCCAGGAACCCCTCGGTCAGCCCCCGGTCGGCGGCGAAGTGGAAGTAGGTGAAGAGCACCTGCCCCGTCCGGAGCAGGGCCAGCTCCGGACGCTGAGGCTCCTTCACCTTGACGACAAGGTCGGCCCCGGCGAACACCTCGGCGGCCGTGTCGACGAGCCGCGCGCCGCAGGCCTCATAGGCCTCATCGGGGAGGCCGGAGCCCGCCCCGGCGGTGCGCTGGACGATCACGGTGTGGCCGGCCCGCACCAACTCCTCGACGCCCACCGGCAGGAGCGCCACCCGATATTCGTCGCGCTTCGTCTCCTTGGGGACTCCGACGATCGTCATGGGAGGGGCTCCGGGAGGGGAAGAACCGTGGCGGGGGGAGGGCGAGGGGGGGCGAGGGGGCGGCAGGAACAGAGCGACCGCCGGGGCACACCCCGGCGGTCGCACGTCGATCATGATGGCCCGTCCCTGGTGGACTGCATGGCCGCAGGCCGATCGCCGGTCAGGCGAGCTTGTAGTCGGCCGGCATCGGAATCTTGTAATTGCCATCCTTGTCCGGCATGACCGGCGGCTCGGCGTCCCACGACATGTTCTCTGGCATCGTGCGGATAGAGCGCTCCATCATTTCCTTGAAGCTCACTTCCTTGCCGGAGTAGGTGGCATACCGGGCGAGACAGGCCGAGAAGCTCGACGTCGCGCCGTAGTAGGCGTTGTTGAGCGGCGTGTCGTTGCGGATCGCCGCCTGGAGCTCGTCGTGCTCCACCTGGTAGGGATTCGGATTCTCCCCCTGGAACTTCCACAGCACCTTGCCGGTGTAATCGGCGATCTCGCCGATCCGCACCTGGGCCTTCGTCCCCTGGAAGTACTCGTCGACCCGACCGTCGCCGCCGGGGAACTGCCGGCACTGGCTGGCGACCCGCACGCCGCCCGGATAGACGAAGTTGACGCAGTGGTGGTCATAGATCTCACTCGGCTGGCCCGGCACCCGATTTTGCTTGCCACCGGTGCCGTAGGCCGACTCCGGCACGCCGTCAAGGAACCAGTTGGCGACGTCGATGTTGTGGACGTGCTGCTCGCAGACGTGGTCGCCAGAGAGCCAGTTGAAGTGGTACCAGTTGTTGACCTGGAACTGCATCTCCGTCTGGTTCGGCTGGCGGTTGCGGTACCAGATGCCGCCGCCGTTCCAGTAGACCTGCCCGCCGATGATGTCGCCGGCGAGCCCCTCGCGGATCCGCTTCACCGTCTCGCGGTAGCGGTTCTCGTAGCGGCGCTGGAGGCCGACGGCCACCTTGAGTTTCTTCTCGTCGGCCATCTTCGCCGCCGTCAGGCAGACCTGGGCGCCAAAGCTGTCGACGCACACCGGCTTCTCCATGAAGACGTGCTTCCCCGCCTTCACCGCTTCCTGGAAGTGGAACGGCCGGAAGCCGGGGGGCGTCGCGAGGATCACCATGTCACAGTGTTCGAGGACCTGCTTGTAGGCATCGATCCCCTGGAAGCGCCGATTCTCGGGGCATTCGATCTTGTCCTTCATCTCCTCGACGGCCCGCAGGGCACCGTCGATGCGGTCGCCGAAGGCATCGCCAATAGCGGTCAGCTTGACGTTCGACCCCGGCACCGAGAGCGACTGCTGGAGGGCACCGGTGCCACGGCCGCCGGCGCCGATGAGGCCGATGCGGATGACGTCGCTCGACGGGTTCTGCCCGTGCACGACCGGCACTGCGGCGAGGGTGCCGCCGATCGCTCCGGCAACCTTGAGGGCGTCGCGGCGGGAGAAGGTGCTCGTGGGGGTGCCTGGGCGGACGGGTGCGCTCATCGCAGGGGAACTCCTGACCGGGGGGGAAGCATCCAAAGACGATCCGCAAGGATACCCTGCCGAAGGCGGCGGGGAAACGGGGGCCAGGGTCACTCTTCCGCGGCCGAATCTGAGCCACGACCGCGGATGAAGAGGCGAATCGGCACTTCTTTCAGGAAGGTGGTCTGCCGCAGGGAATTGACGAGGTACCGCTTGTAGGGCTCGGTGATGCCGCGGGGATCGCTCGTGGAGAGAACGATCGTCGGCGGATTGACCTCGACTTGGGTGGCGTAATAGATCCGGACCGGACGACCGCGGGGATCGGCGGGGGGCCGATTGGTTTCGACGGCGGTGCGGATGGCCGTGTTGAGCTTCGCGGTCTGGATCCGGGTGCTGCTCTGCCGGAACAGCCGCTGCGCGGTGTCGACAACCGTCTTCACGTTCCGCCCCGACGTGGCCGTGGTGAACTCGACCGGGGCCCAGGGCATCGAGCGGAAGGTCTCGCGGAGGTAGTCGTCCCATTCCTTCCGATCCACCTCGCCGGCATAAAGATCCCACTTGTTGATCACGAACACGACCGGCTTGGCCTCCTCGAGGATCGTGTCGACGAGTTGCTTGTCGACCCGCCCGATCGGCTCGGAGGCGTCGAGGAACAGGAGCACGACGTCGGCCCGCCGGATGCTCCGTTCGGCGCGGTGGGTGGAATAGAAGTCGAGGTCCGTCTTCCGGCTCTTCGTCCGCCGCAGGCCCGGCGTGTCGATGGCCAGGAACGCGTGGCCGTCGACCTCGAAGCGGACGTCGATGCTGTCGCGCGTGGTGCCGGCAATCGGGCTGGTGATCACGCGATCCTCGTGCGCCAGCGCGTTGGTAAAGGTACTTTTTCCCACGTTGCGGCGCCCCACGATCGCCAGCTTCATCTCCGGCAAGGCCGCCCCTTCGGCCTCCTCGGGCCAGGCCTCGGGGAGATGCGCGACGATCTCCTCGACCAATTCGGCGCGGTTGCGGTTCTGCCGGACACTGACCACGAGCGGCGGGCCGAAGCCGAGCGCGTCGAAATCATGGGCGAGGAGGTCGTACTTCGCATCGTCGGCCTTGTTGGCCACGAGCAACACCGGCGCACCGGTGGACCGCACCCGCCGCGCGACCTCACGATCGGCGGGGAGAAGGCCGCTGCGCACCTCGACGACGAACACGATCAGCGCCGCCGTCGTCAGCCCGGAGGTGATCTGGGCATCGATCTGGGTGGTGAGCCCATCGGGATCGTCGAACCCCATGCCGCCGGTGTCGACGAGGTCGAAGACCCGGTCCTCGAGGCTCACCCGCTGGACGAGCCGATCACGGGTGACGCCAGCGGTCGGGTCCTCGATGGCAATTCGCTTCTCGATCAGCCAATTGAACAGGCTCGACTTCCCCACGTTCGGCCGGCCGACCACGATCACTTGGGGGATGACTTCATTCGCTGGCATCACTCGACTCCATCAGGTCGCCGAGACGCCGGCGCGGCATGGCATGGACAAGGTAACGGTGGGTGATCGCGACCGAGAGATCGCGGAGATGGCCGTCGAGCCGCACCAACAGCCGGTCGAGCTGCCCACGGGCGCCGTCCGAATCGGGGACGACCAGGGCCGAGACATCGGCGAGACGGAGCAGCCCCGTGGCCGCCATCGCCGCCCGCTGATCGTCGGCGAGGACCGGCGAGCCGCTGTCGCGGGGGAGGGCACCGACATGAACCTCGAGCGCCGCCATCTGGAAGCCGACGCTGCGGGGATTGGTCTCGTCGGTGAGGAGGAGGTCGACCAGCGGGGCGGCCTGGAGGGTGCCGAGGTAGCGGTTGCGGTAGGTCATCGAACTGTCGGCGATCTCGAGGAGCATCTCGTCGATTCGTTGCTCGTCGGCCCGCGCCGTCACGATGGTGCTCCGGAGGAGGTGCACCATGCCGGTGGCCCGTTCGAGGCGGCGCCCCATGTCGAGGAACCGCCAGCCCGGACCGCGCGTCATGCTCTCGGTACCGAGGCCGGCGAAGGCGGAGAAATCGAGGATCAGCATGTCGAGAAAGGAGAGCACGTCGTTGTCATGAACGTGCACGACCGGTGTCCCGCCGGCGCCGGCACGGACGTCGGCCAGCCCGTCGCGTCGAAGACGGGAGAGGATCTTCCAGGAATCGATCGAGATCCTGTCGCGGACGACACTCGCCATCTGCCACATCGCCCGGATCGAGGCCGCGACGCTCGTCGGGCGCGATTCGTCGAACACCAGCGACTGCACCTCGGCAGCGATCTCCGCCGGCGTCTCCGGCCGCCCCGGCTCCTGCCACTCGGGGCGGACGACGGGGGGCTCGGCGAGCGTGGCGAGGAGGCGGGCGACCGCCGCGGCACTCTCGAGCGTGCTCTCGGATGCGACCCGCGCCGACACCGTCCGCAGCAGGCGCGCCGCGGACTCCGCACGCTCGACATGGCGACCGAGCCAATGGAGGTGGTCGGCGACGCGGCTGGGAAGGTCGGTGCCGCTGCGCCGTAGGGGCACGGGTTGACCGGGCGGCGGGAGGAGGGAGACCGGTTGCACCGGCCCCGGGGAAAGGACCCACACATCCTTCGATCCCTGCCCGGAGTCCAGCGCCAGTTCCCCCGCTCCGCCCCCACGGAGCGTGAGCCGCGCCAATCCCCCCGGCATCACGATCGGTCCCTCGGGGGTCGCTGCCGAAAACAGCCGGAGAACGACCGGCGCCGCCACCACCTGGCCGCCATCCCAGCAGGGGGCGACCGATCGCTCGACGATCTCCCGCCCCACCCAGTCGCCGGGGCGGGCCCGGATGCGGTTCACCAGCGCCTCGCGCCCCGCGGCGTCGATGAGCCTCGGCACGTAGCGCTTCGGCCCCCCCGGAATCGCGACGCTCGGCTCGATGACGAGGTCGTCGAGCCGAGCGAGGACATGGGAGAGCCCGTCGGGGCGGCCACACCACCACGACTGTGGCGACGGAAGGAGCAACTCCTCGCCGAGAAGGCGACGGGCGACGGCGGGGATGAAGCCCATAAACCCGGGCGACTCCACCAACGCGCTGCCGAGCGGATTGGCCAGCGCCACGCGGCCACCGCGCACCGCCTGCACGAGCCCCGGGGTGCCGGCCAAAGCCCCGCTGTCCAACTCGAGCGGATCGCATTCGCGATCGACGACGCGGCGGAGGAGGACGTCGATCGGCACGAGCCCGCCGAGCGTCTTCAGGCAGGCACGGTCCTCGCGGACGGCGAGATCGCCCCCCTCGACCAGCGGCAGCCCCAGGTAGCGGGCAAGATAGGCATCCTCGAACCAGGTCGGGCTCGACGGCCCGGGGCTGAACAGCGCGATCCGCGGGACGTCCCGCCCGCTGTCGAGCGCCCGGAGCATCGACCGCAGACCGATGAAGAAGGGGGCCAATCGTTCCACGTGTGACTCGTGGAACGCCGCCGGGAGGAGTCGCGAGACGACGAGCCGGTTTTCGAGCGCGTAGCCGAGCCCGTGCGGCACGCCGGTGCGATCACCGAGCACGTGCCAACGACCGTCGCCGTGGCGGGCGAGCACGGAGGCGTGGAGATGGAGGTGACGCCCTCCCGGCAGCCGGATGCCGTGGCAACAGCGGAGGAAAGCCGGATGGCCGAGGACGAGCTCGGCGGGCACCACCCGTTCTTTGAGGAGATGCTGGGGGCCGTAGAGATCGGCGAGGAGGGCGTCGAGGACCCGCAGTCGCTGGCGGATCCCGGCTTCGATCCCCCGCCAATCGTCCGCCGCGATCACCAACGGGATCGGATCGAGGACCCACGGACGCTGTCCCCCCTGGGCATCCTCGTGGATGTTGTAGGTGACGCCGTTGTCGCGGATCAGCCGCCGCGCCTGCTCCCAGCGTTCGGAGAGCTCCGCCGGATCCCATTGCCGGAGAATCGATGCCAGCCGCCGCCAGTGGGGGCGGGGCTCGCCTGCCGAGGCGAACTCGTCGTGTGAGCCGGCGGGGACGCGGTACGACGCGAACGGATCGACCGGCCCGAGGGGCTCGGTTTCGGGGTGGGGCATCGGCAGCAGAGACTCCGGAATGAGCCCGAGTGTACCACGCACGCCGGTCAGCCACTCAATCGACGAGCGTCGCCTCCAGCTCGTCGACGAGGGAGGCGAACCTCGTCAAGCCCGTGGCCACCGGCTCCGGCCGCTTGAGATCGACGCCCGCGTCGCGGAGCAGTTCGAGCGACCACCGCGAACAGCCGCCGCGGAGAAACCCCAGGTAGGCGTCGAGCTCCGCCTCGCCACCGCCGGCTACCCGTTCGGCGAGGGCGATCGCGGCTGACAATCCGGTGGCGTACTTGTAGACGTAGAACGCGCTGTAGAAGTGCGGGATCCGCAGGCACTCCAGTTCGAGCTGGTCGTCGATGACGAACTGGGGTCCGAAATAGGCATCGAGCAGCCCCCGGTAGAGACCGCGGATGTGCTCGAGCGTCAGCGGCTGGCCGGCTTCGGCCGAGGCATGTGTCAGCCGCTCGAACTCGGCGAACATCGTCTGCCTGACGATCGTGGCCCGGATGCCGTCGATCTCCCTGGCGAGGATCGCCGCCCGCTCGCGCGGGGTCCGCGCCCTGGCCAGGAGCGCCCGGGCAAGGAGTTGCTCGTTGAACGTGCTCGCCACCTCGGCGACGAAGATCGTGTAGCCGGCGAGCTGGTAGGGCTGGGCCTCCGCCGAGAGCCGCGTGTGCATCGAATGCCCCGCCTCGTGGGCGAGCGTGAACACGTGCTCGATCCCCTCCTCTTGGAAGTTCATGAGAATGTAGGGATCGGAATCATAGGTGCCGGAACTGAAGGCCCCGGACTGCTTGCCGGCGTTCGGGTAGCGGTCGCACCACCGCCCCCTGAAGCCCGCCTCGAGGCGGCGGCGATACTCGGCACCGAGGGGCTCGAGGGCACCGACAACGAGCCCCACCGCCTCGTCCCAGGTGTGCCGCAGGGGCACATCCTGGGCGAGGGGGACGTAACAATCGTAATGGTGAATCTCGTCGAGACCGAGGAGGCGGCGGCGGAGATCGTAATAGCGGTGGACGGCGGGGAGATGTGCACGGACGGCGGCAACGAGCTGGTCGTACACCGCCACCGGGATGTTGTCGTTGAACAGCGCGGCGCCGACGGCGGTGGGATGGTGGCGCACCCGGGCGGCGTAAACATCCCGCTCCACCGAGCCGGAGAGGGCGGCGGCGAGCGTGTTGGCATGGGCGGCGTACTCGTCGTAGAGCTGGTGGAACGCGGTCCGGCGCACCCCCCGATCGGCATCGAGGAGGAACGTCGTGAAGGTGGCGTTGGAAAGCTCCGACGTTCTCCCCTTGCCGTCCACGACTGAGCCGAACTTCATGTCGGCGTCGGTGAGCTGCCGAAAGACCTTGGCGGCGGTCCCGGCGAACGTCCCCTGCATGGCGAGCAGTTTCTCCTCCCGTTCCGAGAGGACGTGCGGACGGGTGCGAACGAGCCGCTCGAGGCCGATACGGTGGGGCGTCAGGATCGGCAGGGTGAGCCAGGCGGCGAGCGTCGCCGGATCGATGCCGAGGATCTCGGGCCGGAGAAAGCTCGTCTTCTCCGCGAACAACGTGGCGACATGCTGGAATCTCCCCACCATCCTCTGCGGATCCGGCGCGGCCTGATCCTCGCTGGCCCGCAGATGCGCGTACGTACCGAGACGGTCCCCCGCCCGGTCGACCTCGATGTCATAAGCGAGGCAGCCAGCGAGATCCTCCGGCGAACGGCCGAGCGTGCCGGCGAAGGCGACGAATCGGGGGATCATCCCCTCCCACGCCGCCAGGGCCTCCTCCCACGCCCCATCAGAGGCGAACAAGCTGGCGAGATCCCAGGTATCCCCCACCGGTACGTCCCTGCGGGCCTTGAGGGCGCCTTCGGTCAGATTGCTGCGGTCCATCGGGGGGAATCCTTCCTGAGGGGAACGGGGGGATTGAATCATCGGCCGCACGCCGAGCCGGGCGCGGGGGAGGTCGGCCCGTCACAGCCGCCACACGGCGCTCCCCCAGGCGAGGCCACCGCCGAAACCGCACACGGCAATCGTGCTCCCGGGCCCGATGCGCCCCTCGCGCCATGCTTCGTCGATCGCCAACGGAATCGACCCGCTCGAGGTGTTGCCGTAGCGGTCGATGTTGATGGCGAACCGATCGGCCGGCACGCCGAGGGCCTGCCGCGTCGCCTCGATGATTCGCAGATTCGCCTGATGGAGGACGAAGCAGTCGATGTCGTCGAGCGTGAGGCCGGCGCGGGCGACGACGGCGCGGAGATTCTCCTCGGCCAGGCGGATGGCCCACTTGAAGACGGCCCGCCCTTCCATCCGCATGAACTGCTCGCGCCGGGCCAAGCCGTCGGCGCTCACCGGCTGGCGTGAGCCGCTCATCGGGCAGACGAGGAGGCCGGCGCCGCGGCCATCGGCCCCGAGCGCGAACGAGAGGAGCCCGTGCTGTTCGCCCGCGGCAGGATCCTCGATCCGTTCCAGGAGCACCGCCCCCGCGCCGTCCCCGAACAACGGCCAGGTCTTGACGTCGTCGGGATCGATGACACGGGAGTTGGTGTCGGCACCGATCACCAGCGCGTGGTGGCTGGCTCCGGTGGCGACAAACTGGGCGGCGGTGATAAGGGCGTAGACGAATCCCGCACAGGCCGCCGTCACGTCCATCGCCGGTGCCTCGATGCCGAGCCCCTCCTGGACGATGCAGGCGGTCGACGGGATCGACATGTCGGGGGTGAACGTGCCGAGCACGATGAGATCAACGTCCGCCGGGGAAACGCCGGTGTTGCGAAACAGGTCGCGCCCTGCCGCCGTGGCGAGATCACTCGTCGCCATCCAGGCGGGAGCATGCCGCCGCTCGCGGATCCCGGTCCGTTCGAGGATCCACTGGGCATCACAGCCGAGACGGGCGAGGTCCTCGTTGGTGACGACTTCGTCTGGAACAGCATGCCCGACCCCGAGGAGCCGGAAGCCGGTGGTCCTGCCGAACCGCGACGCGCGGGGCGACGTGAGGATGTCAGACATCACGATCCGGCCGGTGGCACGGGCTCTGGTGTCGCGGGAGGCACCGGGGTATCGACAGGCGCGGCGGGCTCGGTGGCGGGAACGGTCGCGTCTGCCGACGGGGCGGTGCCCCCGACCGGGGCAGGAGTCTCCCCTGCCGGGGCCGGAGGCGCCGTGTCACCGTCAGCAGGGGCATCTGCAGCCGGCGGTGCGGCGGTCTCGACCGGGGCGTCTGCCGCCGGGGCTGGCTCCGCCGGCGGGGGTGTCGGCGCGGGGCGGGTTTTGGGGCGACCCAAGGGTGCCCCCCCACCGGCACCGAAGGGGAGCCCTCCCCGCGGCGGCCCGGCATCGGCGGCATCGGTCCCCTTCGGCTGCACGACCGCGGCACGATTGAGATGGATCTTCGCGAACTCCTTCGCCGGCACGATGTAGTACCAGTCGGCGAACCGGGCATTGAGCTCACGGACACGGCGCTGGGCCGCCTTCACCTTCGCGTCGTAGTCGTCCTGGCGCCGCCGGTTCTCCCGTTCCACGGCACGGCGGGTCTCGAGCGCTGCCTGGGCCTTGGCCTCCGCTTCATCAGCCGCCTTGAGTTGGTCGGCGGCATTCCCTTCTGCGGCGGGATCCGTGCCACCGGCCCCAGCTGGCTCCGCACCGTCGGCCGGCACCTCCGCGAGGTCCGGTTTCTCGATGAGCCCCTCGTTGAAACGGGCCATGACGAGGAGATACCGCCCCGTCGACTCGTCCGCCGCCACATCCCCGCCGGTGCCACTGCCGACGGACGTGCCGGCACCGAACCGGAGCACGTATTCGACGCCATCCTTCATCCCGACGATCGTCTCGCCATCGGTCGAGAGAATGTCGCCTGACTTCAGCGGCAGGAAGCCGCGCTGCTGCATCGAGCGCACCGCCTCCTCGTCGGCGGTGAACTTCTCCTCCGCCTTGAGCTCCGCGGAGAGGCCGGCGGGCTTGCGGACGACGTCGACGATCTTCAGGTCGCCAAGGGCGTTGCGCAGGTCATTGAGCCGTGGCGAAGCGAGCTCGTCTCCTTCGCCAAGAGTCTCGAGCTTCGGCTCGGCGCCGCCGGCGAAGGCCTCGAGTCCGACGAGCGTCCACTGCTGGTCCTTGTCGTCGTAGGCCACCTCGATGCGGTCCTTGCGATTCTGCTCGACGCGGATCCTCCCCCCCGACTCGACCGCGCCGAGCGAGTAGTCGTCGAGCACGGCGCGCCGCACGTCCCACGGCGAGAGCTTGAGGAGGTCCTTTTCGATCCAATCGTCGAAGCGCGTCGTGAACTTCGAGGTGTCGATCTCGACGCGGTAGACCGGATCCTGCCCCGCCTTGCGCACGAACCGGAGCTTCTTCCCCCCGGCGGCGGAGGACCCGGGCCGCTTGTCCTCCTTGCCGACGACGAGGCGCGCGAGTTTGCTCCCACCGGCATCGCGGATCTCGATCAGCTCGCCGACGCCGGTCATGCCTGGCTTGATCTTCTCCGGATCGGGCTCGATGACGCCGTAGGTTTCGTGATCGGCCGCCGACGTGCTGACGATGTCGAGCGATTCGAGATCGACCAGCTCCGTCGCCGCCGCGGCGAGGTGATCTTTGGCATCGGCCGGATAGTTCTGGTGCGACGGGAGCACCCACACCCCCCCCGCCTGGATCACCTTGAACGGCTGCAGCGTCGCCAGCTCCTCGTCGTATTTGACCACCTCGAGGCTGGCCGCCCTCTGGACATCGGTGAGCTCGGGAAAGAGGATCCGCTCCGCCTCGGGCTTCACCTCACGGCCCTGGTAGCGGGGCTGCGCGAGCCAGCCGAGGAGGAGCATGCCGGCCCCTCCGAGGAGAAACAGGGAGGTTCTCCCCCACACGCCGCGCGAAGCCCCGCCGGCGTCCTCCTCCATCCTGCGACGAACCCGGGCACCAGCTCCCCCGACGGGAACGGGCGGAGGGACGTCGTTGAGGTCGTGATGATTTCGGGCCTTCTTGTCGTCTGCCATGATCCTTCTCTCCGGGGAACTGTCCCGTGTCGGTCCGCTCTCGTGTCGGTCAGCTCTCATGTCGTTCGGCTCTCGTGTCACGGGGGCCGACGGCCGTGGTCGCTCACCGCAGCCGCGTCTTCGCCACGCCCTCGCGTTCCTGGGCCCGGCGGCGGAAGTAGACGAAGAACGCCACCACCAGCGGCGGGATCGGCGGTAGGAGCACCGCCAGCCACTTCTGCCGGTCCTGCTCCTGTCGGACCTTGCCGCCGAGCTGGCGTTCGACCTTCTCCATCTCGATGTCGCGCTGCCGGGTGAGCTGCTCGGTCTTCGTCTCCAAGCGCCGCTGCGCCAGCGCCCGCTTCGCGGCCAACTGCTGCATCATCTGCATCGCGGCCTGGGGATCGGCGTCGCCACTGGCCTCGAGCTCCTTGATCTTCCGTTCGAAATCCCCGACCTCCTTCTCGAGTTGGCCGTTCGCCTCGCGCTCGGCAAGGTCGCACTGCTCGATGAACTTCTGCCGCTCCATGTCCGCCTGCTCACGCGCGTCGGCGACGGTCGCCTCGATGCGCTCGAGCGTGCGGTGCTTCGGCTTTCGCTTGCGGATCTCGAGGAACCGCTCGTCGCCGGCGAGCGAATCGAGGATGTTGAGGGCGAAGGTGACGTTGTCGAAATCGAGACCGAAGACCTCATCCGGCCGGCTGCGGAGACCGAAGATCCGGCCGTCGAGGAGATCGATGTCGGCGACGATGACGGCCTTGATCGGGGGCCCATCGCTGCCGGCCGGGGGACGGCGCTCGATCGCGGCGGCGAGGACCATCGCCTGCTTCCCCTGCTTCTCGAAGACCTGCAGTTGTGCAGCATCGCCGCGGTTGCGCCTCACCTGCTCGACCTCGATCGTCCCGGAACGGGTGCTCGTCTGGACCAGCGGCGTCCAATCAACATCGGCCGTGTCATCCCTGGAGATGGCGCCGGGGAAGGGAAAGAGAACCTCCTGGAGGCCGGATGTGACGGCACTGGTCTGGCTGAAGGAATCGGCCAGCCCCGAGCCCATGCCGAGATCGTTGTCGATGAACACGAACTCATTGGGCATCTGCAGCTTCGGGTGGGGGTTGTAGTCCTGCCAGATGACGAGCGATCCCGCTCCCATCTGCCCCATCTCGGGCCGTCCTTCTCGTGCTGCCGGCTTCGCGCCGAGCACCTCCCAGAGGAGGCCGATCTCCCCCTTCGGCTGCGCCTGGGGCTGGAACATCGCCATCGGCCCCCCGGGGCCGCGCCGCGGTTGGTCGGTCCCTGGCACACCCGTCATGAGGACAGGGAGCGGATCCTCGAAGATCGCCACCGGTTGGCCCTCCCGCACCGCGGCGACGAGATGCCCCATCTGCTCCGGGCCGAGGGTCGACGGCTGGACCGCGAGGAGGACGTCGTACTTCTCCGTGATCGGCGCCGTGGCATCGACCTGGACGACATCGTACTGCTTCTCGAGCTCGTCGACGATCGCCTGCCGGGGCCGCTGCTGGCCGGTCATCATGTCGACGCCGCCAAACAGATCGGCGTCGGTCGTGAGCACACCGAGGCGCTTCCGGCCCTCGTTGCCAACGGTGGAGATCGAGCGGATCAGCTCGTACTCGACCGGCGTCCCCTTGTCGAAGAACGGCACGACGACCTTCTCGAGGCCACTGGTGAAGGCACAGCCGAGGAAGATGTCCTCGTCGCGGTACGTGCCGCGGACCCGCGACATGACCTTCACCGGCTCGATGCCGAACTGCTGTCTGGCCAAGGCCGCGGCGTCGGTCTTCGGCTCGGCCGACACCACCTGGACATTCACCTTGCCACGGCCGAGTCGCTCGAACTGCCGGAGCATGTTCAGAAGCGTCAGCCGCGTCTGGGTGTATTCCTCGGGGACACTCGGGCTGACGTAGGCGGTGACCTCCACGGGGCGGGCGGGATTGAACTCCGCGAGGAGCTTGCGTGTGTCAGCCGAGAGGGAGCTGATCTGCTCCGCGGAAAGGTCGTGGCGGACATCCATCGCCCGGCAGACGAGCACCGACCCGAGCGCCACCCCGGCCAACCCCAGCGCCCGCAGCGCGAAATGGACCCCGAGCTTGGCGCCATCGCGGCGCCCGGTCCAGTGGCGGCGGCCGATGAGCACCATGGCGATGTAGAGGGAAACGGCCACGATCCCGAGGAAGAACACGACCGACGACACGCTGACGATCCCGCGGCCGAAATCGGAGAAGTTCTCCGCCAGGCTCCAGGCCCGGACCCGATCGGCCATCTTCGGATCCATGACCGTCACCGCCTGATCGGCCACGGAGAGCGGCGCGTTGAGGATCAGCCCGAGGATGAAGGCGACGGTGAGGTTGCTCGTGAGGAAGCTCGCCACCATCCCGATGGCGAGCATCGACAGCCCGACGAACCAGTAGCCGAGGTAGTTGGTGAAAAACAGACCCGCGTCGGGGGTGCCCCAGCGCAGGAGGATGATGAGATTGCAGATGCAGGAGAACATCAGGGCGACGGTGTAGATTCCGACCGTGGCGAGATACTTTCCAAACACCACCTCCCAGTCGCTCGCCGGGATCGTCAGCAGCAGCTCATCGGTCCCCTGGCGGCGCTCGTCAGCCCACACGCTCATCGTGATCGCCGGGATGAAGACGAGGAGAATGAAGGGGAGGTAGCGGTTGAGCTGGTCGAGGTTGGCGAGGTTGGAGTTGAAGAATTCCGGGGGCCAGAACGCCGCCAGCGACCCGAGCAGCACGAACACACAGATGAAGACGTAGCCGGTGGGACTGGAAAAGTAGGCGACGAAGTTCCGCTTGAACACCGCGTCGAGAACGTGCCAGTTCATGATGCTTCCCCGGACTTGCTGTTGAACGAATCGGTTGTCTGTCGTTGATCGTTGCGGCCACCCCGGCTCGGGGTGGCGATGGGCGGGTGCCCGCCCGCCCCGCGGGGAACACCACAGCCCGGCCTCCGCCCGGCGTCACGCGGACCGGGTCATCTCGTAGAAGCGTTCGTCGAGCCCGCGGCCGTCTCGGACAAGGTCCTGGGGCGTGCCGTCGAACCGCTTCCGCCCCTCGGCGATGAGGATCACACGATCCGCCAGGGCGTCGACCTCCTGAAGGATGTGCGTGGAGAGGAGGATCGTCTTTTTCTCACCCAGACGGCGGATCGTCTCACGGACCTCGCGGATCTGGTTCGGATCGAGGCCGCTGGTGGGCTCGTCGAGGATCAGCACGTCGGGCTCGTGGAGGAGCACCTGCGCCATGCCGACACGCTGCCGATAGCCCTTGGAGAGCTTCGAGATCGCCTTGCCGATCACGCTCCCGAGTTGGCACTGCTTCACAACCGCCTCGATCCGCTCCTCCTTCTGCCGTTTCTTCATGCCCCGGGCATCGGCGAAGAATTCGAGAAGCGTCCGTGGCGTCATGTCGGGGTAGAGCGGGCCGTTCTCCGGCAGATAGCCGAGCCTGGTCGCCCCGGCGAGGCGGTCGGTCGACATGTCGTGACCGGCGATCCGCGCCGTCCCGGCCGACGGGGCCAGATAGCCGGTGAGGATCTTCATGGTCGTGCTCTTGCCCGCACCGTTGGGCCCGAGGAACGCCACGACCTCGCCCCGCGGCACGCGGAACGAGACATCCTCGATGGCGATGAAGGGACCGTAATACTTGCAGAGGCCGTCGGCCTCGATCATGGCTTCTCCGCCAGGACTGTTCGTTTCAGACATGGCTGATGGGCTGCTGGACGGGGGGGGATGAAGAAAAGGCCTATTCTGGGGTGTGGAGCCCCCGCTGGGCAATCCCCCGGCCCTGGCTGCGGGCCCATGGCGACATGGCCCCCGGGAAGCCCCGTCAGGCGGGGACAGCACTCCCGCCCGGAAGTGGCTCGCGCCACGGTCCGGTGGTGCCCCTCCGCCACGCGACATGGCACAGCCACTCGTCGAGCGTGGCGGGATGGTCACGGCGGACATGCACACCACGGGTCTCCTCCCGCTCCAGCGCCGAGCGGATCATGAGCCGGGAAACTTCGAGCATGTTTTGGAGCTGCCATCCGGCTGGGTCGGAGAATTGCCGCGGCAGGACGTACCGGCACCAGCCCTCGACCGTGTCGAGCGCCTCGGTCAGCGAGTCGCCGATCCGCTCGACGCCGACATGCCGCCACATCAGGCTGCGGAGGGAGTTGCGGATATCGGCCAAGTCGAGGGCGCCACGGGTGTCGGCCACGCGCGGGTTGGCAAGCGGAGGGACACGGAAATCTTCGGGCGGCCCGGCGAGGATCTCGGCGCTGGCGGCACTCCCGGCCCGGGCTCCGTAAACGAGCCCCTCCAGCAGGCTATTGCTCGCCAGCCGGTTGGCGCCGTGAAGGCCGCTCGACGTCACCTCGCCGGCGGCGAACAATCCCGGCAGGGTCGTCCGACCGATGGCGTCGACGACGGCCCCCCCGACCATGTAATGAGCCCCCGGGCGCACCGGGATTCGGTCCCGGGCGAGATCGAGACCGAACTTCGCACAGATCTGGGCCATCCCCGGGAACCGGGCGAGCACCCCGGCGGCATCGAGATGCGACAGATCGAGATAGACGTTGGAGTGGTGGGTGCGGGCCATGACAATGGTGATCGCCCGCGACACGACATCGCGGGGGGCGAGCTCGGCGCGGGGATCGAAGTCAGGCATGAACCGGTGGCCATCGCGATCGACGAGCCATGCGCCGGCACCGCGGACGGCCTCGGTGATCAGGCTGCGGGACCCGCCGGCGATGTAGAGGACCGTCGGATGGAACTGCATGAACTCCATGTCGCGGAGCTCGCACCCGGCGCGCCACGCCAGCGCCATCCCGTCGCCGACGGCCCCTTCGGGATTGGTCGATTCCCGGTAGAGTTGGCCGGCCCCCCCGGTGGCGAGAATCGTGCGCCGGGCCCAGACGAGCGTCTTGCCATGCGCGCCGTTCCACACCAGCGCTCCCCGGCAGATCCCTTCGTGCGTGAGGAGGTCGATCGAGAACGTGCCGGGCCACATCGCAATGTGGTCGAGCCCCCGGACCCGCTCGATGATCGCCCGCATCACCTCCCGGCCGGTGGAGTCGCCGAGGGCGTGGACGATCCGGTCGTGGCTGTGCCCCCCTTCACGCCCCAGTTCAAGCAGGCCGTCACGCTCGTCGAACTTCGTCCCCCAAGCGATCAACTCGGCGATCCGCTGCGGCGCCTCGCGCACGACCGAATCGACCACCCCGTCGTGGCACAGCCCGCCGCCGGCCACGAGCGTGTCGGCGACATGGTTGTCGAAGCGATCCTCCGGATCGACGACCCCCGCGATCCCACCCTGTGCCCATTGGCTCGACGAAGTCAGCAGATCGTCTTTCGTGACGACCGTGACCGAAAGGGAGGGGTCGACCGCCAGCGCGGCACGGAGCCCGGCCACACCGCCCCCGAGGACGAGGACGTCGGTGAAACAGTGCTGGACTCGCTTCGGACCAAAGGCGACGAGGTATCGCGGGCCATCGAACACCTTGGTCATTCTCCGGTCGTCCCCTGGGTGTACGCCTTGAACTGCTCCCGATATTCGCTCGGCGGCCGGCTCCGTCGCCCTTCCGCCTGCCCCCCCTTCACGTCCGCCGGCACGTCCCGGCTACTGCGGGCCCCCTCGGCCCGCAGACCGAGGCTCCGCACCGCCCGATCGAACTCGCTCCGTTTGACCGGATCATTGCTCTTTTCGAGGGACCGCATCGCCTCCCAACGCTGGAGGAAGGCCCGCGCCTGATCCCGCGTCCAGCCGAGCTCGTCGAGGAGCTCCGTCCTCCCTTTGTCGAGATCATCCTTCAACGCCCGGACCGCCAGATCGGCAGCGTTGCGGGCATGGGCGGTGTCCTGATCCCCCCATTCGGCTTCGGTCTTGGGGGCTTCGCCGTCGCGGCTCGGCTCCTTGTCGGGAGCTGTTCCATCGCCATTCGACCATCCACCACTCCCCGTCGGGCTTGCGGCCGATCCGGGTTGTCCGTCAGCCGGCTGGTCGGGCTCGGCCCCGCCGCCCCCTTCCTGATCGCCTTCCTTCGCCCCGCCGGCCTGGGCGTTTCCCGGCGGTGATTTGGGCCCAGGCTGAGGCGGATCGCTGCCGGGCTTGGCTTTACCGCCAGGCTTCTCTCCTCCCTCACCCTGCTCTCCCTCACCGCCGCTTCCTTCTCCTTCACCCTTCTGGCCCTCACCCTGCTGGCCCTCACCCTGCTGGCCTTCACCCTGCTGGCCCTCACCCTGCTGGCCCTCACCCTGCTGGCCCTCACCCTGCTGGCCCTCACCCTTCTGGCCCTCACCCTTCTGGCCCTCACCCT
>Ga0114972_10000348_pt1 | contig 34264 bp, 24 predicted proteins | sample M_140807_EF_Meta_FD_87354 | JGI IMG/M metagenome (GOLD analysis project Ga0114972, IMG submission 87354) | Freshwater microbial communities from Lake Montjoie, Canada to study carbon cycling - M_140807_EF_MetaG | ecosystem: Environmental > Aquatic > Freshwater > Lake | place: Lake Montjoie... | reverse complement strand
GTCATACTCTTGTGCGGGGGCCTTTCACGGGCACTTTTTTTGCATAGCTCTGTGGTTTTTAAAGAACCGTCTGTGGTTTACAAACCTCGGCTCTGGGCAAAAACCTCTCGGGCTGCTCCGATGGTCCGATCAATGTCTTCGAGGGTGTGGGCCCGGGAAAAGAACAAGGCTTCGAACTGGCTGCAAGGCATATAAACACCTCGCTCGATGAGCCCCCAAAAGTATTTGGCAAAGAACTTGCGATCCGAGCGATCGGCAGTTGGCCAATCAACCACCGGCTCTGGGTTGAAAAACAGGGTCATCATGCTGCCGACTCTCTGCATTTGAGCCTCAATCCTGTGTTCATGGGCGGCAGCCAGCAGACCATCTCCAAGCCTCTTGCCGAGCATTTCGAGGTACTCATAAGGCGGAGAGTCACGAAGCAATTCCAGGGTTTTGGCACCCGCCGCCGTTGCCAACGGATTGCCCGAAAGCGTTCCGGCTTGATAGACCCTACCGGCTGGCATCACAGTGTCCATGATCTCTGCCCGACCTCCGTAAGCTGCCAGGGGAAGACCTCCGCCGACAATCTTTCCGAGGGTCGTCATGTCGGGCTCGATCCCAAAGAGTTGCTGGGCACCGCCGTAAGCCACCCGGAAACCGGTCATGACTTCGTCGAAAATCAGCACGACACCCTGGCGAAGAGTCTCCTCGCGCAAGGTTTTGAGAAACTCAGCCGTCGGGACCACGGTCCCCATGTTACCTACGATCGGTTCGAGGATCACGGCTGCAATCTTCGAGCCGTGTTCTTGAAGTGTCCGTCGGAGCGACTCGCAGTCATTGTATTGGAGAACAATCGTGTCCTGCGAAGTCCCTGCGGTAACGCCCGGAGAGTCCGGAACACCGAGGGTTGCAGCGGCAGAACCTGCGGAGACTAGCAGTGAGTCCACGTGGCCATGATAACAGCCAGAGAACTTGATCAACCGCTCTCGACCGGTATGCCCACGGGCCACACGGATGGCGCTCATCGTGGCTTCAGTTCCGGAACTGACCAATCTGACCCGCTGCATGCTAGGAAAAGCTTGCAAAATCAGCTCTGCGATGCGAGACTCGTTCTGAGTCGGCGCGCCGTACGAGGTGCCCCGCTGGGCAGCTTGTACGATCGCGTCGATCACCTGCTCGTGGGCATGCCCGAGAATCATCGGCCCCCAGGAGCCGATGTAGTCAATAAAACGATTGCCATCCAGGTCGTACAAGTACGCACCTTGAGCCCTGTCGATAAACAGAGGATGGCCACCGACGGCCCCAAAGGCCCTTGCAGGGGAATTAACTCCCCCTGGAATCAAACGCTTGGCTCGCTCAAAGGCCGCGTGGCTTCTGGACAAATCGATTTTCATAGCGCAACACTGACTAGCAAAGGTCAACGATGGATTCGCGGAATGGAGGGACTTGGCCTTTCCTAACCGCATTTTGCAACGGATAATTCAACGGACATCCAAGAAAAAGAAATCCTACCAGACAAAACACTCTAGACAAAACCCCACATTCCATACGATGAGCTCAGCAACCTTTGCCAACAGACTGATCATCCTTGCTGCCATCTCTTTGCCCGTTGCCCCTGTCGTAGCCGATTACTTTGGTCCAGCAACCACCGCGAGATGGATGTTGGCCCAGGCGGCTAATGAATTCGATCAAGGCAACGTGGCACAAGCCCAAAAGCTCCTCGAAGAGGCTTATGCAAAATCCCCTGACTTGATCGAAGACAAGAATTTTTTGAAACAAGTAGATCGAGTCGAGTCCAACAACGACAGCGATGGTTCATCGAATTTCATGGCCGGCCTTTGGGAAGAAAGGATCAGGCGGATCGAGAATCCAAAAGGCCGCTCCGAAGCCGCATTCTTAATCTCCTCGCTCCTATCGAACCGCAAACAATTCCAACAGGCTGCCCGAATCCTCATCGAGAACTTGCCGCCACAAGACCAACGCACCCCAACACAGAACAATCAAATCGCCTACATGAGAGCATTGGCTGGCAGCGACCTCGATCAAGCTCTCGTGGAAATTGACTCGGCCGTCAAAGCGATGGAAAACGAGTCTTTTCTTGACACCAAAGGCTGGGTGCTTCATCGACTAGGTCGAAACCAAGAAGCCCTAGAGGTCATGGACAAATCCCTCGCGAAGCTTCTCGAAACTTGGAACTCCAACAGCAAACTCGAAATGTGCTTGAACCGCATGAACGAGCTTCAGACCCAAGCCGGCCAGGAAGCTGCGGGGAAACCCAAAGGCTGGGGAATCGATGCACTGCTCGACGAGTTCCCAGAGCTCTCCCGCGGGTTGCCCGAAATGCTCGATATGGTCGCAACGCTCCACTACCACCGCTTGCGGATCTGTGAGGCCCTGGGCAAAACCGACCAAGTCGACAGCCAAACCGCTTGGCTACACGCCTTCTCCAAAAAAGATCTCGACGAACTGTACTAAATGCTTGAGTTCTGGCTAATGCTCCCCTTTCTGCCACTGGAATTCCGCCGGTAACCGAACCCCCTTGTCCGATTGTGGATTCCCAGGAAAAGATTACAATTTCCCTCTTGGTTTGGCAGGGTACAACCAGTCCCTGCCGATAGGTCTTGTCGAGCCTTCTTTGAGCAGAAACGAATAGATCCGTGTCGAACGTCCCACCCGATGATTTTGACCCGAATGATCCCGCTAGCCTACCGACCTCCAGCGACGGTGGTGGCGGTGGCGAACGGATGATCCAAGAGCCAATCGAAGACGAGCTGCGAAATAGCTATTTGACCTACGCGATGAGCGTTATCGTCAGCCGCGCACTGCCTGATGTTCGCGACGGGCTCAAGCCCAGTCAACGCCGAATCTTGGTCGCCATGAATGACCTGAACTTGACCCCAGGTGCCGGGCGGGTCAAGTGTGCGAAGATCGCCGGTGACACCTCCGGAAACTACCACCCGCACGGCGAAGCGATCATCTATCCGACCCTAGTCCGTATGGCCCAGGAATGGAATATGCGCCATGTCCTGATCGACAAACAAGGAAACTTTGGCTCAATCGCCGGACTGCCTGCCGCTGCCATGCGGTACACCGAAGCCCGACTCGCTGGTCCCGCAGCCATGATGCTCGAAGACCTCAAACTCGATACCGTCGACTTTATACCTACCTACGACGATCGCCGCACCGAACCGGTCGTCCTGCCATCGCGATTCCCAAACCTCTTGGTCAACGGAGCCCAAGGCATCGCGGTTGGGATGGCCACAAGTATCCCGCCGCACAACCTGCGCGAAATCTGCAACGCTCTGGTCAAAGTCATCGATGATCCGGAAGTCTCCGTCACCGAGCTTTGCGACATCGTTCCAGGACCAGACTTCCCCACCGGCGGCATCATCTGCGGTCGATACAACATCCGAAAAGCGTACATGACCGGACGCTCGACCATCGTTGTTCGAGCCCACGTGGAAATTGTCGAAGAAGGCCGCAAATCCAAGCTGATCGTCCACGATATCCCATTCCAAACAGCCCGAGATCGCGTCGTTGAAAAAATCGCAGAACTGGTCCGCAGCGAGAGGATCAAAGGAATTTCTGGGATCCGCGACGAAAGCGACCTGAAAGAACCGGTCCGTTTGGTCATCGAGATCAAACAGAATGCAGACCCCAACGTCGTACTCAACCAACTCTTCCAATTCTCGCCACTCCAGGAATCCTTCTCGATCATCCTCCTGGCACTGGTCGACGGAAAACCCCGCGAATTGAACATCAAGGAAATCCTCCAAGAGTTCATCAGACACCGCGTCGTCGTCATCCGACGCCGCACACAGCACCTCCTCGGCGCTGCAAGAAAACGCAAGCACGTTATCGAGGGTCTGCTACTGGCCCTAGCCGATATCGACCACATCATCGCCATCATCCGATCAAGCCGCACGCAGGCCGAAGCCAAAGTGAAACTCATGGGCGTCGAGTGCCCAGCCTCCATGATGCAGCGAGCCCTAGGAGATCGAGGGTACGGTGACTTCCAACTCGAACGAGGTGTGGCCGATACCTACCGACTCACAAGCGTCCAAACCGATTCGATCCTCAGGATGACTCTGGGCCAACTCGCCGGTCTGGAACAAGAAAAACTCGGCCAAGAACACTCGGCGATTCTCGAAGAAATCGAAGGCTACCGAGATATCCTCGGCAACCCCGTGAAAATTTACGGCATGATTCGTGAGGACCTCGTCGAAATCGCCCGCAAATACGGCAACGACCGCATCACAGAGATCTCTGACGAAGAACTCGGAAACTACAACATGGAAGACCTCATCACCGAGGAATCCATGGTCGTTACGATCTCCCACCAAGGCTACATCAAACGCCTGCCGGCCTCGATCTACAAATCCCAAAAACGTGGCGGCAAAGGGATCACCGGCCTAAAAGCTGAAGAAGAAGACCCCGTCGAACACCTCTTTGTCGCCAGCACACACGCTTATCTGCTGTTCTTCACCAATCAAGGAAAAGTCTACTGGCAAAAGGTTTGGGAAATCCCCCAAATGAGCCGCGAGAGCAAGGGCAGGGCGATCGTCAATCTCCTGAACCTTACACCCGATGAGAAAATCCGCGATTGCGTCCCGGTTCGGGACTTCAATCTACCCGGACACTTCCTGATGATGGCTACCAAAAAAGGGGTCGTCAAAAAGACCCCACTGGAAGCTTATAGCCGACCCAAAAGAGGTGGCATCATCGCAATCAAACTTCGAGAAGATGACGAACTGGTCGATGTGGTTATCACCAAACCCAAAGACCAAATCATCCTCTCGACGGCCAACGGTATGGCTATCCGCTTCGCCGAAAACGACGCACGCGCCATGGGCCGTAATACCTCAGGCGTCAAAGGCATCTCGCTCAAGAAAGCAGATCAGGTCGTCGGCATGGTCGTCGCAGACCCCAACGCTACACTCCTGGCAGTGTGCCAAAACGGCTACGGCAAACGAACCAACTTCGGGCCCGGTGAAGAACTGGTCATCAAAGACGACGAAGCACCAATCGACGATGAATCCATCGACCAAACCGTTGCCGAGCAATCCGCCGAAGAAACCGTAGTAGAAGAAGTCGCAGGCGAAGAAATCGCAGCCGAAGACAACGCTTCTTCGACCCGATACCGCACCCAACGTCGAGGTGGCAAGGGGATCATCGATATCAAAACCACCAAACGCAATGGACCTGTCGTCGCTACCGTCGCCGTGTACGAAAACGACGAACTGATCATGATGACATCGCGAGGCAAGATCCAAAGAATCGCCGCAAACGATATCAGCGTCATCGGCAGAAACACCCAAGGCGTTCGGATCATGAGCCTCGATGAAAGCGATACCCTCGCTGCCATCGTCCGCGTTCCGGCCGCAGACATCGAAGCCGAAGCGGCTCGCGTCGAAGCCGAAGCTCGCGAGCAAGCCGCCAAGACTCTTGCAAACGAAAAGGCTAATCCCTCCCCAAGCGAACCGTCGACTGCCGAGAACGAAATCGACCAGGCCGATCAAGAAGATAACGCCGAGGATAACTCGGAAGAATGACTACCAGGCCGGCCGGATCAAGCCTAGTACTAGTCTGTACCTACAACGAGCGTGATAACCTGCCGAAACTTTTCCAAGCCATTCGGCAGGCAGCCAACGACTCGGATATCTTGGTCGTCGATGATCGTTCCCCCGACGGCACAGCAGATTGGGTGCGAGAGTACCAAACCACCGATCCACGCGTGAAATTGATCGAACGCTCGGGAAAACTAGGGCTAGGAACCGCCATACGCACCGGCATGCTCTATGCCATCGAACACGGCTATGATTGGCTGATCAACCTCGATGGAGATCTCAGCCACGATCCGGCAGTCATTCCAAAACTGCTTGCCAAACACGATGCATACGATCTGGTGATCGGATCGAGATATGTACCCGGCGGAGGGCTCGAAGGTTGCTCATGGCGTCGGATCGCTGTCAGTCGTTTTGCCAACCTGCTTGCACGTTGGATGGTCGGCTGGTCCATCCGAGATTGCAGCAGCGCCTATCGTCTCTACCGCGTCGCCTTGCTAAAAAATCTTGATCTGAATTCTCTCAAAGAAACCGGGTACGGATTCCTCGAAGAAGTCCTCGCGCATCTGCTCAAGGCTGGGGCGAGGGTCGTCGAGGTCCCTATCGTCTACCAAGAAAGACGACTAGGGCAATCCAAGATATCCCTCCAGGAAGCCCGTTCGGCGTTTAACGCCCTTGTCAAAGCCGCGAAAATACACCGATCAAAATAAGGGCTCGTGCCCAGAAGGTGTTGATTCAGGCCATCGACAAGGTAGCTACTTTGCAATTTCCCACGTCGTCCCCTGCTTGCCATCCTGCATGGCAATACCGACGTTCTTAAGCCCATCGCGGATCGCATCGGAGGTCGCAAAGTCCCGTTTGGCTCGAGCCTCGGCCCTCAAGTGGAGTACGAGCTCCATAAGGCCTTGCACCACATCGGCGGAATCCGATTGGGTCGCAGAACTCACAAGCGGCTTGCGGAATATCCCGAGCAGCGAAGCCATCTCCCGCAAAATCGACAACCCACTTCGCAAAGTTTCGCGACTCTCGTCATTCGCCGACTCTTCCATTTTGGCTTGGTCGATGAACCGATTCAGCGCCCGAGCCATCTCGAATAAATCCGCAGTGGCCCCGCCCGTGTTGAAATCATCATCCATCTTGCTCAGGAACGAGTCTCGCAATTGCACCAATTCAGCGAGCAGGGCAGGGGGGTTCGCAGGAGCCTGGAATTCGCTTCTTCGGGTTGCGTGCGGAATGTCATAGACCGAGCATCCCAAGATCTTTCCAGACCTTTCAAAGAGTCGGTAGAAGGTCTCCAGCGCCGCTCCGGCCTCTGCCAACGGCTCATCCCCAAAAACGCTTGTCGAGCGGTAATGAGTCCTGAGCAAAAAGAATCGGATCCGCTCTCCTGTATGCTTGGCAATCAGACTCGCCAAACCTCCAGCACCCTTGCTCCGCGAGATTTTCCCCGCAACATCTGACGGCGGAGCGACGGTAGCCTCACCAGACGCTTGCTGACTCCTACCCCCAACCTTGCCACCCTCATTCGAGGCTCGCATCAGGCCATTGTGCATCCAGTAAGTCACCATCGGCTTGCTGTGGCAACATCGGCTTTGAGCCAGTTCGTTCTCATGGTGCGGGAAAACCAGATCCAACCCACCTCCATGGATGTCAAACGTCCGCCCCAAAATGCTGCGACTCATCGCCGAGCATTCGATGTGCCAACCTGGACGACCATCCCCCCAAGGACTCGGCCAGCTAGGCTCCCCAGTTTTGGCGGATTTCCACAAGGCAAAATCGCCGGCCGACCGCTTGCGGCTCGCAGCACCCCCACCCTCTCCCTGCTGATCATCCGCCGAGCGGTTGCTCAAGCACCCATATTCAGGGTCCTTGGCGACATCGAAGAAAACATCCCCTTGGCTCGCGTAAGCAAACCCCTTGTCAATGAGCTCTTGGACAAAGGCGACGATTTCGCCAATGCTGTCGGTCGCCCGGGGCATTCGATCGATCTGATCCACCCCCAATGCCTGCAGATTCGACAAGTAATCAGCCGTCATCTGAGTGGCCAATTGAAACATCGAAATCCCTTTCTCTCGGGCCCGAACGATCAATTTGTCGTCGACATCTGTGATGTTGACCACCCAGGTGACCTCGTATCCACAGTAGGTCAAATACCTTTTCACCGTGTCGAAAATCACAGGACCAACCATGTGTCCAATGTGGGCCTCGGCGTAAACAGTCGGCCCGCATAAGTACATCCCCACCCTTCCAGGTGCCAACGTCCGAAACGGCTCCTTGGACTTCGTCAGAGTGTTGTAGACACGCAGAGGGTATTCAGGTAGGTTTTCTTGCATAGCAACAGCTTTAATCAACACGTTTCCGTAGAAATCAGGTAACATTATAGAGGATCGTGGAGGTATTCAATACTCCCCTCCCCCAAACCCTTCAGCTCTTGTTCCCTTACTAAAGTCCGAAGCGTAACGATTCGTCTGTATCGAGTCCAGCGCAATCCCTTTGCCCTACTCTTTCCATCACAAGCCGCCGAGCACAAGCCACAAATCCAAGTTAAAGATGCGGTAGAAATCAAGACACAAATGACTGCAATAGAAGTAGAAACCGGTGGGCTGACAGACCCCGGTTTAGTTCGCGCGGAAAATCAAGACCAATTCTTTGTCGGAGAAATCTCCCGAGGCATTCGGCTCCATTCGGATTCTATCGGGATCGCCCCTCAGACAACCCTCCTGGGTGACCCCATCGGACAGTTGCTGATGGTTGCCGATGGAATGGGGGGACACCGCGCCGGGGGCGAAGCCAGTGGGCTCGCTATCCGTTACTTCATGACCGCGATCCTCAACCGACTCCAATGGAATAGCCTCACGGCTGTCGGGGACCAAGATCATCTGCTGGACGATCTCCGAGAAATGCTCAGCGAAGCCCATCGCGAAATCCGTCGACGATCCGAAGCATCCGACGCCCTCGCCGGGATGGGCACAACCTTCACCATGGCTTACGTTGTCTGGCCTCGTATCCTGGTGGTTCATGCCGGTGACACCCGTTGCTACGTGTTCAGCAAGGGACGATTGTCCCTGCTGACCCGCGATCATACCGTTGCCAACGAAATGATGCGAAATGGGAAACTCAATGCCAACGACGAGCGATCGCCTTGGGCCAATGTCCTGGTAAACGCTCTCGGGGCCGGTGCCGAGGGTGTTCAAGGGGATCTGACCAGTTGCCCGCTGGAGCCAGGCGACGTCGTGCTCATGTGCAGTGATGGCCTGAACAAACATGTCGACGATGCAACCATCGAAAAAGTTCTGGCCACAGGCGGTCGGATGCAATCCATTTGCGAATCGCTCGTGCAACTAGCCAAGCAAGGTGGCGGTACCGACAACATCACCGTCGTCGCCGCGAAATGGACCCCCACCAGCAGACGACCCACCATGAAAGTCTCTGCCATTGCCCCCTGCGACCATAAAATCATCCAGGAAATGCAGCCACCAGAGCATAGCCTCTCGAACACCATTTCGACCATCGACGAGCACGCAACCAACGTGATCACCTCCGCAGATAACGATTCTAGTGGGGACACCGATCCGCTTACCTTCGAGCAGTTTTAGTGCCTAACATGCGGCCCATTTTAGCCCGCAGCTTGTTCCTACCGACCTTTGCCTGGAACTATCTCCAGGCACGCCTCCTGCATCGACGGCACTGGTGGGACTCGGTCGACCCCAATGTCATCCTCGGGGCTCTGCCCCTCAAAAGAGATGTCCCCGAACTCGCCAAACTCCAAGTCCGCAGCGTCATCAATATGTGCCAGGAATACCCCGGCCCAAAAGAAGCTTACAAACAACACAACATCGAGCAGCTCTGGCTCCCTACCGTCGATTTCAATCCACCCTCGATCGAGGCAGTCCAAAAGGGAGTCGAGTTTCTTCACCAAAAAACGAAACAAAACCAACGTGTTTACGTCCACTGCAAAGCCGGCCGAGCACGATCAGCGACCATCGTCATCTGCTGGCTTGTCAAGCACCGGGGCATGAACCCCGAACAAGCCCAAGCCCACCTGCTGGCCTGCCGACCCCATGTCAATCCTCGACTACTGAGCCGACCCGTCGTTCGCGAATTTCTAGGGCTCGACCTCTTAAGCCCTCCATCGCCAAGTTGAATTGGGCTTCTAGGCCCCCCTGTCCAAGCCCTATCGCTTCGCTATTTTGTATCTTGAGCCGATCCGCTTGAGATTGTTTTCTGTTGGCCTGAATTATTTACTAAGATAATCCTGCGATTGCCGTTGTATGACTGCATCACGGATTCCTCGCAATCTCCAAGCAACTCTTTTCATGAAACCATTGGGCATCCGATGTACCATCGTTTACCTTTGAAAAAAACGACTATCACACTGATCCATACCCTTTTGCTCGTCGCCATGTGCACCATCGGCTTCGCGCAAACACAGCCCCCCAGCCGCTACAGCGAACCCAGATTCCCCAAGGAACGCATACCAATGTGGAAACAAGTCGAAGAAGCCGTCGGCAAAGGCTTACCCAAGACCGCGATCGAAAAACTCGATGAGATCATTAAACAAACGCTACGCGATCAAGCCTACCCAGAATCCTCACTGGCAATAGCTCGAAAAATCCGCCTCCAAAGCGATATCCAAGGTGGCAATCCTGCACAAGCCATTGAACTGCTTGGCAAAGAATTTCAAACCGCACCCGATCAAGTCAAACCAGCTCTGCATGCAATCCTAGGCCACTGGTATTGGTCCTACTTCGAATCCAACCGCTGGCAATTCCAACGGCGCACCCAGCTCGCCGGCGAGTCCTCCGAGGATATCGCAACCTGGGATCTTCAGAGAATCTTCAAAGAAATCGATCGACAGTATTCGTCGTCTCTAGCGAACAGCGACAACCTGAAATCAACACCCATCAAGACCTTTGACTCCCTGCTCGATCCCGGGAGTTATCCAGATTCCTACCGCCCTACCTTCTACGATTTCCTCGCACACCAAGCGATCGATTTCTACGCCTCAGGCGAACAAGCCGGTGCCAAACGCGAGGACGCCTTCGAAATCGATGCCAACTCACCTGCCCTCGGACCCCTTGTAGACTTCCTGGCCTGGAACCCTCAAACCTCCGACGCAGATTCCCCCAAACTCAAAGCGATCAAACTCTTTCAAGACCTCCTGAAATTCCACGCCGCAGACGAGTCTCCAGACGCCCGACTGCACAACGAACTCGAACGGATCCGATTCGCCTACAACAACGCGGTCGGCGATGAAAAACTCGCCCGGGCCGAATCCCTGCTCGAAGCCTTCGCTCAGACGAACGCCAAGCACCCACTCTCGGCCAGCGCTCGAGCTCGCTTAGCCGAAATCCTTATGAGTCAAAACGACTTCGAAGCCGCTCACGCTGCCGCACTCCAAGGCAAAAACGCTTTCCCCGAAAGCATCGGTGGCAAACTCTGCCACAATGTGATCGAGAACATCACTGCCAAAGCAGTCAACGTATCGATCGAAAGAGTCTGGAACACTCCCGCACCAAACATCCGTATCCGATACAAAAATATCTCGAAAATCCACTTCCGGATCGTGCAGGCCGATTGGCAAAAAAGAATGCTCGAACCCAATCGATGGCGAGCAGACCAAATCAACGATCAAGACCGCAGGGAACTCTTTGACCAAGCCCCCATCAACAAAGCACCCGTCAAGGCCTGGACAACCGACCTGGAACCTACTGCCGATTACCATGAAACCACTCACGATCTGACCGCGCCTCTAGATCTTAAACCCGGCTACTACTTCCTGCTCTACAGCCTAAACGATCAGTTCACCCCACAACTCAACCAGCTCGGCGCATGCGAACTATGGGTCTCCAAACTCGGCTTGATCCTCAGACCACGAAATAACCTCGGCTCCCTCGAACCGGAGTCATCCCCCCAAGCCATCGAAGGACTCGTCGTCGACAACCAATCCGGAGAGCCCATCGCCGGAGCCAACGTCCAGGCCTTCGTCCGACTCGATGGCAACCAACCCTGGATGCCCAAAGCAAAAGTTCAAACACAAGCCACTGGCCTCTTCCGGATCCCAAATACCCAAGGAAGCGTCATGCTGCTGGTCGAACACGAGAATGACAAACTATCGACGCAGCAAGAATCCTATCAGTATCCACAACCAACGGTCGAACCAAACAACCTTCAAATCGCGTTGTTCACCGACCGATCCATCTATCGACCCGGACAATCGTTGTTTTTCAAAGGTGTTGTCACCCAAAGCGATCGTAAAGCCGATCGCTACACCGTGGTCCCGGGCATGAAACTCACGGTGCAAATCCAAGATACCAACGGCCAAATCGTCGAAACCCTGGACGTAGCTAGCAACGATTACGGGTCCTTTAGCGGCTCGCTTACCACTCCCCGCAACCGTGGTACAGGTGCCATGATCCTATCCATCAAAGACCAACCCTTCAGTGTCAACTTCAGCGTCGAAGAATACAAACGGCCCAAGTTCCAGGTGACTTTCGATCGACTCAAGGACCAAGTCAAACTCAACGACAAAGTCACCGTCAATGGCAAGGCGATGAGCTACACCGGATCGGCGATCCAGAATGCCAAGGTTCGGTATCGCGTCGTGCGCGCCGTTCGCTGGCCTGACTGGTTTATGTCCTGCTTTGCTTGGAGAATCGCCCCCTTTCAAGGCCCCTCGCAGGAAATCGCTCGAGGATGGACCAACACCAGTCCCGACGGTAGTTTCCAAATCAAATTTATCGCCAAACCAGATCTCGCAGTCCCCGAAGACGACTCGCCCATTTTCCAGTACGAAATCATCGCCGATGTGACCGACACGACCGGCGAAACTCGCACGAATTCCCAAAGCGTCTCGGTAGGGTACGTCACCGCGCAAGCCAACCTGTCGGCCAAAGAATGGCAAACCCAACAAAAGCCCGTCGAGATCGAAGTGACAACTTCAAACCTTGACGGCCAAGAAATAGCTTCAAACGGACAAATCAAAATCCACAAAATCACCGAGCCTGCCAACGTTCCAAGAACCGATTTGCTCGGTGGATCAATCGCTCCGACCCCTAGACCCATGCGGCGGGCTGTCGGCGGTGCACGTATCAAACCTGCCGTGTCGGGCATACCCTTCCAAAAACCAGATCCCACCGACTATCGACACTGGCCCATCGGTGATCTGGTCGACCAGCAAGATTATCAGACCGACGCAGAGGGCAAGTCCACGCTCAATGTGAAGCTTCCTGTGGGCCTCTACCGAGCCGTCCTGGAATCCAAAGACTCCTACGGCAAACCGATCCGATCGGAACTAAACATCAAGGTGCTCGATCCCGAGCAACCCAAGCTCGAGATGAAGCTGCCCTATGTCTTTACAAGCCAATCCGACAGCCTCCAACCAGGCCAAACTTGGACGGCCCTTTGGGGAACCGGGTATCCCACCGGTCGTGCATTGATCGAAATCGAGCGACGAGGCAGGACGCTTAAGTCCTACTGGACCGATCCAAACAAAACCCAAAGCACCATCGAACTACCTATCGAGGAATCGATGCGAGGCGGAGCCATCGTTCGAGTCACCTACGTCCGCGAGAACCGACTCTACACCGAAACCCGCAGGATCTCAGTCCCATGGGAGAATAAAGAACTCTCCCTCAAGTGGGAACGCTTCCGCAACAAACTCGAGCCAGGCAGCAAAGAGAAATGGTCATTGAAGATCACCGGTCCCGAGGCCCAAGCCGCCAAAGCGGAACTCCTAGCTGCTATGTACGATGCCTCGCTCGATGCCTTCAAGCCTCATCGATGGATGGATCGTCTTGGAAATTTCTACGAGGAATCTTACGGGAGCATCCAATCGCAGTTCCAAAACATGAGCCTATGGGTCAACGTTGTCGATTCAAACTTTCCCAGCAATTTCCTCGGAGTTGAGGAATCCTATCGCCGCTTCCCAGCCGAACTTCAAATGAACTCTCCGGTGGACATGTTCGGTGCAACGTTTTCGATGCGCATGCGAGGTGGCAGTGCAACAGAGCTCGCCATGATGTTTGATGCTGCTCCAGGTGCCCCGGCGATAGGTGCCAATCGATTCGGGGCGATGGCCAAAAATGCAGGAGGGATGGAAACTGCCGGGCTAGCCGCCGACGCAGATTTTGTGACGCTCGGTGAATCCGGCGGCGAGGGTGGTAACGCGGCAGTCCCCAAAACCTTGGCCCTCGATTCGATCTCACCTCGCACCAATCTCAACGAAACGGCCTTCTTCTTTCCACAACTGTTGAGTGATGCCGATGGAAATGTGACCCTCGAATTCACCATGCCAGAAGCGCTTACCAAATGGCGTTTCATGGCTTTGGCCCACGACAAAGAGCTCCGCAGTGGCAGCCTCTACGATTCGATCGTCACGGCCAAAGACCTGATGGTCCAGCCCAACCCGCCTCGGTTCCTACGCGAAGGTGACCTTATCGAGTTCACCGCCAAAGTCACCAACCTTTCGAGCCACGCTCTGAGCGGCTCCGTCGCGCTGCATCTAAACGATGCCATCGATGAATCGAACGTCGATGCAAAGTACGAAAACAGCCAAGCCGAGCAAACGTTCGAACTTGAAGCCAATGAATCGAAATCCTATCGATGGCCAATCCACGTCCCCGCTGACGCTAGACCGATCACTTTCAAGACCCTCGCCGCCACCGACAAGATCAGTGATGGCGAACAAGCCATGTTGCCTGTCCTTTCCAACAAAGTGCTCGTAAGCGAAGCGATCCCGCTGCCGATACGAGGCAAAACATCGAAGGAGTTCGAGCTTAAGAAACTGATCGATTCGGCGGGCTCTCCGACCATTCGGCACCAATCCCTGACGATTCAAATGACCTCGCAACCCGCCTGGTACGCCGTCTTGGCACTCCCGTATCTCATGGAGTATCCCTACGATTGCAGTGAACAGACGTTCAACCGTCTGTATGCCAATAGCCTCGCACGGCACATCGCTGCCAGCGACCCGAAAGTCGCCAAAGTCTTTGAGACCTGGAGAACACTACAGCCCGAGGCGCTGGAATCTCCGCTGAGCAAGAACAAAGACATCCAATCGATTCTGATCGAAGAAACACCGTGGCTCAGAGATGCCAACCGTGAGTCCCAAGCCCGCCGCAACGTAGGAATACTCTTCGATATCAACCGCCTCAATAGCGAGACCGACTCGCAATTGCAAAAGCTAGCTCAGATGCAGCGTCCAAACGGTCTTTGGCCGTGGTTTCCCGGCGGACCAGACAACGAGTATCTCTCGCTGTACATCGTGACCGGATTTGGCCGCTTGCGGAATCTCGGAGTTGCGATTGACGAAGGCATCGCTCTTAAGGCCCTCGGAGCCCTGGATGCTTGGATGAACAAACAGTACAACGAGATCAAGGACAAGGATCCCAAGAAATCGCACTTGGGTTCCACCATCGCGCTTTATCTGTATGGAAGGAGTTTCTTCCTAAACAATCAGCCCATTGCACCGGAATATCAAACGGCGCTGAAGTACTGGTTGGCACAAGGCAAAGACCATTGGGTGGAACAAACACGCCAATCGCAAGCCCACTTGGCCGTAGCCCTCAAGCGTTTCGGCGATGCCGAAACCCCCAAGGCCATGATCAAGAGCTTCAAAGAGCGAAGCGTCACCGATGAAGAACTAGGAATGTTTTGGCGAGACACCGAGCGATCCTGGTGGTGGTACCATGCCCCGATCGAGACCCAAGCCATGATGATCGAAGCCTTCGACGAGGTAGCAGGGGATATCCAAGCCGTCGAGGAGTGCAAGGTCTGGTTACTCAAGCAAAAGCAAACCCAAGACTGGAAGACCACCAAAGCCACGGCTGATGCAGTTTATGCCTTGTTGCGACGCGGCGAAAATTGGCTTGCATCCGACGCGCTCGTCGCGGTCGAACTCGCCGGAACTAAAGTTGAGCCAAAGAATGTTGAGCGGGGGACCGGATTCTACCAGCAAACATTCGCTGGAAACGAAATTCGGCCTGAGATGGGCAAGGTGACTGTGACCAAGTCCGACGAGGGGGTCAGTTGGGGTGGGCTCCACTGGGAGTACCTCGAGGACATCAGCAAGATCACCGCGCACGAGGGGACACCGCTCAAGCTCGAGAAGAAGCTCTTCAAGAGAGTGCTCACTGGAGCCGGACCGGTTCTCGAGCCGGTCGATGGCCCGGTATCGATCGGCGAGGAGCTCATATGCCGCGTGATCCTTCGGTCCGACAGAGACATGGAGTATGTGCACATGCGCGATTACCGTGGGAGCGGAACCGAGCCGGTGAATGTCTTGAGCAGCTACAAATCCCAAGACGGTTTGTTTTACTACGAGAGCACGCGAGACACCGCAACTCATTTCTTCATCGATTACTTGCGCAAAGGGACGTATGTCTTCGAGTATCCGCTGAGGGTGCAGTTAGCGGGCGAGTATCCGATGGGATATGCCTCGGTCGAGTGCATGTACGCACCCGAGTTCAACAGCCACTCCGAGAGCATAACTCTGAAGGCCCAAAGATAAACCACACCTAACCAGAGTGGATGATTTCTCCGAAATCATCCACCATCGCTCCAAACCACGCCCGCCAACGATAAACCACACCTAACCAGAGTGGATGATTTCTCCGAAATCATCCACCATCGCTCCAAACCACGCTTACCAACGATAAGCCACACCGGACCAGTGTGGATGATTTCTCCGAAATCATCCACCATCGCTTCAAACCACGCTGGCCAACGATAAGCTACACCTGACACGACCGTAGATGATTTCGGAGAAATCATCTACCTTGCCCTCCGAAATCCTTGGCATTTCCCCTGGAAATCATTGACTTTCCGCTCCCCCCTTCAAAATTCTGGCATCGTAAGCTAAAATTTTGAGTCTCACGCGTCCGTGGCGCAATTGGATAGCGCATCGGTCTTCGGAACCGAGGGTTGAAGGTTCGAATCCTTCCGGGCGTACTCGTCTCATCAGAACTTTTCGCACTCGGGTAAGCTGAAGCGTCCTGAGCTGCTGCTTGATGATTGCACCGGATCTAGCCGGTTGAAAACAAAGGTGACGATCGCTCTTCGTACGACGGACTACCAGTCCGTCGTACCGCTTGGCGCCGAACCCGTTTCTGCTTAGTCAATGAACGGACCAAATCCAGTGCCAAGCCACCTCAAAAGCCTTCGAAGAGATCGCTCAATTGTTTGGTTCAGGACCGGCCGAAAGCCAAATGAAACCTATAGAAACAGGGCGGACGTGATGCTAAACTGCGGGGGTTTCCTGTCCGGATCGGTTCTAACCGCATCAAAACCACCATCGCGGATCCATCACCCGTTTTTCAGCCGCTTTTCATTTGACCGAAAGCCGGAGCAATGTGTCTAGATCGCGAAACCATCGCCAAAACGGGAGGTTTGCAGAAAATCACAGATTTTGAGTCGCACCTTGCCTCGTTGACGGCAATTTTTACGACAATATGGAAGGCATATGTTCTCGTGCGGCGATGGTTTGCACCGCTTTGCTGTGCTGCTCGAACCTGCTTTTTGCTCAAGCCGATCAGACAACAACTCCGATTCTCGCGGACAAAAAGACCTTCGACGAAACCGTCGCCCCCTTCCTAAATAAGTACTGTGCCGATTGTCACGGCCAGAGTGGTAACGAGTCAGATGTCGTCTTGTCCAGCATCCGTTTTGATCTGGCATCCGGACATGACATGGAGCTCTGGAAAACGATACTCCGCCAGTTGCATGTCGAAGAGATGCCACCGACCACAAGTCAACAACCTGAGCAATACGAAAAAGACGCCGTGATGCTCTGGATCAATGCAGAACTGAAAAAGTCTGGGAACGAGTCCGATCTCTATTCGAAATTGGAAAATCCGAGCTTCGGCAATTACGTGAACCATGAAAAACTCTTCAGCGGAGAAATCACCCTAGAGCCTTTCTCGCCTGCACGTCTATGGAGAACAAGTCCTGAAGTTTTCCAAAATGGGAAATCCAGCCACGGAAAGGCGGCCAAAGATTTTAGACAGCCCTTTCCATTGGAAGATAAAGTTGGCATCAAAGACTATGCCAACCTCCTCTTTGCAGATTCAGCGGTTGTGAGTGTTTTGCTGAGCAATGCCGCTTGTGCTGCGGATGAACTCATCAAGCACTCTCCGATCGCTTCTTCCGACGCAAGTCCTAGTGATGATATGCTTGGTTCGGCCATCCGTGAACATTTCAAGAGGGTCGTCTATCGAGAACCTCTGAAAGACGAACTCAGAAATTACTCGGAGCTTTTTAGAAACAGTGCCGAAACGGGGGGCAATGCCGAGGCGTTGCGGTTGGTCTTGATGGCGGTGATGCTACACCACGAATCCGTGTACAGAATTGAGGTTGGTCTCGGCGAAGAAGATCCCCACGGGCGTCGGATGTTGTCCAGCACTGAAATGGCCTTTGCCATCGCGTTTGCTCTCACAGATCGCATACCCGATGCGACCCTTCTCCAAGCCGCCCAAACTGGGGAACTCAACAGCAGAAACGATGCGCAACGCCAAATAGCACGCATACTTCAAGATGACGCGATCGACAAACCAAGGATCCTGCGTTTTTTCCAGGAGTTTTTTGGCTACACCCAAGCCCACAAGGTGTTTAAAGACCAAGATCGCTCGGGTGGATTTGCCTACTACGGCGAAAACTATCCTGCCATGTACGAAAAAGACGCTGATTTTTTTGTCATGAACATCCTGGAAAAAGACAAGGATGTTTTCGGGCAACTGTTGACCTCGAACGAGTACTATATCTTCAATCGAGCCACCTTTCGAAACACCGTCTACGATTTCTACAAGACGAACCAAGAGCAGCTTGATGCAGGACAATTTCCTGAAGACAAGCAGAGAGAACTCTTGCAAAGACTGAACCTTAAAGGATGGCATGAACTGAACGTCAAATACAACTTGCACAACTTCAACAAAGGATTCAATGGCAGTATCGCTGCAATAAAGCAGATCGTCCATGAGCAAACCACTTGGATGGATACCAAAGACGAAGATACGCTTCGCCATCGCATGCAAGCCCTCTACACAAAGTATCCCATGGTTTACGACCTCACCGATGACGAACAGGATTTTCTATTGCCACAACCTTACAGGCGACCCAACCGTGCTGGGATGTTGACTCATCCAGCTTGGCTGATTGCTCATTCATTGAACGACAGCACCGACCCCATACGGAGAGGCAAATGGGTTAGGGAGCGATTACTGGGGGGCGTTATTCCCGACATCCCTATCACTGTGGATGCCTCTGTACCCGAAGACCACACGAAAACGCTCCGAGAAAGGCTTCAAAAAACAGAGAAAGCCGAGTGCTGGCGTTGTCATAAGAAAATGAATCCCCTCGGATATGCCTTCGAAATTTATGACGACTTTGGACGGTACCGCATCGAGGAAAGTCTTGGCAAGGGAGACACTCAATCAACGAAACCCATTGATTCCAAAAGTGGTTTGGAAGGTACAGGCGAGGACAAATTAGATGGTGATTTTTCGAATGCTTTGGAACTCATCCATAGACTGGCCGAATCCGATAAGGTTCGTCAGTGCATGATACGGCATGTTTTCCGCTATTTTATGGGCAGAAATGAAATGCTCAGCGATTCCAAAACACTCATTTCTGCCGACCGAGCTTACCTGGAAAGCGGGGGCAGCTTTAACGCTCTTTTGATTTCCCTGCTTTCGTCTGACTCGTTTCTTTACCGCAAAACACTCAATCCAACCAACAAATAAGCACCATGCACTTTACACGACGCGACACGCTTAGAAATCTCTCATTAGGGGCCGGGGCGTTTTTACTCACACCGTTCCTTCGTCAGATAGAGATCCAGGCCGCAGGAAACACGATCTCGATCCCCAACCGTTTTGTGTTTGTTGTTAAATCAAGCGGTATCATTCCAGATGGAATCACGCCTGACGCATTGAAAGGCAAAGATTCAAGCGGCAGTTTGTTCAGTCAGGATCTCAAAGACGTGGCTCTGCCTTCATCGATGCGGGCTTTGGAGCCGTTGAAAGATCAGCTCTCGATCGTGCAGGGTCTCTCGGGGAAAATGTGCCGAGGTGGTCACTCGAGTTGGTTTGGCATGATGGGTGTCTACATGACCGGAGGTGAATTTGATGCAGGTGCGATTATCAGAGCTACCGCCGATGCGGAATTGGCAAAACTCAACCCAGCCCCCTTCAATCATTTGGGACTGGCGATCAAAGGGAAGGCGTTAAGCAGCGATTATGGTGGAACCATGTATCCTGGGATCACCGCCGTCGGGCCGGGACAAGAACTCCCCTTTCACGGGTCCCCCGATATCGCCTACGAACAACTCTTTGGATCCGCCGTTTCGTCCAACAGTGGGTCTGAAAAGAGGTTCAAGATGCAAGGCAATCTTCTCGATTTCATGGTGGGTGATATCAAGAAGGTGACGGAGGCTATCCCCTCGTCGGAACACGGGAAAATGGACGCCTACCTGCATGCGTTTGAGGAACTTCAGGTTCGTCACAGCAAATTGTCGAGCATGAAAGAACAGGTCGCAGCAAACGCGCCTGGGTACTCGGACAAGTTCACTTCGATGGTAGAGGAAGTACGACAGGAAGCCCATTTTGATCTGGCCACGGCTGCATTGATTGCTGGCTTGACCAACGTCGTCACCATCAGGCTGGATAATGTCGACATGACCTACAAAAGACTCGGTATCGACCAACATAACCATGGTATCGGGCACAACGAAGGGACCAAAAGCCAAAGTCATTACCGTGAAATCATCCAACAGCATCACTCGGAACTTCTGGCTACGATGGCCACTAAACTCAGAGCGGTCCCTGAGGGTGATGGAAACATGCTCGACAACACCATGATCATCTTCCTCTCTGATTCGAGCGATAATCACCATGGATCCGGAATGGAGTGGCCCTATCTGATTGTTGGCGGGGGTGGCGGTAAACTCAAACTGCCGGGTCGTTATCTGCGTTACCCGAAATATGGTGAAACTGGGTGCCGTACCATCGGCGACTGGTGGACCACGCTACTGAATGCCTATGGCAATCCGATCAAGTATTACGGAAACGAAGATCTTGTTCTGAAACAAAACGGTTGCTCACATGCTGGACCACTTGAGGAGCTTTTTGTTTGATCGTTGTTGATGCATCGACGACAGTTGCAAACATCGCGGAGGTGATCGTCCACACTGGAGGACTCGATGGCACGGAAGTCGCGTTCACAACCATTGAAGGCCACGGCCACATCTGGCCAGGCGGAAAAAGCCCCTTGCCAGCATTCATCCTTGGTAAGGCCACAAGCCGCCTCAATGCCAACGATGCCGTCTGGGATTTTTTCCAAGCCCATCCGAAACCGAACCCATGAAAACAAGATTCCATCGCTCAATCGTACCACTGTTCCTAGTCTTCTCCTGCGGCAATCTCTTCGCGCAAGACGCTGCACGTACCGAGCAATTCAAGCAGCTCGACACACACGGCAATGGCAAACTCAATGCCGGAGATCACACGCGATCTGTGCGAGTTGGTGAACTTGAACGACGTTATCGCATCTACATCCCCAAGAAATACGACACGAGCAAGGCTACGCCCGTCGTTGTGGTCTTTCACGGCGGTGGAGGCAACCCCGAGAGCATGATCCGGTTAACCGGAATGAACGCTAAGGCGGACGAAGCTGGATTTCTTGTCGTGTATCCATATGGCACGGGCAAGTTGGCCAATACGCTGCTCACGTTCAACGGTGGCGAGTGCTGTGGCTATGCGATGGATAACAAAGTTGACGACGTTGGATTCACTCGCGAGTTGCTCGATGATTTAGCCAAGGTGGCCAACGTCGATGCCGATCGAATCTTCGCAACTGGCCTCTCCAATGGCGGTATCATGGCGCATTACTTGGCGTCGGAGTTGTCCGATCGTATCGCTGCCATCGCCCCGGTTGGCGGCCCGCTGATGCTAGAAGCTCCCCACAACAAGCGCCCGGTGCCGGTTATGCACTTTCATGGTACTGCGGACGCGTTCGCACCTTTCAAAGGTGGCTTCGGAAAGGGATTTCTTGCTCGCAATGGCATTACAAAATTCAGATCGGTCGATCACACGATCCAGAACTGGGTGAAAGCGAACGGCTGCAAGTCCGAGCCCGAGAACATGCCGTTGCCGGACAATGCCGCCGACGGAATGAAGGTCACCCGAAAAACTTGGAGCGGTGGCAAAGCGGACAGCGAAGTGGTGCTCATCGAAATCGAAGGCGGCGGCCATACTTGGCCCGGGCAGAAACCGATCGTCTCGCTCCTTGGCGAATCGACCATGGATATCTCTGCAAACGACTTGATGTGGGAATTCTTTCAGATGCATCCACGGAAACCAGGCAACGCCGCAACTCAAGGAACTAAATAGTGAGACAGGCACCTCTAGCAATAGCATTGTTCCTTTTCTTGTTCATGGTCGCGCTCTCTATGGCGCAGTTACCGGCGCAGCGAATCGAGTCGCAGTCCGGTTTCGCATGGGTGACGCCTGAGGCAAAAGCTCTGCGTGTCTCGTTTCATACTTTCGATAGCGACGCTGCCAAGGGCAAAGTCAGTTACCACATCTACAAGCCAGCAGCATACGATCGCGAAGGGCAACGGCGATTGCCGGTTGTCTATTGGCTACATGGCTCGGGCGGTGGACTCGCGGGTCTCGCGAAAGTTGCAGCTTACTTTGATGCTGCCATCGAAGCGGGGAAGACTCCGCCGTGTTTCGTCGTTTTCGTCAATGGGCTCGTCGAAGGCATGTACGTCGATTGGAAAGATGGCTCCGCTCCGATCGAAACCATGATCGTTAAGGAACTCGTGCCGCATATCGATGCAAGCTATCGCACCATCGCCACGCGTGAAGGGAGATTGCTCGATGGTTACAGCATGGGGGGCTACGGCGCAGCAAGGCTCGGTTTCAAGTATCCCGATCTTTTTCGCGCGGTCTCCATCATGGGTGGTGGACCATTGCAAGCTGAACTGATCCAGGCACCACGCGCAGGTCGGCAACGTGCAGCCGAGGTTTTGAGGCAGGTGTACGGAGGCGATCAGGAGTATTTCAAAAGCGTCAGTCCACGGCGACTCGCCGAGCAAAACGCTGAAGCGATGATCAAGGGCTCGCTGGTTCGCCAAGTTTGCGGCGATCAAGACGAAACCTTCGGCCCTAACCGCGACTTTCATGAACACCTGGAGCGACTCAAGATCCCGCATACTTGGACCGTGCTACCCGGAGTGGACCACAACCCGATGAAGACACTCGAAGCGCTCGGTGATTCCAACTGGACATTTTATCGTGCTGCATTTGGTCAGCCACCGGGAGTTGATACGGCCGCGTTCAATCCGATCACCGCCAGGCCGAGTCCAGCAAAACCGGATGCGATTATCAAGCTGAAGGTAAAAGAGCAGGAGCGGCGAGCAATCGTTGTCAATAGTTCAGGCGACTCGAACAACCGGCCAGCCGTGATCGTGCTCCACGGTGGTATGGGAAGCGCGGCTCAGATGCGAGCCACGTCGGGATTCGATAAAGTCGCCAAGGCCAACGGATTCATGGCCGTCTATGCCGAAGGGACCGACTTCGGTGGCGGTCGACACGCTTGGAACACGGGCTTTCTCTTGCGACGGCAAGTGCAGGACGCCGATGACATAGCCTACTTCGATACGTTGATTGACAATCTAGTGAGCGAGCATGGGGCTGATCCAACACGCATCTACATGACCGGTGGTTCGAACGGGGGTATGATGACTTATGTCTACGCAGTGGCTCGCGCTGAACGACTGGCTGCGGTCGCACCCGTTGTGGCTTCGATGTTCACCTTCGACGATGTGCCATCGATTCCGTTGCCAATCCTGATTATCAACGGAGCAAAGGACGAAGAGATCCCGATCGAAGGTGGCATGAGCCGAAACCCGTTGGTGCGCCGTGCCCAAGATGCTCCTTACAAACCGCTGAACGAAGTCGTCCGATTCTGGGTTCGAGTTAACAAGTCAGAAACGACACCCAAAACCGTTACGATGGGAACCGCCACAACAAACACCTATTCAATCGCAAGCGAAGATGCAACAGGAGCCGTCACGGAATATGTCGTCGACTCCGAAGGTGCCCATGGTTGGCCTGGATCGCCATCGCGTCGCGAAGGTGTTGTACCGATTGCTTCTTTTTCTGGAGCCGAGCGTGTGTGGGAGTTCTTCAAAGACAAACATCGCTAATCAATGTACCGTCGATAGAAGCAAGATGAACACCGACAAGACTATTTTGAGCGTAACAGTCACCCTGGTCCTACTAGGCTCGATCTTCTTTGTGGTCGAACGGGTCCTTGCGCGCGGACGAAATCGAGCGCAGCCGATCATTCGCAAAGGCTGGATCACGGATGTTGTCTACTGGTTTACAACAATCCTTCTGACTAAGCCATTCGTGCGATTGATGTTGATTCTTCCGTTAAGCGTACTGATCCTCGCGAAGGTGACCTCGCTCGACGTGCTCAAGATGGGCGCGTATACGGGATTCGGCCCACTGAGCCGTCAGCCAATTTGGTTACAAGCGATTGAGATTTATCTCATCGTCGACTTTTGCGGCTACTGGAATCATCGCATGTTTCATAACGGTCGTTGGTGGCCATTCCATGCGGTACACCATAGCTCCGAAGATCTCGATTGGCTCGGCAGTTTGAGAGTCCATCCAGTTAACGACCTCGTCAACAAGATGGTTCAAGTCACGCCGGTTTTGCTCATGGGTTACAACCCGACGGTAACATTGAGCACAGCGCCGATCCTCACGTTCTATGCGATCTTCATTCATGCCAATGTCAATTGGGATTTTGGTCCATTGCGAAGCGTGATTGCGACTCCAGTATTTCACCGCTGGCATCATTCGCGTGAGCCAGAGGCATGGGATAAAAACTTCGCTGGATTGTTACCCATTTGGGATATACTGTTTGGAACGTACTACATGCCCAAGGATCGCTGGCCAGAGAACTTTGGAATCTGCGAGCCGATGCCAAAAGGCTATTTTGGCCAACTGTGGGAGCCGTTTGCATCGAACTTCCGGAACTCGAAAAAAGCTGACCCCTGACAAAGCAAGCGGCACAAGCTTTCGCTAGTAGCCATGCCTCTTAGCCCAGGTCGGCTTGGACTGCCTACCGGCAGGACTATGTACGTCCGGATTGCAAATTCCACGGGTCCAGGATAAAGTGGCTGAGCTTTGATGACAATCATGACAGAAAGCCGTACCAGCATTGGATACGTCCCCGGTGCGCAGTCCGGTCTACCGGCAACGTTACCTACCAAGAGCAAATCGCGTGATTTGCAAACTTCGCCCAGCACGCCTGCGCTCGAAGTCTTGTCGGTGGGCTTCTTAGACAGCAACGTGCCAGCAAGGGGTAAACGGCGATGACTCTGGGCGAAAAGCGACTCTCGGCGGTTGTCGTCGGTACGGGGTTCATAGGTCCGGTGCATGTCGAAGGGTTGCGGCGCGCCGGCGTGCATGTGGCGGGTATTGTCGGCTCATCGCCTGATAAATCACAACTCGCGGCCGAGCAACTTGGTTTGCCGCGCGGGTATGCAACGCTCGACGACGTGCTCGCCGATCCGGCGGTCGACTCCGTGCATCTGGCAACACCGAATCGCTTGCATTTCGCGCAGGCTGCCGCAGTACTGCGGGCAGGCAAGCACGTGCTGTGCGAAAAGCCGCTGGCGATGACCTCCTCCGAGACGGCCGAGTTGGTACGGATCGCAGCCGAATCGGCCCGTGCGGCAGGCGTAGCGTACAACATTCGTTTCTATCCACTATGTCACGAAGCTGCGGCCCGCGTGGCCGACGGCTCGCTCGGTAACGTTCTGCACATCACCGGTTCGTACGTGCAAGACTGGCTGTTGTACGACAGCGACTTCAACTGGCGCGTATTAGCCGAAGACGGTGGCAACCTGCGAGCAGTGGCAGATATCGGCACACATTGGCTCGATCTGGTGCAGTTCATTGTCGGCCGCAAAGTCAGCGCCGTCTGTGCCGATTTGAGAACAGTACATGCTACGCGACAGCGTCCCGGCGGCGGTGTCGAAACATTCTCCGGCAAAGGGTCTGCTCTGCGCAAGACGGAGCCGATCGCCGTGAGTACCGACGACTGCGGCTGCGTGATGCTCCGTTTCGATAATGGCGCCAACGGGTGCCTCTGGGTCTCACAGACGACGGCCGGTCGGAAGAATTGCCTGCGGTTCGAAATCGCCGGCTCGCAACAGTCCTTTGCCTGGAACAGCGAGGTGCCAAACGAACTATGGATCGGCCATCGCGACCGACCGAACGAAATGCTCATTCGCGATCCAGCTTTGATGAGTGCCTCCGCGCGGGCCATAGCGAACTACCCGGGCGGCCATAACGAAGGTTTCCCCGACACGTTTAAACAACTATTCCGGAGTTTCTACGGCTACGTCGCGGCCGGTGACTTTACCGCGCCGCCACCATTTCCCACGTTCGCCGACGGTCATTGTGAAGTCCTGCTATGCGAGGCGGTCTTGCGCAGCGCCCGCGAAGGCCGGTGGGTGGAGTTAGGCACGTGAGCGAATGGTTTGCCGGAATCTTCTGGGGAAATCGCGGCTGCTATCCGGCCAGGAGCTTGAGTCTCGGTAAAGTATCCCACTGAACGCTAATCAACACTGTCATAACCACGAAACCTTTTTCAGAAAGCATAGCCATGACATTCACCTATCTCGACGTCGCCAAGATGATCGATCACTCGCTGTTGAATCCGACGCTGACCGTCGACGATTTAGAAGCCGGATGCCGCCTAGCGGTCGCTTACGATGCGGCGAGCGTCTGCATCATGCCTTACTATCTAAAGCGTTGTGCTGAATTGCTGGCCGGTTCGACGGTCAAGGCCAGCACGACGATCGGCTTTCCGCACGGCGGGCACACAACCGCAACCAAACTGTTTGAAACGCAACAAGCTCTTGCAGACGGCGGCCAAGAGCTCGATATGGTCGTCAATATCTCACAAGTGCTTAGCGGCAACTGGGATTATGTTCGTAATGACATTCGCGTCGTGACCGAGGCGACCCACGCAGCCGGGCAGAAGGTCAAGGTGATCTTCGAGAACAGCTATCTCAAGGACGAGCACAAGATTCGTCTCTGCGAAATTTGCGGCGAACTGGGTGTCGATTGGGTAAAGACCTCGACCGGCTACGGCAGCAGTGGCGCGACGATGGAAGACCTAGTTTTGATGCGGAGACACGCGCCCGCACATGTGCAAGTTAAGGCCGCTGGCGGTATCCGAGATCTCGATGCATTGCTACAGGTCCGCGAGCTAGGCGTCAGCCGCTGCGGTGCCAGTCGCACCAAGGAGATGCTCGACGAGGCGCGACGACGGTTGAACCTTTCGGCGATCGAAGTCGTGAGCACTGCCCCTGTCGTGGGATACTAACTCGGAGCTGCACCGATCGCATCGAACCATTTCACAAAGAAGCACCGCATGACATCACCGACTTCAAGTCGCCGCAAATTTCTAGCCGCATCGTCGTCGCTTAAGCTCATCGTTTGGGCCGACCCGGGATGAGGTGTTTTCGAAAAAATGAATCGGCTCCTTCGGGATGTCAGCCCCGGATTCCTTCCCGTAATCAGCGTATTTCAGGCAGGAATTCCACCAGGGTTCGAAAGGATTTTTCACGATGCGATAACGGGTTTCGGCATGGAGATGACCTGGGTTTCGAGGAATTCGCGAATGCCTTCTTCGCCTCCTTCGGCACCGATGCCACTGTGTTTGATGCCGCCGAAAGGAATCTCAGCTTTCAGCGGTCGCCATTCGTTCACGCCGACGATTCCGGCTTCGATGGCGCTGGCCACGGCGCGGCATTGCGCAAGGTCGCGGCCGTACACATACGAGGCGAGGCCATAGGGCGTGTCATTGGCGCGGCGCACGGCGTCGGAGACGCTGGTGTAGCGCAGCAGCGGGATGACGGGGCCAAAGATTTCCTCTTGCGCCACGCGCATCTCATCCCGCACGCCGATGAGCAGCGTGGGTGGGAAAAAACTGCCTTCGCGCAGAGTCGCATCGCTTTCATAGCTACGATTTTCGGCGACGATTTCCGCGCCTGCGGTAACCGCTTGCGCGACGAGTTCGCCGATCTCCGTGCAGGCCTGGCGATGGATCAGCGGACCGGCTTCGATGCCTTCAGCGAGTCCATTGCCGAGACGTGCGGCTCTGATCTTCGCTGCGAGTTTCTCCGCGAGCTCGGCCTCGGCATCGGCATGAACAAAAACCCTATTCGCGGTGACGCAGACCTGTCCGGAGACGAACAGCTTCAGACGCGTGAGCTGCTCGGCGACGAAGTCGAGATCGGCATCGGGTAGCACGATGAAGGGCGCATTGCCTCCAAGTTCGAGCGAGAGCCGCTTGATTCCCGGCGCGGCGGCGGTCATGAGCGCGCTGCCGGTGGCGGTCGAACCGGTGAGGCTCAGCACACGCACGGCCGGATGCTCCGCGAGCATCGCACCGACCACAGAGCCGCGCCCCGGCACGATCTGCAGCACGCCATCGGGCAGCCCCGCTTCACGCATTAAAGGTCCGGTGGCCAGCGCGATGAGCGGAGTTAGTTCAGCAGGCTTCCACACCGCACTGCATCCGGCCGCGAGTGCGGCGGCGACTTTCTTTGCACCCTGCGCCAGGGGAAAGTTCCACGGTGTGATCAGACCTGCCACGCCGGCTGGTTTGTGCTCGATGAAAAACTCGCGCCCCGCCTCGGGATGCGCGGCGATACGGCCATAAACGCGCCGCGCCTCTTCGCCGAACCATTGGAAAAAGCTGGCGGCATACTCGACCTCGCCGACCGCCTGTGCATAAGGCTTGCCCTGCTCGGCGGTGAGCAACCGAGCGAACGCATCCTTTCGCTCCAACAGCAGTGCGGCCGTGCGTTTCAAAACCATGCCGCGTTCGACTGCGGACACCTCGCGCCAGGTGCGCTGAGCCTTCACCGCGCCCTCGATCGCCAGCGCGACGGTCGAGGCATCCACACGCGAGACCTCGGCGATTTTCTCCGCCGTGGCGGGATTGCGAACGGTGACGGTTTCGCCCCCAGGATGCCATTGGCCGTCGATCCACGGACGTGGCTCGAACCAAAAATCGGGAAGTGTTTTCATGATCATGGGCCGATACCGTCGCCTGCGAGGGCTGAGATTTGAGAAGAAAAAGTACTCGTGCAGAAGTACTTATGGGGTAATAGTAAGCACGTTTTGATAGATACGGGTCGCATCCGACATGCTGACCTCGCGGGGATTCGGGTCCATAAGGCGACGATTCGCCACCGCATCTGCCGCCATCGCGAGGATGACCTCGGCAGGTACGGGCGTCCTTTTCAAAATGGCTCGCAGACCGACACTGTCTGCGATGGCATCCAGTTTGTCCGCAAACGCCTCGGGCGACAGCGAGCCCCAGCCCAGCGCGGCGCTGAACTCCGCAAAGTCCGCCACGCACTCGGGCGCATTGTGCCGCATCATTTCACCCACAAAGCAGCCGGTTATGACGCCGTGCGGAATGTGAAAACGCCCACCCAGCGGCAGCGCTAGAGCATGGACTGCGCAGCACGACGCATTCGCAAACGCCATGCCCGCTAGATGCGAACCGATGGCCATGCCGTCGCGTGACGCTTTGTTTGTCGGCTCACGGCATACGACCTCGAGCGAGTCTCCGATGTGCCGCGCCGCCTCAAGCGCTAGGCCGCGAGCGATGGGCGTCGCGTTCCTGGCGATGAACGCCTCCACCGCGTGAACCAGCGCGTCCATGCCCGCTGCGGCGGTCACATGCGGCGGCAATCCATCCGTCAGCGCGGGGTCTACAATCGCGACGTCCGCGAGGATGCAAGGGTCCACCACACCGACTTTATTTCCCGTGGCTTCATCGGTGAGGATCGCTACAAACGTCGCTTCCGAGCCGGTGCCTGCCGTCGTTGGAACCAACACGGTCGGCAAGCCTCGCGCCCCAGCTTTTCGAATACCGAGGAACTCTCGTGCAGTCTTTCCATGCCGCGCGCAGAGCGCCGCGACCTTCGTCGCGTCCATCACACTGCCGCCACCGAGCGCGATGACGACATCCGCACCGCTGGCCTTGATGCGCTCGGCAATCTTGTCCACCACTTCGATTGGCGGCTCGGGCGGCACTTCGGCAAATGACTCCGCGAGCAAGTGCGCATCGAGCAAGGGCTGTGAAACCTTCCGCATCAACCCCGCGCCCGCCACACCCGCATCACTGACAAGGAAAACCTGCCGCCAGCCATTCGCCCGGCAGAGTTCGACGAGCGACTCGCTCGTGCCGCGTCCGGTGATCACGCGCCGCGGAAGATGATTTTCATAGAAGGAAAAAGGCATGTTCATCTTTCAAGTTATCGCCCTGAAACAGTGCCGAATCTCATCGCCCCGTCTCAAAAGCCACCCGGATCGTCTCAACGCACTCGACAACGCATGATTGTAGGCGATAATTTCCGGGTCATGACGGTCCTGCTCGAAAACATCTGCTTCGCTCCCAATGAATACCTGCGTCTTCCGCGTTGGCAGGTTGATTCACGCTGCTTGCAATCCCTCGAAGCTGGAGGACGCCGCGTCGCGGCGAAGGGCATGGGCGTGCGCTGGCACAGCCACGCAGAGATGGAGCTTGCCATTTTCCTAAGAGGCTCCGAAATGAGATACGTCGGCGACCACGTCGGCTCGATTGGCGAATGGGACTGCGTGCTGCAAAAGCCGTATTTCACAGAAGTGACCTTCGCCGCAGAGTAGGTTTATTGAGTTGACAGAGCCAGGACCACAAGTATCGGCTATAATCCAAAGCAGTGACCGGAATTGGGAATTTTTAGGAACACGTTCCATGTCGACAGTACCCAAGCATTACGTAACCCCTGAAGAATATCTGTACCGCGAAAGAAAAGCCGAGTTTCGCTCCGAGTACTTTCGCGGCGAGATGTTCGCCATGGCGGGAGCGTCGGCCAATCACAATTTGATCGTCGGCAATTGCATACAGACTCTCGGTCAGCAACTCAAGAAAAAGCCGTGCCGAGTCTACCCGAGCGACTTGAAGCTTCGAATCGAAGCAACTGGTCTGTACACCTACCCGGATCTTTCGGTCGTGTGCGGCGAACCTCTGCTTGAGTCTGACGCAGGCGATGTACTGCTCAACCCCGTGGTGCTCGTCGAAGTCCTCTCGGATTCCTCCGAGGCGTACGACCGTGGAAAGAAGTTCGAACATTACCGAACCATACCCAGCTTGAAACATTTCGTCTTGATTGCCCAGGACCGACACTCGATCGATTGCTTTACACGATCCGCCGACGGCAGTTGGAATTTGACGAGCTGCCAAGGACTCGACGGCAAGATCGTGCTAGAGGCAATCGAGAGCGAGCTTGTCGGAGCCGAAGTCTATGACAAAGTAGTCTTTACAGGTTAGACAATCCCGAACTTGGAAAAGGCGTCGGGTGCTGTGAATCCCGTTTGGCTAGGTTCGCTTCCAATTCCATTGTCGCATCTTCTGGCGATAGTTCTACGATCTGTCCATCTCGCCATATAACGATCTCAGTATTCGATTGGCGAGCTCGATCGATGACCTTTCGACAAGCAGCCTCGAATGCTAGGTCCGCTTTCGCGATCAGCGAGTCTGGAGCTTTACTTCTAATCATCGGGTGAGTCCTTACGATGCCGTAGAATCAGGTCCCACCTAGTGTAGTCTAAAACCCGTTCTCTTTCACCCTCAATCTCTGCGATGGGCACTGGCGGAAAGGACGCGCCGTCATAGACGCAGACTGTCGTGACAATCGGAATATACAAATCGAAGAGATTGGCCAGCCCGCGAGCGTATCGGCGCCGAACAATGGCTTCAGGAATATTGTGGCCCCCTTCGCGTGTCCTTCCTCGCGAAGATGGAAACCGACAAAATCCTCAAAGCCAACCGAATGATCGAGTTCTTCGTCAATCACTACTCACCAATAACCAATCAACAATCATCACTCGACAATCATCAATCAAACGGGGTTCGTGATTGGTGGAACCCAGCTCTGTTACTATTCATCACTAGGGCTTAAAGCCGGTGATTGTCTTGACGATCTCCCCGAGCGCGTCGGTCACAATCAACCGATGGGTAAAGCCCTTTTCCTCTGCCAGTTTGCGCACCAGCGGCATGACTTTCTTTCGCTTATCATTCACGTAGGATGGCATCGTGGGCGGGTCCCAATAATCCTGCCCAAAGAGAATCATCGGGGCGGCTGTTCCGTACGTCGCATAGTAGTTCTGGCACGCATCTTGGAAAATCTCCTGCACCGTACCTGCGTTGCCTTCGGCAAAAATCACTCCATGCGTGGCGATGGCTAGCAACCCCTCTTCGCGGACGCTGTTCTCAAAGTATTTCGCGATGTGAGTAGCAAAAGGGTTGGGCGGTTCGTGACCGTAGAACCAGGTTGGTATCCCCACGCTCTGGCACTTGGCTGCCATCGCCGCGTCGAGTGGAAAATCCCGCCGGACTTTCATGGCCGGGATCAGCCACTCGACCGACTTGCCGCTCTTGAACTCCTTGAAGTCCTCGAGTTTTCTGATCGCCTTTCGCAACTCCTCCAGCGACCGCACGGCGAAATAAGCACCCAGATTACAAGCTTCCATCGCTCCAGGCCCGCCACCTGAAACAAGAAGGTATCCGAGATTTGTCAGCCGCCAAGCAAGAAAAGCCACCCGGGTGTAGACCGAATCATCGCTCATGCCTTCCCATTCCTCGTCTCCCAAAGCAGTCCCGGCCGCAGCACCTTTCGTTTTCTCCAATCGCAGCATGTCATGGCCACCCATGATGGCCACGACACCACCAACCTTGGCCGCCTTGTGCCGCGCTTTGACCTCGTCGAGTAAATCGTGCAGCGCGTCAGAGATCGACGTGTCGTGCAAGCGACGAGCCAAGACCGTGTCGATTGAATCATTGGTGAACACTTTGTTATCCGCAGGGTCAGCGAATGTGAGGTAGCTCTTCCAATCAACTGATCCCTCGTAAACCGGCTTTTCTATTTTGGGGTCTTCGGTGGTGAAAACGCCCAGCAATTCTTCCGGTTGATACAGTGTCGTCCGATAAGGCTTGAACGGTACCCAAGGCATGGGAGGCAACACCATGCAATACGGAAAGTCCTTCTTCTCCTGCGGAGTCGTCGCCCTGCTGGCGGCGACTTCCGCCTGGGCGATCGCTGCGGCAAGCTTGGGACCAATTTCGCATCCCAAAAAATGGCACCCCCCAATCTTGGCCATCCCGAGAGAATCATCCAAGGGGATCAGATTCACATGTTGAATCACCACATCATGCCAGGAGCCTCCCGCATCCAGATGTTTCTGCACTTGTTCTGCGAATTCTAGCTCGATGCGAATGGGGTTGGGATTGTTTTCGTTCATGGGGTTTTCAGCGTCATGCCTTGGCTTCCTCCACTCGCAGCCATTTAAGGATCTTGGCTTTTAAAAGATCCTTCGAAGGCGCATAGCGTTGGTATTCCTTGGGCGTTGATGTTGACGATAGGTCAGGAGCTGTCTGACCAATTCGCGAACGGTAACGCCAAAAGTATACAAAAATTTGCAGCGGAATGGGAACTGTCGCTGGGGTGGTGCTGAACAGCGCGTCTCGCCGCATTACCCCGAGTTTCGATCAGCAAGACAGAGCCAAGACCACGCGTATCGGCTATAATTCGAATTACTGATCGGATCTGCGATTTCTTTGGAAGACGCTTTATGTCATCGGTCCCCAAGCATTCCATACCACCCAAAGAGTATTTGCACCGCGAGAGCAAGGCCGCGTATCGGTCTGAGTACTTACTCGTCGAAATATTCGCAAGGACAGGGGCGTCAGCCCATCGCCACTGGATTGTCTGCCTCGCTATGGCCTTCTTCGCTTCGCTTCTCAATGATGCTCTGGCAGAGGTTCCTGGCAAGCAATTGTTCACCGAGCACTGTCAGATGTGTCACTCGGGTCCAAAAGCCATGGGCGGGTTCACCGTAGTAAGTCTGACGGAAGATTTCGCGGACAAGCAAAACCTCGAGCGATGGCTTACCGTGCTCGAGCAACTCAAGGATGGTAACATGCCGCCCAAGGAGAAGCCACGACCTCCAATAGACGATGTGAAAATCGTGATGGACTGGATCACCACCCAAGCTGAAAAGGCAGAAAGCGTTCGCAGGGAAACAGAGGGCCGTGTGGTCATGCGGCGTTTGAATCGGGCGGAGTATGCCAACACGGTGCGCGATTTGCTCGGTGTCGAAGTGGATCTTGCCGATCTGTTGCCGCTCGATACGTCGACGAACGGCTTTGATAACAACGCCGAGCAGTTGCACACCTCGTCATTTCTGATGCGTAACTACCTTGATGCTGCGGACCGTGTGCTCGACGAGGCCATCGCGAACAAGCCGGAGCCATGGGTTCAGAAGAAACGCTTTGACATCCGAGAAGAGAAGTCCGTCAAAGCGACAGGGAGTGTTTACCGTCACACCGACGACGGCGTTGCCATCTTCGCAACCTGGGAGTCGGCGAACATTCGCGTGACCATGTGGAACTTTCGCAGTCACGTTCGCGGCAAGTATCGCTTTCGCATCTCTGGCTACGGTTTCCAAAGCGAAGGCAAACCGATCACCTTTCGCGTCACCGCCGGCACACTCAAAGAAGTGACCGAGGAGCATCTCATCGATTACTTCGCGGTGCCCGCCGATAAACCCACAGTTGTCGAGTTCACCGAGCAGCTC
>Ga0114972_10000344_pt1 | contig 34446 bp, 27 predicted proteins | sample M_140807_EF_Meta_FD_87354 | JGI IMG/M metagenome (GOLD analysis project Ga0114972, IMG submission 87354) | Freshwater microbial communities from Lake Montjoie, Canada to study carbon cycling - M_140807_EF_MetaG | ecosystem: Environmental > Aquatic > Freshwater > Lake | place: Lake Montjoie... | reverse complement strand
AATACATCCAAGTATAAAAATGATTCGAATATGGGTAGATTTTATATATTGAATCATAAGGTGTATGTTGAGCTTTAAGTTCGTTACGTATATTCTCAGGAATATATTTAATAGGATACTTTAACTTTAAAAGAATTTGATTAATAATTTCATATTTGGAAACAAAATTTTCTGTGACAAAAAGATGATCTTTTCCATTTACATGTTGTAATCTAAATTTTTGTTCAATCTTATGCCTGTTTGATGAATCCATCAATGCCATTGTTCGTGATGTTACATAATTATGTACCGATTGAGGATAAAAGTTAATACCACGTCGTGGTTTACCTAAAACAATAAACTCTTTTAACTGCTGTATTGTATCAGTGCCTGTAGCTGTAAACACTTTTCTTAATTGTTTACGCATTATATCTAGACGTTTAGTAATTGCTTTAGTATCAATATCAGGCATTCTACTACTATCAAATAAATTTTAACGAACGCGACGTGTCATTTTTCTAAACCGTCTATCCTTACGTGTTCTATGCCGCTGGATTCCACATACACTTCTAACAGTGCCCGTTATAGCATTTGTAACCTTCTGACATGTTCGCTTACGATGCTCAATTCTTCTCAACAGAAGAGGTATTCTTTGATATTTAAGAAAATCTATAGCATCATTTCTATTTTCACTTGTATTCCATTCCGGGTCATTTTCATATCTTTTAAGTTGAGACCTAGCAATACGTAAAGCATTTTCATTTGTAAAATTTTCATTGTTGTTTTCTTGTCTAGGAAAATATGGGCGTTCAACTGGTGTTTGAATTCTGAGTGAACCTCTTTGATTCGGAGGCATCCTATTTATAAAAAAGAAAATCCTATTATAGGAATGAAGAAATCTTCTATTAGACAATTCACAAAGAAGTGCCTAAAAGCAGGTTACAAGGAGCAGGTTTGCAAGAATGCCTGGATTTTTGGTAAAGTACCCACTAAAGAACTACAGAACATGTACGCAAAGACGTTTAAGACACAAAAAACTTATAGATATCCGCACACAATCAAGCAGACACGTAAACTTAAGTATGATAAGTCTCAAAAGTTAACGAAGGCGATGCTTCTTAAGGCTTCGGGCCCTCGTATTTTTCCAGAATTTGCTTAGTGTTTATAAAATTTGTCTTAATTTTGGCCACAAAATTTGAAGTAGTTTCTTTGCTAGAAACTGAGGTATACGGAATGCCCGAAGTAGGACTCCTAGAAGTATTTGGCTCAGACCTAACGGTTGTTAATGCGGCACGCGTATCAATGGGTAAGGAATCCACAGCAATGACACCTGGTGACGCAAAACTGATTAAGTATTTGGCAACACACAAGCATGTAAGTCCGTTCTTTCACCCGCAGATTCGCTTCCGTTTCAAGATGCCGATTCCGATTGCTCGTGAATGGTTCCGGCATACAGTCGGCTTTAGTCGTAATGAGATTAGTCGGCGATATGTAGACACAGATCCTGAGTTCTTTGAACCCACGATGTGGCGTCAGCGTAATCCCTCTATCAAGCAGGGGTCTATGGATATTCCCGTACATGATCACACCCAAGTACAAGATAAAGTTCACCAGTGGCACACAAACGCTCTAGACCTTTACAAGGATTTGCTCAAGCAGGGCGTATGTCCCGAGCAGGCACGCTTTGTATTGCCGCAGTCTATGTATACAGAGTTTATTGAGACAGGTTCTCTTTATGGATATGCGCGCCTTTGTGGCCTGCGTGATTCTCCGGATGCGCAGAAGGAGATTCGTGATTATGCGCAGCAAGTATCAGCTCTGCTGGAGAAGAAGTTCCCCGTCTCTTGGTCAGCCTTAACTACTGTTGAATAATGGCTAGCTCTAACGCAGCCTCAGTAGATTTGAGCAAGCTCTAACGCAGCCTCAGTAGATTTGAGCAAGCTCTAACGCAGCCTCAGTAGATTTGAGCAAGCTCTAACGCAGCCTCAGTAGATTTGAGCAAGCTCTAACAACAGAAACTAATCCACAGTAAAAGTCAGCAAGTTCCGCCATAAACCCAAAAATACTTCAGGCCCTTCCTGCAAAACAATGTCTGTGAAAGACCACGTTTGATGGACAACATATGGATTATTTATAAGAAGTGTTTCCATAAATGTTGTTCCCCGAATATTTTTATCCGGCCATGTCCCACATTCTTTTATTTTTTCATTAATCCATCCATCTTCGGGAACCGGACAATCAATTGAAGGATCCGGTCGCCACCGCTGGCAAATTTCAATCATTTTTGCTATTCTCCTAACAGTTGCCCCACCTCCACCAGGATCTTCTTGATTCCACGCCCACGGATTTCCATAATAATCCGTCATAAACATATTCATATCCAACTTTCGCCGAATGAAAATATCCATTTGGACAGTCATAATATATTTGGCATCTATCATTTGATAACTCCGATAATCAGTGTAAAAGTTACTGTATTCTTGAACACCCCTTTCCCGAACCGGATTTCCTTTAAAGAAGGGAATAATATTAAAATGCTCTACCTTATCACCGAGCAGAGTACGAATAAAACCCTCATTCTCATCGGAGCAAAAAATATACACGGACATCTGTGGTCCTGCCCATGCTATGTTCCGCAAGATATACCAAAAATTCGGATGTGCTCTTCGTTCTACAATCACAAACGCATTATCCGCTTTCTTGGGTGGCGTATATGTCTGCCAGAATTTATCTAGAGCGGCGCCGTATGTTAGTAGCAAGTAATTGTAAATGTACGGCTCTAAAATGTAGCGAAGAATATGGCAACGATCATTCCAGATTTTCTCTTTCTCTTCCCTTGTAGCAACACTTTGCATTTTTTGTATAATTTTTTTATGTTCCGTTAAAGACAAATCCCAGAGAACATCAATACTCATTTTAGATAGTATATTTGCTAGGGGTTTAAACCGACTACAACTAGAAATCTTCACTAATAACAACAGAGGCTGCTAGAATCTCCTCAAGACGCTCCTTCTTGCGTTCACGGAGTGTCTCCTTCGGCTTTCCATTTTCTAGCACAGTCACAAGAGGCAAAGAAGTAATATCAGCCTGCTCCTCTTCCGACATTTCTTCCAGGTCCAAGACCGTAAGAGGGACAGCAAACTTCTTGCACATCGCTACAACTTCCGGCAATAAGACTTTACACACCTTACACCATTCAGCACGTACATATGAAACTGACAAAGACATTCTTGCTACTACCAGCAGCAAAAATATTTTTATTGGGTCAAATTTTTAAAGATGGTAGGGCGAAAGTCTAGCACAGAACTTTGCTCAGATCCGACGGCAGCTCCTCAATTGAGAACTTGTAAATCTCGGAAATCTGCTTGAGGTTGCGATGCTCCGTAGGCGTGACCAGTGAAATCGCCGTTCCCTTACGGCCAAAGCGACCAGAACGACCAATACGATGAACATAGGTCTCCTTTGAGTTGAGCGAAGGAATATCATAGTTGATGACAGAAGATACCTGCTGGACATCAATGCCACGAGAAAGCAGGTCCGTTGAAATCATGACACGTGTAGAACCTACGCGAAATTCACGCATCCTATCTGCGCGTGTTGCGGGATCCATATCACCGTGAATGAGAGACACCGTGAAGTCGCGCTTAATCATATTGGCATAGAGCATTTCAGCCCGGTCCCGTGTATTACAGTAAATCAACGACTGCTTGATGCTTAGCCCCTCGTAGATATCGCAGAGCACCTCCAACTTCCACTCATCCTTCTCCAGCGGAACATAATACTGCTGGATACCCTCTAGTGTTACATTCTCCGGCTGCAGCACAATCCGGATTGGATCCTGTAGAAGCATCCCCGCAATCTCCAGAACCTCGGGCGGCATTGTGGCTGAGAAAAGACCAACCGCGCATGTCTTGGGGAGACCAATCTTGATAATCTCCCGAATCTGCTCCGCAAAGCGCTCCTGTAGCATCTCGTCTGCCTCATCCAGAATAAATGAAGTCAGATTCCTAAAGCTGAGATTCTGCTTAATTGCCAGGTCGTAGATGCGACCCGGAGTTCCAACTACGACATGGACTCCGCGACGGAGGTCTGAGGTATTCTCATTACGAGCAGAACCGCCTACTGCTAGAAGCACCTTGATGCCCATAAATGAGCCGATGCCGGAATAAACATCCGCAATCTGCTTTGATAGTTCACGCGTAGGTGAAATAATAAGAACCTGCGGTGCAAGTAGCTCCGGATTCACACGTGCCAGTGAACCAATTACAAATGTACCAGTCTTACCGGTACCTGATTGCGCCTGTGCAAGAATGTCACGACGCTGCGAAAAGGGAACTACTGCGCGCGTCTGAATCTTACTCGGCTGGGTAAAACCGAAAGAATAGATTCCACGCAGTAGATTCATTGGCAGATTCATATCGTCAAAGCTCTTATAGACCGGCAGCGACTCTGACTGGTCTTCTGCGGCAATTACACCATCCTTCGTTTCCCTGATTGCTGATTCACTCATTGTATTCATTTCTGCTCCGTTCTTTAGGTTGTGTGACATTTCTCCTTGGCTATATTCTGGGGTAACTTAAGGCTTCAAATTTTTCAATTATAGCAGACATTCAAATAGGATGGCACGGGGCCATCATTACGAGATTTTGACTGGGATTCTAGCACCCAGCAATCTTCTCTGCTAGAGCACGTGGCAAAAAAGGAATAATCGGTTCGCATTCCCACAAAAACCGATGACCAAAATACTCCAAATTAAAACTTTCCGGCAGATACTCAAAATATTTACTTAGATTCCAAGCAACAGGAATAGGAAGCAATACATGACTTTGCGGCGGCAAAACCATAACTAATTGTGTTATCGCAGAAACAGGAACAGTAGAACCCAAAGGAGATGGCAGAGTTTCCATCTTTCCAAGAACTCGTGATAAGGTGTAAAAAGTAGGCGCCGATGACCACGAATAATACCAATTTACATCCACCGACGATGAATCCAAATAGTAACCATATACCCATGAAAATCCGCGGATAAATTCAGTTGCAGCCGTATCTGCTTGAGCTGAAGAGGAAAAATGATACGTTTCCAGCAGTGTTCGCCAATTAGGAGATAGATTGGCCCCATCCATTAGAAACATCTCCGTCTGCCGAATCATTGGCTCCGACTCCGCCTCTTCTACTGCACGAGCAAAGGGTTCAATCTGCTTGAGAGCCGGTGGATAAAAATTCTGTTTCTGCTTGAGCCATTTTCCCACTCGTTTGGATTCTTCATCTGAACACCATACAAAAAATCTTCGCAAAACATCTATATTAATTTGTCCATCCACTGTTAGACGCTTTTTTTCTATCATACATACATACTCTAGCCCCTCTAGAATAAAACTAATCGCATCATCACGAATTGTCCATCCTAGCGAATGCGGCATGAAGTCATTTCCAAGCACAGACATTATAGCAACATAATCCCGCAACCATATAGAGCGTGAACTTCCATCCTTACAATGCGCAAGCCACATAGCCTCTAGCACAGCTGTTGGATCAAAAAACTGGATTGTTAATTCCGCCACATCAGTAACTGTTCCTTCACCGTTTTCGCGACACAGCAAAATCCGGTTGCCCGTTAAATCCGCATGTAGCATTCCCAGCAGAATTAGATCCGCATCTAATCCATACACAATCACGTTTTTGCTAGTCATTGTTGAAAGCCGTCGCATTATCTTATGTTCGCCCTCTCCCGCCTCATCCGAGCCGCTCAATACGCACTGGCAGCCAGCCGTTTTATTCCATTTCAAGGCCCAAGAAGCCAAGAATTGATTCATTTCATTCATAAATGCTGTGCCTGGTGTAATCGCATTTCGGTCCCATCCTTCGGCCACTGCTGGTAGGCCAAGTTCAGTTCGTAGTCCTTCATCACGACGCCGTAACCAAATAGATTTGAAGCGACGCAGACGCTGTTGATGAATCTTTGCTAGAGGCACCGGTCCATCTACTGCTATAAACACTTCGTGTGTAGGCCCCATAAGACTAACAAGACGCTCTAGCCAAACACCGACTTCTCTTCGTAATCCCACTTCGTACTTCTCAGAAGCCACAGCCTTGAGTGTTTTCATAGCCGCATAAATAATACAGTTAAAATCTAGCATAAAGTGTGAAACTTCGGGTACTCCAAGCGACTTGTAAGAACCCGCAGCAAATGCTTTAGCATTACGTCGTAAAAGATGGCGATAAAATGAAGGTATACCCATTATTTATTCGTCTAACCTATTTATTTACGCCATATCTCCTTAAATAATTGGCTTAAATTAGATATATACTATAGGGATGGCTCAAGCATTTGCGGCTGGAATTTTAGTAGGGCAAAGCCGAGCAGGTATTTTAGATACATTAGCAGATCAGGCAAAATTTATATCTGAAGAATTGAAAGGTCAAGCAAGATATGCTTTTCGGACTCTTCCGGATATTTTATTGAGTGGATCGCTTTTCTTAACCTTTATTTTGGGATGGCAACCAGCCCTAGCATCATTCGCAGCTGGAATTATCGCAACTGGTCTATCGCAAGGATTTCTGAGTGATTTACTACGTACCCAATCACCCTCACTAGCAAGAGCTGGAGGTGCACTTGGAGGAGCGTTTGATCATTGTAGTGGTCATTTTCCTGGAGCATCATGGTCACGAATGATGTCAGTTCTTTCCCACAGTAGTAATTTGATTGAAGGTGTTGTGCCATCTTATTACATGTCTGTTATGGGTTATATGTTCAGTTTCGTAGCTACACAAGGATTAATATTCAAAGATGAACTTTCTATGCGCCCCACAACGGCTTATTGGCTTCGTATATTTACAATCATGACATTTATAATGATTGCCGGATTAGGATGTATACGTGTTGTCACAAATTGCGAACCATGGTGGGCCGCAATCATTAGTTTAATCTTTGGAATAATCGTTGGATTACTCTTTGTATTTGTTATTGTCACCACTTTTGGCAGAAGAATAGTAAATGCTCTCCATTTACCACTGCTAGAAAAGCGTATCCCTGATGAAAAACCTATTTATGTCTGCGCTAATCCCTCCGATTAGGACCTAACAATTAAATAGACTATAGAATAGGGTAGAATGACAACATTTATATTTCAAAACATCCGGGATTTTTCATTAAATAGTATCCAGAATTTTCCCTTTTTAATGTCTATTAGTTTTCTTATTCTAGGCATTCTCTTCTTCCAGCCTACATGGTCTCTTGTAAGTTTAGGCGTAATCATGGTTTACTTTATTGTCGTTATCATTCAGACAATATTTGGAAAATTCGCTCCAATGTTAGGCGATGATGTGGTATCATGGTTAAGTTCTCCAGTGCCTGAAGGACCATCAACTTGTTATCCTTTTAGTGGAACTGCCCGGCCTTTTACATTTCCGAGTGAATGGATGACACAAACAGCCTTTATTTTAATTTTTGTTATGTACAATTCATACATTTTAATGAAAGAGAAAGGCAATAATAAGTTATTTGAAGCCTATATGCGCCGCATGTCTAGGACTCAAATTAGTATTCTAGCATCATCTGTCTTATTAGTTACATTTATGGGTATTCGTTATCAAACTGGATGTGATACGGGAGTTAGTATTCTATTAAGTTCTCTGCTAGGATGGGGTCTGGCCGTTGCTTACTGGCACACTCTAAATATCTGTAACACACAACTCAACTCCGATGTTCTTGGAATCACGCGAAATATGGCTCCGGCAACAGATGACCCGGAAATTGCGGTTGTTTGTACAGGTTAGAGTTGGACTAAAAATCGGACTGCTAGACTACGCCAAATACGAGTTGAACCCGCATTTAGATGTGTTGTCCGCTCATTTTGTAGAAAATGTGCTGTTAATTCATTAATTACTAGTTCTATTTGCTCTTTATCCACCGGTTTTATCTTCTCAGTTAACCATTCTTCCGCAGTAAAAAGAGGTTTTATATTAGTCTGATTAATCTCATTATGTAAATTATAAAACCATTCTATAAGTTGTGCTTTTGTAATTACTTTCAGATTTAGACTACGCAGCGCTTCTGAAAAATGACTCTGACATTTTGGACAATTCATCACAGCAAGAGATACTTTCAAAAAATTTCCCCATAAAGCCCGATTGTCTGCCGTTAAGTCTATCTTAACTGAATATGTATGAAGCAGATACCATAATCGCGGCCCCCAGTAAGCCGACATACCTGCTAGAATTACGCAAATGAAAAATTTGATATTACCGCGCTTCGGTACAAAAACTAGCTAACATGGTTCGTATTCCTCGTGGATTTCTAGAAGATCTTTCTTCTGTAATTTTCAAACATGATGTCCTTTTCTTAGAGTCAGTATGTCGTGAACTAAATATTCCATTTCGGGAGGCAAAGAATAAAGTATTAGGCCTAGGTGAAGATTGCCCGCTTGAAATAACAAGTGATTTAAGTAATGGGTTAACACAGTGTGAATTCTGGATTCTAAATCCGGAGACTATGCTTTACAAGCAATGTCCTGCTCGTCAGATGATTCAGTGTTCGGGATGCGAACTTCATAATTCGTACAATACAACTGTTTCTAGCAAGAATCAGATTCTTAAAAAGGCAGACCTTGCTAACCTACCTGAACTTGAATGGGCGTATCACGAAAAACAACAGCAGTATTTTCTATATAATCCTATTCAGAAACAATTCTTTACAAAAGATTGTCAACAAATGGACGGTTATCTTTGGGAAGATAAGGAAACAGAAACCTTTTACAGACTTAATATGACCCGACGCTCCATATATCAACTCAAAAAATTGAAGGCTTCACGGTCAAAAATTACCGCAGGAGCCATAAAAGCACCAGAACTCTTAGAGTAATTACGAAAGAAATGTCCGAAGATCAGCCCACTGCAAGAATACTGGACTTTAGTCACGTGGGAGAAACTAGCAGCTCATTATTCCTGCGTTTATCAAGTATTGAATTTCCAGTTAGGGAGGCAATAGAAGAGCAAGTTGATGCTGGTATACCGCGATTTAATCCGGGAATTCCTTTTAGTCAATCACAAAATAGAATTAGCAACACACGTATGATGAGGCATTGGCTCGTTGTTGGGAATAAAATTAATAAGAAGAATTGTAAAAGTATATTTAATCCAAAATCATTGGATGAATTCTATAATACACGCTGCGCACCTGGTTGCACTCGTATTTTCCGCAGATTACTAGATAATCCGGATATTTCTTCAGGCAATCTCATGGTATCTCTTCCATTTCATAAACTAAGAGCTCATTTGTCAGATCTCATAAATCCATTTAATAAGTTGCCGAAATCTGAATTTAAGGTTCCTTCCGAAGTATCAGAATACTTACAAACCACTTTAATTTATAAGAAGGCGAATGCGTATCGTTCTCTATGGGAATCATTCTCCAATATTCGCTACCAGATGCAGCGTCTATTAAATGCTTGGCTAAACAAGAAGAGCCAAAAGAAGATTCTGCCAATTCCGAATTATGAAACACTTGAAGATCCAACACCCGATAACTGTATAGAGTGGACAGATATTACAAATCGCTGCGTCTACAGGATTCACGGAGATACTCTTCTTAAGAGCATGAAGATGTATCTCCATCATTCAGACTATGGATTTCCTGACCCACTAACACCTAAGAATCCAACTACAAATGCGCCTTTTACAATCGGTCAGTTAATCCATCTACAATATGAGATTTACGCATGGTGCGGGAAGAATAAGAAGCCAGTTCCTTCTATCCTAACTAAATATCATGATGCCAAGTTTAATCTAGACACTCTGTGTATCAAAAATCGCCCCGAGATGACTTATCATGTATGTAAAGAATTGTTTAAGGAAATGGATGATGAGGATGCGATTGAAACGTGGATGGATATGATTGAGAAATTCGCTCCACTTCCTAGTTTCTCTAGGGATAGAATTGAAAAGGAAGTTCCTATTTGGATTAAGTCGCTTGATGAAGTGGATACTGAAACTAATAAGAAGGGAAAGGAACTCCTTAAAAAGTGGGAGGCGATTCTTCCCGATTTGGTCCAGTATTCCCGATTCAACTATTTCAATCGCTCAGATTGGAAAGATGAAGCACAAGTAAAGAAACTTGTTAAATTCCTATGGGTGAATACATATCATCATATTCGTGTTTATATTGAATCAAAGAAAGTGGAAGATCGTGCTACTATTGAGGCTATACGCGTAATCTCCAATCAGAGTATTGCGTGGACGCCCATCTTGTATGTGGATGATTCATTCGCATTTGATTTCGTACATGATGTGAATCCAGTCCCTCCTGCTCTTCCACAGATGACACAAGGGTCACAGCTAGAGTCAGACATCATATACTTTATCACTTCCGCAGCGCAGCCCTCCACTGCTCCTGCGTCGCCAATTGAAGAATCATTTGAAAGCGTGGATTAGATGCCACTCATCGGACCTGACAGTTCAGCCGCAACTGAAATGATTCCCGGTCGTCTTTGGTTAGGCGGTATTCGTGCAGCCTTAGATGAAAAATTTCTTACTGAAAATAATATAACTGTTATTTTTAATTGTACGAAAGATATTCCATTCATCCAACTTCCCGGACAAATGATTTATTATCGTGTTCCCGTTCATGATAACTTAGAAGAGGAGGAAATTCAGAATATGCTAGACTGGAGTCCGGAAATAGTCTATAAACTTTTAAAAGAATATCACGAGAACAAGAATATCTTAATTCACTGTGCTGCTGGAATGCAACGGTCGGCCGCAGCCTGTCTTATGTTCTTGATGACGCTTTGGAAGCAACCTCAACAACCTGTTTTTGTCTTCATGCGGGAGCGCCGTCCAATTGTCTTTCAACCCTCCATGAATTTTAAAAGAGCAGTAGACTGGTACGAAACATGGCTTAATAAAAATATAGTTCAAAAATAACAACCGCCTTCAATCATATTTCCAGCAGAAGGTATTTCGGAAGCTTGTGGCGATATCCAGAATTGATTAAAAAAACGGGAAATTACGCCATGATTGAGCCACCGCCTCCCCTTAATACCGAAAATAATCTGTGTTCCACCCCCAGTGTGTATAGCAGAGATACCTCTTTTCTTTAGTTCAAAGCAAACAGGCAGACTCAACGCACCAGCTCCAACAAAGACAATTTTAGCTCCCGTAGCCACACACGAATCCACAATGTGATTAACACCTCCCCACCATCCCTCCTGTAAAACATGACTAGGCCACGCACATATCTCTTCCTTATCACAAATGAGTGGTGAATATCCCGAACATACTCCTCCGGAAAATTTAGCCTTTGAAGACCATAGTGAAAAAGGAAATAACATGTCCCGTTTGCTCCACTGGTTTTCAATTGATTCCACAAAAGGAGATACAACGCAGAAAGGTGTTTCTATTGCTAGACTCCAACGATTCTCTGGCAAATCCTGATAAAATGGCTCAAGCGCACGAAGAGGTAAAAATTTTTTTACTTGCGGAACATACTTTTCTATAAAGATACGCTCCTCTAAGGGTTTAATCGGATTCCACATTGCGATCTCATCCATTAAATGAAAATTTTCAATCATATATTGGCACCATTCACGAACACAGTCTGAACCTTCTATAATTTCATTGGGAAAAAGACCCGCATTAAGCACCATATTGCGGCGAATATCACGCGGAAATGGGGCACCATTATGATTTACAAACCAATGAAGAGCATCAAATTCACTTGTTCCCATCTTTCCTGCTACAAAAGGAATGCCTGAATAAATGCGTTGAGAAAGAACACCACCTCCTTCAGATATTGTATATTGAGATTGACCTACAACACCGCCCATCTTTTCCTATAATACTTATTTTCGCCGTTCTTATATAGGATGTCTTTATGCCCACCTGGTTCAGTTTTTAATCCACAGACACTTCGCTGTGTAAAATCAGGAGGTCGTCTTGGAAGACGTATTCAAACTATACCTGCTGTTACGCGCAGAATGAATACATATCAGCCGACCTATCAATCCGTTACACGTCTTACACCGATTCCTGTATACGATGCGCTACCTCAACTTGCTAGAGCAGTAACACGTTCTATGCGTCAGTCACGTCTTCCTGTATTAGCACATGATTCGCAAAGGGATTTTATGGGACCGCCCATTCCAGCTACGCTAGGACAAGGGCCTTTACAGACACGAGGACAACAAGAACAAGAAAATAGATGTCCTGCCGGAAAGATTCTCAATCCCGAAACAGGCAAATGCGTTAAAGTAGGCGGTCGCGTTCAAAGACGTCTCCAACGTTTACCGCAAGGAGGATCTGAAGGTAGTCCTCCAATGCTTTACACACGCAAGGCCAGCAAGATTCCGGTCGGATCACGTGAAGCCATGAAGAATTGGATTTCAAGCCAATGTGCCAATTCGGAGGAACCTTTTACAGGAAAGAACTTAAAAGCAATGACTGATGAGGAAATGGTTTCTCTTATTAAGACCAGTGCCGGAACTTGCCTACGAGCAGAATATCTGGACCGTCATATTCGCCATGAAAGAGAACGGGGAACTGAAGTAATGGATCCGCTGAATCCTCGTAGACAATTGACGTTATCTAATATGGATATCTTAGGAAGAACTATAAGACAGGTAGTTCCTGATTATCGTGTACCGCAATATACCAGGAAAGCACAAGTAAAGTTCGCAACTAGACAAGGGCCAGCTTTGCCAGTGCAAGGGCAAGGGCCCGCAACAGGACAGCCTGCCACTAGACAACCTCTAACACGCACAGGTCTTCCCGTTCCCAAAGCAACTTCTTACCCCGATAATTGGAAGTTCTTTATTGGCAAAGATGCGCGCAGTGGCAATGATTTCTACAGTGTTTATTACTACGACAAAGATCAAGCAACGGTCACAAATGCGGGTGTTCAAATTCCCCCACAGGCGATTGTTATAGATATTGGCATTATTCCTGCTTTCGTAGGTGTTGTTGAATCAGGAAATCCAGCATGTACAACATCCACTCTAGTTGAGAAACTCTTGGCCCTTCATAAGAAACAAAAGCTACTTCATAAATTGGGCAATCAATTGGTCGCTACAATTGAGATGCCGGGTGAACGGGCTCGTTGGAAGACGGCCGATGGTCCTATTCAACGCCGATTTTTCCAGCAGGTGTGCGCCTACTTAGACGAACTTGTAAGGTAAAATTGAATTAGTAATCATTGCATGAATATAGTAGAAATATGCCTTCTATTATTTATGGTGGCATAAGATATACGCAAATAAGACACGCAATCTATTGTAAAAATTGTAAAGAAACAATTGAAAGTAAACATGTACATGATTTCAAATATTGCTCCTGCAAGGCAGTAGGAATAGATGGAGGAATATCTGCTGGAAATCGTATATTAGGGCATCTATCAGATATGGAAGATAGAAGTATGTATCGTGTGGTAATCCAGAAAAAGAAGGTGTGGCTACCGCTAACTGTAATTGAAGAACGTTTTCTTAGAAATCAGAATCAAAACATATTACCCATAGCCGAGACATCTGCTCTTATTCCTACGAGAGAACCAGAACCAGAATCCGCATAGGACCACGCAGAAACTGTATATGTTCCCGGTCCTTCGTAGATCCGATGTGCTAGTGATACAGAACCAGCAGAATTAGCAGGTACTGTTATCATTGTACTCAAACTCCGATATCCGTTCACAGTTAAATATGTATATCCTACCCTTTGAGAACCGGTGGTATTTACAATATTATGGTTAGCCGAAGCCATTAGAAAAGATGAAGCATTTAATATAACGCTTGTTGAGCAAACCACTTTTGCAACAGTAGTCAGCGATGATTGTAATAATAAATCACTCCAACCCGATCTAGTCGGGAAAGCCGGAAATGAATTTATTGTAGAGACAGCAAGTGTAGAAGTTCTAATATTAACGAGCGCGATATCTCCCGCATTACCGCCCCCTGTGCCCGGGTCTACAAAACTTACAATCTGTAAGCCTTGGCACCGAATAATTCCCGCAACATCTAGACTATTCTGGGGAGCAGTTGTTCCTATTCCAACATTTCCCAGCATATAAGTCGCATTAGAACCATATTTATTCCAAGTAGGAGATAATTCAATTTCATTATCATTCACATATAGATTTCCTGTTAAATTAATATTTCCACTAATATCAATGCCTGTTCCAAAATAAGAAAGTGATGATTGTCCAATAACAAAGCGATTATCTGCGCCCCAGCCCCCAAGTGTTGAACCCTGCCTATAAAAAGTGGGACCAATCGCAGATTTAGTAGCAATACCTTTACTATAGACAAGTCCATTTACATCTAATGCGCCATCTAGCAAAGAGCCAAGTGGATATTGGATACCAACAATTGTACTCATGTAAACTGGCCCATTACGGAAAAGCGTAGAACCGCTGATATCCGCTGTATAAACGGAGGTTGAAATTCGCGGAGTAGGAAGCACGGAACCAATATGAATCTGTTGGAAACTAGCACCATCATTCAGAATTGCAATTATTTCATCCGCTAATCCGAATCTGCTGGAGGCCGTACTGAACTGTTGGTTAATATATGTATATGTGGTTGTGCTATTTGCATAATATCCGGGACCAATGAGACTAGAAAGACCCGCAATGCTAGTGGATGTATTAACTAGTCCGGTCGCCGCAATGGATGAAATAAAACTGCTAAAATAATTACTCGTTGTTGATAAATTTCCCGCTGTTGTTGAAGCAGCCGTTACAGCACCCGTACTTAATATTGTGTAAATTCTCTGTGTACCGCTACTGAGTGTACTAAATGAACCACCCTGAACTGTACTCAGTACATTGGACGTACCATAAAGTGTTGAAACAGCGTACCCAGTAGTTGTAGATAAAGTATTCCACACACTATATATCTGCGTGCTGAGTGTACTGAAAACTTCAAAAGTAGCAGTTGATACAGTACCGAACATTGTTGATAAATTCTGCGAAGTCTGCGTTGATTGATTGGAAAGATTAGCACGAGTATCAGAATAAAAGAAAGATAAATTATTGGAAGTTGTTCCAACATTTAATGGATTAATATTGGTGATCTGTGAACCGTCGCCAACAAATCCAACACCCGCTGTTATCTGCTGGTTTCCTCGTAAAGAAGTATTTACTGTAAGATTGCCTCCAATATATCCACTTCCAGCAACAGTTAGCATATATCCCGGCGTGGTCGTTCCAATACCAAGATTTCCCGCAGCTGTAATAACGGCTTGTACACTTCCATCTGCTTTTGTAAAATTAATAGTATCTGAGTATCCACGATATTGTTGAGCAATAATGACGCCACTTATATCCAATGTAACTGGGGACGCACCGCCACTAGCAATTAGATTACTTGTTGAAGTCGCATAGAGAACATTCTGCCCATTAACTACGAGAGAAACGGGTGCGCCTACAGCACCAATTGTAATTGAATTTCCATTACCATCCGCTATGCTACTAATATTCTGCCATGTAGCAGTACCGGAATTATCAATCGCAGTTAACAAATATCCCTTTCTAGCAGTGTATCCTGGATACAAATTTGGTAATTGAAGAGTACTCCGCAAAATAGTCGCATTTGAATTATCAAGTGTTGCCAAAGGTAGCGGATTCGCTAATCCCAAAAAGCCATTTGAATTAATCCGAGCCACTTCACCGCCGCCTATACCGAAGGAAACCGCATTATTCTCTGCTAGAACTGTTGTAGCACTATTTCCGGAAGTTATTTGGTCTGTTAGATATGTATTAAATGATCCAGCATCCACATATTCCAGGTCGCCATAAATATTAGCCGCACGAACAAAGTAGCCAACTTTACCAGTTGCTTCCTTGAATCTTATGTTAGAAGCAACTAGAGTATCATTAGACGATTTCAAATCAGCATTAAGAACATAATTAGGTTGGCCAATGTTCCAAATACCGTTCGCATCAATATATCCTAAAGTACTTATATTTCCCCGAGTTGTACTTAAATTTGTAAATTGAAAACCCTGCTGCCAACCAGAGCTTCCATTACTAACAGCTTGAAGACGAACTTTATAATTCTCAAGAGTGTCAAGTGTATGCCAAAATCCATTTCCTGAAGCATCCGCTTGTAAAAACATAGAACTAACATTTATACTGCTAGTTAGACGAAAACGAGATGTTACAAAGTTTCCATTTATTGTGAATGTACCTGTAGAAACACCATCATAACCTCGTGTTTGATATAGAAAATTTCCATTTGAATCAAATGATGCTGCTAGTGTACTATTTGCTGTAAACTGAATAACTCCATTTAATGCTGTACTCAAATTACTATACACATCTATACGAGAGGATCCATTAGAAATGGATGTTCCCGAACCAGAACCGCCTGAACCTGAAGCAGTATAATCACTTCCTCCGACATAAAATGTATTACTGATATTAATTGGATCAATTACCTGAATAGGAATTTTATCATATTTACCAATTATATTTGTATAGATTGCTTTCGTATCAAAATTCACCATTTTCTGAACATTTGTTAAATTTGTACGAATAGCTCCAATTTCACTCAATCCAATTGCATTTGGAACTGTATCCGTCGGTGTTTGGATACTATTTACAAATCCACTATTTGTTTGTGATGCGAATGACATCTAACCCTATTTAGCAGAATGCGTTTTTTATCCAATATGAAAACGAAGCGTAAGCCAGGAGGGACATGTCTCAAAAATATTATAAACCATATACCTCAGACAATGAATCAGATTCAGGCTCCGAATTAGACTCAGGTTCTGACTCGGGCTCTGATTCGGGGTCTGATACTAGTATCACAGAGTTACCGCAGAATAAGTTTCAGCAATTTTTAGCAGGTAGTATATCCCTGAATAAGGAAGAAGACCGCAGAAAGTATGAATATACATCCGGACAATATTCATATGTTGATTTTACATCATCCGGAAAAGCCCAAGAAATTGTAGATACCGCAAAGTTACCCGAGCCCAAATTTGAAACAAACAAAAATACAGCATTAATTATGATTAATAGTCGTGACCGTGACACAAGTATTTATATACAGCCGACCGATTTCTATATACGACTTCCAAGAACATACAAGTCAATTACAAATATAGCCATAACACAATTGAAACTTCTTTCCTCATTTTATTATTTCAGTCCCATTAAGAATAATACTTCTTTAAGTATTTTGGAACTCGGACGTGTTCGTGACGAGGATGGCGTGGATGTTAGTAACGTTATTATTTCAAGTATTCGCCAGGGAACCTATGATGCAATCAGTCTCGTAAATGAACTAAATATTCAATTGAATAAGACTCCTCTTTTTGCGGACATTAGTGGAGGCAAGGGTGCGTTTTTAGCGCGTTTTCAGATTGGCGGCGATTATACCGAATTATTTAATCAACCCGGAGACAATACATTTAATAGTTTAACTGGCACATATTCTAGTGGATTAACAAAAGCTGATATTATTTCCCGATATTTCTATTCCGCATCAACAAGTTTAACAAACCAATTTTACAGTGGCGACCAAGCAACAGTCGCATATTACTACCCGATTCTGAAGGAAATGATGCTAGATCCAACTCAAATTAATCTATTAACCTTAAACACGACTGATTTGCTAGCAGCCAATGTAAGCGGAACAACAACAAATGCGGAAGATTCATTAAATGTTACCGGAGAACAGCCTTTTGACCGTATCGTATATGGATTCCGTGGATTATCCGATGTATATGTTACAGCAGTTGTTAAACTTGCCGCAAATCAAACTGTTATGGATGCCTATAGACAACTTAACACGTATACGTATTTCTTAGCGAATAAGTATACCTGCTCGTATGATACAACAGTTGGGCGATTCAAAATCATCGCACCTTCAATTAACACAAGTATTAATTCTGATTTGAACTTTGTATATAGCAATGCACTAATTAAACAAATTACCAGTGGAAGTAATACCGCAACACAATATGCCACTCTTCAAGCAAGTGTAACAAATCAAAACGCGGCCATTGGTGATTTTTACTCCTTCATTCATCAGAATATAACTGACTCATTTTCAATTGATTACGGAAAATTCACAAGAACATTTTTTGCAAATATATCAAATGAAATATCAACCTATGATGCCAGTGGTATTATTGGAATTTATGCCACACAGTTAAGCGCTAGCATAGTAAATAGGCAAATTGATACATCATTGGTTCTTCCAGCAGATATAAGTGGTACATGGCCTCTTTTAACATCCAATGTTACAAGTTATAGCAATTATTCATCCCTAGTTCCCGTTGATACAAGTGGTTATATTGATATCAGCAACTCTAGCGAATTTGTATCCGGATTTGTGGATGTTCCTTTTAAAGTAGAACCGGTAACGTATACACAATTTAAATTTAAAAGTCGTTGTAGGCAAACAATGTCTTTTATGACATTGCCACGAACTGCAACTCAAAAAGCAGTGGCCGACGCATCTGAATCATATATTATACCTCCTACTCTTTTTGACACAGATAATATATGTATTCTTGATCCTTCTATTCAAGCAAATCCGACTTTCTTCATGTTTGACATTAGTCAAAGTATGTTTGAAACAAGCGATAGTATGATTAATGGAAACAATTATCTTAATTACATTCGTCAACAAAAACCGATTTTTACAAGAACAGTTCAATCTACAGATTTGATTGTACCCGACAATCGGTCACGTATATTTTTTCAACTTAATACAGATAAATACGAACAAGCTGTGGATGTTAGCAATTATATGTTTGATATAAAATTCAGAATTGATGCCGAAACAAATCGCACATTTCCAGTTGATTTTGATGTCTATATGTATCGCGATAGAGCAGCATTTATGTATGATGTAAGTAACGCATTAGTTCCAGGTTCAATCTATCAACCTCGTCCAAAAAATTATTTCAATAAATATACATCTCTTGCGGGCGCTCCTTCACTAGAAATTAATTTACGCGTGATTGGTAATAACAGATATTATTTCTATCTTCATACACGAGCAGACAATTATGGTCAATTTATTATTAAACCTTATTGTACATTATCTTCACCCTATGGAACACGATATCCTGTAACAAATGATTTAGCATTTAGGAAAATGCCTTATTTAAGCACTATTACAAATCGTAATCCAGCTATTTATGATAACCAATTTTATACATATGATTTATCTTCAAATTATATAGCAGGATACGATAGTAATAAAGTAAGTAACGATTATCTGGATTATCTTATACGAACAACTGATAATGAAACGGGATATGATCCAAATAATGGCGCAGCCTACAGTTTCAAAAAACTGGGTCCTTCTTCATCCAATATAGGTTCTAATATCACAACACGGGACAAAAGTCTATGGTTTTATTCAAATTCCTCCAATTATATTACAAATGTTGTTTCAAATAGCATTTATATTTCATCTTCAAATATTTCAAGTTTTAGTTTAGCATCAACGGTACAAACAACATTTAAAATTATAAATCCCTTCATTGCGAATACAATTACAAATCCCGAAATGATAATTATTCCGCGGGAGCAAACAAACTTAACCTATTCAAATGATCCTCCATTTATTTCAAGTTTCACAATGTTTCCCGTTACTTCTACTATCGTAAATAGTCAGCCAACGTACACTAGTACAGCAAAAATATCTTATAGCACGATTGGACTCAGTTGGTCTAGTATAACAAATACATTTAATGGAAGCTATGATTCTAATCTAAACTGGAACACTGATCTAAAACCCGCAGTCGTAGGTTCACCTCTGTATATTTGCGATAATCCTTCTGCGATTACATACGATTGTAGTTATAATCCCCTACCGCCAGATTATGATACGCCGCCATCAGATACAACTACATATTCATTTGGATTGGATGCTAGTGGCGTAACTGGATTTACATTTCAACCTCCCTATAATATATTCTGTGGCATTAAGGAATTAGTCATTAAATTCGGATATATAAATCCAACATTTACAGCAACACCTTTCTTACAAAATGGGATCAATCAACCTTCCTTAGATCTTCAATATTATAATAATAGAATAAAATATCTGAAAATTTATCGGACTACAAATATATTAAATATAGCTCCTTCTGCCTTAGCAAATTTAACACCCCTAATGACACTACAACGAAGTAAAATAGTTCAAATTGGTTCCTTTACACCCGCAGGAGCAGGTCAACTAGAACCTCTGCGTAATCGTAATCCGGAGTGGGGAACATATTATACATTTGATATTTGCGGTTCACCAGCACCGCTACAACCTTATCCTCCGTATTATAAAACTGACGGGACAGGTATTCAAGAACCAGCACCTATAACAAATACATACTCAGTTATACCAATCAATTACGACGGAACTCTAGGCGCATTTTACGCATTATCATTTACAAAACAACTTTTCAAATATAGTTCAGCTGATAAAAATTTATTAGTAGACTACCAATATAATTATCTTTTAACAAAACGAAATACACCGTATCAATCAACAAATCCAACTGATTTTAAAATTCAATTACTTGCTCCAAATAATGCTGCCGTACACTTAATTACAAAAATAAGTTATACAAATACAGCGACAACATATGATCCCGCTCAAGATATTAGCCGATTTGGTGATGGAACTATTGCTGGAATCTCGGGAGAACTAGCAGATACACAAATCTTCTTATATGATGACACCATTAGCAGAAGCCAAGATGTAATTAAAGCGGACAGCCGCTATGGCACAGCTCGTATTAGCGATTACAATAAAACAAGTGTAAATGATTCCGCTGTTTGGGGGAAAGAAAAGGGTACTATCTATAAGGTTCGTGACGATGATTCAGGATATAATTTCTTATCCTATATTCACGACGTAGTCATCCGAAAAAATAGTGCGAATGTTCTAAATGTTCGCGGTTATGTTCCTACATCACGTTTAACATCGGGTATGCGATTTATTGGCAGAAACTGGACTGATTTCGGTGTTCTAACACTTAATGAACTTATGGAAGATATAGATGCGCTTGTTGGTGGAAATCCTGCCATGAGTATAGACAGTAGTGGAAATATCGTGAATGAATCAGTGCGATACACGAATGGTAATTTCTATAGCAGACATTATGCGCTGGCTCTTCTCCGATTTAATAACTCTTTTAAAGTGAAAAAATCATTTGGTTTAGGCCTAGGTTCTGCCACATATCTCGGAGAAACATTTGATGGTACAGCCGTAGCAAACGCTTTCAGATTAGCATTAACGCAATATGTTACGCTTTATAATAGTATTCAAACAAATCAAGCAACTGTGAATGCCGCATCAACGAATGCACTCATAAGTCTAACAAATTATGTTAATATTCGCTATCAAGGTATTCTTCCACCTTCCTTCTTAAAACGTTCTCGTCTGAGTGACCCTATTCCATTTCAAATCCGTTTCAAATCTTCACTTATTGCGCCCTATTCGGCTGCTTTTGATGAATGGGGTCTCGGTTGGAACTTGGGTTTTGATAAAATAGATACAACTTTTGCAACTCAACAAACAGCAATAACATTCATTCGTATCATTGACGATTATATCTATCTTAAAATGAATAATGAAATGGATATGAATACAATTGATATTAGCGAAAAAGAATATTTAAATCAATCACAAGAAACATTTGGACAAGGTTCCCGATATTTTGCGAAACTTCTTCTGAATACATTCGGAAATTTTTCACAGACATATATTCAATCACCTAAAATATTTAATCCAGTCTTAGGCAAGTTGGATAAATTCCATTTCCAATGGGTTGACCGATTTGGTGCCGTTATCAACAACAATGACTGTGAATTTAATATTACTCTTCAAGTTGAGGAGTCGGTAGACCAATTGGCAAAATCAAATACAATTGATAGCGGAGTAAATAATGTATCCGCCAAGTTTTCTTCTGCTAGTAAGTAGAGAGTATGTCTGAACTAAAAGATAATACGAAAGTAATTTACTGTCCATCAAGAAATCCGTATGATGAAGAGCCTTTACGTGGAGTGGATGCTTTCAATTCGCTGGAGCAGGCATTCCCCGATATCTGCTTGAAAAGCCATTGGGACCCGACACTTCTAGCAAATCGTTTTATCTTACCGCCGACTGAAGGACCGCTTCCAACTGATTATCGTCCTTTCACCCGCATTTGTACAAATTATTTCACGGGAGATCGCGGATCGGGCCTCGGTCCCTATACGGGTGGAGAAGGTCTAGCACCCAAACCTATCCGCATGGGTGGTCGTGCTTCTACAGACATGCCCTACGGTGATTTTGCTAGAGCCGTTGATAGAGAAAGTGACTTACATAATCTTTCTCGTCGGTTGACCAAAGGATGTACGGAGTATCAGTATATGCCGGAATCACCGCAGTCTCTCAGCCAACAAATGGAACAGGTCTTTCCTGAACAAATGGTGATGACTGTACAGCAGGAGAGAATCTTGAGTGAAGTAAATCGGCCGAAAGCAACAATCCGTGGAACGCCGTTTGATTGCCGAGCCCTGGAAGATTGTCGTAATTCAGCCGTAAGCCAAAGACAATTCAACAATCCGACAAAGTATGACCGTCAACAAAAGGCCATCAAAGCTGCCACCGATAATGGACAGCAGAGAACAGATGGATATTCTAGCCGTGTCTAAGTAGAATCGTAAATGATTTATCGCTTGTATCCTATGATTTGGTATAATTCTAGGATGCAACAGCATGAAACTGTGTATGGGATCACGCCTGAACCAGCACCGGCAACCTGGCTTTCTAGCAATTATCGCTGTGATTCTGCCAATTCTAAAGACCCTCTTTATGTAAATAATCGTCATTATTATCAAATCCTCAGTGATAAACAGCCCGTAACTTGGACTACTCTGCTAGAATGGTTGAATGCTGGGATATCACAAGGTGTGGCTCTACAAGGTACAGAAATGCCAAAACCAAATCAGAGTTTTTATATTACTCTATAAGCACATATTCTGAATTATAAGTAGGGATGCGACAAACACTTTTCAATTTATTATTAATGATAGGTTTCTTATGTCTGATTTTATTGGTTTTACCTTATGCGCAAGGCCAAAGAGCTCAAGGACCATATTATCTGCCCAAAATCATCTGGCAGTATTGGGATAAAGAACCTCCTCCGATGATTAAAACAATTAAAGAAAATAATACGGCCAAATTATCGGGATGGAAAATTAATTATTTAAATGAGAAAACAGCTGGACAATATATTTCTCCATTTGACTATCCGCCAAATTATAATGAATTACAACCCGCTCATAAAGCCGATTGGCTTCGGGTATATTTATTGAAAAAGTACGGAGGAGTCTGGATGGATGCGTCTATTATTATTAATGATCCACAGGCGATTGACCGCCTGTATGCTCAATCTATCCAACAACAGAGTGAATTAACTGTTTTTCAGTTCAAATCGCCACTTAATGTTGAAAATTGGTTTATTATGGCACCTGTTAAGAGCCGAATGGTAGAAGCTTGGTTCTCGGAATATGATTCGGCCATTCGTATGGGCTTTATGAATTACAAAAAAATCTTATGGAGAGAAGGTGTTGATACAAGTTGCGGAAGAAATGAGGACAAAATAGAAGAGACATATTTTACCCAACATTATGCTTTACAGCGAATTATACAAAATGAATTAGTCCCTAGTCCAAATATAATAATAAATGAAGCAAAAGAAACAATGCTTAAAATAGACTTCTTGTGTGATGGTAAAAATAAAGAAGAAACAAAAGAATGTTTAATCAAGAATTACTCGGATTTTGAAAGTCTTCGCCGACTTCCTTATATAAAAATTAATGGTATTAACAGAGAACTTCCCATAAAGTGGAACACGTACTTTGAAACAAATTAATCGCCCCTAAATAGGGATGAAAATTGGTCGTAATTTTCTTACAATACTATTGTCAGCAATACTAGTATTGTCAGTTGTACTTTATTTAGCAACACAAGCGCAGCAAAAATCGCAGACATATCATATTCCCAAGATTATCTGGCAATTCTGGGATAAAGATCCGCCTCTTATGATTCAGCAAATGAAAGCCTACAATACAAAGCGATTAGAAGGTTGGGATATACGATTTTTAAACGCAAACACAATTAAAGAATATATTCCCGACTCTGCTTTGCCCGCCACCTTTGACAAGTTCTTGCCCCAGCATCAAGCAGACTGGTATCGCCTGTATCTTCTTAAAAACCACGGAGGATGCTGGATGGATGCATCCATTATTATTAATGAGAAAGGATCAATAGATAAGATTCGCAATGATTCTTATACTAGAAAGAGCGAATTAACAGCGTTTCAAGCAAAGACTCCATTAAATATTGAAAATTGGTTCATAATGGCTCCTGAAAATAGTCCTGTAATTACATTATGGTTCAATGAGTATAACGGAGCCGTAACAAATGGTATGGCGGCTTATAAGAAATTTATTATTGAAGACGGTATAAATTGGGGACTCGGTCGTGAAAATTCAAATCCAGTTGAAGTAGAGGATACTTATTTTACCCAACACTATGCCTTACAGCGAATTCTCCAGAAGAATTTACATAAAAATGCTCCAATTTATATTCTGGAATCCAAAGATACCATGCATAAGTTCTTTTATGATTGTAATAAGAATGAATGGACTGAAAAACAAAAGAAAGCATGTTTTGCCGGTAAGTTAAAAGACCATGCTGGAATGCGGCAACTTCCGTACATCAAACTGAGTCAGCATGAACGGAAACTAAATGTAGATTTAACGGAATATTTTGCCGATAATTAACCACAACTTTATTAGATGTGGTCAATAGACTCTGTTAAAACCTTCTGTATTAATCTTGATAAACGTACCGAACGCTGGGATCGCATGATTACACAGCCTGAAATTAAACGTATTCCTAATCTGAAACGCTTTTCAGCTGTAGATGGTTCTGCGCTTAATATAGATACAGATCCACGTGTCTCAACGCTTTGTCGTTTTAACATTAAAAACCACACACGTAGAAGTCATGATCTGCTGGATTCTATTGGTGGCGTTGGTTGCGCATTAAGTCACATAACACTCTGGCAGAATCTTGTAAAGAGCCATGAAAATGTTTTTTTAGTTGTGGAAGATGACCTTGTCTTACAACCGGGAGACTGGTCGCGTATTCGTCGTATTTATGAAGAAAACGAGTGGCTCCACGATTCTACAAAATGGGACGTCTGGTCAGTTGGAAATCTGCGATGCCGAGCAGGACCTAATCAGCCATTTCCCGATGAAGGTAAAAAAGAAAATAAATGGCTTCAGTGTAAAGAATTTGTAGGTTTCAATTCATATTTCATTTCCCGCAGCGGTGCTCAAAAACTCTTAACTGAATGTTTTCCTATCCAGCATCACATTGACTGGTTTACAGGATTCTATGCGCAAACGCATCCCGATTTTAAAATTGTATTTAACAAGCAAATCAATCTGGATCAAGATGAGGCCTTTGCTGGAAAGGATTTATCTGATATTAGGACAAAAGATGTGTGTCATATTTGCGATTTACCTTCGGATGTAGAAAATAGTCATGTGATTTTAAAGAATGAAACTTTTAATGATAGAGTTCTAATGATAGTTTCAATCGCTGTAGCAATTACTGGAATCTTTGCGTTGCGTAAAATTAAGATGATTTAATTATTATTACTATTCAAATGCGTGTTGTATTGTATAATCCAGCACATATTGGAGATATGTATTTAAATCAACAAATATTAATACAGTTTATTCGGTGTAATCCAACTGTAGATATCAAAATTTTTCACGAATACAATCATTATATGTATAATGACATCTCTAATAATTTAATGATTAAGGCCGAAGACTATAATGATTCTATTTATTCTGATTTCAAAGAAACAATTCTTCCACACATGCAGTTAGATAATCCGAAGAGCTCATCTACACATACTTTTATTGTCAATAAAGATATTCTTTTTGTGAACACATGGATCGCATCATTAGGCGCATTTCTACCACGTGTAAGTATGGGGATTGATGTAATTCCTATTCAGGAAGGATTTATGAATAAAATACATAGTATTAATCAACAATTTAATTTATCGTTACAATATAGTCCCCTATCACTCTTTAACTTAATTCCTTACATTCCAAAGACAAATATTGATAAGTTTTTAACCTGGAAACAACAGACAAATAAGAAACTTATTTTTTATTACAATTATTTTCCGGGCGCAAATCAAGATTTTCCCCTTAAAAATCCAGCAGAAGAACATTCTGATATTCTAAAGTATATGGCCACAAAGTATCCGGATATTTATATACTTGTTCCAAATCTAAATTCAGATAATACTCCCCAGTGCGATTTATCTGAAATACCAAATATTATAAACTGTTCTACGATGTTTGATTGTCAAGAAACTTTATCGTGCGAAAATATTTATAAACTAACTTATATATCTTCTTTATGTGATGTAACAATTGTCTTTGACATGGGTCGCTGCTTTACATTTTATAATCAAGCATTTGCGCAATATAAAAATAAGATTATTCATATAATTTCCGCCGATAATTTATATTATTATGGTATATTTAAAAGTCATTTTGACCACCTAGAGATAGATTCATCGCGTTATGTAGGATTTAAATGTAAATCCGTAGAAGACATTAAAAAATACTTATAGTCCGGACCATATCTTGCGTATAATTTTGGATACTTTAAAGTCTTAAGTGATTAGGGATGCAATACATATTTTATCATATTGGTCATATTGGTGATACTTTTCATACACAACGAATAATACAAAATATTGTTCATTGTAATCCTGATAAAGAGATTTTATTCTATTCGCCTAATAATCATTTTATTCAAAAAGACATTTCAAATAATATGCTAGAGAAAAATGAGGATACTAAACACATTATAGATATCATAGAAAATATTCAAGAAAACCCATACACGTTAGTTGTTCAAATAGATAATACGGCATTAATTCAAACAGGTATTAATAAATTAATTAATCATGGATATGGTATCAAAGAAATGAATCCTATTTCCTATCAAGAACAAATGATAAAATATCTTAAAGATATCAATAAAAATTGTGATTTTGATATTAATTATGTTCCATTATCACCTTTGGAACTTTTACCCAAGATTCCTCCTACAAATATAGATTCATTTTCAAAATGGAGAAAAGTAAATACACAACCTCTATTATTCTATTATAATTATTTACCCAAGTCAACTCAACATATCTCTTGTATGAGTGAAGAAGAACACATGTCTATAATACTACACATCCTATCAATTAATCCAGAATATACAGTTTTAGTTCCTAAATATGATGGTTCCAATCCGCGGATTATTTGTTGTAAAAGCAAATTTAACTGTATAGAATCTATTACATGTGAAAATGTCTATAAACTTACTAAAATTCAACATTTGTGCGATTATTCGGTACATTTTGATATTGGTGCATGTATGACATATATGAATAGTGATTTTTTTACTCGTAGAAATACAATTTTACACTTTAATGTGTATTGTGCTGGATATACTGATACATTAATGGAAGTTCTACAGAAAGTTAAAGTAGATAATAATGTTCACGCAATAACTTGTAAAAATTTCAGTGAAATGATGGAGTATTTTTCAAAAAATCCTTTACGCAGTTGGAAGCTGCTACAACGCACTCAAGGTTATGGCTCTTCATTTAATAATTTATACCTGCTGGAAGATAAAATAAAGAAAGAAGCTAAAACATCATATGGTATAACAAAAATCAAGAAAGAAATCATTTTTTACAAGTATGTACAAAAGCATGGCTGCCTTCCAATGCCCACATTCTTAGAAAATTCAACCATATCCTACACAATGAAATATCTACCAGATTATAAACCATTGTTTCATCTTTTTCCGCATTTTTCAGAAAATAAAAAAGCAGACATTCTTCAACAGATACAAATATATCTTGAACAACTTCATAAAACTGAAATACGCAGCATATCACATGAAATGTACAAAAAAGCCATTTACACAGAAATGATTGATAAACTTGAAAAACGTTATGAAGAAGTAAAAGATATTATAAATGAATATTCTTTTATAAAATCGGTAAATGGTGTTCTTGTTCGTACATTTCAAGAGAATCTTAATCTGCTCCAAAAAGCAGCAACCAAATTTATTGAAAGTCGCAATGCGTATATATTTACACCAATTCACGGAGATTGCCAGTTTAATAATATTTTATACAATACAGAGAAAAATGACCTCATTTTTATTGATCCCCGCGGTTATTTCGGAGACCATGATTTATTCGGCCTACCAGAATATGATTTCGCGAAAGTCAAATTTGCTCTAAGTGGATATGATGCGTTTGATGCTAAAGATGTTACTGAACTTACTATTCATAATAATAATATTATGCTTGAAATCCCAACTTTAATACCCAATCCTTTAACAAAAGCAAAGGATGACTTTATAAGCCAACTTGTGGTGTCAATTTGGATGGGTAACGCACACTGTTTTAAAGAAAATAAATTTAAAACAGTCTACAGTTATTTTATCGGTGCTTATTATGCTTCACTTTACCTTTGAAAAATCATCAATTAAAAAGACATCCTCTTTCTTTGCTAAACCCATATAATAAATAATACGAGTTACCTTCTCAAGAGAACGCAACCCTGCCAGTGTGTTTTCAAATCCAATAATTGTCTGTCCCTCTTTCCAGAATCTATTCTTTGCTTCCTCATATGGCTGAGAATGCGGTTTTCCGAGGACTGTATCTTCGCGTGTAATCCAGTTCTTTACTTGTGCTAATACAGGCAACTTCTGCTTGAAGAAATCTACATTTTCTTTTTTCGTATTAGTAACAATTGCTAAATTGACTCCAGCAGCTAAAACCTTCTCTAGAAATACATCTGCTCCCCGCATCCACTGGACCGGACCATCAAATGACTGTAAATTCTTATTTTTAAGGGCGCGGATATCTGCTAGATTCTGACAGGAAGGGTAGACTCCATGATGAATTAATCTTTGAAATTCGTCCTCATTAAATATATATCCCCACTTAGAAAATGCTGCTTTATACGCATTAAAATGAAGCCCTTCGGTATCAATTAGAGTCCCATCCAAATCCAGCAGTAAAAACACTGAGGATGGATTCTCAAAAATAGACGGATGTTTAAGATGCTGGAAAGCCCGCTTGATTCCCTCAGCCAATGGCGTAAATGTGTATGAATTAATATCATATTTTGTATCCACTAACTGTGTATCATATGGTCGCGCAGCTCCATCAACCGTAGGAGGAAGAGTATTCTGTGGCTGAATATGGTCTGCGGAGACACCTAATTCTGCCGCAATCATTAGAGCCATTTGATACTTTGTAGTTTTATCTATCGGATTGTAAAAATGATAAATGCCTGTTCTCTGCGACTTTACAGAATCCAGAATAAAATGGCAAAAATCGGGAATATATACCGGTCGGCGGACTGACCAGTTATCTTCCTTTACTGTATCAATCTGATTTAGAACTTTCTTTCCAATTACAGTTACGGCATTTTCCTCCAGATTTTCAACTTTATCGCAATACAAAACGGGTACGCGAATAATCATTGCTAGACAGCCAGAAGCAATGACACGTTTCTCCGCAATGAGTTTAGAAATACCATAATTCTGAAGAGGATTACTTTCGCTTTCTGGCTGATAGGGTGCTGCTAAACCATCAAATACATAATCTGTTGAAATATGGACTAAGAGAACTCCATACTTCTTACAAATACGTGCTAGTCGCTCCGGAATATCCACATTAACCTTCTTAATTGCGGGCCAATTGAGTTCACATACATCCGTAAGACGTTGAACAATACAATTTACACAAACGGTGGGCTTTTCCTTTTCAAAAAAAGCATCTAACTCAGTTTCGGAATCATATGAAACCCGCTGACTTCTCTTATGGGGCCGTGTATTATGTGTTGAGATATATTCAATACCCTCGGAATCAAACAAGTCTGACAAGCTTCTTCCAAGAAGTCCCGACACACCTGCTAGTAGCACTTTCATATTATAATCTTTCCTCATTAAATGTTTAAGTTCCCTATTTTCTTGATGATATTTGTCGTACTTTTATTTTCAACTGTTGGTATTAATACTATTTTTTTAAGAGAAGGATGTTTTTCTCTTATCTTTGATTCGGTGTATTCATCACCCTTAGCCCAAATTGCGGGATTTACCGTTTTCATCATTTGGTCAAGTGTTTCTTCAGTTTCAATATTGGATTCAGAATAGAGCACAATATAATCAACATAGGATATTGTTTTGAAAAGATTAATTCTATCGTCGTAATTATTTACTGGACGAGTTGACCCCTTCAATTTACGAACCTGCTCGTCATTACTCAAGCATACAACTAATATATCGCCGAGTGATTTGGCGGTTTTAAGATTTTCTAGATGACCAACATGTAAAATATCAAAACAGCCTGAAGTTAAGACTACCTTTAGGCCAGCTGCCCTAAATTGCTGTGATTTTAGCAGTAAATGTTCAGGGGAATAAATGATTTTAGAAAATTCATGAGCATCAATACGGGATAGCGATAAGACCAAGGGATTAATACTGCTGGATTGATGCCCATGATTGCCAAGAAGACTTCCCTCTTTCATATAAACACCATTTGAATACACCTCTCCAGCAAGTAAAATAGAATAATTGTTATTAGGATTTATTTCTTTCAGTGATCCGACACGAATTTGAATTCCTTGAATAATCCGATTGAAACCAGATTCTAAGAAAAAATATCCAAAATCCCCTAATTTATCAAACTGAAGATTCACAGATGCTTCATACCCTGTCTTCTTTCGTTTATAAGGATCATCAATTCGCAACAAATCATTCTTATCTGTAAACCCAACAGTGGAATCAAAGATTTCAATTTCCATTAAATAAGTTTCCTCGGAAAAGGAAGCAAGTGAATGAAACTTATACTTGGGGATAAAAACACTTTTCATACATGATAAATCAATAACCTCATTATCAACTAAAGTTATCTTAGCACAACCTGAAATAACGATAATAAATGAATCTTTGTGAAAATGTGTGTGCAGGGAAGTTGCTCCACCCTTAGTAAGTTTCAAAAACCAAATACCTAGTTTGCTGCTTTCATAGGCTAAAAATTCATAACCCCATGGTTTTATACAAACAGCATTCTTATATTCTTTGCGGGTGTGAACTTCCTCGGCAATACTCCAGTTATTTTGAACAATTTCTTTTTCGGAGGCAGTTGCTTCTAGATAAAGAGCCATTCACTTACTGCGCCGCAAAGTTTATATTTGTGACTAATGTCCGCGACCTCTTCCACGACCCCTTCCGCGGAAACCTCCCCTGCCACCACTTGATCCCTTTGAATCAGCAGCCAACTTATAAGCCGAAGCGCAATCAGCTACACTAATAGTTTCAGCGACAAGGCCTGCTGGAAACTTCACGAAAATCCTCTTGGCTGCTCCGCCACGATAGAAGAATAGTCCATAAGGCCCCCTCTTAATTGTATAATCCCCAACTATGCGGCAAAAGGTTGGAAGCGCAGAATCTGTATCCTGTGTTCCACCTGTCTTATTCTTTAGTTGTGCGCAGAGTTCTTCAAATTCGGTACCCTCCTTATAAGACTGTCTAACACCATTCCATTCCGCATACTGACCGAACTGACCCTTCTTCAAGAGAACTGGAAATCCATCTAGATCTCCAAGAGAATCTCCCTCCTTTGCCGAGAACAAAGCCTCTGCGTCTTCCTGTGTCATTGTTGTCGCATCCGCAGTCGGCGGCATAGCAGCAAACTCGGCTTTCTCTACACCCGGCGTTTTCTTGATAAGAAGTACACCCTTCTTGGTATTTGCGATTGAAATAGTTACACCATTCTCTAGGACAAATTCTTTGAGTGATTTAGTATTCCCTTGTCCTACTACAGAACCAGCAGGGCCAGTCGCATTATCTCCAACACGGTCCTTCATTGTATTCCATAATCCATCTAGTACAGTAACTCTTTCCTTCTTTCCATGCGCAACTAAATCCAAATCCTCCTCCATTCCAGCAGTAAATCCATAGGCGAAGATATCCGAGAACCGAGTATCCACAAAGTCAATGACTGACTTGCCGAGTGATGTAAGATGAATCTTATCCTTGTCACCGCCCACATCCTTCTTCACAGTTGTCTCCTTTACAGCACCCTTCGGACCAACCTTTTCAAACTTATATAAGTCTACAGGAACTCCTTTGCTAGTCTTCTTTTCCACATACTTGCGGTCAAGGATTGTCGCAATCAAAGAGGCAAATGTTGAAGGCCGTCCAATACCTTTTTCCTCCAACTGCTGGACAAGCTGAGCCTCGGAAAATCGGGAGGGTGGCTGTGTCGCAACTTGTCTGCCCACCATATCAGACCATTTTGCTTTTGCGTTTTTAGATAGACTATCCGTCTTAGCGAACTGCTCATCTTTCTCAGTATCATTCTCCTCATTCAGAATCTTCCAACCCTTGAATACGAGGATGCTAAGAGAACCCTTCCAGGTTTCTTTTTCAGAAGCACCATCTAATTGAAACACAAATGATCTGCTCTTCTGCTGTGCTGGTGCCATGACAGACTGAAGCGTGCGCTTCCAAATATGAGAATACACCTTGCGATCCTGGTCGGACCATGTCTCCTCAGTAGGCAGCGATACAAGATCCATGTGGGTCGGATGAATTGCTTCGTGTGCTCCCTGCACAACAGCTTCTTTCTCAGCCTTTGCCTTCTTCTTGGGCTTTTTTCCTCCTGCTCCTCCTCCAGAACCCAGAAAAGTCTCCCCATATTTACCCTCCACAAATTCACGGCATTCTGCTAGACAGTCCGCCCCCAAAACAGGATTATCCGTTCGCATGTAGGTAATATGACCCGCCTCATATAGTCGCTGTGCAATCATCATAGATGTCTTTGGATTGATATGATAGACTGAAGAGCATTCCTGCTGGAGAGAGGAAGTAATAAGTGGCATCGGTGGTGCTGTCGTAGAGGTTTTATCCGTAATATCCACTAACTTTCCAGCCGCGGGCACAGCACCAAGATAAGTACGAACTTCATCCAGTCCTTGAGGAAACCATGTCCCCGTACAAGCAATCGGAAAATCCAAACCCACGGGCGTAAAATTTGCCTCGTAGACCCAAGACTGCTTGGAAGCAAATCCCGCAATTTCCATTTCCTTATCAAACACAAGATGGAGTGCCGGAGTCTGGCAGCGTCCCGCAGAAAGTCCGTATGCGATATTCTTCCAAAGAACAGGAGAAATGGAGAATCCCACTAGCAAGTCCAGCATAGAACGAGCAAACTGCGCTTGAACCATTGGTCCATTCAAGCGTTTATTCTTATCTGCCACCGACGCCTGAATTGCTGTCTCAGTTACCTCATGGAAGATAGCACGCGGAGTTGTTTCCGGTGACAACTTGAGAAGATGACAGAGATGCCACGCAATAGCCTCCCCTTCACGGTCATCGTCTGTTCCTAGCCAGACTTCCGTTGCTCCTTTCGCCGCATCCTTAATTTCCTTGACTGCCTTCGTCTTCCCTTTGAGCACCTCAAAACGCGGATTCCAGCCGTTCTCAATTCCAACTGCGGCAAGCGATTCCTCCAAACCACGAACATGACCCATACTGGCAATTACTTTCCATCCATCGCCAAGATAGGACCGAATTTTCTGGCACTTGGCCGGCGATTCAACAATAAACAGACGCATTTCGGATATTCCTGTATGTGCCTAAGTATTTTGCTGGTATTCAAATTTATTTCATAAGAAGTGTTTGTGATATCAAGAACTGTGCTATGACAGTATAACACCAAATCGCAGGAGCCTCATGTATATTACTAGTCAGAAGAATTCCTAACCAAGGACCTGCTAGAAGCATCGCAATAATCGGTTTGGCCTGAAAGGTTACAAGTGTGGGAATAAAAAGCATGAAGAAGTGGAGGGCAATACTTGGTGTATAGTATCTAGCACCTGCTGCTCGTAGGCGAACATTCCATGCGACATGGCGTTCCCCTGTGAACGCACATGTGCTTTTACCACAGAGCGGTTCATTGCGTGTATCACAGAGTTCATCATCTGTAACATTGAAAATGCGTGAAAACAGGAGGATTCCAGCAGCGATTGACATATAGACAAAAATCCACATTGGTTTTTGAACAAAGGCAAAGAGCCAGATATTCCAGAAAACCGGCTGGAAGGAAATGTGTAAATAGCCAAGATTTGTTAGAAATTTATTCCAAGGATCATCGCATTTGTCAATCACTCCATACTGAAAGAACTGAATAATTTCCATTAAAGCGAAATACATGATGCCGATTCCAGCATATTTGTTCACATTTACGAAAAAGTATAATCCCAGCAATACGCCTCCAAGACCTATTGCTAAACTCATTGGTTGAGAAAAACACATCCCCCTAATTCTTACGCGTCTTTTGCTT
>Ga0114972_10000340_pt1 | contig 34770 bp, 31 predicted proteins | sample M_140807_EF_Meta_FD_87354 | JGI IMG/M metagenome (GOLD analysis project Ga0114972, IMG submission 87354) | Freshwater microbial communities from Lake Montjoie, Canada to study carbon cycling - M_140807_EF_MetaG | ecosystem: Environmental > Aquatic > Freshwater > Lake | place: Lake Montjoie... | reverse complement strand
GAGGCGAAGGGGTCGGCGAATGCTCGAGGAGCGTTTGGACCGAGTCCTCGAGGGCCACAGCGACGAGACTTTTGCCGCCCCGAAGCCGGGGCGGCTCGTGACAAGGAAAATCTCGGCATCCTGCCGAATTTTCCTTGGCGACCTCCGGTCGCTGGTTCTTACCCGGCCCTCCGGGCCTGGCGCGGGGTGGTAGTGCTTGGCGATGAAAGGCTGAAGCCTGTCCCACATCGGGCAGGAAGCCACGTCTCGCGAGGCGATCTTTGATGATCGACTATGCCTCTTCCCGCAGCAGCTGTGGCGGCTCGTCGAGGTCCTCGAGTTCCGGGGGCAGCTGAAACTGCCGCATCGCCTCGTCCGTCCGACGCATTCCCTCGGCCACCTCGTCGACCCTGGTGGCGATGTCGCTCACGTCACGGCGGGCCACCGAGCCCTCGGCCAGTGCGGCGATCTTCGACTCGAGCCGCTCGATCTCCGCGGCCACGGTGTCGAGTTTGCGCTTCGCCTCCTCGATATTCTCGAGCCTTTCACGGCTCGTCTTCAGATGGTCCTCGAGCGCCGCCCGCAGGCGAGCCGATTCGGCATCCTCGGAGTCGCCGGTCCGTGGCAGCCGCGGCAGCCGCTTCTCGAGGTCGGCGATCCGGGTTCGGATCGAATCCTCGTCGGTGTGGTCGAGAAACTCCGACAGCGTGGCGGCACCCCAGATCATCCTCAAATAGCCCCAGAGAAGGCGATCGAGCGATTCGAGCGTACCGCCGTCGGCCTCCTTCTCTCCCGGACCGCGCATCCCCCGGGCCAGCTCGAGCAGCTTCTGGCAGTGGTCCCGCAGTTGGTCGAACCGGGCGAGCAGCGGCTTCGGCAGCTGCTGCCGGATCCGTTCGTAGGCTTCCCGCGTGCCCGCCGACTCCGCCGTCCGTCTGGCCTTGGCGTCCTGCGCCTCGACGGCGCTGCGAAAGCGGTCGTTCGCCAGCATGCTCGCCAGGTAATACAGCTCGCCGGCCGCCACCAGCGGCAGCAGCACGCCTGGAAACCCGCTGATCACCGCCGCCGCCACCCCGCCGCCGAACACGAGCAGGTTCCAGCGATTGCCGAACGCCGTCCGCAGATAGGCCCCGAACCGGTTGACCATGTCAGACACGCCCCCCGTTCGAGCCCAGAGGACGCCTGGCTGCCGCCTCGACCTGCTCGATCCGCAGATGCAGCGCCTCCACCTGTTCGCGAAACCAAGGCTCCGACTGCGTCTCCCGCGAGGGTGCGGCGGCCGCCGGCATCCGCACCTCGTCGGCGATCCTGCCGGGTGTCGTCGCCATGACGAACACGCGGTCGCCGAGGTAGACCGCCTCCTCCACCGAATGCGTCACGAACAGTACGGTCGCCTCGACCTCCCGCCAGAGCTTCACGAGCAGGTCCTGCATGTCGAGCCGGGTGGCGGGATCGAGGGCACCGAAGGGCTCGTCCATGAGGATCACCCGGGGCCGCAGGATCAGCGTCCGGGCGATCGCCACCCGCTGTCGCATGCCGCCGGAGAGTTCGTGGGGATACTTGCCGCCATCCCGGACCGGATCGAGCCCCACCTTCGCGATCCAGTCGCGGCCCTCGGCTTCCCGCCGCAGCCGCGGCACGCCGCGGCATTCGAGCCCGAAGACGACGTTGTCGAGGACCGTGCGGTTGTCGAAGCTTGTGTAGTCCTGGAAGACCATGCCGCGGTCGGCCCCCGGCCCCGCCACCTCGCGGCCGAGCACGGTCACCGTTCCGCGCGTGGGTGGATGCTGCGGTTCGAGTCCTGCCACCAGTCTGAGCACGGTGCTCTTACCGCAGCCGCTGGGGCCGAGAAACGACGAGATCTCTCCGTGGCCGGGGAGGTCGGGAATCGAGAACGTGACATCCGAGATCGCCACGTATTCCCGCGGCGTGCCGATGCCGTAGATCTTGGTCACGTGCTGGAAATCGACCGCCGCGGGGCGGGATTCCCCTGCCGGAGCAGACCCGTTCAGTGGCCCCTCGAGGGGGCCGGTCGTAGTCTCGGTCACGGTGCGATCTCCCCGGCGGGAGCGAAACCGTGCAGCAGTCCGCGGACGAAACGGGGCAGCATGCCGCGGCCGCCATAGCGGTGGGGAAAGAGGTCGCACTGCAGCCACCAGAGCGCCCGATCGATGAGATAGGCGACGAGCGGAATCACGACCAGCACGATCAGGATCGGCTCCCGCTCGCCGCGGCGCTGCGAGATGTTGATCAGGTCGCCGAGTCCACCCGCATCGCCGCCGAACTTCACCACCTCGGCGAGCATCACGTAGCCGAAGGCGATGCCGAACAGCAGTCGCAGCGAGTTGAAGATCGCGGGGGCCGCCAGCGGCACCAGCACCTTGCCGATGATCTGCAGCCGGGATGCACCGAGCGTCAGTGCCGTGTCGACGTAGCGCTCCGGCACGTCGAGCACCGCGGCCGTGGTGTCGCTGACGACGAAGGCGACGCTTGCGATGAACAGGAACATCACCTTCTGGAACTCGCCGATGCCGAAGAAGAAGAAGGTCAGCGGGATCAGCGCCGCCACGGGAATGTTGCGGCCGAAGATCGTCAGCGGCCCGAGAAACGCCCTCAAGGCCGGAAAGCAGGCGGCCAGCACGCCGAGTGGCACGCCGACGGCGGCGCTGAGCCCGAACCCGAGGCAGACCCTGCCGAGCGTGACGAGCGTGTTCGCCACGAGTCTCCGCTCGCCGAACACGCGGGGCACGGCGGCCAGCGTCTCGGCCGGGCTGGGGAGCGTCGCCGGCCCGATCATCCGGCTCTCCGCCTCGCCGGCCGTGGCGATGAACCATGCGGCGAGGACGGAGGCGATGCAGGTCAGGCCCCAGAGCACCGCCGTGCCGACGGGCACCACCCCCCGCAGCGGGCGGGCCGGGGCATGCTCCCGCTGCGGCCGCAAACCCTCGTTCGGCCCGGACGAGGTCATTCCTTCTCCGCTGAATAGACCTTGATCTCCACGCGACGATTGAGCGCGTGGTTGTCGGGGTTGTCATGGTCGGCCGGACGATCCCAGCCGAGCCCATCGACCGCGAATCGGGCGTCGTCGAACTTGAACTTCCCGACCAGGGCGTCCTTGACGGCACGGGCCCGCTCCAGCGACAGTTCCCTGACCATCGCCGCCGGAACCGCTCCCTTCATCGATGCGTCGGTATGTCCCTCGACGACGATCCGGGCGTTGCCGAACTGCTTGGCGAGTAGGCCGGCCTCGTCGAGGACGAGGTCGATCGTCGGGTCGTACGGCTCCTCGACCTCGCGGCCGTCGATCCGACGGATCACCTTCTTCCGCAGGTCCGAGCTGTTTGGAAAGAAGTGGACCACGATCGTGTTGGTGAGGATCTCCTCGTTCTCGGCCCGGATCTGCTGGACGCTCTTGGGAGCCATCGTCGTCAGGTATTCATCCTTTGTCTCGGCATACTTCGGCTCGGCTCCGAGCTTCTGGATGACCGAGAAATCCATCACCTGATCGAACGGCACCGCCGCGTTGGAGAGGGCGCCGATCCGGCGGTAGAGGTAGGAAGCCTGCTTCCAGATCCGCTCGAAATTGGCCGGATTGTTTCGGTTGACGAAGAACTGGTAGTTCTCGGCCCAGTTGGTGCTGTGGGCGTCGCCGAGCATGCCGAGGGCGTCTGCGGCCGGGATGTTGTAGCCGTCGGCCATCAGCGACGCGACCTTCGCCCGGGCCGACTCGCTCTTCAACTCCTGCATGCCGTCGAAGATGCCGCGGACGATGGCCTCGATCTTGTCGGGATGATCCTTGGCGAAGTCGGCCCGAGCGAACCAGACGTCGGCGATCAGCCGATTTGCGGTCTGGGTCGTGACCAGCATCCGGTTGCCCTTCGCCTTGGCGAGGTTGTAGATGTCGGGGGCCCAGGACACGCAGCCTGCGATGCTCTTGTCCTGGTCGAATGCCGCGGCGGCCTCGAAGGCGGTGTTGACGTAGCGCATCTGAACGTCGGCCGGCTGCAGGCCGCCGGCGACGAGCATGTTCAGGGCGAAGAACTGGCTCGGCGAATTCTGGGCCATCACCAGGGTCTTGCCGGCGAGGTCCTTGACCGTCTTGATCGAGTCCCGAACGACGATCCCGTCGCCTCCATTCGAGAAATCCACCTGCTGGTAGACCCGGGGCATGATCCGCGAGTCCTTCGAGAAGCTGTCGATGAACAGCGGGATCATGTCGAGCGTCGCCCAGCCGATGTGGACCTCGCCGGCGGCGTAGGCGTCGCGCATCTGCACGGGGTCGTCGATGAGCACGAGATCGATCTTGAAGGGTTTTCCGCCGGGGGCCTGCCAGACCTTGCCCGCCTTGAAGCCGTTGTTGGCATGGATGATCGGACTCCAGCCCGCCCAGACGTTGAGCGCGAACCGCACGGTGTCGTCCTGGAGCGGCTTGTAGGCACTGACGCCCTTGACTGGGGGCAGTTTCTCGGCCGGCTTGAAGGTGTATTCCTTGACGGTCGTCGGAACGGACACGTCCGGGGCCTCGGTCATCCCTTCGAGGCCGCCGCCAGTCTGGGCCGGGGGAGCGCCTGCGGCCTGGCCGCCGCCGACACCTCCCGCTCCCGGCGCCGGGCCGCCCCCCGCCACGGGACGCGGCCCGAGACCGCCGGGACGACCGAACCCGAACTGCTCGAGCATTCCGGCCCGCCAGGCCGAAAGGCCGACGAGTCCGAGGATCACCGCCCAGACAGCCAGCCAGAATGGAGCCCTCGGTTGCCCTGCCATGATCGCTTTCCCCCTTGGTGAGCCCAGTGGCGGGCCCGTGAATGAGTCGTGAGATGAAATCCGGCCGAACGGACCTGCCGGCTCAGCCCTGGAACCGGGTGCGGGGCCGGGACACGCCGGCCATGTGGAAGGTGTTCATCAGGTCGTAGGCCGTGACCTCGCAGAGCAGCTGTGTCACCTTGTCGTGGGCCTCCGGCGAGAGCATCGGCTCCACTTCCTTCATCAGACTCACGACCCGCTTCTCCTGCTCCTCCAATTCCCCGGAGTCGACCTTGCCGTCGGCGACGACGTCGAGAAACGAATCCAGCTTGCGGGCATACTCTGCCAGCAGCGGCGAATCGCTGGCGGCATCGAACCACGGGGTCTTCCCGGCGGCTTGTTTCGACATGGGGGGTCTTCTCCTCAGGTGATGGCTGATGGCAACGGGGGGAAACTGGTGAGCGATGAAATGCGGAACTGATTGGCGGAATCGTGCGGCATCGACGGAATCTCGAAACGGGGATCAGCCACTGACGACCTCTCGGATGGCGGCCAGCCTCTCCTGGAGTCGCGACCGGCCGCCGGCCTGACTGACCTTCTCCTTCCAGCGTTCAGGGAGAAAACGCTTCTCCGTGCATTCGAGCACGGCGGCGATCTCCTGCATCTCCTTCTCGAGGCCCTGGGCAGAGGGCATGAAGTCGTCGAGCGCCGATGCGAGATCGTCGGCCGAGATCGTGTCGGGGGTGGGCTGGCCGGCGTCGGCGGCCCGCTCCAGCCCCTTGCGGCGGGCGGCCAGCACGACGCTCTCGATGTCGGCGCCGGAGAGGCCGAGTTCGAGGTCGACGGGACCGGGCAAGCCCGGGGCGAGCTTCACCTTGGATTTCCTTGCCATCGCCGTGAACATCGCCTCCATCTCCGCCTGATCGTGCGGATAGAAGAGGGGGATGTGCACCTCGGCGCGGCCCTGCCGCTTGAGATCGATCGGCAGCAGATCGGGGCGGCTCGTGAGCAGCATCCAGACGATCTTGCCACGGTAGCGCGTGTCGCCCATCTGTCGGGCGATCATCGAGAACACGCGGGCCGAGGTGCCGGAATCACCCCCCTGCTCCCGGTTGCCGAGGGCCGCGTCGGCCTCGTCGATGATCACGACGACCGGCCCGAGGCTCCGCAGCACGTCGAGGGCGTGCTCGAGGTTGCCCTCCGTCTCGCCGACATACTTGCTGCGAAAGTTTTTCAGCACCGCGCAGGGAATCCCCACACTGCCGGCGTAGCACTCGGCGATGAAACTCTTTCCGGTGCCGACCGGACCGCAGATCAGGTAGCCCATCGGGGCGCTCTCGAACTGGCCCCGCTTGATGGCCCTGGCGTCGGACTCGAGCCGGTTCTTCGCCTCGGCATGGCCGGCGACGGCGTCGAGCGTGAGCCGCGGTTGAATGAACTCGACGAGCCCCTGGCAGGACCGCTCGATCAGATCCTTCTTCTTGAGCGCAAACTCCGGACCGTCGGGATCACTCCCCTCGCGGGCCGACATCGTGATCACCGCCCTCAGGCTCTCGAGCGAGAGCCCGCCGGAGAGGGCCGCCGTCCGCTTCACGGCATCCATCTTTTCCGCCGGCACGCCTGCCGCGACCGCGGTGGCGAGGGCGAACCGCTCCCGCTCCCCGGCGTCGGGCAGCGGCACGTCGATGGTGGTCACGGCAGGATTGGTCACCAGCCGCGGATGCATCTCCGACATCGCGTCGGTCAGGAGCACGATCGCCACGTTCACCCGCCGCAGGAGCGGATTGGTGGCCCAGGCCAGGAGCCGCACCAGCCGGCCGGCGCCGGCCCTGGCCGAAGAGGCCGCGTCGCCAGCCGGGGCAAGATACTGGGCGTAATCGAGCACGATCGCGATCCGCTTTCGCTGCTCCGGGGCCTCGAGCAGGTTCCGCTCGAGGAGGGCGTCGATCGCCGCGATGGCGGCATCGGGATCGCGGGGCCAGGTGGTGGCGTTGCCCATCCGCTCGGTCAGCCACTGGGCCATCGTCCGCAGCCTGTTGGGATCGGGCCCGGCGAGCGGCCGCAGCCCCTTGCCGACATCGTAGGCCAGCACGATGTCCCAGCGACCGAACATCTCGCGGGCGAGGAAGTCGGGCACCGTGCCCCAGCCGGCGGTCACATTCTCTCCGGGAGCCGCGATCGCGACGAGGTCGCGGACGTTTCCATGGAGCAGAAACATGCAGCTCGTGCCGGAGAGGTAGGCGTCGCCGAGCCGCTCGGCCCAGGCGGGGCACCAGGCCGGCAGCGAGGCGCCAGGGCCCGCCGTGCCCGCTGAAGTACCGAGGGCCGAGTGCGAGTTGTCCGACTGGGTCGCCGCCGGGCCGGGTGCTGTTGCCGGGCCGGGTGCTGTTCCTGGAGCGGTTGCCACTGCTGGCTCCTGTCTGGGGATGGGGATGCCGATCTCCGCGACGTCAGCCCTGCGTCTGCCGCAGGCGTTCCGACCCCAGTTCCTTGTCGTCAGCCTTCACGCCGGCGGTTTCGGGCGTGACCATTCCCATCTCGATCTCGAACTCCCGCAGGGCCTGATCGGCCATCGTCTTCTCGACGGCCTGCTCGGTCTTGATCTTGTCGATGCCATCGCCCGAGAGATCGGCGGCGACCCGAACCTTGGCCCGGTTGAGTCCGATCTTGTCCTGGATCACGTCCTCGATCTGGCCGAAGTCGGTCGTGACGTCGAAGTTGAAACTGTTGGCGAGCTTGGCGAGTTCGGCCTCCGCGCGGCTGAGCTTCAGTTCGGCGTCGTATTTCTGGATCTTCTGCTTCAGGTCGGCGAGCTTCTTCGTGGCATGCTTGACCTTCGTCACGTTGTTGCCGTAGGCGGTCTCGTGGAGCTTGAGTTGGGCCTCGTTCTCGGAGAGGTCCTTCTTGGCCCGCTGCAGTTCAAGGGCGAACTTCGATGCCGTCTCCCGCTCGCCGGCCTGGAGGTAGGCCCTGATCCGGGCCTCGAGTTGGGCGACGTGCTCCCGGTCGCCGTTGACCTGCCGCGTCACACGCTCCACGAGGGCCCGATACTGCTCGAGCCCCTCGCGGCCCTCTTTCATCTGGTCGACCGCCTTGTCGTATTCATACTGCAGCTGGGCGACCGGATCGGCCGTCCAGAAGTAGTTGGCGATCTTGTTCATCTGCGCGGCGAGCGTCTTCCAGAGTTTGCCGAGGATCATCGTCGGGGTCTCCAAAAAGTCGGGGGGAAGCCTGGGAGCGGAATGGATCGGGGAAGGAAACGAAAGGGTGGCTAACGGGACTCGAACCCGCGACCCCTAGAATCACAATCTAGTGCTCTAACCAACTGAGCTATAGCCACCACGGGTCGGGTCGGCCGCCAGTTTAGCACACTTTCTCCCCCGTCCATCGGCCGCCGTCGACGCCGCAGGGAGTTCATTCTTTTTCGTCGGCTTCGCGGGATCGCAGCCCCTGGAGCCGGCGGCGAATCTCTGCCAGCCGCTCGCCGAGATCGCGCTCCAGGCCCCGATCGGTCGGCTCGTAATACCGCTTCTCGACGCCGAGGTAATCCTGCGCGGCAATGCCGTCGGGGGCGTCGTGGGAATATTCGTATCCCTGGCCGTGGCCGAGCCGCCTCGCGCCCGCGTAATGCTTGTCCTGCAGGTGCCGCGGCACCGGGATCACCTGTTTCTCGCGGACGTCGCTCCGGGCGGCGGCGATCGCCAGCGTGCAGGCATTGCTCTTGGGCGCGAGTGCCAGATAGGTGACGGCCTGCGCGAGCGTGAGTTGGCATTCTGGCGGGCCGACGAATTCGGTCGCCTGCATCGCCGCGACCGCGATCAAGAGGGCCCGTGGGTCGGCGTTGCCGATGTCCTCGCTGGCCAGGATCACGAGCCGCCGGGTCAGGAACCGCACGTCCTCGCCCCCCTCGAGCATCCGCGCCAGCCAATAGAGCCCGGCGTCGGCATCGCTGCCGCGGATGCTCTTGATGAGGGCGCTGGCACAGTCGTAGTGGGTGTCGCCCGAGTCGTAGGCGACGGCCTTCCGCTGCACGCTTTCGCGGGCGAGGTCGACCGTGAACAGGAGCGGCCGCTCGGCGGTCGAGAGGACGCCGATTTCGAGGGCGCCGAGCGCCCGTCTGGCGTCACCGTCGGAGGTCTCAACGAGAAACGCGAGGGCGTCGGGGGCGATCGTGATCCGCTCGCGGCCGAGACCATGGTCCTGGTCGGCGGCGGCCCGCCTCAGAATCTCCGCGATCTCGTCGCGGCCGAGGCTCTCGAGTTCGAAGATCCGGCTGCGGCTGACGAGGGCGGTCGTGAGCGCGAAGAAGGGGTTCTGGGTCGTCGCCCCGATCAGGGCGACGACGCCGCTCTCGACATCGGGCAGGAGCACGTCCTGCTGCGACTTGTTGAAGCGGTGGATCTCGTCGATGAACAGGCAGGTCCGCTGGCCGTCGTCCTCGAGCCTCCGCCGAGCCGCCTCGAGCACGTCGCGGAGTTCCTTCACGCCCGAGGCGGTGGCCGAGAGTTCGACGAACCGCCGCTTCGTCTCGGTGGCGATGATCTCGGCGAGCGTCGTCTTGCCGACGCCCGGCGGGCCGTAGAGGATCACCGAGCCGAGCCTGTCGGCCTCGATCAGCCGCCGCAGCAGCATGCCCTTGCCGACCACCTTCTCCTGCCCCACGTAGTCGGCCAGCCGGCGCGGCCGCATCCGGGCCGCAAGAGGTGCGGCACGGGCGACGTTCGCGGCACGGCTGGCGGTGAACAGGTCGGCCATGGTGGGCAAGGGTCGATGCCTGGTCTCGAAGGCTTCGCTGAGAAGACCCCCTGACTTGACCAGACGCCACAAGACTGGGCAAACGGCGCGGATCGGGCAGCCATGTCGACGCCCCTGCCGACCGGGAAGGCTGCAGGGTTCCGGTCGGCTTTTCCGATGATAGGAGTGGTGCCGGCCCGATCCTCGGGGTGGCCGTCGAGGTGCGGCTCCAGGCATGCCGGGCCGGTGACCTTTTTTGGCATTCCCTGATTCGGACAACCTGGCATGCAGAACGGCACGAGTTGGTGCAGGCGACTGGTGCTGATCTGCCTGGCAACCGCCGGCGGGATCCTGCTGCATGCCGTGCCCGCCTCAGCCCAGTTGGACTCTGACAACTCGCAGCGGTCGCGGATCCTCGAGTTTCCCGATCTCGGCCCGATCCCCGGCGGCCAAGAACCAGGCTTCGGTCCGGCGCCCGGCGAGTTTGCACCCAACATCGACCTCAGCGACACGGCTGGAGGCACGGCCGGTTCCGGTTTGACCGGCGGACGCCGGCGGACGGGCCGGCTGCCCGGTGGACGCAAGGGCCGGTCGTCGATCGCCTCGGCGGCGACCGCGGCTCGCGGGATGCAGCTTCCCGAACAGCTCCCCCAGCCGTTGGGCCCGGGGGTCGAGGCAGCGCCGACCGGGGGCATCGATCTGGAGATCGTCGATGAGGCCGGCCCCGAGGACGGAATCACGCTCGACGCCGCGATCGAACGGATGATGGCCGCAAACCTCGACATCCGTGGACTGCGGCAGGAACTCTCCCAGGCCGACGCCGACATCCTCACCGCCGGCCTGCGGACGAATCCGCTGATCTACATGGACAGCCAGTTCATTCCTTACGGCTCGTTCAACGACACCCACCCGGGCGGGCCCACGCAGTACGACCTCAACATCACATTCCCACTCGATGTCTCCGGCAAGCGTTCGAATCGCATGGTCGTGGCCCGGATGGCCCGAACCTCGATCGAGGCCCAGTTCCAGGACGTGGTGCGGCGGCAGATCGACAACGTCTGCCGGGCGTTCGTCACCCTGCAGTCGGCCCGGGTCGACAAGCGTTCCGCCGAGGCGGCCGTCCGCCGGCAGGAGGCCTTCCTGCAGGAGTTTCACCGCACCGCGAAGCTCGAAGCCGAAGCCCGGGCCGACGCGGTCGACCACCTCTCGTTCGTGCTCGAACGGACGCGAAACAACCTCGGAGAAGCGACCGAGGCCTATGACGACGCCCGGGAAAGCCTTGGCGTTTTGCTCTCGCTGCCGATCGAAGAGACGATGCATCTCGAGCCGCGCGGCCGCCTGCGTGCCGAGGCCCCACAGCCGCCGCCGCAGGAGGAGCTGACGTCGCTGGCGCTCAAGTGCCGCCCCGATGTCCACGCTGCGAGGCTCGGGGTGACCCGGGCCAACGCCGAGGTGAATCTTCAGCGGGCCAACCGGTTCGACGACGTCTATCTCTTCTACGACCCGATCACGATTCAGGACAACAGTCCGTTCAACGCCCCGAGTGCGAATTCCTGGGCCATCGGCCTGACCTTCTCGCTGCCGGTCTTCAACCGCAATCAGGGCAACATCGCCCGGGCCCAGAGCAACGTCTCGCAGACGAAGCTCGAACTCTCGTCGCTGGAGCGGCGGATCATGGCCGAGGTCCGGCTCGCAGAACGCGAGTATCGTCGCTCGAAGGAGGCGCTCGAGCAGATCGAGAAGAACGTGCTGCCACGGGCGATCGCCCTCGTGCGTCGCAAGGGGGAGGAACTCGCCGCCGGAAAGATCAGCGCCGACGACTTCCAGGACCACCTCGACACCGTCTCCGACGTCGGACAGAGCCACCGCGACGCGCTCGTTCGCCACCGCCGGGCGATGCTCGAACTCAACACCGCGGTCGGTCTCAGGATCCTGCCTTGACCGCTCTCCCGCAGTCGCGGCTCAGCCGGCCCAGACGAACTCGATCGCCGCGTCGATCTCGGGATGGAGGCTCTTGTGCACCGGGCAGGTGTGGGCGGCCTGTTCGAGCGTCGCCCGCCGGGGATGATCCGGCGGCAGCGGGATCGTCAGCCGGGTCCGAAGTGAAGCGATCCGACGCGGTGGCTCGGAGGTCATCTCCTTGACCGTCTCGGCCATCATGCCGACGAGGTCGATGCCGTGCCGCTCGGCGACGATTCCCATGATCGTCATCATGCAGGCCCCGAGCGCGGTGGCGACCAGATCGGTCGGAGAAAAACTCTCCCCCTTGCCGTGATTGTCGACGGGGGCATCGGTGACGAGCACGGTGCCCGACGGACCGTGCTCGGCCCGGCAGCGCAGGCCCCCTTCATAGGTGCTCGTGAGCCTGACCATCGATTCCTCCCTCTTCGAACATCGGGGCGATTCGAGCCGGCGGATTCCGGCAGGTTCCGGGGTGCCTCGGAAAGACACGCTGTCTCTCCGATGGGCCCAGTCTATAACTCCTTGTTCCCGATCGTTCCAGATTCCGGCAGCCGGCTGCATTCATGGGATTTCGCACGCTCCGCGCCTGTGTCGACGCCCTGCGGGCAGACGGCATGCTCGTCGAGATCGATCACCCGGTCGATCCGCATCTCGAGATCGCGGAGATCCAGCGACGGCTGTTTCGGGCCGGCGGCCCGGCCGTGCTCTTCACCCGGCCGCGGGGCTCGGGCTTTCCGATCCTCTGCAATCTCTACGGCACGCGAGCCCGGATCGAGCGGATCTTCGCCGACTCGCTCGACCGGGTGAAGCGGCTCGTGGAACTCAAGATCGATCCGGCCGAGGCGTTGAAGAAGCCGTGGCGCTACTGGCGGAGCCCGTTCGACGCCCTTTCGATGCTGCCGAAACGGTGCCGCAGCGGGCCGGTGCTCGCCCGGGAGATTCCGCTCTCGCGGCTGCCGCAGGTCGTCTCCTGGCCCGGCGACGGCGGCGGGTTCGTGACCCTGCCGGCCGTCTACACGGAAGACCCCGACCGGCCCGGCACCAAGCATTCGAATCTGGGCATGTATCGGGTGCAGCTTTCGGGCAACGACTACGAGCACGACCGTGAGGTCGGCCTCCACTACCAGTTGCACCGCGGAATCGGCGTCCATCATGCGGCGGCGCTGGCCCGCGGGGAATCGCTCAAGGTCGCGATCTTCGTCGGAGGTTCGCCGGCCCTGGCCCCCTCCGCCGTGATGCCTTTGCCCGAGGGGCTTTCTGAATTGACCTTCGCCGGGGTTCTGGCGGGCCATCGCATCCCGATGATCGCCCGCAAAAACCGGCCGGCCATCTATGCGGAGTCCGACTTCGTGATCGAGGGGACGGTCTTGCCAGGTGCGACGAAGCCCGAGGGCCCGTTCGGGGATCATCTCGGCTACTACGCCCGGCGGCATGATTTTCCGGTGATGCGGGTCGACCATGTCTGGCACCGGGCCGATGCGATCTGGCCGATCACCGTGGTCGGCCGCCCGCCCCAGGAAGACACGCTCTTCGGCTGGCTGGTCCACGAACTCACCGGCCCCGTGATCCCGACGGTGCTGCCGGGCGTGAGGAGCGTGCATGCCGTCGACGCCTCGGGCGTTCATCCGCTGCTGCTGGCGGTGGGCAGCGAGCGGTATCTTCCCTGGAAGTCCTCCTCGCGACCGGCGGAACTGCTCACCCAGGCGGCGGCGATCCTCGGCCAGGGGCAGCTGTCGCTGGCGAAGTATCTGTTCATCGCGGCTGAAGGCGACGCCCCCGGGCTCGACGCCCACGACATTCGTCCCTTTCTGCGGCACCTGCTCGAGCGGGTCGACTGGCGGAGGGACTGCCACTTCCACACGGAGACCACGATCGACACGCTCGACTACTCGGGCAGTGGATTCAACACCGGCTCGAAGCTGGTGGTCGCGGCCCGCGGGCCGGCGATCCGGGCCCTGCCGGAGGAACTGCCGTCGGGAATCGGGCTGCCCGACGGCTTTCGCGATCCCCGGCTCTGCATCCCGGGCGTCGTCGCGATCACGGGGCCGAAGATCGAGCCCCGGCCGCGACTCGAGGCCGAGAACGACGCCGCGATCTGGTCGATGGTGGCGGCCGCCCCCTGGTCGGAAGACATCGAGCGGCTCTGCCGAGGGATCGGCCGGGAGCACCCGCTGCGGTCGTTCACGCTTCTGGTCGTCGTCGATGACGCCGACTTCGCGGCGGCGGCGGTCGACAACTTCCTCTGGCTGACGCTCACCCGCTCGAATCCGGCCGCCGACGTGCACGGGGTCGACGCGGCCGTCCATCAGAAGCACTGGGGCTGCCGCGGGCCGCTGGTGATCGACGCCCGGCTCAAGCCCCACCATGCCCCGCCGGTCGAGGAAGACCCGGCCGTTTCGGCCCGGATCGACGCCCTCTGCGTTCGCGGCGGCCCGCTCGCCCCGCTCCTCGAGGGCCGTCCCGGTTGATCCCGACTGGCTGAAGCCTGGCCCGAATCAGGCAGAGATCGAGGCGATCCGCACCTTCGTCGACACCGAACGGTGGCCGGTGCGGCGGCGGTAGTTCTTGCGGCGGCGGAACTTCTGCACGTAGATCTTGTCCCCCTGGACGAGGCCGACGACCTCCGCCTTGACCTTCGCACCCTTCACCATCGGGGCACCGAGCGTCAGTTTTCCGGCCCGACTGACGGCGAGCACCTCGTCAAACACGACCTCGCTGCCGGCCGGCAGATGACGGAAGTCGATCTCCAGTTCCTGTCCCTCCATCACCCGATACTGCCGGCCGCCGTCGGCGACGATCGCATAGAGGTGGTCGCTGCCGGCCATTCCGGCGGCGGTGTCGGTCGAAGCTGCTTTGGCCATGATTTCAAATCCAATGCGTCAGAGGGAGTCACGAAGCGTATCAAGCCGGCAATTCCCGGTCGAGTGGGACAAAAAACCTACGGAAAACGCACGGTTCGGCCGGTCGAGTCCCAGGCCTCGAAGACGAGATGCTCTGGCGAAACCCCGTCCTTGCCGTCGACGTGCAGTTGGATGTGGGTGGCGTCCTCGAACTGGGTGATCTCCCGCCGCTTCCGGTTGTTGATCCAGGTGGCGACGTCGTCGTGCACCGTGATGTTGAGCCGGGTGACGTCGTCCCGGGTCGCCGACAGCTGGAGCGTCCGCATCACCTCGATCGCCATGCTCTCGGCGGTCTTCACCATGCCTGTGCCCGTGCAGGTGGGGCAATCGCGGAAGATGCTCTTCCGCAGCGACGGCCGGATTCTCTGCCGGGTCATCTCGATCAGGCCGAACGGGCTGGTCCGGAGGATCTTGGTGCGGGCCCGATCCCGCTTCATGGCGTCGTGGAGGGCCTTCTCGACGCCACGCCGATACTTCTCCTTGCGCATGTCGATGAAGTCGTTGACGATCACGCCGCCGAGATCCCGCAGCCGCAGTTGGCGGGCGATCTCCTTCGCCGCGATCAGGTTCATCTGGTAGGCGTTCTCCTCGGCGCTCTTCTCAGTGCGGAACGAGCCGGAGTTGACGTCGATCGCCACCAGGGCCTCGGTCTGGTCGATCACGATCGACCCGCCTCCCTTGAGAGGCACCTTCCGCTGATACATCTTGCCGATCTCGTCCTCGAGGCCATACCTGTGGAAGAGCGGTTCCTTCCCCTCGTAGAGCTGCAGCCGCGGCGCATACTTCGGCATCACCAGTTCGAGAAACTCCCGGGCCCGCTCGTAGGCGGCCGGCTCGTCGATCAGGATCCGCCCCACGTCCTCCGTGAACATGTCACGGATCGTGCGGATGATCATGTCGCTTTCCTGGTAGATGTCGATCGGGGCGGAATACTTCCGCATCCGCCGCACGATGCTCTTCCAGAGCCGCAGCAGATAGGCCATGTCGCGGGCCATCTCCGACTTGGTCCGCTCGGTGCCGGCAGTCCGCACCACGAACCCAACCCCCTTGGGCGGCTTGAGGTCGAGCATGATGTCGCGGAGCACCCGACGATCGTGCTCGTCGTCGATCTTCTTCGAGATGCCGACCCGGCCGAGGGGCGGCATCAGCACGAGGTAGCGGCCGGGGATCGAGATGTAGGTGGAGAGCGTCGGCCCCTTCGTGCCGAAGCCCTCCTTGATCACCTGCACCAGCACCTCGTCGCCCCGCTTGAGGATGTCCTGGATCGGCGGCTTGACCCGCGGCCGGTCGCCGAGTCTGGGCCGGCGCCTGGTGGCCGATCGGGCTCCCGCCTGGGCATCCTCGGCCTCCGCGGCCCGGGCCGGCTCGCCCCCCCGGGACGGCGGCTCGACGTCGAACGCCTTGTCGGGATCGAGGCCACCCTGGCGGTAGTACTGCGGCTCGACGTCGCTGATGTGGAGGAAGCCGTTGCGGCCGACGCCGAAATCGACGAACGCCGCCTGGATCGAGGGCTCGATATTGACGATCCGCCCCTTGTAGATGTTGCCGACGAGATTGTCCTGGCTGGTCCGCTCCACGTAGAGCTCCTCCAGAACCCCGTCCTCCATGATCGCGATCCGGCATTCTTCCGGCTGCGAGACGTTGATCAGCATTTCCTGTTTCATGTTCCGACTTTCCTTTCATTGCCCCTCCGGCCCCGCGGGAGTCCGTCGCTAGGCGAGGGTCTGGGAGAGCAGGCGACGCATCTGGTCGCGCAAAAAAGACTTCACCTCCCGGGCGCTGTGCATCGACAGTGCCCGTTCGGCGATACCGCGGCATTCGGCGACCGAAACACTTCGGCACACCTGCTTGACTTCCGGAATGGCACTGGGCGGCACGCTGAGCTGCCGCAGTCCGAGCCCCAGAAGTAGCTGCGTGTACATCACGCTGCCGCTCATTTGACCGCAGAGATTGGCCGGCACGCCGGCCTCGTTCGCCACGTCCAGCGTGCGGCGCAAAAGCCGCAGCACCGCCGGATCGCAGGCGTTGTAGAGATCGGCGACCTCCTTGTTGCCCCGATCGACCGCCAGCGTGTACTGGATCATGTCGTTGGTGCCGATCGAGATGAAATCGACCTCCTTGATGAATGCGTCGAGCATGATCACGGCGGCAGGCGTCTCAACCATCATGCCCACTGGCATCTTCGGGTTGAACGCTAGCCCGTGTTCGGCGAGATCCTCCATCACGTCGGCGAGCACGAGCCGCGCCTGCCGCAGCTCCACCAGCGTGGAGACGAGCGGAAACAGCACCCGCACGTCGCCAAGGGCGCTGGCCCTGAGGATCGCGCGGAGCTGGGTGCGAAACATCGGCAGCTGCCGGAGCGAGAGCCTGATGCTCCTCAGGCCGAGGCAGGGGTTCCGCTCCTCTTCGGGCGTGCTCTCGGTCCGCATCTTGTCGGCGCCGAGATCGAGCGTCCGAATCACGATCGGCTTGCCCCGCATCGCCTCGACCACCTCGCGGTAGGCGGTGAAGTGATCCTCCTCGGTCGGCTCCCGGCGGCTGGTGAGATAGAGGAATTCCGTCCTGTAGAGTCCGATCCCGTCGCAGCCGCGGCTGAGGCACTGCTCGGCCTCGCTGGGAAATTCGATGTTGCCCGTGAGCTGGATGCGGACGCCGTCGGTCGTCTCGGCGGGCAGATCCCGGAGCTGGTCGAGCCGGGCGGCGACCGTGCGCGCGGCCTCGACCTCGGTTCGATAGCGATCGATCGTCTCCTCGTCGGGCTGGAGGATGATCACGCCCTGATTGCCGTCGAGGATCACCGGCTCTCCGCCAGAGACATCGGCCAGGAACGGACCGACCCCCACGACCGCCGGAATCTCGAGCCCTTCCGCCACGATCGCCGTGTGGCTTCCCGGCCCGCCGAGTTCGGTGGCGAATCCCTTGACGAACCGCCTGTCGAGCGTGGCGGTCTCGCTCGGTGTCAGGTTGTGGGCCAGCACGACGACGGGCTGGGAAATCGCCGCCAGCGTCTCCCGCCTCTGGCCGAGCAGATTCCGCAGCAGCCCCTTCTCGATGTCGTAGATGTCGTGGGCCCGCTGCGAGATGTGGTTGTCGAGGCTCTGAAAGACCTTGGCGTAGCGGCGCAGCGTGCGGCTGACGGCGTATTCCGGCCACCAGTTCTTGTCGCGGACGGCGCTGGTGAGCTCCGCCTGCAGCCGCTCGTCCTGGAGCATCGCCAGATGGGCGTCGAAGATGGCGGCGTATTGCTCGCCGAGTTCGGCCCGGATTGCATCCCGGTTCCGCTCGATCTCCCGGGCCGTATCTGCGACGGCCTGCCTGAGCCGCTCGAGTTCCGTGTCGACGGCGCTCCGCTCCACGAACCGCCGGGGGATGCGGAAGCCCTCGCTGTCGAGGACGAGCGCCTCGCCGATCGTGACGCCGGGGGAAACGGCGATGCCCTGGAGTTTCAGCATGGGGCGCACGTCGCCCGCCGGCTGCCCGAATCCGCAACGGTGGATCGCGTTGTCCCGAGGACTGCGATCAACACCCGTGCTGGACTGGCGCCTGGCGGCTGGTGCGGCTCCTGTGTGGTGTGCTTGGTTGGGTTGGTCGGACGATTCCGAAAACTCGGTCGTAGCCTGACAGGTATGGAAACAGGTGTTCGGTGACGGACTCTGGAGTTGCCTAGGTTTGTTCGGTGGTGCCGGCAGGATCGGCGAAGTTGCGGGCAAACAGGCCGCCGATCGCCTCGACGGCCTCGCGGGCGTCGGGGCCGGTGGCCTCGACCACGAGCCGTGTGCCCGCCTCGGCGGCAAGGGTCAGCAGTTCGAGGATGCTCTTGCCGTCGGCCCGCTGTCCGCTGCCGACAAACTCGATCCTCGACTGCCACTTGCGGGCCTCGCGGGCCAGCTGGTCGGCGGGCCGCGCATGCAGGCCCTCGCGGATGCCGACGACCAGCTCGCGGGAAACGGTTTCCTGGCTCATGTCAGTGGTCTGGCCGGTGGCCATCGTTGATTCGCGGGAGGTCAGGAGACGAAACCGTGGCTGTCGGCCTCTTCGAGCAGATCACCGATCTCGGTCGGGGTCTGCGCCGCCTTGAGGCGCCGGCAAAACCCGTCGTCCCGCAACTGCCGGGAGATGTTCTCCAGGGCCCGCAGGTGATCGCCCGGGCGGTCGGGAGGGGAAACCAGAAGAAAGAACAGTTGGACCGGTTCGCCGTCGAGGCTCTCGAAATCGATTCCCTTGCGGCTGACGGCCACGGTCCCGACCAGCCGATCGACACTCGGATGCTTGGTGTGGGGAACCGCGACCCCGCGGCCGATTCCCGTGCTGCCAAGATCCTCCCGCTTCATGATCGCCTTGACGATGCTCTCCAGTTCGGCGGGCGGAATCTTGCCCGCCTCGACGAGAGACTCCGCCATCTCGCGGATCACGCCCTGCTTCGTATCGGCGTCGACGTCGGACCTGATCGCGTCCACGGCGACAAAATCGGAGAATTTCATGCTGGCTCTGCCGCTCGGATGCGGGCTCTGGAGGGAATGGCCGGCCGCCATCGGGCGTTGCCGGTTCGGGAATCAGCCGCGGCGGGCGGTCTCAACGTGCTTGTGGTCCCGGACCTTCTCCTTGTGCTTGCGAAGCTGCTGCTCGAGTTTCTGCACGGCCCCATCCACGCTCCGCCAGAGGTGGGCTGAACTCTCATGACTCACCATGTCGTGAAAATGCTCCGCAGAAGCGACGATTTCGACGGCCGGCAGGGCCGCATTCTGGAGATCGACCGTCACGTTCAGGGCGGTCAGCCGGTCGAAGTAACGCTTCAGACGCGAGACCTTTTGACTGATTTTCGACTGCGAGGCCGGGCTGAGGTGGCCGTGCCGCGCGGAAACCTTGATTTGCACCGTGAACATCCTTTCACAAGGGCGAGCTGGGCCCCGATCGCCGACCCCGGAGAACCGACTCTGGAGCGCGAACGAGCCCGTCAGCGATCGATGGGCTTTTCGAGTCGAGCATATCACCCTCTCCGGAGCTTCGACAAACCACCTGCATGGCACGGCCCGCGGGGGCGAAAAACGACGCCCTCACGTCCCATCCAACCGGCGGATGGCGGATTTTTCGAGCTGGCTTCTCCACCAGACAACGCCCTCCCGGCGGAGTTCCGGAAGCCCGTCCGCCCGGTATTTCACCTTGTCGGCCGCCGAGGGCCGGACGATGTCGCAGAGGCACTTGTGGGCATAGCGACGCACGATGAGCGAACTGTCCTCGAGCGCCGCGACGAGTTCGGCATCGGCGCCCGACGCCAGTTGGTCGTTGCTGAAGCCGCAGGCCATCCGGAACACGATCTCTCCCCTGCCCGGTGGCCCGACGCGTTCGAAGGTCTCGCGGAGCCGGGCGGCCGACATCTCCCCCCGTGCCAGGGCCAGCGGCACCGTCGAAGACTCGAGCGCCAGCCACTGGCGGTTCTCCAGCTTGCGGCCTGCCCCTTCGCTGGCGAGCAGTTCCACGAGTTCGTCGTATTCCCCGAGCAGACCCAGACTGCTGACGGCCAGCATCCGGTTCTCGGCCCGGCGGTCGGCCGACATCTCGCGAAGCGCCCGATCGAAGGGCGTGCCTGTGGCGAGCCGGGCCGCGAGCGCCTCGCTGGCCCCCCTTTCGATCCGGTCGCTCTGGGTGAGCGTATCGAGCCAGGCCGGCGATGGCTGGCGAACCACCGCGGCGACCTTGGGCCTCGCGTCGTCCCAGAGAATCGAATGCCGGGCGTCGAGCATGCCCTCGGGGCCAATCCCGGCCAGCAGTTCCCCATCGACGGCCGACTGCTTCCAGACGATGCCGCCAGACGCGGTGGAGATCAGGGCCCTAACCCGTGCCGGATCGAGCATCGGATCGCCGCCCGGCTGTCGCTCCAGATCGACCTCGATGGCGACCGGCTTGATCAGCCCCTCCACGATCGTGCCCGACAGTCCGCCGGCGATCACGGCCAGATGGTCGCCGCCGCGACTCGCCCGGGCGACGACCCGGCCGAAGGCGATCTCGATCCGCGGCGTCCCGTCGGAATCCTGGGTCAACGTGGCCCGGGTTCCGGGCAGCGGTCGGATCATGACGCCTCCCACGCTGACCTCGGGATAGGCCCCGGCCGGAACCAGCACTTCCTCGCGCGGCTCGAGGACCGCCCCCGCAGTGAACGGCACCCAGGCCGTTCGGGCGGCCGCTCCGGCGACGGTCGGCTGCACGACCTTGTGCAGAAGAATGCCGTTGTCGGCCACGAATCCGATGGCTGGGTTCCCGGGGGGCGACTTCGTTGTTGGCTCGTTGAACGGCGATTCAGCCTGCGACGGCAACTCACCCTGCACCGCCTGTGCGGCGGGGACGGGCTGAGCTGGGACCTGTGCGGCGGGGACGGCCGCGATCGGGGCCGCAATCGCCAGAGCGTCGCCCTGCGGCACCCTCGGCATCTCGACCGGATCGGGCGACGGCTGCGGAGCAGCCGGCGGAGTGGCTGGCGGAGTGGCTGGCTGAGTGGCATCGGGCTCGGCGGTGGCCGGCATCGGAGCGACGGCTGGCGGCTGCACGACCGCGACCGCGGGGGCGTCGATCGCTGGCTGCTGCGAAACAGGCTCCGTCGGGATCGCCGCAGGCTCCAAAGCCAGCGCCGGTTTTTCTGTCGGGTTCTCTGGCTCCGAAGCGGCGACCGGCGGCCGAGCATCCCCCGGATTCGCTTTGGCTCGGTTTGTTGCCACGGTTTCCGGACGCCGCCCGTTGATCGAGCGGACGAGCAGTCCACCGAGGAGCAGGAGCAGCGACACCGCCGCCAACGCCGAAGCCCAGGCCGCCTTCGAGGAGCGGCCCGATCTGCGGGTGGTGGCCGCCGCCGCGTCCCGCCGATCGACGAGCACCGTGTCGATCTCGTCGCGGACCGTTCCGGAACCGATCCCTCCGAAGCCATTCCCGCCTGCATGGTCGCCGGCAAGGATGGCGGCCCCCACCGCCTGGGCATTGGCGACCTGCTCCTGACGCTCGACGGCCGCGAATCGGACCGCCAGGCGGTGCTGCATCGCAGCGAGCAGCCGGGCCCGGCGGTCGCCATCGAGGGGCATGCTGGCGAGCGGATCCTCGGCGAACGTCGCGATCAGCTGGTGACAGGCCGCCACCTCGGCCAGGTGCATGTCCGACTCGATGAGCACCCGCTCGAATTCCTCGAGCCGATCGTGTTCGAGCGTGTTGTCGAGATAGCAGGCGACCGAGTTCGCATCGTTTGCAAGTCCCTTCCCGTCGAGACGTGGTGCCGGCACGGTCGGCCTCTCCACCACCCTGCGAATGCGTTCGACGAGATGCTGGGCTGCCGTGCTGGCAGCCACCTTGTCGCCCAGTTCGTGCTGTTCGCCGGCCGGCAGCACGTTGTCGAGCCAGGCGAGCAAGGTTCGGACGGTGAGACGCATCGGGAGGGCTCCCGGGAGGTTGAATCGGTCGGCCGCGGGCGGCGTTTCCCGGACTCTGGCACGGGCCGGGAAACAGCCCCGGCGACGGGCCCAGCAATGGACCCATAAGAAGGAGTGGCGTTCTGGCAGGAAATTCGTAGAAAAATCCCGAAAAAACCGGAATACTTCCCTGCTCTTCCGGTTTTTGCCCGGGTCTGGAACCATCCCGCCGCCGGCTGCGTATAAAAGGTCGGTACCCATTTGGCAGCGGATCGCGGCGGGAATTCCGCGGCTGCCGTTTCGGGGGCACGCACCGCGGAGATTCGCGATGACCGCCATGTCGAGGGTTCGCCGCCAGGCCATCCTGCGGCAGGCCACCGGATCGATCGAACTTGCCGAACTGCTCGTCGAGGCCGGGCGTCCCCTGCCCGATTCTGCCGTGCGGCTCCTCGAACGGGCTCTTCGGACGCTCGACGAACTTCCCGAGCCGACCCGGTCGCAGGCCGAGGCCAGGCTCCTCGAGGGTGAGGCCCTGCGGGCGCTCGGCCGCTGGCAGGAGGCGACCCTGCCGCTGACGGCGGTTACCGAACAGGATCCGCAGCGGCTGGAGGCCTGGCTCGGGCTCGGCTGGTGCCTGAAGCGTCTGGGACGGCTCGACGACGCGATCGAGATTCTCCGCAAGGGGCTGGCTGCGGCGCCGGACCAGCCGATCTTCCACTACAATCTGTCCTGCTATCTCTCACTCGAAGGCGACGTGCAGGCTGCGATCGAGCACCTCACCCGCGCGATCTCGATGGATGGCAGGTTCCGCGATCTGACCGAGGTCGAACCCGACTTCGACCCGATCCGCGCCGATCCGCGGTTCGTCGCCGTGACGACCGTAACGGTCTGAGCCGCACCGACCGTCCGGATTCCGCCCCATGACGAGCCCGGCCCTGCAGGAGATCATCGCCCTCCTGGGGGCTCCGGCGGCGGGCAATCCGGCCCAGTACCTTCACGAGCGCGGGCTCGAGGCAGCGGGGCTCGACTGGCGGTTCCTGACGCTGGAGGTCGATCCATCCCGTCTCGCCGACGCCATCGCGGGCGTACGGGCGATGGGCTTTCGCGGCTGCGTGCTCTGGGGACCGTTGCGGGGGGCGGCCCTGCGGCTCGTCGATGCGGCCTCGCCTGCGGCCTCGTTTTCTCAGGCTGCCAGCCTGATCGAGCGGCAGTCGAGCGGGCTCTTCGCCCACAACACAGACGGTCGCGGGGCTCTGGAGGCGATGCGATCCCACATCGATCCCGCCGGAACGCGGGTTCTAATCCTCGGCGCCGGTGCCGCCGGCCGGGCCACGGCGCTCGAACTCGCACTCGCGGGTGCCGCCGAGATCGTCGTCTGCGACCGGGATGCCGATCGGGCCGCGGCGCTCGTCGAGGCGATCACCGGACTCGATTCCGCCGAGTCCGTCACGATCCCATGGCGGGCCGAGATCGAGATCCCCGAACGGGTCGGCATCGTGATCTCGGCAATTCCCGCCGACGGCACGAAACCGGCCTTCGAGTGCCTCGGGATGCGAAACGATCTGGTGGTGGCCGACTTCGCCCTCGTGCCGCAGCCTTCGCCGATGATCGCGGCCGCGGCCCGGCAGGGAGCCTGCCCGATCGACGGACTCGAAATCCATGCCGCCAAGACCGCGATCGACTTTCAGACGCTCACGGGCATGGAGGTCGACACCGACATGCTTCGCGAGGCGCTCGACGAATACCTGTCCTGAGCGGATCGGAGCCTGGGACGCAGTCAGGGTGTCGCCGAAAGGCGCTCGATCTTCTTGAGCAGGGCAGCCGCGCTCGACCGGACGTCGGCGACGGGATCATCGCCCGTCGCCTGCACCCTTTCGAGCAGCGTCTTCGGGGGCGGTTCGTGGGTGGCATCGACGAGCAGGGCGACGCCCCGCAGGGCATTGACCACGACCAGCGCCCGCTTGTACCGCTGCGACTGGGCGACTGGGTCGGCGGCCGCGGTCAGCGGCAGATCCTCGAGCGCGAGCATCTCGCAGAGCCCATCGACCGCCTCGGCCCGGCCCTGTCGGGCGAGACCGAGCGATGCGTTGTAGCGGACGTCGTCGGCCGGGTCGGCCGCGAGTTCGACGAGCCGCTCGACCGCCCCCTTGCCGCCGACGACCCCGAGCGTGAAGGCCGCGGCCGACCGCAGCTGCAGGTCGTCGCTCTTGGACGCCCCGATCACCGCGGCCGCGATGCCGGCCGGATCGTCTGCCGACCGGCCTGCGGCGGCCAGATTGGCCTGCAGCACCGAAAGCGCCTCGACGGCGGCCCGTGCCGTCTGCGGATCGGCCAGATTGCCGGCCTGCTCGACGAGCGGACCGGCGGCGGCGGGAATCGAAAACTCACCCAGCGCCCGACAGAGATAGACCCGAAGGGTCTGCGACTGTTCACCGGTGCGTCCGCTCTTCGCCTCATCCGACAGGATCCGACCGAGTTCGATCGCCAGCGGTTCGTCCGACTTCAGCGGCCCGCCGGACGGACCACGCAGATCGTTTGCCAGATTGAGCGCCGCCTGCCAGCGGCCCTCGTTGTCGCGTCGCAGCGTGCGGACGTAGGCCTGCGGGTCGTTGCCCAGATGGGCCAGCCAGTGGAACGCCAGCCAGACGCAGACGATGATGGCGACGATCAGGCCTGGAACGAGAAACAGCTGCACCAGAAACGCGGCGCTCGGCGGTTCGACCGGCGGAAGTGAGTCGTTCGGCGAGAGCGAACGCCGGGTGGGTTCTGCCATGATCGGTATCTGTCGGTGTCTGGTGTTCGGCGGTCGATGGCTGCTCGAGAATCGGGCGGCCGTGCGGATGTCGGCAGGAGAAGTGTAGCAACGTGCCGGCGGCTGGCCGGGAGTTGTCGGCAGGCCGGAGCGGATGGAGGATGAGGCGGTGGACCCCACGCAGGCGCGGGGCAGCACTGCGATCAGGCACAGTCCCGGCCATGCAGCCGAGGGAAGCCCGGAAATGGACGCTCCAAACGACGATTCCGGACCGGAGAATTCGACGGCGGCGGCCGAGTGGATGGCCGTCGAACTGCCGACTGTCGAGGAAAACCTGGCCCTCGACGAGGCGTTGCTCGAGGAGGCCCACGAGGGTCTGACGGCAGTGCCCGTGGTCCGCACCTGGATGGCGGAGGCCCCGGTTGTGGTGGTCGGGTCGTCGAGTCGGATCGCCGACGAGGTCGATGAGGCGGCCTGCTGGGATCTCGGCGTGCGGATCGTCCGCCGGCCGAGCGGCGGCCTGACCGTCCTGCTCGGGCCCGGCTGCCTGATGTGGTCGGTCGTCGTGCCTCACCCCTCGGGCTCGCCGCCGATCGAGCAGATCCATGCCAGCATGCTGGAACCGCTCCGCGGCCAGCTCAATCGGGCGGTCGCCGACGGCGGTCGGAGCGTGGAACGTCGGGGCTCGAGCGATCTGGTGCTCGTGGCGGGCCCGGCCCGGAAGAAGTGCTCCGGCAACGCCCTCCGGGTTCGACGACACGCCGCGCTCTATCACGGCACGCTCCTCGACTCTTTCGACATCCCCCTCATCTCCCGCGTCCTCCGCCATCCGCCTCGCGAGCCCGACTATCGGGCACGAAGGCCGCACGGCGAGTTTCTCGCCAACCTCGGTCTCGGGCGGTCAAGGCTGGAGACGCTGGTCCGCGAGGCCTTCGCCGCGGCCTCGGTCCGCAGCCTCTACCCCTTAGAACGCGTCACCCGCCTGGTCCGCGACCGCTACTCCGACGCAGCCTGGACCCGGCGGCTGTGAACGTGTGCCGATTGGCCCGACCGGGCAACGTGGAGAAGGCCGTCGGGGCTTGAGGGTTGGAAAGACTCCCGAAGCGACGCTCACCCGGCGGACGATTCCGGCCGATTCCATTCCTAGGTGGTTGGAAGATCAGGTGAAGGTCGGGTGCGGAAAGTCGCCTACCGTCGCTGGATGGTCCTCGGTAAGGTTTTGCCCGATCGACAGGAAGTCGCTCGCCAAGTTCGCAACAGGAGGTTGCCCCAATGCGTTTGCAGATGCACGCCGCCGACGTTCGGCATCTCGTCACGCGGTATTTTCTCGATCTGGGCGCGGAGGTGATCGACGTCGCCGACGTTCAGGAGAACATTCGCATCGATCGGGGCAGGTGCGTGGCCCGCTGCTACCGCGTGGCTGACATGTTCGCGATGTGGCTGATCGACGTCGGCGTGCTGCAGTTCTACGACGCGGAAGGCGAGATGCTGCAGACCGTGAACCTGTTCACGGAACTGCAGCCGATGCGGGCCGCGGCCTGAGGACGACCCGCCCGGCCCCGATCCGGCCGGCTCGCGGCGAGATCCGGAATCTGATGGCGGGGACGGTCTGCGCCGTGTCCGTGAACGGCCTGACAACTGTTCGGGGGGAATGAGCATGTCTTCGCAGGCGCCACAGCGGCCAGTGCTGTCGATCGTCGTCCCGACGCCGTCCGATACGGCGGCGCTCGAGGAGACGCTCGTCAGCATTCTTGAGAACCGTCCCCAAAACTGCGAGATCATCGTCGCGCTGGGCTGCGAATACGACGATCCGTGGAACATCCGCGAGGAGGTGCGGTTTGTCCAGGCGCCTGCCGGATCGAGCATGGTGGCCTGCGCGAACCTCGGCGTCGCCTCCAGCCGCGGAGAGGTGATCCACATTCTCGCCGCAGGATGGCGGGCCAGCGAGGGCTGGACCGACGCCGCCCTCGTTCACTTCGACGATCGTGAGACCTCGGCGGTCGTACCGCTGACCGTGGCCACAGACCGCAGGAAGGTCGTCGCCGCCGGGATCCGCTGCACGCCGGGTGGACGGCGGCTCGCGGTCGCCCCAAGGCGCTCGCGGTCCACGGTCGACACCGTGGCGACAGGCGACCTGGCACCGCACGGCCCGGCCCTGGAAGCCGGCTTCTGGCGGGCGACGTTTCTCGCCGAGGCCGGCCCCGGTTTCGCGACCGCCTGCGGTGACAGTTGCGCGGATGCCGACATGGCGGTGGCGGTCGTCCGCAGCCGCACGAAGGCCGTGGTCGAACCAGGATCGCTGGTCGTCGGCGATGCTGCCGAGCGCCGCCGCAAGCGGCCGTTTCTGGCAGGCCTGCATGCGGAGCGGCTCTTCTGGCGTTCGATCGCGGGCCAGCCGGTCCTGCTTGCAGTCCTGCGGCATCTGATCGAGATCGTGCGGCATTCGGTCGCCCGCGGCCCGTTCGGCACGCTGCCGATGCTGGCCGGAAGGTTCGTGGCCCTGATCCAGTTCGGTAGCTACGGCCAACGCTATCGCCAACTCCGGTCGCTGATGCAGGCGGCGACCCAGCGGAACGACGCCGCGGAGCCCCGCACGATTCGGATCGACGGACCGCACACCGGCTTCGGCCGACCCAGGCGGGCCATGGTCGACCAGCCGCTGCGGAAGTCGGCCTGAAAACCGGATTATCTGCCAGATGTCCTGAAACGGCGGCGACGGACGGCGTTTCTTATTCCGGACTGCGATCCTTTTTCAGGCTGCCGTCCACTGATAGACTTGACGGCCTTGCCCTCGTAGCTCAATTGGATAGAGCGTCAGCCTCCGGAGCTGAAGGTTACAGGTTCGATCCCTGTCGAGGGTATTCAACGGCCCCGGGCGTTTCCCGCACGTTTTCTCGTGGGGAGATGCACGGGGCCGCACTCTTCCGCAAACACGGCAAAAACGCAGGTTCTCGGTTTTGCCTCCGTCGGCCCCTGCGTCCCAATTCGTCCCTTGCGGGCAGGTGCAGGGTACGATTTAGGGAACTGTTTCGAGGATTCTTTTCGGGGTAGAAATTGGCCGAAAATGGGGGTCTGAAGGCGGCCGTCGACGGCCTTTCTTCCCGATGCCCCAATCGTTGAGCGACTGGGAGCTGACCTGCCGGTCGCGGATCCCTTTCAGCGCAGATCGGCCGGGGAATCCGCCCCGCCTGGTTCCGCGCAACCGGTTGGCTAACAGCAGGCCAGGGCGATGACGAAGTTCCTGAATCGCAGCATCTCGACGAATCGGTCGAGGCGCTCGAAGAGTCCCCGCACGGCCCCTGCATCGGGCTCCGCGACCGGGAGGGCATTAGCGACGGGAGCGTTGCCTTGCTCCTCGAGGAATATCTCGAGTGCGGTGAGCGTCGTCAGTCGTTTTTCCAAGCGGTCAAGGCTGACTGTGGTGGGCGATCACTCCGCAGCCCACCGAACTTCTTCTTCCAAGGGAGTAGGCCTGCTCCGTCACGCCGATTTTCTTGACCGCCTCCAAGACGGTCTTGCCTCTCCCAACCTCAACCTCGACCTCTCGAAGCTCAGGTGTGATCTGCTCAGCCAGTTCCTTCTTTCCGCGTGGCATTTGTTGCCTCCCTTGGTTTGCTTCACCCCCAGATTCTCTCTCTGGAAGCGGTGCTGTTTAAGGGGGGCAGGTCACGAAGCCGCTGCCCATCAATCCGGCACCGAAAAACGTGATCTTCCTGAGGTGTCTCCCTGGGATGACCTGCTCGATAGCGAATCGCGACTCAAGCCCCTAAAAGATCGAGGCACTGCCGAGGTGAAATGATCGCTATGTTGCCGTGCATCCCGATGGGTAGCAGATGTCGGCGGTCCCCGGTCACGATATACGTCGCCCGAGCAGCCACAGCCGCAGCAATTACATGGTCGTCGTCAATGTCATCACCGACCACGCGTGGCACGGCGACAGGGGACACGAGCGTTGTCGCATCGCGGTAGGCCGCGACGAACGTCTCTGTTGATTTCCCGGCCGCGGCGATCCGCTTCTGGAACCTCGACAGAGAAAGCGTGCCAACGAGTTCCTCAATCAGCACAGGGCTGGTCGCCAAAATGAAATCGTCGTACTCCGTTGCTCGCAAGAGCAGCGAGCGGGGCGGGCCATTCCACAGAAGCCCAGCGATGACGACGTTCGTGTCCAGCACTGCGACCACCGGCAGCACAGGCGTCGCGGACATCATCCGACCCGCCGCGAATGTTGCTCGGCTCGGTACGCCTGCACGGCTTCAGCGACTTCCAGCTCAATCTCCGGCGTCAATACTTCGTCGGGCATCCGGCTCCACATCCCACGCAACGCTTCACCAGCACGGCGCCGCAACTGCTCGCGTAGCATTTCTTGAATGGCGTCGGCCGACAACAGCCCAGCCTCAGTAGCCTTGCGTGCCAGGTCGTCAGGGAGCGTCACTTGGATCGTTGTCATGATCGTAAGCCTGTTTGTTTGTTTCGGCGAAAGAGACCGCATTCGAATACGAACTGTTCGCAAAACCTTCTCGCTTGAGTATACGCCCGTTCATTCTCGCAACAAGCATGAGAGCAGAACCCTTGACCTGCCCCCATGAATGACGCCAGTTTCTAAGTTAGGGTTTTGCCCTCTGACGCCGCGCCCAACTCCCACCTGAGCGATGCCCTACACCATCTCCTCGCACGGATCCGATCGGCCCTCGTGAAGGTCGGCGACTTTCCACGCGGGGATGCCCAGCCGCCGCTCGACAGGCACACGATCCCAGCCATACCAATGGCGAAAGGCATGGTAGCCGGGTGAATCCGGGAGCGGGAAGCGATCGAAGACATCCCGCCATCCGGCAAACGTCGCCCAGTCGGTCTCTTCCGGGAACACGCCGAAATCGAAGGCCGCGCAGATTCGCTGCATGTAATCGGCCCGGTCCGCCAGGCTCTGGAGCGTTGCGGGGGGCTCGACATCGGGATAGACGGATCCGTCGATGATCATGGTGTGGGCACGGCGAAGACGCGGTAATACCACTCACGGACTCGCGAGGCCTGTTCTCGAGCTTCCACGGGCTGAATCGTCTCGAGCGGTCGGCTGGCTTCAATCATCGCCAGGCGAGCGATGATTTTTCGCTTGGCCTCGTCGATGCCGATGCCGAGATCTTTGTCCGTGAACGCTCGCCAGCAGTCAGCCATACTCATCACATCCCGGGTGCAGAGGTGATAGATATCGAGAAAATCCCGCGGCGCGCCCCGTTGCACCAGGGCTGTCATCTTGGATGCCACGTTGTCTCGCAGTGTTTCGATGCAGACAGGTTTCCACTGTGAGGGAAGCGCTTCGTCGAGGGAAAGAGTCCGCCTGCTGATCTGGAAGGAGAACTGCTTCTGGGTGCCTTGCAGCAGTTCGAGGCTCTCGGTTTCACCCCACGACCGACGGCGATATTCAAAGCCATGTCGCGAGGCGAGCGCCTGCATGGCGGCCTCGAGAAAGGCCACCACATCAGCCCGAGGTTCGCCATGCCACCAGGCATCGAGGTCCACGGTGGGGCGATACTCCAGGTAGTGACTGAGTGCCACGCCGCCGCCAATCACGATCTCGGCGGCCTCTGCATGGCCGGCGAGGCTCTCAAGCAATTCGCGAGAGAGCGGATGGAGATTACCGGGCGGCTTGGGGAGCAGCGTGGCCATGCTCCTATCTTCATTTCGTGGCCGCACGATGACAACCCGGTGGCACTGTCCTGCTCCAACTGAACAGGGACGGACCCTAGACGTCAGCGACCTCCAAGTGGTTTTCGGCGAACTGACGCCGGTTTCAGAGGCTCTCTACGCCGTGGCTTGATTTCGCTGGTGGGGGTGCCGGGGTGGCGGGCTTTGTCTGCTACCCCGGCACCTTTGCCGCGGGGTGCTTGGGGCCCAGTGCGACCTCCTGCGGCATATTCGACCTCCTCGCCAGTCATCCCGGTCTTTCTTTTCAGCGGGTTGCCGCCAATGGCGACGGCCTGCACTGAAACATGTGTGGATTGAAGGAAGTGCCGGGTGCACGTGTGGAGTTCCGGGAGTGATTTCGGAGCGATTAGACCGCCGGTTCAACGGGCCAGATTTCCGGGTAGAGACATGTGGCTTGCTGAAGGCGGCTGGACGCCCCGTAGCTCGGCGATGCCAAGCCCAGCGAACCGCTTCTTCCACCGATAAAAGTCTGCTCGCTGACGCCAAGCTTGCGGATGATCTCGGCCACCGACGTGCCCGACTCAGTCTGGCGTAGCGAGAACGCAATCTGCTCTTCTGTGAAATGTTTCTTCCCCATCCGAAAAAACCACCCTTTCTAGTGATGCCAAGTTAAAAACCGAACATCCCGGATGGATCAAGAACTGGGGAGAACCTTAGAACGTCATGGGAAAGACGTCATTGAAAACTCGTCACACCCAAGTGCGCGGGATGTCTCTGCAGACTGTTCGGCTGACAAAGGGTCGCTCTCGTCCATTTGCACCGGTGATCCACGTCTCGATCTTGGCTTCATAGCGAAAGAAGAACTTGCCCGATTCGTCCTGAAACGACGTTATCTCAGTCGAGGTCTTGGATCTCGCACCCCAGCCGCCGTATCCCGCCCTACGAAGGATAGTCTGCGAGCTCGTGAAGCACTTGTAGGAAAGGGGATCGCCATCGAGCATCTGGAAGTTCTCACGGAGAACTTGATCAACAAGGAGGCCTTTCAGCGGTCCATTTGCAGCATACCGGTAGCGGCCACTGTCCATCGTTTTCGTCACCGTCACTCCAGGTTGCTGGCAGTTGCCCAAGAGCGTGGCCTCTCGCGTAAACCCTGCCGCGCGAAGCTCGAGTGCCCTCGCGTACTCGCTGGTATTGACGGATATCACCCGCGCATCAGCAGGGAGCAAATCCTTCACCAGGGCGTCTTCCTTCTCACGCACAGGTCGTCCTGGAAGCGTAACCTCACTCGCGGGCAAGGATCCGTGCGTGCCCGTGTACACCGTGAGCGTGGCAGCCTGCGCGCTCTGCCACAGAGTCGGAAAGAATGACGGCGACACTGAAAGCCGGACTTCCCAACCTTTTTTGAAGGTGTGGCCGATCATGTTGAGCGGAATCTCCACGTGAAATGGCTCGCCGGGAGTTACCGGTGTGGGATTGGCTTGATCTCCATCGCGTTGAGTGAGGTTGGAGAATGTATAACTCACAAGGTGCGAAAGCCCGGTCACTGGGCTGATTTCGGTCAGTCGAACGGCGATCGAGGCGATCGGCTGATCGCAGGACATAGTGAGTTTGACGATCGGTTTTCCAAAACAGTCGACGTCGCTCTCAAGCGGGGCCGAGTCGAAGGAAAGAGACTGCATGTCTGCTGCAGTCTGGTCTCCCGCGAGGTCGTCGTTGCCGGGAGTCCCGAACGAGCTGGTCTCAAGCATGTTCGTGGCAAATACGAGCTTGGAAGATCCTGTGACACTGCTTGATTGCGCTGGAAGGGCAGGCGCGAGAGAGTTGCTGTCGGACAGATAGAACTTCCTGTCCTCGACTCGCTTTTCCCAGTCCGCATCTTCAGCAACCCATTTGCCCCTGTCGGTGAAGTCCGTTGCGTTTCTTGGTTCGCGAGAATCGCCAAGCCAGACCGTCATCTGCGGAAGGGTGGTGTTCGGAAGCGGTTTCTTGTCCTTCAGCCATCGGTCCCACCACTGGCTCGTGGCGTATGGCAACCAGTCCATCCGTGGCCCCGGGCTTCCGCTGAATGGATATTTGTGTCCCCATGGTCCGATCAGTCCTGTTACCTCCTTTCCAATTTTCGCCAGCCCATCGACCACCGTCTCGACCGGATTCTTATAGCCGTCTTCCCAGCCTGACATGATGAAGACGGGAACCTTTACCTTGGAGAAGTCGTTTCGAACACTCGTGTCCGACCAGTACGAGTCTCTGGCTTGGTGAGTCGCCCACGGGTCAAACCAGAAGTTGGCGTTGTCAATTCGTTCCTTCCACATGCTCTGCCAACGGTTGGCACCAACCACGAGCGGGTCTGGTGGTTGCGACAACCATCCCCACATCGAGGATGCCCATGCGCCATTGTCCATCATCATGGCTCCGCCCATGTAATGAACGTCGTCGTTGAAACGGTCGTCCGTGCCGCAGTTGACGATGATCGCCTTAAGATTGTCGGGGCAATCATCACGAGCTGCAACCATCAACGAGTTGAGGGCACTCCACGATTCGCCCATCATCCCAATCTTGCCGTCGCATAGAGGGAACGTTGCGATTTGTTTGATAACCTGAACGCAGTATGCGAGTTCCTCTGCGGAGTATTCGTCCGTCAGCACCCCTTCCGAGTCGCCCGTGCCCTGCAAGTCAACGCGAAAACACAGGTATTCCTGTGAGGCAAAATACGGATACATGCGGCTGTCGACGGTTATGGTTCCATCTCGCCGGCGGTAGGGATTCATTTCAACGATCGCCGGAAGCTGGCGTCCCTCTTTGGCAGCTCGCGCGTTGTACCAGTAGTGACCGACCAAGCGCAGTGGCTGGCGGTCTTCAAACTGGACGGGAAAAACAATGTCAACGGGATCGGGAACCTCCGCTCGCGTCGAAATCAGCCTGTCGTAATTTGGCGCACCGGTGACTGTCGCCACCCGCACCGGTCTCCCACTCGAACCGCCGAAAGCCGTCACCACGGCCGTGAGCGGGCCGGCGGCAGGCGGCGTCGTGAATGCGACGTCTAACATTGTTGGCTTGGACGTCGCCTTACGCACTATCCCCACCGCGCCGTTGTTGAAGGTGACCGTCGCGTCTGGGCTAAAGCGGCTGCCCCGGATCTGAATGGTTTCGGCGGTCCACATGATCCGTTGCATGTTCGGCGTCACTGTGGCCCGCTGGACCACCGTAGCCACCGCCACGGCTCTACCGCTGTTGCCACCAAACGACGCCACCACCGCCCTCAGCGTGGCTCCGACTCGCGGCACGTTTCTCACAGCCACCGTCAGCGTGGTATCCGTCGCGGCCGTCACCCTACCGGTCGCGTAGCCGCTGAGCCACACGCGATTGGTGCAGTTCGTCGCGTCGAATCCGCTGCCATGGATTGTTAGCGTGGTGGCGGTTCGCGAGAGAATCGCGGCGGGGTCGGCCTTCACGTGCGGCGGCTGCACCAAGTGCGCCACGGCGACGGGAGTGCCGCTGCTTCGGCCGTTGGTCGTCACGGTCACCGAGAGCGCGCCATATCCGACGGGCTTCTGCCGAAACTGCGCAACGAGTGACCGTGCCGTCGCCGAGACGACCGTGCCCGTCGCGCCGCCGTCGAACGTCACGGTGTTGCGGCCGGGCCGCCGGTCAAAGCCCGAGCCTTCGATCGTGATCCGTTCCGCTGAGACCGCCAGGGCCGCACTGCTCGAAAAAACTACGGGTGGGTTTGCGGCAGGAATCGTGAACATCGTCACAGATTGTGCTGCGACGACGTCGGAACGCGACTCGAGCGGATCGTTATCGGTGGAGACCGACAACGCGATCCGCGGCTCGAGGCACTCGAACATGATTGCGGGACGTCGTGGGCGATGGCGTCGCATGAAGATGTGCATCCAGAGTGAGGACGTCGGCCCCGAGGGGCTGAAGACCCTAGTCTCTGCCGAGCTTAGATCAAGTGTTTGGGAGACACAAATAGTACCGGGGGATTGTTCGTTTTGGCGCTGTCTCCTGCACAGTGTGGACGGGAAGCCCGACACGGTGCACGGCGGCGGGCTGGATTCAGCGCAAGGGCAGCGTCAACTTCCGGACAAGTTGGAAACTTGTCGCCACGGCAAGGAAGTTCGTACCGTGCCGGACAGCAGTGGGGGCGTCCCGCTTTTTACCGTCGGGCCGTTCCTTCACGATGGTGGTGTGATTCGGTTGGCTTCGGAATCCCCGGTGGTCGACCGGCCGAACCGGGCGCCCCCAAGGACCGTGTACTCATTTCCCTTATCGCGCTCACTGACATTGAACCCGATGGATTTCCGCAGTTCCAACTCAATCTCGACCAGGAGCGATGCGACAAGCGGCCGAGAGCCACCAGCTTGCGGCTCCGCGGATGAATCGACCTCCTTGCCAGCCATGCCGGTCTTTCTTTACAGCGGGGTGCCGCCAAGGGCGACGGCCTGCACTGAAACATATGTGGATTGAGGGAAGTGCCTTCCGAAAACCACCGTCTTTTTCCAGCAAGATCGCGATCCACGAATCCCTGTCGAGGGTATTGAGCATCACCGTCTCTCCCAGGTGATACCGCGTTTTTCGCGGGTTTCGTGAAGGCCGGACGGCGTCGGATGGCCGCCGATGGCTCCTGAGTGTGCCGGGTTGGAGGCCGCTCGGTCGAAGTCGGTCGTCT
>Ga0114972_10000339_pt1 | contig 34836 bp, 22 predicted proteins | sample M_140807_EF_Meta_FD_87354 | JGI IMG/M metagenome (GOLD analysis project Ga0114972, IMG submission 87354) | Freshwater microbial communities from Lake Montjoie, Canada to study carbon cycling - M_140807_EF_MetaG | ecosystem: Environmental > Aquatic > Freshwater > Lake | place: Lake Montjoie... | reverse complement strand
GATGTCGGTGATGATCCGCAACACTGCCGACAACGCCGAGAAGGCGAAGGTCTTCGCCAACCAGGCCCGGGTCGCCGCCCAGTCGGGGGCCCAGACGATGGTCGACATGAACACCGCCATGCACGCCATCGAGGCTTCGAGTGCCGAGGTGGCGAAGATCGTCAAGAACATCGACGAGATCGCCTTCCAGACCAACATCCTCGCCCTCAACGCCGCCGTCGAGGCAGCGAGAGCCGGCGAGGCCGGAGCGGGCTTTGCTGTCGTCGCCGACGAGGTTCGCTCGCTCGCCCAGCGCTCTGCCGCCGCCGCCAAGGAAACAGCCGAGAAGATCGAGGCGGCGATCGCCAATAGCCGGCGCGGCTCGGTGAGCTGCGGCAAGGTGGGGGAATCGCTCGACGAGATCGTCCAGAAGGTGGCCGCCGCCGATGCGCTGGTGGCCGAGATCTCGACGGCTGCCAAGGAGCAGTCGCAGGGGATCCAGCAGGTCGGCACGGCGATGACGCAGCTCGACAAGGTGACCCAGGGCAACGCCACCAACGCCCAGCAGAGTGCCTCGGCCGCCGAGCAGCTCAACAGCCAAGCCCACACGATGCAGGATACGGTCGCCTACCTCCGCTCGCTCGTCACCGGCAACACGCAGCAGGCCCGGTTTGGCGGGGGACGGGGCCCGCAGATGCGATCGACCCAGCGGACGGTCGATGCGCCCCAGGCCCGCAAGCTCCGCCCCGCGATCCGGTCGGGGGCGCCGATCCGCGGCCTGCCCGATGCTGGCAAGTCGGGGGGGATGCAGATCCCGATGCCGGGGGATGGCGATCAGGAAGACCGCAACTTCACGAAGTTTTGAGCCGAGTGCGGAGCGACGGAGCAAACCCGTGATCGTCCGAGGGGCGTATGATTGATCGAAGCCCCCGGACCTGTGATCAGGGACCTGTGGTCATGGATCTGCGGTCAGGGCACCGCGGCCTGTCGGCCGCGGGGGATAAAGAATGGAGTCCCCTGTTCGGCGGATCCCCCGGGATTCCGCCTGCCGCCGCCATGCTGTTCCCCTCTGAAGCCCCGCTCACATCCCAGGCCTACGACTTCCTGGCCAACCTCGTCTACGAGCGCAGCCGGATCAGGCTCGGGCCAGACCGGCAGACGCTCGTGGCCGGAAGGCTGCGGCAGCGGCTTCAGGCCCTGCGGATCGACGACTATGACAACTACTGCGCGCTCCTGAAGTCCCCGCAGGGGGCAGACGAGGTCGATGCCCTCATCGATCTGATCTCCACCAACCACACCCACTTTTTCCGCGAATCGTCGCACTTCGATCTCCTCACCCGGCAACTCCTCCCCCGGCTGGCGGAGAAGTCGATCGCAGGGATGCGGCCGCTGCGGTTTTGGTGCGCCGCCTGCTCGTCGGGGGAAGAGGTCTATTCCCTGGCGATCGTGTTGGCGGAGTTTTTCCGGCTCCGGCCTGCGGTGCAGTGGCACATCGAAGCCTCCGACATCTCGCAGCGAATGCTCGAGCGCTGCCAGCAGGCGATCTACGATGCCGACAAGGTGAGCGTGCCGCAGCCGGAATGGCTGGAGCGCTATTTCCTCCGCGGCATCGGCGACCGCGACGGATACTACCGTGTCAAGAACGAACTGCGGCGCCAGGTGACCGTCCGCTACGTGAACCTGTTCCAGGATGTCTATCCCGTTCCGCGCGGCCTGGATGTGATCTTCTGCCGGAATGTCATGATCTACTTCGATGTCCCCTCGCGCAACACGCTGATCGAGAGGTTGACCGATCAGCTCGCCCCGGGGGGATTCCTGTTCGTCGGCCATTCGGAGAGCCTCATCGGCCTCCGGCACGGTCTCCGCACGATCGCCCCGAGCGTTTACATGCGCCCCGAATGACGAGCCCCCGGCCCGCGCGAGGGCCCCGCTTCCCGCCAGGTGTCCCATGAGCGTGCTGTCGACCCACAAGAAACTCCGCGTGCTCGTCGTCGACGATTCGGCACTCGTGCGGAAGACGATTACCGATTGCCTCAACCTCGACCCGGGGATCGAGGTGGTGGGATCGGCCTGCGATCCCTACGTGGCCCGCGAGAAGATCATGCGGCTCTCCCCCGACGTGATCACGCTCGACCTCGAGATGCCGCGGATGGATGGGCTGACGTTCCTGCGGATCCTCATGCAGCACCATCCGATGCCGGTGGTGGTGGTCAGCTCCCTGGCCCAGGCCGGCTCGCAGGTGGCCCTCGATGCTCTCGAGGCCGGCGCCGTCGACGTCCTCGCCAAGCCCAATGGCACGATGTCGGTCGGGGCCCTGGCCGGGCAACTGGCCCACCACGTCAAGGCGGCGGCCGCGTCGGTGCGATTCCGCGGCACGCGGGCCCGGGCCGACCGGGCCGCGACGAGCTCGGCCGCGGCGGTCGTCAAGTCAGCGGTGGCCACCGAGCCGTCGGAGGCCGGGGCGAAGCCCTCTCCCTACACCGGCCGCGTCGACAACCGCCAGCTGATCGTCATCGGGGCCTCGACCGGCGGCGTGGAAGCGCTGCGGAGCGTGCTCCCCAATCTTCCCGAAGGCCTGCCGCCGATCGCGGTCGTGCAACACATCTCCCCCTACTTCTCCAAGGCCGTCGCCGAGCGACTCGATTCCCTCTGCCCGATGCGCGTCGTCGAGGCGGAGGACGGCATGATCCTCGCACGCGGCACCTGCGTCGTGGCCCCCGGCGACTTCCACCTTGCCCTCACCTGGCAGGGGGAGGGCTACCGGGCAAGGCTCCTGCAGACCCCGCCGGTGCATCATTGCCGGCCGAGTGTCGATGTCCTCTTCCGCTCCGTCGCCGAGGCGGGGGGGAAGCATGTCGTCGCGGCGCTGCTGACAGGGATGGGAAGCGACGGCGCGATGGGGATGCAGGCGATCCGCAAGGCGGGGGGGAGAACAATCGCCGAGCACGAAAAGACCTGCGTCGTCTACGGCATGCCGCGGGCGGCGATCGAGCTCGGCGTCGTTGACCTCGTCCTCCCGCTGCCGCAGATCGCCGGGGCAATCGTCGATGGCGTAGCCCGCAAGCCCTTGGCCGCGGTCTGAACGGCCCAGCGGAAAAGGTCTCCCGTGACCGGGCGGGAATCGAATTCAGCCCGCCGAAATGGGGCCGTTGAGGAAGAACGTCTTCACCGCGCCGAGCCCTTTGCACTCGACGAATCCCCGGTCCTCGAGGAGGAATCGCCCCTGGAGCTGCTCCGCCGTCTGCTCGGAGAGGTGGATCCGGCCGGGCTGGCCCGACGACTCCATCCGGCTGGCGACATTGACGGTGTCGCCCCACAGGTCGTAGGTGAACTTGATCTTCCCGATCACCCCCGCCACGACCGGCCCGGTGTGGATCCCCACCCGCATCTGGAGCTCCGTGCCGTTGGCGCGATTGATCCCTTCGAGGGCGGCGATCATCTCGAGCGCGCACTCGGCCACGGCGGCGGCATGGTCGTCGCGCTGGAGTGGGATCCCGCCGACGAGCATGTAGCAGTCGCCGATCGTCTTGATCTTTTCGACCCCATGCTCCTCGACGATATGGTCGAAGGCGGTGAAGATCCCGTTGAGCATCGAGACGAGATCGGCCGGGCTCGTCTTCCGCGACAGCGCGGTGAACCCGCACAGGTCGGCGAACATCACCGTGACGGTGGCGTGCCCGTTGGCGATCGATTTCTCTCCCCCCTTCAGCCGCCCGGCGATGGCCGACGGGAGGATGTTGAGGAGGAGCCGCTCCGACTTCTCCCGCTCCCGCTCCACGAGCTCCTTCTCGGCCTGGAGTTGGAGGAGCCGGAGCCGCTCCAGATCGCGGAGCCGCTTCTTTTCCAGCGACGTCGAGACTCGGGCCCGCAGCAGCGTGAGATTCGGCGGCTTGGTGAGATAGTCTTCGGCACCGGCCTCGATGCACTGCACCGCCATGTCGATCTGGTCAGCCCCGGAGATGACGATCACCGGCAGCCCTTTGAGATCGGGAGCGAGGTTCATCGCCGCCAACACCTGGAGCCCCGTCATCACCGGCATCTCCATGTCGAGGAGCACCAGATCGAAAGGGGCGGCCTGCATCTTCGCCACGGCATCCCCGCCGTCGACCGCCTCGACGACATTTTCAAAGCCGATCTCGCCGAGGGCCTTCTTGAGGATGGCACGCATCGTCCGGCTGTCATCGACGAGGAGCACCTGGGCCTTTGCGAGCCAACGATCAGCGGATACAGGCTCGGCGATCTCCGTCCCATGGTCTTCGCTCAACGCGTGGTCTCCGCAGACTGGTTGAAAGGAGCGGTCGTGGGCTCGTCAGACCGAATGGTCGTGAGACTCGCCGAGCAATTGGTCGTGAGCCTCGCGGATCAGGGCTTCGGTCTCGTCCCAGCCGATGCAGCCGTCGGTGATCGAGACGCCATAGGTGAGCTTGGAGCGATCGGCCTGGGCGGGCTGGCTGCCGGGCTGGAGATTGCTCTCGAGCATCATGCCGACGATCGAGCGGTCGCCGGCGACCCGCTGGGCGAGGACGTCGCGCCACACGATCGATTGGCGGCGGTGATCCTTGCCAGAATTGGCATGGCTACAGTCGACGATCACCCGGGGCGGAAGGCCGGCCGACTCCAGCCGCGTGCGCGCCTCATGGAGGATCTCGGGGGCGTAGTTCGAGCCGCTCCGGCCGCCGCGGAGCATGAGCACCCCCCAGGGATTGCCGGTGGTCGAGACGACGCACGTCCCCCCGTCGTTGTCGATCCCCAGAAAGCTGTGTGGCGCACGGGCCGACTGCATGGCGTCGACGGCCGCCTGGAGGGAGCCGTCGGTGGAGTTCTTGAAGCCCACCGGCATCGACAGGCCGCTGGCCATCTGCCGGTGGGTGGGCGATTCGGTGGTCCGGGCGCCGATCGCCCCCAGCACGATCGTGTCGGCGATGTACTGCGGCGTAATCGGCTCGAGAAACTCCGTCGCCGTCGGCAGCCCCATCCGGGCGATCTCGATAAGGAGCCCGCGGGCGATCCGCAGGCCGGTGCCGACATCGAAGCTGTCGTCGATGTGCGGATCGTTGATCAGCCCCTTCCAGCCGACCGTCGTGCGCGGCTTCTCGAAATAAACCCGCATCACGACGAGGATTCGCGTGGAGACCCGATCGGCCAGGTCCCGCAACCGTCGGGCATACTCGCGGGCGGCGTCGAGGTCGTGGATCGAGCAGGGGCCGACAACCGCGAGGAGTCGCGGATCCTCCCCCGCCAACACCCGCTCCACGGCGCGACGACCGTCGAGGATCGTGGCGGTGGCGGCGGCGTCAAGCGGCAACAGGGCCATCAGCCGGGCGGGGGGGACGAGCGCATCCAGACTGCGGATCCGCAGGTTGGACGTCGGTGCGGCGCTGGAGCCGGCGGAGGGAGCGGGAGCCGCAACGGAGCGGGCCGTGGTGTCGACTGGATTCATCCTTCTACTCTACACCATGCCCGGCGGCTGATCCCCCCGCGCCGGCAGCGCCAGCAAAAACACCGCCTTTCCCGGGGCAGCCGCCCGCCGCCGGGGGGCCGGCCCGGCCCGGATTCCGCCCGGCCCTGCCGCGGCGAAAAACCGCGACAGCCCCTCACGCCCCAGGTCACTTTTCGTGTATTTTTGAAGGGCTCGATTTCCGTCGTACGCTCCCTCCTGATCGACCGCACCACCGAAGGACTTCCGCCATGGCTACCGCTTCACGCCCCCGCACGACCGACACCGTGATGTCCGGTGCCGACGTGGTGGTCGAGTCGCTCATCGCCCACGGCGTCGATGTGATCTTCGCCTATCCAGGGGGGGCGAGCATGCCCCTCCACCAGTCGCTCACCCGCTACGCCGACCAGATCCGCACGATCCTCCCCCGCCACGAGCAGGGGGGGGCATTCGCGGCCCAGGGATATGCCCGTACGACCGGGCGGATCGGCGTCTGCATGGGCACCAGCGGCCCTGGGGCGCTCAACCTCGTCACGGCGATCGCCGACGCGAAGCTCGACAGCATCCCGCTGCTGGTGCTGACAGGCCAGGTCGGCACGAGCGTCATCGGCACCGATGCTTTTCAAGAAACGCCGATGGTGGAGGTTTGCCGCGGGATCACGAAGCACCATTACCTCGTCACCGATCCGGCCGACATTGCCCGCGTGATGCGCGAGGCCTTCCACATCGCCACCACCGGGCGCCCCGGCCCGGTGCTCGTCGATCTTCCCAAGAACATCCAGGTCGCGCAACTCGTCCCCGACTTTTCCGCGCCGATGAATCTCCCCGGCTACCGTCCGGAGGTCCGCCGGGCCCATCCCGAGCAGATCGCCCAGGTGGCCGCGGCGATCAGGCGGGCCAAGCGTCCGGTGATCTACGCCGGCGGCGGGGTGATCTCCGCCGGTGCCTCCGAGGAGCTCCGCGAGCTCGCCCGACGGACCGGGATCCCGGTGACGATGACCCTCATGGGGCTCGGGGCCTACCCGGCAGACGCCCCGCTGTCGCTCGACATGCTCGGCATGCACGGCAGCGTCTACGCCAACTACGCCGTCGACGAGGCCGATCTCCTTCTCGCCCTCGGCGTCCGCTTCGACGATCGGGTGACGGGAAAGGTGTCGGCCTTCGCCGAGCATGGCTTCATCGTCCACATCGATGTCGATCCGTCCGAGCTCAACAAGAACAAGGTCGTCCACATCCCGATCGTCGCCGACGTCAAAGAGGCCCTTGGCCAGCTCAACAAGATCGTCGAGGCCCCCACCGCCGATCTCGGGCCGTGGCACGAACGGATCGCGGAATGGAAGCGGGAAGACCCGTTTTCCTACGACACCACCTATCCCGGCATTCTCGCCCAGGAGGCGATCGCGGAGCTGTCGCGGCTGACGGCCAAGCGCGACACGATCATCACCGTCGGGGTCGGCCAGCACCAGATGTGGGCCGCGCAGTTCTACCAATTCCGCCGGCCGCGGACGTGGGTCTCGTCGAGCGGTCTGGGGACGATGGGCTTCGGCCTGCCGGCGGCGATGGGGGCCAAAGTGGCCCATCCGGAAGCGCTCGTCGTCGACATCGATGGCGACGGGAGCATCCTCATGAACATCCAGGAACTGGCCACCTGCACCTGCGAAGGTATCCCCGTCAAGGTGCTCCTCCTCAACAATCAGCACCTCGGCATGGTCGTGCAGTGGGAAGATCGGTTTTTCAAGGGGAATCGGGCCCACACCTACCTCGGGCCGATCAGCAATCCCGAGGCGGCCGGGAAGGGAGATGGCATCTCGCCGCAGAGCCGTTATCCCGATTTCGTGATGATCGCCCGCGGCTTCGGCTGGCAGGCCGAGACGGTGTCGGAGAAGCAGGATCTCGAAGGGGCGCTGCTGCGGCTCATCGACGCCCCCGGCCCGGCGATCCTCGACGTCCAGGTTCCCTACCAGGAACAGGTGCTCCCCATGATCCCGTCGGGGATGACCGTCCGCGATCTCATCAAGCGCTGAAAGGGTGCTGATCGAGCGTTGGCGGGCGACGGGGTCGCTCTCGCCCCGGTGAGGGCAAAGGATGGATCCATTGCCGTAGCATCGCCCTGCCGCCACCAGGATGCTACGATCAACGGCGATGGGAAAGGTACGGGGGTGATCCCGTCATCAAAGGGCACGCGAAGGTCTGTCGGAGCTGCCGTTGCGTGGGCCTGTGCCCGCCTGACGGGAACCGTCGCGGTTTCCCCACCGTGATCCGTCGGATCGGGCTTTCTTCCCGCGGATTTGCTGTTTTTTCACCGCTGGTCCGTTGTTTCCATTCGTCCGTTCATCCATTCGTTTCCAGGAGTCAACCCATGCACGCCATCCCCAACGGCAGCCGACGGGCGTTCACGCTCGTCGAACTGCTCGTTGTCATCGCCATCATCGGCACCCTTGTCGGCCTCCTCCTTCCGGCCGTGCAGGCCGCCCGACAGGCTGCCCGTCGCAGTCAGAGTCTCAACAACCTCAAGCAGCTCGGTCTGGGGATGCACAACCTCTCCGACGCCAACAAGGGCTATCTCCCTCCGGCCTACATCGAGCACTGGCTCAACCCCTCCGATCCCGGCCACATGTACAAGGGCCCGTACGCGCCCAAGATGACCGGCACCGGGCTGTACTTCGTTCTGCCGTTCATCGAGCAGCAGGGGATCTACAACATGGGGAAGGTGAACTACGACGCCAACGGCGAATCGAACCAAAACCACGCCTACGACGTCTATGGCGGTGACGGCAAGGCCCGCAACTGGAGCAACAGCCCCTTCCAGCAGAAGGTGCCGGCGTTCGTCAATCCGCTCGATGCCACCTCCTCGCAGACCACCTGGGGCTGGGGATCGACCGGCTACGCGATGAACTTCCAGGTCTTCGGAGCTCCCAAACACCCGTGGGGCTACTGGTGGCCGCTGATGGGCACCACCCAACTCGCCCAGATCCCCGACGGCACCACGAAGACGATCCTCATGGCCGAAGCGCGGGCCGGCTGCCAGGGGGGCAACGACGGCGCCAGCGGCAAGCTCTGGGGCCACGGCCAATGGAATCCTGACTGGTTGCCGCTGATCGGCGCCACCGGCCAGAACTTCACCAACTACGGCCCCTATAACGCGTCGAGCAACGCCTGGCTGCCGCCGCAGATGAATCCGACCGACCAGACCTGCGTTCCCTACCGGGCCACCGCCTTCGGCACCACCTGCCAGGTGACGATGGCTGACGCGAGCACGCGATCGATCGATGCCAACATCGACCAGACCGCGTGGATGTACCTCCTCCAGAAGGACGACGGCCAGAACCCCGCCGGCGACTGGTGAGCCTGAAAGGTCTGCGGGAATCCCGCCCGGTCCGCCCCTCCGTGGCGGGCCGGGCGGGCCCCGACCGGCCTTGGTCACGCGCCCCCCCCTTGTTTTCCCCACCGCCCGTTTTTCGCAACGCCCGTTTTTCAGGTTGCCGGTCGCCGTGCGGCGGCCGGTTGAGTTTTCTCGCCTCCGAGGATCATCCCGTGCCCCTGGCTCTTCCTTCCCGCCGTGCCGTTCTTGCTGCCATCGTGTGCGCCTCCGTGGGAGGATGCAGCGGGAGCGGGGCGCCCCCTTCGGGCGCGGTGACGGGTAAGGTGACGATCGACGGCCAGCCTGTCACCGGTGGATCGATCCGCTTCCATCCCGTCACCGCCGACACCAAGTCGCATCCGTCAGGGGGGGTGATCGGAGCCGACGGCAGCTACAGCGTGCCCGATGCCCCACTCGGGGCGTGCACCGTGACGATCGACACCGGCGCCACGAAGGGCGCCGCCACGAAGAACGCCGCGGCGATCGGACCGAGTGCCGATGTCATGAAGAAGATGCAGGGACCACCGGCCGGCATGCCGGCGATGGGTGGGGGGAACGGCGCCGGGTTTGTCAGTGGCACCAAGCCCGTCCCGATCGAGGCCTCCTACGCCTCCCCCGCGACCACGCCGCTAAAGGCAGACGTGAAGCGCGGGGCCAACACGTTCAATTTCGAGGTCAAGTGACAAGGCTCCCTGGGGCCTCGGTCGGCAGGCCGGCCAGCGTTCACTTGCTGCCAAAGGGATCGTTGTCGTCGGCCGGCTTCGCCGGAGCCCCTTCGGTCTCCCCGGCCGGCAGCCCGGCTTCCTCCGCTTCGTCGCCGGGGCGGAGGGCAGACAGCGCTTCGAGGATGACGTCGTCGGTCCGCTTCTCGTCGAGCTCCAAGCCGTATTTCCGATAGAGCTCGGCGTAGGCCTGACTGGCGGCCTTGTCATCCCCGGAGAGGAGGGCGGCCACGCCGGCCTTGCCATCCTCCGTGAGGAGTGCGTCGGCGAGCGTCACCAGCCGCCACGCCGTGCGGCGGAGCGATTGATCGGGGACGAGTTGCGGCACGGCCACGCCCCCTCCTCCCATGCCTGGCATCCCCATCCCCGGCCGCATCGACATCATCCCCCCGCCACCGCCACCGCCAGTCCCGCCACCCCCCATCTGCTGCTCGTAGCGGCGGTCCCGCAGAATCCCCTCGTCGACCTCGAGGACAGCGATCGCCAGTTCCGTGACGCCGTTGGTCGTCTCCACCGCCTGAATCTCCGACTTCGGGGTGACCGTCGCGCCGAGGGCGGAGGCGGCCCGCACGCGGACATCGAGCGACCGGCTTTTGTCGTTCATCACCCCGGCGAGCGTTGCCGCCAACTCCTTCGGAGACGACTTCACGACCGCAGTGAGAATCGAGAGCGCCCGCGACGCGAGCCAGTCGGAGACGAGCGGCTGATCGGCCGAGGGCTTCTCCGCGACGATCGCCAGGATCGCCGGTCGGGCCCCCTTTATGAAATCGGTCAACCGGTCGCCCCCCGTGCGCTTGGCGACGTCGGCATGGCGAACGAGACCGGCCATCGCGGCCACACGGACACTCGGGTCGATCGTGGCGTCGCCGGCCACGGCCGCAAGCTGAGTGACAGCGGCCGGCCAGACGGTGCCATCCTTGTTGTCCTTGGCCCGCAGTTCGCTCACGAGGAGCATCGCGTTGACGCGGGCGGCGGTCGAGGCCTCGGGATTCCTCGCGATGGCGACGGCGGCATCGGCGACCGCCTTGGAGGCGTCGTCGAAGGCCCGATCGTCGGTGATCCCGACGACGAGGATCTCGCGCATCTTCCGCCGCACCCGGTCGATGATCGGGCGATTGGCGTCGTTGGCCAGCTGGGGCATCGCCTTTTTGGTCACGAAGTCGCGGGCGGCCGCCTCAAAGCCACCCCCCGTTTTGAGAGGTTCACGGTAGCCCTTCTCGGCATCCTGTTCGATCTTCGTCCAAGCGGCATTCCGCCCCGCATCGCCGGCCGGCTTCGTTCCTTCGTCGGCCCCATCCTGGGCCGTATCGTCCCCCGGCTCCTGGGCCGGGAGTGGCCACCCCGTCACGGCGACCAGGCCGGTCAGACAGAAGACCGCAGTCCACTGCGGGCCACCGGCACGGGCGAACGATCTCGAGGGGCGGAACATGGCAACTCTCCTCCGGGCTTTTCACAAGGAACCGATTCGACCTCACCGTCCGATTCGACCTCACCAGCCGACAGTCATCCGCCCGGTGTCTGCACGCCTCCCGGGCGACCGCCCGGGGGCATGCTTCCCCTCGTGCCGGGCGGCGTCGATCCCCGTGAGCCCCCCGGGGGACCGCCCGGGGGAGTGCCGGCACCACCCCCAGCAGGTCCGAAGAGGCCGCCCCCACCGGGGAAGAGCGACGAACCGCCCCCCTCGCCATCCTTGTCTTTCCCCTTCTTCCCGTCGTCGGCCGCCGGCAGCGTCTGGGCGTAGCGCTCGTAATCGCGCTGCGAATCGGCCACCGAGGCGACGGAAAAACTGCCGTCCTCGCGGAGGAAGAGGAGCTCGAGCGGCTCCGAAGGGCCGGTTGCGGCCCCCTTCTTCGTCTCGCCATCCTCCGCCCGGCCGCGGGCATCGACAAGGAGGCTGTTGGTCGTCACGCTCTCGGCGGCCTTCGCCTCCGGCCCCTTCGCCAGCTTCTTGTCGAAGTTGGCAAAAGCCCCCAATTCCGTCGTCAGGCTCTTGAGCCAGTAGTTCCCAGTCTCCGGATTCTCGGCGAGGACGAGGACCTCGTAGCCGGTCTTCGACTTCCGCGATTCCCCCTTGCGGATCGCGCGGACGAGGAGGCCGGTCTTGTCGGGCACGTGGGCAGCCGCGCTCGGCTCCGACTTCGTCGCCGCCAGGATCGGCTTGTCGGCGAGATCGGCCTGGGCGAGATACTGCGCCGGCAGGTCGTAGTTGGGATTGCGCAGCGAGATCTGCACCCGGTAGCGGTAGGTCTTCCCAGGCACCACGGTCGTATCGACAAAACGGAACATCCGGTATTCGGGGAGCTGCATCTCCAGCCCCATTCCCATCCCGCCGTCGGCGCCCCCCATCATGCTCCCCATCGGGCCGCCCATGCCCATCCCGGGGGGCATCATCGCGCCGGGGCCACCCATCATCCGCGACGACATTCCCGACGACATCCGCATCCCGGCGCCCCCCATCGGGGAGCCTTCGGAATCGCCGCCGCCAGCGCCGCGCCCCATTGATACGCCAGGGGGCATCATGCTCCGGCCTGCCCCGCCCGGGGGCATCATGCTCCGTCCCATGCCAGCCCCCATGCCGGCCCCTGGTCCCATCGGGCTGCCGGCGCCCGGGCCACCGAGAATGGTCGTCTTCGAGGCCTTCTCCTGCTCCTCGAGGGCGCGGGCATCCCACTTCTCCTGCTCGATCTGCCGCTTCCGCATCTGCTCGACGACCCACGGATGGAGCGATTCGGTGCCCCACGGATCTCCGGCCAGACGGGGAAGCGGGAAGACGTAAGGCACGACTTCCGTCGCCGTCTCATCGCGCGGAATGATCTGCGAAGGGTCGAGTTGGAGGTCGGGGGGGGCGATCTCCGGCTGGAGGCCGCTCCAGTCTGCGGCCGACTGCGCCACGGCCTTGAGATCGAGTCGCTTCCAGGTCAACTCGGCATTGGCAGACGCGCCCGAGGAGACTTCGGCCCGCTCGACGATGTAGTCGCTCCAGATCGGGATGTCGGCCTGGGTCTGGAGGCCACTGGAGGCGAAGGCTCGCATGAAGGCCTCCTGCTGGGCCTTGGCCGGCACGAGCGCCGTGACCAGGCAATAGGGGATGATCTTCCCCGGCATTACCGGCGAGACCATCGGCAGCATCGAGCCGCCATCACCCCCTCCCATCATCGGACCACCCGGCCCCATCGGCCCCATCCCGCCCATCTGGAACTTATTCTTTCCCTTCGTCGGGCCGCCCGGAGGAGCCCCCCCAGCCACGTCGGCTGGGTCGGCGCCCTTGCCCCCCTTTTGCTTCTTCTTGTTTTTGTCCTTGTCGTTTTCCTTCGACATCTCCGGCTGCTGCATCATCATCCCCTGATTGGGATCTTGGGGGATGGCAATCACCGCCCAGCCCGGCCGGACACGGAGATCGACCACCGGGAGCACTTCCGGAGCCGAACGCTTTGCCTTTTCGTCGGAGATCGGGGTGTTGAAGATCCGCGGCGCCGCCGGCGCGGTGACGACGTTCTCGCGCCACGGCTCGACCTGCTTGGCGAGGCTCGGCCGCTTCGTCGTCTCCGCTGGGGGGCCCTTGGAGTCGCCGATGTGCTTCATCGTCCGCCCGGCCATCTCGACGATCACCGGGGGCAGCTGGTCGCGCTTCGGCTGCTTCGTCCGGACAGCGTCGATACCGCCCCAGACGAGGGTGCAGGCCAACGCCCCGAACAGCCCCACGACGAGTTTTTCACCGTGATTCAGAAAGAAGTCGACGATCGACTCCTTGCTCAAGTTGATGCTCGGCTTTTTCATGGCATCACCCTCTTCGGTCGGTCGGGATGGGGTCGTGACGGATGGAGGAACAGGTGAATCGGAGTGGACAGATCGATTTCGAGCCGGGCTTCAATTCGGGCTGGATCGCCCGGACGCAAACAGGAACGGTCGGCCTGCGGATAAGGCGGCGCGCATCAAACAGCAGGCTCGGCTGGAGGTGGCTGATCAGCGGGGGGTGGAGCATCCCCGGGCGGTGGCGCCGCGCCGTCGGCGGGCGGCGCCCCTTCGGCCGGCGGCGCGTCGGCGGCGGGAGGCGGTTCATTTCCCCCCTCGACAGCGGCCGGCTCGGCCGGGGCATCTCCTGGGGCGGCCGGACCGGCATCCGCCGGCTCGGCCGGGGCAGGCTCCGCTGGCTGGGCGGGAGGCGTGTCGGCGGCGGGCACCGGGTCGGCGGCATCCCCACCGGCATCCCCGGCGCCTTCGGCAGCCAGCCCCAGCGCCTCGGGACTCGGTGGTGTCGCCAGGGCGATCGTGCCGCGGAGCTCGAGCACGATGTCGTGGGGGCGGACCATCGAGCCGGCGCCGGCCATCCCCGCCATCGGGCCGTCTTCGCCCCCGCCCTGCATACCTGGGCGTGGCATCATCATGCCGCGATTGGGAGGGCCCCCCATCCCGCCACCCGGCGGTCCACCGGAGGGCGGACGGAGACCACCTCCCCCGGGCGGGCCCATCATGCTTCCCATCCCCATCCCAGGACCACCAGCCGCGGCGGCAGGGGGATTGAGACGAATCTGCCGGATGTCGATCGGCACCGTCGACGTGGCCAGCTGGAGAAGGAAGGCGTCGAGCTTGCGCTGATCGATCGTGGCCCGGATCGTGAACGGCATCAGATGGGTCATGAGGGCCGACGGTGAGGTCGCCACCTCTTCTCCCTTGAGCGGCTTGCCATCGGCATCGACGTAGATCCATGTCAGGAAGGCCTCGTCGGAAGTGTCAGGCCCCTTGGCAGCAGCGGTGCCGGCACCTTCGGAGTCGCCCCCCCCCGTGGGCGGCATCATCGACATGCCCCGCGTCATCCCCGACTGACCCTCCTTGGGAATGAAGCGCGGATGCTGCGGCTTGATCTGCCCGCCGGCGCCGGCCGCGCCGGCGGAGTCACTGTCGCCCCCTCCCATCGGCATCATCATGCTCCGACTTCCACCCATGCCCATACCCATGCCCATACCCCCGGCCCCCTCGGCACCGGGCTCTTGCATCCGCCCCACGGTCGAGAACGCCGGTTCGTCCTCGCAGGCGGGGTAGCCGACGGCGAGCTGCTCGACATGGGGAATCGCCGCGTTGTAGGTCCCTCCGGCCCCCTGATTCATGACGGCGATCTGATCACACAGCAGTCCGTAGACGCGCAGCTCCTCCTGCGCCAGGAGCATCTGCTTCGTCTTCGGCGGCTTGTCCCAGTGGAACGACTCGTAGAGCCGCTGCTGATCGGCCGGGTTCCACTCCACGAGGGCCGTGGAGCGACGGAGCGGCATCCCGGGGGCTCCCCCCCCCGGCGGCATCATCCGATTCATCATCATCGCCATCCCGCCCGGCTGGCCGCCGGGCTGGCCTTCACCCGCCCCCTCGGCGAGCTGCGCGTCGGGATCGATCATCGCGACATCGGCGCCCATCCGCTTCGGGAGCTGCTTCACGAGGTCTCGGACGGTCGACTGATAGCGCTCGAGGAGTTGCCGCTGGAGCTCCCTCCCGGGGCGGAGATTGGAGAGCCGCTGGAGGAAGTCAGCGCCGAGCTCGGCGGGCCACGCCTGGAGCTCCGCCTGGCTGTCCCAGAAGCGCTGCCATTCGGCGAGCGTCTCGCGCTTCACGCGTGCGGTGCGCTTGTCGATGTCGGTCGTCCAGCTGTCGTTGGGATGGGGGGATTTCCCTTCGATCTGCTTGAGCGCCGAGATCTTGCCGTCGATCTCGGTCCGCTTCGAGGCGATCTCTGCCGACAGTTTGTTGTTGGCCATGAACAGCGTCGGCAGGATGAGCGCCGGCACCAACGGCGCGAGGAGCCAGAAGTGGTACTTCGCGACGAAGTCCCAATACGGGCGGACGGAATCCGGGATCATGGCCATGGCTTTTCCCCCTGCGCTCGCGTGAGTCGTGATCAATCCGACGGCAACGGTCTTCCCGCCATCAATTCCCGGTCGTGCCATCCCCTTCGGCGGCCGGCTTTGGCGTCCCCGGAACAACCGGCTGCCAAGTAAAATGGAGAACGAAGTCGTAGCGCCGCAGCGGCGTTCCCTCCCCAGCCATCCCGCCGCCCGGGCCCATCATCCCCGGGCCCATCATCCCCGGGCCCATCATCCCCGGGCCCATCATGCCAGGCGGCATCATCCCCGGGCCCATCCCCGGCAACCCCTTTCCGGGGCCCATCGAGGGCGTTCCCGCCGGTCCCCCGGGAGGGAATCCGGCGCCGGACGCAGCCCCACCGCCGGCAGCCCCACCGCCGACAGCCTTGTTGTCGGCCGCCCCTTCGGCACCGGGGAGTGTCAGCCCGACGACCCGTTCGATCGAGATCGGCGACGACGACACGATGACCGGATACCCGATCCCGAGCTCAGCCGGCGGAACGAGTTGCCCTGCCAGCGGCCCGGCCGTGACCGGCACATCATCGAGCCGGCCGAGCAGGCCGTCGGCGAGTGTCTCGCGGACGAACTGGATCCCCACCCGCGGCTTGGACCGATCCTCGTTGTGGTAGTGGTGGCCCTTGATTTGCACGACCCATCCCGGCCCCTTCGGTCCGGCGTCCGTAGCGGCCGACCACTTCGCCTCCGGCGGCGCTGCCGCCGCGTCCCCCTCCGCGGCCGGCTTCCCCTCGTCGTCCTCGTCGACCTCCTCCGCCGGGAACGTTTCCACCCACTGCGGCTTCACCTTCTCGAACCAGACGGCGAGATCGGGATACCACTGGCAGTCGAGGCCGTCGACATGGATCTCGTTGCGATCGGCCGGATTGGGGATCATCTTCCCCGGATCGTCCTGGGGGAGGAGGGTCTCCACCGCCCGCAGCATGTCGATCGACTGAAACCGTCGATCGGCCAGACGGACGAGGTATTGCTGCTGGGTCACCGCCGCCGCCTGCTTCTGCTTCGATTCCTCCACCGCGGAGAGCGCCGACGACGAGCGGCTTTTCGCCGAATCAGCCTGCTGGAAGGCCCCGGCGTAGCTCTTCGGGGAGTAGCCACTCCAGGCGTAGAACGTCCCCAGGAAGCTCAAGGCCGAAGCCCCGAGGAGGCCGATCATCGCCCCCACGGCCCACGGCTTCTTCGACTCGATGAGCCGCTCGCGGACGATCTCGCCGGGGAGGAGATTCGTGTTGATCGACGCCGACTGGACCCCCTGGAGGGCGAGGCCGTAGGCGGTGCCGAACGCGAGTCGGTTGTCCTTGAAGGTTGGGGCCGACGTCACGCTCGCCCCGTCGAGGCCGCGGTACGTGTCGAACCGCTGGACCTCGACATTCAGTTGCTTGCCGACAAAGTCGGCGAGCCCCTTGAGCTTCGAGGCATTCCCGAGGAGGAGGATCTTGCCGATCCGTGCCGACCGATCCGACCCGGTGAAGTAGTTGAGCGAGCGCTGGAGCTCCGAGGCAAACTCGTTGAACACCGGCTTCATCGCATTGAACACGTCCTTGGCGTTGTCCGCCCGGGCTGCGTTCCGCTTCAACTGCTCCGCCTTGGCAAACGTCAGCTTGAGACCCTGCACGAGGGCTTTGGTGAAGTTGTTGCCGCCGATCGGCATGCTCCGCTGCCAGATCCGCAGCCCGTTGGTGATGACCAGATCGGTGGCGTCGACGCCCATCGAGACGAGGACCACCGAGGGGGGCGGCTCGAGCGGGTCGATCGTCGTCGGATCGGGCATCTGATCGAAGACCAGCATGTTGAGCAGCGCCATCGGCGAGAGCTGGAGGATGTCGACCTCGATCCCGGCTTCCGTCAGCGGCACCAGCGCCTTGGCGACTTGCTCCTTCTTCATTGCGAACAGCGCCACCTCGGCGTCGAGGACGAAGCCCCCCTCTTCGAGCCCGCCGACGAGCCGTTGCCAGTCCCATTCCACCTGCTCGAGTGGGAAGGGGATCTGCTGCCGAGCCTCGTAGCGGACGATGTCGGGGATCTTCTTCGCCTCGATCGGCGGCAGCTTGATGAACTTGGAGAGGCCCGACTGCCCGGGGACGGAGACCACGACGCGGTCCCCTTGGAGCTTGTTGCGGCCGACGAACTCCTGGAGCGCGGCACGCACCAATTCCACCGGATCGGCCTCCGGCTGGGAGACGATCATCGGGTATTCGACGTAGTCGAATGCGTCGGCGATGATCTTGCCCGGTTCAGCCGAATCCCGGCAGCGAATGGCCTTGAGGGCGCATTTGCCGATGTCGATGCCCCAGACGTACGGACTGCGGGCCATGGCCTGTTCCAAACGAGAGGAGAGGGAGAAGAGGGGCGGACTCGCAGCAAGCACTCCGCCAGACTCACTTTACGAACGATTCCAGCAGGGTGTCAAACCAACCGCCGCCGGTTCGGGGCTGAACACGACTCCGATCCGTCAACGGGCCGCCACCCCCTGAAAAAGGTTGCGACCGGCAGTACACTTTCGACCCATGACACCGCGCCGGACCATCGTTTTCTTCCCCTGCCACTCGCTCGACGATTTTCCCACCTGGCTGGGAGACTCCGAGGCTGACGAACTGCTGGCAGCATGGACCGCGGCCTGGCACCCCCGACTGATCGCTGCGGCCGGGCGGATGCCGGCATGGGCGAGCGTCGAGGTGCCCCCAGGGAATGACGCGGAAGTGCTGGGGATCGTTACAGCCTCCTGCGACGATCGGCTCGTGGGGCGGCTCGACCCGGCCTCGACGCCCGGCAGCCGTTGGGTGCGCCGGGCCGGTGACCGGGCCACGACCGTTGGTCAGGCACTCGCCGCGCTCGGCCTCCCGGCCGATCCCGAGCCACTCCCGGCCAGCGTTGAGCCACCGGCTGCGGCGCCGGGGGAAGTCGCGCCGGCTGACGCCACCACGCCGCGCCCACCCCGGCAGGCTGGCGTCGACGACTTCCACGCCTTCGGCCTGGCTTGGCTCCTCTCGGAATTGCTCGCCCGGCGAATGCGGTCGACGACCGGGCTCGGCTCCACGGCGGCCTTCACTGGCGGACCGGGGGATGAACCGGCGACCGGCTTCGAGGAGCGGCTCGTCGCCGCCGCCCGGGCCTGGGAAGCGGGGGACGCGACGACCGCGGGGGAAGCTCTGAGCGAATGCTTCGGGCACCTCGAGGCGGCCCGGGCCCGCTACTACCCGGTGGATGTCTGGCTGATCGACCTCGTCCTCCTCGCGGAGACGACCCTCGGGGCCCGTCTGGCCGCCGAGCTCGATGCCCCGGTGCCGCTGGCCATCGTCGCTACCGGCCGGATCATGGAGCAACTTTCCCGCACCGACCCGGTCCTGTCGAGCCGGCTGCGGCAGGCGTGCGACGCCGGTCGGGTCGCCCCGGCAGGCGGCCGGTATGACGAGGAACCGCTCGACGGCCTCCTCCCGGAAACGATCCGTGAATCGTTCCTCCAGGGGCACCGAGCGTGGCGACAGGCGATCGGGCGGGTGCCGGCCACGTTCGCCCAGTTCGGCGGCGGCTGGTCGGCGATCCTCCCCCAGATCCTCACCCACTTCGACTACGCCGGTGTGATCTGGAATCTCTTCGACGGCACCCCCCTCCCCGATCCTGGGCTCGGTCGGATCCGCTGGGAAGGGACCGGCAGCGGATGCCTGGAGGGAATCGCCCGCCCCCCCCTCGATGCCCGCCGGGCGGCGACGATTCTGAACCTCGCCGATCGGATCGGCGACGCGCTCGACAACGATCACACCGCGATCATTCAGTTCGCCCACTACGCCGGGATGGCGAGCCCGTGGTTCGATGACCTCCGCCGGATCGGCGCCTGGACGACCGCCCTGGGAACGTTCGTCACCCCCGACGAACACTTCCGCCGCACCCCCGGCTCCGGCAAGCTCGTCACCTGGGAGCCCGACAGCTATCCCGTCTCCCGACCGCCGGCGGACCACGGCGCAGGGGCCGTTCCCGCGACCGACGCGGCCCCCCTCGCCGACCCGATCGCCCCGCGCGTCGCCGCGGTCCGCAGTGAAGCGCAGCGGATCGTCGCCGGCCGGAAGGTCCTCGGCGGATTGCCGGTGACCGCGTCGGCGGCTCCCGGGCCCGGTGGAAAGCGCGTCATCCGCGCGGCCGGTGCCCCGAGCCCTCCTCCCCCCCCGGCGCCGACTGCGGCTGCGGTGGCGAAAAAGAAGCCCTCCGGCGGACTGCTCGGCGGCCTGGCGCGCGGTCTGTTCGGCGGCGGCGGGGAAGACCGGCTCGTCCTCGAGCACGATCGTCTCAGGGTCCGCGTTCATCCGCAGACCGGCGGGCTGCTGTCGGTCCGGCACCCGGAGGACCGCGGCAATCGGCTCTCGCAGCATCTCGCGATGCGCACCACGCGCCCGCCGCCGCCGGTCGGCTCTCCCTGGGAAGATCCGCAGGAGCGGGCCGAGTATGCCATCGCCACCGCGGAGAGCGTGACGCGGACGGGGGAGCGGACGATCGAGAGCAGCGGCCATTGCAGCGATCCGAAGGGGCGCAAGCTTTTCACCTTCACGCAGCGTGTCGAGCTCCTCGACGGCCTCCCCCTGGCCCGCCTCAACCTCGAGATCGCCAGCGCCGCGCCCAGTGCCGGCGCGATCCTCGAGCGTTACGCCGCCTGCCGCTTCGCCTGGAACGAGAACGACGATCTCGATGTCGTCCGCAGCCTCCATGGGCAGGGGGTGGTGAGTGAACGGACGCTGATCACGGCCCCCCACTTCCTCGCCCTCCGCCCCATCCACGCCAGTGGCGTTGCCGACGTCAACATCCTCACCGGGGGTCTCCCCTGGCACCTCCGGGCAAGCCCGCATATCCTCGACACCATCCTCCTGGCCGGCGACGCCACGGTGGGGAAGTTCACGCTCGCCGTCGGGCTGGGGCTCGCCCGACCGTGGGACGCCGCCCTCGACCTGCTCGCCACGGTGAATCCCCCCCTGCCGCCAGTCCCCGTCACCCCCTCCACCGCCGCCGGGAATGTCCGCATCACCTGGCAGGGGCCGGTGCTGCGGGGGGGCCGGCCGATCGGCGTCCGCGTCGGGCTGGTCGAGTCCGAGGGAAAGGGGGGCGACGTCACGGTCGATTGGGGCTTCGACGTGGCCGCCGCGCGTCTCGCCGACGCCCTCGGCCGGCCGGGGGGCTCCCAGGGAGTGACGATCGCCGGCACGACGACGACCACCTACCTGCGGCGCTTCGAATGGCTCCAGCTCGAGCTTCTCTTCCCCGGCCAGGAGGGCGCGGGAGAATGGCCGACGGAGGAGACCACAACCCCATGATCGTGACCCTCGACGGCCCGGCCGGCGCCGGCAAGAGCTCCACGGCCCGGGAACTCGCCCGCAGGCTCGGCTGGTGTTACATGGACACCGGCGCGATGTACCGCGCCGTGGCACTCGTCGCCACGCGGCGCGCCATCCCGCTCGAAGACGAGCCGCAGCTGGCGGCCCTCGCCGAATCGATCGAGATCCGTTTCGAGCACGGCCGGGTGTTCGTTGGCGCGGAGGATGTGTCGGAGGCGATCCGGACGGCGGAGAACACCACCGCGACGCGCCCCGTCGCCGACGCGGCGCTGGTGCGGGGGGCGATGAAGCAGATCCAGCGGCGGATGGCCGCCGACCGCGATGTCGTCACCGAGGGGCGCGACCAGGGGTCGGAGGTCTTTCCGCAGGCCGAGCTGAAGGTGTTTCTGACCGCGTCACCTGAGGAGCGAGCCCGTCGCCGCCTCGCCGAGGAACGGGCGAAGGGGCGGAACGTGACCCTCGACGAGATCCTCGCCTCCCAGCAGGATCGGGACCACGGCGACACGCACCGCGAGGTGGGGGCCATGCGCCAGGCCGAGGGGGCCGAGCTCCTGCACACCGACGGCATGGATCGGGAGGCGGTCCTCGCCGTTCTCATCGGGTGGATCGAGGCCCGTCGTCCCGCCCCCCCGACCGCCGCCGGAGCGCGGCCGCCGCACGCATGAACCGCGCGGCCGAGCCCGACCAACCCGACACCGCGCCGACCCATGCGTTCGGCGGCGGAATGCTCTACGACAGCTTGTGGGTGCTCTGCCGGACGCTCGGCGTCGCCCTGTTCGGAATCCGCTACCGGTTCGCCGAACCGCTCCCGCGCACCGGGGGGCTGCTCGTTCTCGCCTCCCATCAGAGCCAGCTCGATCCGCTCCTCCTCGGCCTCGTCTGCGAGCGGCGGCTGTCGAGCCTGGCCCGCAGTTCGCTGTTTCATTGGGGGCCGTTCGGCGCGATCATCTCCGCCCTCGATGCCATCCCGATCGACCGCGAGGCCTCGCCGGTGGCAGCGATGAAACTGGTGATCCGCAAGCTCCGCGGCGGTGGGGCGCTGACGATCTTTCCGGAGGGGACGCGGACGCGCGACGGCCGGCTCGGCGAGGTGAAGAGTGGCTTCGCCCTGGTGGCGAAACGGGCCGGTGTACCGATCCTCCCGGTGGCGATCGTCGGGGCCTGGGAATGCTGGCCGCGAACCCGCTGGTTCCCCCGCCCTGGCCGAATCCGCCTCGAGTTCGGCGCCATCATCCCGGCCGGGGAGGTGGCGAGAATGGACGACAAGACCCTCGTGGCGCTTGTGACGCGGCGACTGACCGAGCTCGACGCGACGGCGCGAAGGCTGCGGGACGGGGGTGACGACATCCCATCACCGCGCCGCGCGGCGCTCACGGCGGCAAAGTCGGCGGAACGTCGCCGGGCGACGGATTCGCCTCGGGAGGCAAAGGAAGGGCGCCCGTCGGCACCCCTTCTGCTGGCGGCTGCGGAGCAGCCCCTCCCGGAGCCAGCTGGGCCGGCTGGGGGACCGTCGCCGCCACCCCCGCCCGCTTGAACGGATCGATCCGCCCGCCACCGGGCCCCGGCGGCGGCGCGGTGGCTGCTCCGGCGAACGGGAGCTTCGGCCATTCGAGATTCATCCCCGGCCAGGCCGTCGGCGTGCCGCCGGCCGGCGCCGCCGCCGGGGCCATCGTGGCTGCCGCCAGCGGCGGGCCTGGGGGGGAATCGGCCGCGGCAAGGGGGGGCGGGGCGAGGAGCTCACCGGGGGTGGGGAAGCGATTGGCCCCGGCGTCGCGGCCGGCCCCGGTGGAGACGATCATCGCCGGCGTGCCCGCGCCCCGATCGAGAACCCGGACGCTGACGTCGTCGACCCGCGCCTCGCCGAGGCCGGTGAGCGCGAACGTGACGGTGAACGCCTCCCCGTCGTTGTCGGCCGGCACGATCCGGTAGAGCACCAGCCGGCGCCATTGTGACGTCGGGCCGACCCGCTCCGCGAGCGCCGGCCCACCGAGGGAATCGAAGACGAGGAGACCGTCGACACTCCCCTTCACCGGCTTGGGCACCCACACCCTGGCCTCGATCTGGAGGAGCTTGCCGCTCGGCGCCGAAAGCGGGGGCGTCGTGATCCACACCGGCGGCGTCTCCACGACCGCCGGCGCCGCGGCCGGATCGACGGCCTCGGCGCGCATCAGCAGACAGCCGCGACCGGAGGCGGGCTGTGACCGGGAGATCTCGACCCCGGTGCGCATCACCGCCTGCTTGAGGGCGAAATGCCGCCACCCGGAGCCGGAGAGATCCTCGATCCGCTCCATGCCGCCGCCGACGAGGAGCTCCTCGCGCGGCGAGGTGGCGGCGAGGGCCTCGACGAACCGCCAGTGCTCGACGAGCGTGGCATCGGAGGCGGAGAGCGGCCCGGCAACCATCGAGCCGGTGGCGATCACCCCCTTCTCCCAGACGAGCCGCTCCAGTTGGCCGGCGATCGCGGCGGCCCGTTCGTAGCGGGCGATCGCCGCGGAGGGATCGGAGGCCGCCACACCGTCGGCCGCGAGGCTGTCTTGCTGCGCCGCGGCGACCATCTGCGGCCCCGGCAGTCGCCCGAGCGCCAGGGGGGGAATGCGGGCGAGGAGATCGGCGGCATCGGCGATCAGCAAGCCGGCCCGCTCGCGCGAAGCGGCGAGCGTGGCGGCCGCCTGCTCGCGGAGGCGCTCCTGGACATGGGCGGCAACGGCCGGGTCGCCGGTGACGAGGACGAGCGCCGAGGAGCGGAACGGATCGAGGACGACCGACACGCCCCCCGTCACGCGCCGGTGCCGCAGCGGTCGCAGCCCCCCCGGCGTCACCTCCCACGCCTGATGGGCCTCGGGGATGCCGTTCATGAGGAGCGTCACCGGGGCCGTCTCGGCCGGCAGGTCGCCCTGATAATGGCTGGCGACGATCTGCCCCCCCTGGACGTTTCGCCACGCCACGACCATCCGCGCCCGTGCCGCCTCGAGGACCACGCCGCGGACCTCGGGGTCGCTGGCCGTGGCGGTCGTGGAGAACCGGCCCGCCGCCCCCCACGGCTCGAGGACCCGCAGCCGCAGGTTCATCGAGCGGACGGCCGCCGCGCGGATCCGCGACTCGTGGTCGTCGCCGTCGATGCGCCGCGACGAAGTGAAGAGGATGCCACGGGCGCCGGCCGCCAGCGTGGCCAGGCTCGCCAGCGTGAGGCTCTCCGGATCGACCGCCAGCCCGCGGCCGCCGATCCCGGCCAGGTGGGCGGCCTGGCGCGCGGTGCGCGGGTCGAGCTCGGTGGCGAGAGTGGCGAGGAACGGGGTGCCGGGGCGGGCGAGCCTGGGGCGCTCGCGCAGCCACGTGAAGTAGTCCCCTAGCTCCACGGTCGTCCCCAGTACGGTGCGGCGGGCGACGAGCATGTCGACATGGCGGGACAGGCTCCGCAGCCCGGAATCGGGCGTGGCGACCAGCGGCCGCCCGGCGTGCTGATCGCATGTCCGCACCCGTCTGGCATGCTCGGCGAGGGTGTCGACATCGGCCTCCGACAGGCCGCTCCCCATGTCCCACACGAGGACCCGATCCCAATTGGCCGAGAACATCGGCAGCGCTTCGGGGCGGCGGACGTCGACATCGGGAAGTTGGGGGGGCGGACAAATGATCCACAAGCCCGTGCGCCGGGCTTCGTCGATCTGGTCACTCGAGGCCGGGGCCGCCAGCCGCACGGCATTGAAGCCGAGGGCAGCGATGATCTCGAACGGCTCACCGTTGTGGTCGAGGGCCCGGGGGAAGAAGGGCTGCCCGGCCACTTCGAGGACCCCGCGATTGAGGCCTGAAGCCGGGTCGCGCTGGCCTCCTCGGGTAGCCGCCGAGGGTAGGGCCGCCGCGGGGGGAAGGGCCGCCGCGGGGGGGATGGCACCCCGGGGGGAGGTCCAGGCGAGGGGGCCGCTGGGGGGCGCGGCGGAGGGGGGGGCAGCAGGGGCCTGGGCGGGCAGCGCGGGGAGCTCGGCTGCGGCTTGGATGATGGCGCCCGGTGCGGCGGGATCGACCGTGGCGGCCGCCGGGACGACCGCCCCGCGCGGATCGTCGACGGCGGCGGGAGCCGCGACGGCCACGGCGCCGGTCGGCACGATCCCCTCGATCTCGAGGTCGTCGATCGAGACCTCGTAATGGCCGGGGCGGGAGTAGAGATCGAGGACGAGATCGGTGATCACCGCCCCGGTGAGATCCCCCATCGGGCCATGTTGGGCCCGCAGCGCCGGCAGGCTCTTCCGCAGCGCCGTGGCGACATCGGCAACGCCGAGTGGCTCCCAGCGGTCGGCCCCGCGCGACACGTCTCCCGGCACGAGGACGGTCACCGCCCCGCCGGTCAGGGAGGAGCGGAAGGCCGGCAGACGGATCCGGACCGAGAGCCGGATGTCGGGGCGGTCGGACCGCACCCACAGCGACGCCCGCCACTCGTCGATGACGCGCGCCGGCGACAGCGGCAGCTCCCAGCGGAGGGTCGTGCCGCTGGCCGCATCGAGCACGATCCGTTCGCACCCCTTGCCACGGTGCGGCACCTCGGTCGAACGCGCATGGCTGATGATCCGGTGGACGACGTCGGAGTCGCCGATCACCCACGACGTGACCGGGCCCTCGAAGCGCTCCTCGATCCCGCCGGCGGCGGCCGTGGCGCACGCGAACACCGCGGCCAACAGCATGCCGACGCGGAGCACGGGCGACAGGGGAGATTGCGACAGGTTCATGGGGAGGGTCGGCTCGGCGGGGTCCCCGGGGCGCTCCCGGGGCTTGTAGCAGGTGCGCCGTGCGCGGCTCCAGACCAGCTATGCCCCCGAAGCCGCCCGGTCCCCCCCGGGGGAAGGCTTTGTCCCGCCCCCGGCCAAGACGCTCAATCCCACCAACCGGTCCCGGCGCCCGCGCCCCTCCCGCTCGCCCCCGCGACTTGGCGCGCCCCCAGAGGGTAAACTTGGTTCATCGGAGCCGCCTGACGATGCAACCCACCACTTCCGAGGAATTCGCCAACTTCGCCCAGAAATTGGAGCTCGTCAGCGAGCGCGACCTCGACGCCGCCTGGACGGAGCTCGGCGGGCGCAACATCCCCGTTGAAGATCTCGCCAACTTGCTCCTGCGGCGCGAGGTGCTCACCGGGTACCAGCGGGACCGCCTCCTCCGCGGCGACCAGCGTGGCTACTTCTACGGCTCGGCCAAGATCCTCTACCAGGTCGGCGCCGGGTCGTTCGCGCGGGTCTACCGGGCCGTGAATGTCAACGATGGCGCACAACTCGCCGTCAAGGTGCTCCGCAGCCGCTACACGCAGGATGCCGAGAAGTGCCGCTGGTTCCGGCGCGAGGGGGAGATGGGGCGGCTGGTGCGCCATCCCAACATCTGCGCCATCGAGGATGTCGGCCAGGAAAACAACTCGATCTATATCACCATGGAGTTCGTCGAGGGGCAGACCCTCCGCGAGCTGGTAAAGATCCGCGGGGCCCTCGATCCCGGCCGGGCGATCAATCTCCTTGATCAGATGTGCGCGGGGCTCGAATACGCCCATCGCCGCGGCATGACGCACGGCGACATCAAGGCCTCCAACATCCTCATCTCGTCGCTCGGCCAAGTGAAGCTCGTCGACTTCGGCCTGGCGCGGATCGACGCCGACACCGCCGACAAGGCGCTCAGCAATGCGAAGACCGACAAGGGGGAGAATCTGCGGACGCTCGACTACGCCACGCTCGAGAAGCTCGCCGGGATGAAGGACGACGGCATCCGCAGCGACGTCTACTTCCTCGGGACGATGGGCTACATGGCCCTGGCGGGGGCCTCGGCGCTCGTCGATTCCCGCGACCGGGCCGTCCGCGCCGACCCGCGCCGCTACACCTCGGTCGTGCCGCTCCACACTCGGGCTCCGGGGGCTCCCCGCGACTTCGTCGATGTCGTCAACAGGATGATGCTCCTCGATCCGATGGAGCGGTATCAGACGGTCTCCGATGCGCGCCGCGCCCTCGAGCCGCTGCTCGAGAAATACCCGATCGGCAGCGGCATTACCACCTCCGATCGGAGCGTTCCGACGCCGCCGGCGGGGGAGAAGGGGGCCGTGGCGGCCGACGGGCTGCCGGTGATCGAATCGCAGCCGAAGAAGGCCCGGGCGATCATGCTCGTCGAGACCTCCGGCCGGGCCCAGCAGCAACTCAAAGAGTTCTTCGGGAAGCTCGGCTTCCGGGTGCTTCTCACCGAAAACCCACTGCGGGCCCTGGCCCGGTTCTCGACGACACCGCTCCCGGCCGACTGCCTGGTGATCAGCACGCAGTCGTTGGGAGAGGAAGCGATCACCGCCTTCAACAAACTGACCACCGATCCGTTCTACTCGCAGGTGCCGGCGATCCTCCTCATCGGGCAGAAGCAGCGGGAAATCGCCACCCAGGCGGTGGTCGATGAGCGCCGCCGCGTCCTCGTCACCCCGTTTCACACCCGCGATCTGACGTCGCTTCTCGAAGCGATCATCGGCGACGGGGCGTAGCGGGCTGTGGGCCGGCGCGGGCCTGTCGAGAAAACCGCTGGCGCGGCAGGGTTCCTTCGCAGGGCCCGGTGGGGTAGAGTGGGGAAGTTCTGGTGTGGTGCAGGCGGCTCGCACCGGAATGCCCGCCCCTTGCTCCCTCCCGACGCTCCCCTCCCTGCCGCCCCGCAGCCTTTCCACGGGCTTGCCGGTGCGGTCCCGGTGTCTTCCCGACACCCCCCTCCGCCATGGACCTTCGGTCGTACGTCACCGACGGATTCTGGGACGAACTCTTCGACGAATCGCTCCAGCCCCGACCGGGCGCCGAGCAACTCGTCCGTCGTCTCGCCGCCTTCTCGCACGGCGAGCTTGCCGCCCGCCAGCGGGCCGCCGACAAGTCGCTCCTCACGATGGGGATCACGTTCAATGTCTACGGCCACGAGGCGGGGACAGAGAAGATCTGGCCGTTCGACATCGTGCCGCGGGTCATCGACGCCGCCGAGTGGACGACGATCGAGCGCGGCTTGAAGCAGCGGATCCACGCCCTCAATCTGTTCATCGACGACGTCTACAACCAGCGCCGGATCGTCAAGGATGGCGTCGTTCCCGACTGGCTCGTCGACTCGGGGAAGTGCTTCCGTGGGCCGTGTGCCGGGCTGACGCCGCCGCGAGGCGTGTGGTGCCACATCACCGGCACCGACCTCGTTCGTGGTGGCGACGGCTGCATGTACGTCCTCGAAGACAACCTGCGAACGCCGTCGGGGGTGTCGTACGTCCTCGAGAACCGGGAGGTGATGAAGCGCACTTTCCCGCAGCTCTTCCAGGGCCTGCGCGTCAGCCCGGTGGAAAACTACCCCGAGAAGCTTCTGGCGATGCTCGAGTATGTGGCTCCGCCGCACGCCCGCGACCCGACGGTCGTCGTCCTCACGCCAGGGATCTACAACTCGGCCTACTTCGAGCACAGCTTCCTCGCCCGGCAGATGGGCGTGGAGCTCGTGCAGGGCTCCGATCTGGTCGTCGTCGACCGAAAGGTCTTCATGCGGACGACGCAGGGGCTGGAGCGGGTCGACGTCATCTACCGGCGGATCGACGACGATTTCCTCGATCCGCAGGTGTTCCGCGCCGATTCCGTTGTCGGCGTCCCCGGGCTGATGGATGCCTACCGGGCCGGCAACGTGGCGCTGGTCAACGCGCCGGGAACAGGGATCGCCGACGACAAGGCGGTCTATGCCTACGTCCCCCAGATCATCCGCTACTACCTCGGCGAGGACGCGATCCTCCCCAACGTGCCGACGTTCGTCTGCGGCGAGCCCGACCAGTGCCAGCATGTTCTCGCCAACATCGACAAACTGGTCGTCAAGCCGGCCAATGAATCGGGGGGCTACGGGATCGTCCTCGGGCCGCGGGCCACGCGGCAGCAACTCGCCGACTGCCGCGATCGCATCAAGGCCAATCCCCGCAACTTCGTCGCCCAGCCGATGCTCGCCCTCTCGCGCGTGCCGACGGTTGTCGGTGATTCGCTCGAGGGGCGGCATGTCGACCTCCGGCCCTTCATCCTCTACGGCGAAGAGATCTTCGTCCTCCCCGGCGGGCTGACACGTGTCGCGCTCGTGAAAGGATCGCTCGTCGTCAATTCGTCGCAGGGGGGCGGCAGCAAGGATACCTGGGTGGTTCACCGCCCCACTGGCGACAGCCCGGTCCCTCCTTCCCCGTCGAGCTGATCCTCAGCGCCCTTCCCCGCTCATCCCCTCCCTGCCTGCTCATCCCCGCCCCGCCCCCACGCCGAAACCCCTCGGGAACGTCGCATGCTCTCCCGCGTCGCCGACAGCGTCTTCTGGATGAACCGCCAGATCGAGCGGGCCGAGAACGTCGCCCGGGCGATCGAGACGACGCTCGGCCTGGCGCTCGACGGGACGATCGAGCCGGGGCGGCTGTGGAATGCCCTGGTCTGTGCCTTCGGCGATCAATCCGACTTCTGGGACCGCCACGGCCTGGCCGATCAGGCCCGCGTCTTCGACTTCCTCGCCTTCGATCCCGCCAATCCCAACTCCATCTACTGTTGCCTCCAGGCGGCCCGGGAGAATGCCCGCACGGTGCGCGACATGATCAGCTCCCCGATGTGGGAGGAGATCAACAAGTGCTATCTCGACGTCCGCGGCGCTTCGGCGGCCCGGGCCGACTTCGCCGACCCGCGCGAGTTCATCGACGAGATCCAGCGGGCCAGCCAGCTCATCACCGGCGCCACCGACGGCACGATGTCGCACGGCGAGGCATGGCACTTCGCCCGCATGGGGCGGCTCCTCGAACGGGCCGACAAAACGAGCCGGTTCCTCGATGTCGAGCACTTCTTCGGTGGCGAGGAAGGAGCGGGGCGTGATCCGGTGCGCTGGTCATCGGTGCTCGAGAGTGCCAGTGCCCTGGAGATGTACCGCAAGCAGTACGGGGCGGTGTCGCGCAAGGACACCGTCCGCTTCCTCGTCCTCGACCGGGCCTTCCCGCGGGCGATGCACTTCTGCCTGGTGAAGGCAGAGGAATCGCTCCTGGCGATCACCGGCGGCACGAAGGGGACCCACTCGACCCCAGCCGAACAGCAACTCGGCCGGCTGCGGGCCGCGCTCGAATACGCCGACATTCACGAGATCCTCGGCGACGTTCAGGCCGGCGCACCGCGCGGCCTTCACGGCTGGATCGATGCCTTCCAAGCGCGCCTCAACGCCGCCAACGACGCGATTCACACGACCTTCTTCGCCCTCCGGCCGGCGGGGACCGTCGCGGAAGCGGGCTGAGCCGCCGGTCCCGGGAGTCAGTGCCCTTGTCGATCCGCATCGCCCTCCATCATTGCACGACCTATTCCTTCGACCGGCCGGTGCGCCTCGCACCGCATGTCGTCAGGCTCCGTCCGGCCCCCCATTGCCGCACCCGGATCTCGAGCTACGCGCTCGTCGTCGAGCCGCGCGATCACTTCCTCAACTGGCAGCAGGATCCGCAGGGCAACCACCTGGCGCGGATCGTGTTCCCGAAGCCGACGCGCGAGTTCTCCCTGACGGTCGATCTCGTCGCCGATCTCGTGGCGGTCAACGCCTTCGACTTCTTCCTCGATGCCGAGGCGGAGACGTTCCCCTTCCCCTACGATCCGGTGCTGGCGGCGGAGCTCGCGCCATACTTGGCGCCGACGGTCGGCGGCGACCTGTTCGCCGGCCTGGTCGACGCGGCGCGGGAGGCGAATCTCGTCACCCCGCCACGGCGGACGATCGATGTCCTCGTGGCCCTCAATCGGCTCGTGTTCGAGCGGATCGGCTACCGGATCCGGATGGAAGCGGGGGTGCAGAGCCCGGAGGAGACGCTCGCCAGCGGCACCGGCAGCTGCCGCGATTCGGCCTGGCTGCTCGTGGCGCTGCTGCGGGCGATGGGGATCGCGGCCCGGTTCTGCTCCGGGTATCTGGTGCAGCTCGCCCCTGATCAGCCGCCGCTCGACGGTCCGCCGGGGCCGACGAGCGACTTCACCGATCTCCATGCCTGGGCCGAGGCCTATCTCCCCGGCGCCGGCTGGATCGGCCTCGATCCGACCAGTGGCCTGCTCGCCGCGGAGGGGCATCTCCCCCTCGCGGCCACACCCGATCCGGCCAGTGCGGCGCCGGTGGCGGGGCTGACCGAGCCCTGCATGAGCTCGATGAATGTCGTGATGCGCGTCGATCGGGTGGCGGAGGGGCCGCGGACGACGCTCCCGTTCCCCGCGGAAACCTGGGAGCGGATCGACCGGCTCGGTCGGACCGTCGACGGCGTCCTCGCGGCCGGAGACGTGCGGCTGACCAGTGGCGGCGAGCCGACGTACGTCTCGATCGACGATTACGACGGCGCGGAATGGAACATGGCGGCGCTCGGGGACGACAAGCGCCGCCGGGCCGGGATCCTCGCCCGCCGATTGCTCGCCGATCTCGCCCCGGGGGGCGTGCTCCTGGAATCGCAGGGGAAGTGGTATCCCGGCGAACCGCTCCCGCGCTGGGCATTGGAGCTCATCTGGCGCGCCGATGGTGTGCCTCTCTGGCAGCACGGCGAGCTTCTCGCCGACGACACGGCGGCCGCTGACACGGTGGCTCCCATTGCATCCGACCCGGGGACGATGCTCGCCGATCTTGCCGAGCGGCTGGGTGTCGATCCGGGCTTGGTTCTTCCGGCCCACGAGCCGCCGGTCATCGATCCGGCCGCCCCCGACGCGGCCCCGGTGGTCGGGCCGGCGGTGGCGTGGGTGCTGCCGCTGCTGCGGCAACGGGGGCTCGGTCCGGCTTACTGGCGGTCGAGCGCGTGGCCGGTGCCTGTGGGGAAGGTGTTTCTGATCAGTGGCGATTCACCGGCGGGGCTGCGGCTCCCGATGGGGCTTCTGCCCTGGGCCGACGAGGCAGGGATCCGGGCAGGGACGTCGATCGTGCGGACGAGCTTGGTTGCCGAGGTCCGTTCCGGGCGGCTCCATCTCTTCCTGCCGCCGCTGGAGGACACGGGGCTGTCGACAGTGGGTGAGGCGGTCGACGACTGGCTCGAGCTCCTCGCCGGCATCGAGGGAGTCGCCGCGGCGCACGGCCGCCCGGTGGTGCTCGAGGGCTATGCCCCGCCGTGGGACGATCGTCTTTCGCGGCTCCAAGTGACTCCCGATCCGGGGGTGATCGAGGTCAACGTGCCGCCGGCGCGGAGCTGGGAGGAGCTCGTCCGGATCCGGGAGGCGGTCGACCGGGCGGCGCGCGTCAGTCGGCTCGGGGCGGAGAAGTTCGAGCTCGACGGCCGGCACACCGGCACCGGCGGCGGCGATCATCTCGTCCTCGGCGGGCGAACGGTAGCCGACAGCCCGTTTCTCAGGCGCCCTGATCTCCTTGCCAGTCTCGTCGCCTACTGGAACAACCATCCCTCCCTCTCCTATCTCTTCGCCGGTGGCTTCATCGGGCCGACGAGCCAGGCGCCGCGCGTCGACGAGGCCCGTCACGAGAGCCTCCACGAGCTCGAGATCGCCTTCCAGGAATTGCGTCGCTCCGGCCAGCAACCGGCCCCGTGGCTCGTCGACCGGCTGTTCCGCAATCTCCTCGTCGATCTCACTGGCAACACCCACCGGGCCGAGTTTTGCATCGACAAGCTCTTCTCTCCCGACAGCGCCTCGGGCCGGCGGGGGCTGGTGGAGATGCGGGCCTTCGAGATGGCGCCGCACGTCCGGATGGGCTTGCTTGCGCAGTTGGTCGTCCGCGGGCTGATTGCTCGCTTCTGGCAGAAGCCCTGGGACGGGGAGCTCGTCCGCTGGGGGACGGCGCTCCACGATCGTTTCCTCCTGCCCCACTTTCTTCTTGCCGACTTCCGCGATGTCCTTGCCGACTTACGGCGCAGCGGCTTCGATTTCGAGTCGTCGTGGTTCGACTGCTGGCGGGAGTTTCGCTTTCCGAGAATCGGCGAGGTGGTCCACGACGGGGTGCGGCTGGAGTTGCGCGGGGCCCTCGAGCCGTGGCATGTCCTCGGCGAGCAGCCGATCGGCGGGGCGACCTCCAGGCTGGTCGACAGCTCGCTCGAGCGCGTCCAGGTGGCAGTGAGCGGGATCGTCGCGGGGCGGCATTTGATAGCCTGCAATGGCCGGCGGGTGCCGCTGGTACCCACCGGTCGGGCAGGGGAGGCGGTGGCGGGGGTGCGGTTCCGGGCCTGGCAGCCGCCGCAGTGTCTCCATCCGACGATCCGGGTCCATGTGCCGCTGGTGTTCGACATCGTCGACATCTGGAGTGGCCGCAGTCTGGGGGGCTGCACCTGGCACGTGGCCCATCCCGGCGGCCGGTCGTACGAGACCCGTCCGGTGAATGCGCTCGAGAGCGAGAGCCGGCGCGCGAGCCGGTTCTTCGCGACCGGCCACACCCCGGGCCCGTTCACACCGCCGCCTGAGGAGATCAATCCCGACTATCCCCTCACGCTCGACCTCCGCCGCCTCCCGCGGCGTTGACGCGGGGTGCCACCTAAAATACCATTCTGGCATGAAAACTACCATTGACGGAGCGGGGCGGGTAGTGGTGCCGAAGCGTTTGCGGGAGCAGTGCGGCCTGTCCCCAGGCGTTGAACTAGTGATTGAGGTGGTGGCCGACGGCGTAATGATCCGACCTGCTCATGCACAGCCCGCGCTCGTCGAGCGGGATGGGGTGCTGGTCCATCACGGCGGCGGCGAAGCGCCCATCGACATCGTCGCGCTGCTGCGCGGGGAGAGGGAAGCCCGTTCACAGGGGACGGCAGGGCAACGATGAAGGTGTTGTTCGACACATCCGTGTTGGTGACGGCCGTGGTCGACCAACTCCCCAACCATGCGGCGAGCTTGGCATGTTATCGGCACAGTCGCGGGGGGAAGGGGCGTGACGCCGGCCTTTGCACGGCTCATGCGCTTGCCGAGGCCTACGCGACACTCACCCGCCTCCCGCTCTCGCCTCGCATCCAGCCGACAGATGCGGCACGATTGATCCGGACCAATTTCGACCGCGATCTGACGGTCGTGGGGGCGACTCGCGAGGACTACGACGAGGCGATCGATCGCGTCGCCCGGCTCGGCTTGGCTAGTGGCGTCATCTACGATGCCCTTCATCTCATTGCCGCAGAGCGGCTCCGTTGCGAACGGCTCTATACCTTCAACCTCCGAGACTTTGAGCGGCTCGAACCGAAACGTGTCCGCATCATGACCCCGTGACTCCCGCGATCAGCGACGCTGCTCGCGAGAGTGCGTCTCAATCGGCCTTTGCTGCCACGCTCTTGATGTGTGTACTCACGTACACTACACTCCATCCAGGGGTTTTGATGCGGGCATGGCGGCGGGCTCTGGTGACCAGCGTCTGCGTGCCCATCACGAAGCTCTCGAGGGAGAACTCGGCTCATGAGCACCGCGTACGTGGTTCGCACCGGCTGCACGGAATACGACCTTCGCCTCGTCGGCCCGTTCGCGAGCAAGGCGCTGGCCCGCCGCTCGCCGTTCTTCAAACTCCCCGGCGCCACGATCGTGGCGATGCTACCAGCGGATGAGCCGCTTCCCGCCGGGATCAACACGAAAGATCCCCGCCCCTACTGCCTGCAGTGCGGAAGCCGCGATGTGGAAACCGTCGAATGGGTGCGATGGATGGCTGACGGATCGGTGTTTGTTGACGGGGGCGCCAGCCCGATCGACGACACCTACTGCCCCGACTGTCGCGACAACGACCTCGGAGTCACGTTCGATCCCCGCGAGGTGCAGTCACCGCGGAGCAAGCAGCGGGCCTGAAGGCGAGCGCCACGGCAAGACCAAGCAGTGTTTCCACCGCTCCAAGCAAGCCGTCAGATGTAATACATCGGATCGGTCGCCAAGCGCGAGCGTTCGACGAGGTCGGCAAAGCTCACCGACTTGAGGGCCTCTGTCTCGGTGCCCGCCACCATCCGCCAGGCGTCGAGGAGCACCGACACGGTCCGCGACTTCCCGGCCAGATCCTGCGTCACCGCCGTGACGAGCTCGTCGGGACCCTCGATGATCCGGAAGACGTCGTCGAGCGTGATCTCCCCAGGCGGCCGGGCGAGCTGATAGCCCCCCGCCGCACCACGCGTGCTCGTCACCAGCCCGGCCCCTTTGAGCTGGAGAAGGATCTGAACGAGGAACCGCGAGGGCACCCCATGCGCCGCGGCGATCGAGCGGATCCGCACCGGCTCGTCCGACGTCCAATTCCG
>Ga0114972_10000338_pt1 | contig 34892 bp, 29 predicted proteins | sample M_140807_EF_Meta_FD_87354 | JGI IMG/M metagenome (GOLD analysis project Ga0114972, IMG submission 87354) | Freshwater microbial communities from Lake Montjoie, Canada to study carbon cycling - M_140807_EF_MetaG | ecosystem: Environmental > Aquatic > Freshwater > Lake | place: Lake Montjoie... | reverse complement strand
GGACTTACGCAAAACTCTGAGGTCGAGGCGGATTTAGTTTTTAATGAGGGAGTTTAGTTAACTAAATGACCGAATTAAAAACTAAATCCAACGAAGAGATCGGAGTTTTGCGTAAGTCCTGTCGTTCTTCAATGCAGTAATAATAGCTATTCTGATAATTTAGAAGCAAGGCTATACCAGCATTATAATAAAATTTTTCCAAGCTGAAAAACAAATTCAAGGATGGCGCAGAAAAAAGAAAGAAGCTCTTATCTCAGGTAACTAGGAAAAACTATCTTGCTTGGCTCGACGAAAGAAAAATAATTATGTTTTTTGTTCAAGATCTAACCCTTCGAGACGCCAGCTGCGCTGGCTCCTCAGGGCGAACGGCTCTGGGAAAAGTGGCTAAAGTCGAGTATTATATCATAATTCAAAAATGAATAAAATATATTCTTTTTGTTTTATATATTGCCTGATGTAAATTTTGGCTGGCGTGGTAAATATTTTTAGAGAGGAGCCTAACCAAAATCCGACGCCTATTATTTCAAGATCTATAATTTGTGTTATTTTAATGCATATGGACGGTGTGGCGGTCTAGGCCAGAAGAACAGAGCAGAGTTTATGAAACGCAGGAATAGGGTTTTGTGTTGAGAGGAAGGGGGTGTTTTCTGAAGGTTTTACTCGAACTCAGTGCTTATTTGAGCACTAGGTATTCTAATTTTATCTTAGAAAATTTTTTGGTGAATTGCGCTAGTCGCTTAATAAAAAAGCAGAAAAAACAGCCGAGGCAGCGCATTGCGGTTTTTGGCGCAAGTTTTAATCCAACCACCTTAGGGCATGTGGATTTTATTCGTTGTCTGTTACAGTCCAGCGCTCCTATTTTTGAGCGTGTTTGTTTGATTCCCTCTGGTCAATCCCCATTAAAGACTGCGGCAGAATATGCTTCTGCGACGGATCGCTTACAGATCTTAGATTTGGTTTTGCATACCCAATTTACATCTTTAGAACGCGCACGATTGAGAGTAGAGACCACCGAGGTTACTCGGCAATCGCCTTCATGGATGGTGATGACTTTGACTGCCCTCATTCTAAGCCATCGCGCACAAGAGTCGTATGTCTTAGCGTGTGGCTATGATCATTTGGTCCAAATGCGTGAATGGTATCGATGGTCAGATTTAGCGAGTCTGTGCGAAGTGTATTTTTATCCGCGTACTGAGGTCGATATTTCAAATCCTATGGCGGCAGAAGCCTGTGTTGTTTTGTGTCAAGCAAAGATAAATGTGACTGTCATATTCATCAATACAGTACAAAAAGAAGAGTTTTTTACTCTATGTATACTGGGTAGGGGAGAAAAGGATCTTAAGACCTTGAACCAATATCTGATATTGGTGTGTGATCCTATGGCTAATATTCGCGCTAGCTCAGCATCGGATATTCGTGCTTTTTATCATAATATTGAACCCACCCAAACTAATGTTCCGGAGGGGGTTAGTCCAGAAGTGCATCGCTATATTATTGCCCATGATTGTTATTTGAATAATTCAGCCAGCATCACGGCAAAGAAAAAGACTAATACCAAACCTGCTAACAAATAACCCCCTGGTACCCGATACCCTTTGAGATGCATACGATGGCGGCCTTTGAAAATCATGATCATAGGTAGGACACCCATTAAAAATGCGAGCAACATACCCGCCCAGCTTAAAATTTGATTGAATCCGGTGGGTATGATCTTGAGAAAAACAATAGGTGGAATATAGGTTAAGGCTAAGAGAAGGGCGCCGGATAGGCCGCCGATTTCGAGTTCTAACCCGTCAGACAAAGTATGATATAACGCCATCGATACCCCTAAAAAGGAGGTAATCACTGCGAATAGGGCAAAGAGAGTGAGAATATGCGTCAGATAGGGGTTATCAGCAATATGAATTAGTGCGTTGGCAACGCCAGTTCCATTGTCTAAACTATGTGCGATAGCGCGTAATCCATGTATGCCATCGAGGGGGATATTTCCTAGGGTTGCAGTTTCCCATAATATATAAATGATTAATGTGACGATGCTGCCCCAGAGGATCGTCTTTTGTAATTCTTGACTGTTGCGTTCGAAATAAGTACTCAAAGAAGGGACGATGATGCTGTATCCGAATGCGGTGATGAGCAAGGGAATTGCATGCGGGATTTGGAGGATATCTTGCGCTGGTTGCGCTAGTAGCGAACTGTCTACCGTGGGAAGTGTGATACATAAAATGAGAATATAACTGATCGCTAGGCCGATAGACATCGCACGATTCACATGATCAACGACGCGGATCCCAAAAAAAATAAATAATCCAATTAAACCAATGAAGGCTAGCATGCCCGTAGTTTGATTCAAATTAACCTGCCATACATAAGCCGCGGATTGGTGGATCCAGCTCGATCCTGCTAATAAATAGGTGCACATGAGCGAATATAGCAACGCTAAATATACGATCCAAATCAGCTTTTTGATTTTTGCGCCGAAAAAAAACTGTGTGATGCTCAAAAGATTAGCACTGGCCGATTTTTGCCATAAATGAATTTCGAGATAATACAGCGCTGCCAATGTTGAAAAAGCCCAACACAGTAGAAACAAACCCAGACTCCAAGCAAATCCTGCTTCACCCGTATCGCTCGGGATCCCTAAAATCCCGGTTCCTACGGAGGTGCCACAGATGAGTAATATCCCGCCGATCATTTTTGAATTCATATATACCAACGTCAAAGCTGTTTGGAACGATAGTTATATCATTGAATGATGGGTTAGGAAATAGCTATCCGAGCCGTGACCGTAAGGGCGCGACGCTTTTTTTTTCGAGCTAAACAGGTGTATCACAAAACAAAACTTCCGCTCAACTGCAACAGATCTGCTCCTTAACGGTCACGGCTTGGTTGTAAACCTATCCTGCTCATGCAGGGTCACACCCAATGCGGTTTGCAGGGCTCGTGTTTTTAACACTATTTCTTCAAACTCTTCCTCAATATCGGATAAGGCAACGATGGCGCCGCCGGCGCCGATGCTAATTTGGTCTGGTGTAATTTCTGCAGTGCGAATCACAATATTCAAATCGATGGCACCATTGAGGCTGATATAGCCTAGAGAACCTGAATAAATACCGCGGGCTTGGGGCTCAAATTGATTCAGCAGTGTCATGGTTCTGATTTTGGGCGCACCGGTCATCGAGCCTCCTGGAAAAGTATGCTGGATACAATCGATCCCATGGATGTCTGTTTGCAAATGGCCTGTGATCCGACTGACTAATTGATGGACGGTGGCATAGGTTTCCACTTGCATCAAATCAGGGACCGTGACACTGCCAATTTGACAAATTTTACCCAAATCATTGCGCAACAAATCAACAATCATCAAATGTTCTGAGCGAAACTTTATATCTTCCTGCAATGCACGTTTGAATTGCTGATCTTCAACGGGATCTTGTCCCCGTGGTAAGGTCCCTTTGATGGGTTTGGCTTCAATTTGGCGATGTTGATCAATCTTTAAGAAGCGCTCCATGGAAGAACAAGCAATGGCTAGATCAGAGAATTTAAAAAATGCTGCATGCGGTGCTGGATGGCAATGACGTAGATTGATGTAATACCGCAATGGGTCAATTTGGCATGCAAACTGCAGTTTATTGGTTAAACAAATTTCATAACTGTCACCTGCATCAATATAATCCAAACAGTCCTGAATACGTGACTTATAGTCGGCAGGCGCTTGTAACCAGCTGCCTTGCACTGGATAGGGCGGTAACGAACTGGGGAGCAGTTCATTACTATTTTGCAACGTTTGAGATAGTGTTTGTAACCAAGTCGTGTTGGATGCAAGGTGGTCTTGAGAGGAGATTGCAACCACATAACAACATTGCTCTTGATGATCAAATGCGATAAATCTATCCAAAAACAACCATTGTGCATCGGGGTGGGGTGCGGGCTTAGTGTTAGGAATGGACGCTGTTTCTTGACTCAATTCATAACCAAAATAGCCGATAAATCCCCCATGAAAATCAAATGGCAGAGTAGGGTCAGAAGTGATTTCAATGCTTTGTAACGCTTGTTTCAAATAAGCAAAAATACTCATGGCAAACGTTGTGGTGTCCTGTCCTTGTATCCGACATGTGGTTTGACTGTGAGCATCATAACGCAACTGGTATGCCAATGGGCCTTGAAGTGCGCCCATATAAGAAAAACGCGAAAACCTTGGAACGACTTGACTACTATCTAACCACACTGCTGAGGGGTATTGCGCGAATATCTGTTGAAAAACACCTGCTGGGTCGCCATGAAAAGGATGTTTATGGCTAAGGATGGTATATGAGTCGTGATCACTGGGGGGCGATTCGAGAGATGCTGGTTGGTAAGGTGGCTTTGCACTTAGTTGTTTTGTTTGCGACGGCAGTGTTTGACGACGTTGTTGGTAATATTGGGACGTCAAATGTTGAAAATTGATGAGTAATTGACGGCCATATTCACTGGCAATTGATTCTGGATGATATTGAATGCCCCATATGGGTTTATGGAGATGGCGTAGCCCCATTATCAATCCATCCTGCGTCCATGCGGTAACCTCCAACTCAACAGGAACAGGCCCGGTGCATACTAAAGAATGGTAACGCATGACTTGGAATGGGGTAGGGATACTGTGATACAAAGCATCTTGATTATGACTAATCTTACTCACGCAACCATGCGTGGGCGTGGGTGCACGCTCGATGCGTCCTCCAAAAGCGCTAAAAATGCCTTGATGGCCTAGGCAAACGCCTAAAATGGGTTTATCACTATTTAAAATAATCGATTTGCCGATTTTGAAGTCGTGAGGATTGTCGGGATTGCCTGGTCCAGGAGAGAGTACGATATTGTCATAGATGGCTGGGTCAAGCTGCAAAAATTCATCGGAATCGTGAGAAATCACCAAAGGCTCTACGCCTTGAATTTGGGCAATGAGCTGAAAAAGGTTATAGGTGAAAGAATCATAATGATCAACGATCACTGTTTGCATGCAACGTTACACTCTTTTGCGAAAAGACCGTGCGAAGTGTAGCATTATTTGTAGCAATTTTCTCTCTGAATTGAAATAGATCCAGTGCGAAGCGAATGATCTCCTGAACTAGTGCCTCGTCTTTTAAATACGTGCCTATTATTTTTGAAAAACGTAAGTCCCCGGTGCTTTGGGCAGTTTTGAATCGAGTTCTGGAGGCGCAACGCGCTTGGGATCGGAGTTTTCTACTAGCCACGTGCTCCAAGCAGGCCACCATGATCCATCAAATTTTTCTGCTATTTGATACCAGTCTTCTGGACTTAAAAATGAATTGTCTTTTTTACGCTCGCGTAGGTGGTAGCTTCCACGGGGATTGCCGGGTTCACTGATGATGCCTGCATTGTGCCCCCCCTTTACTAGTACAAAAGTTAATGCGTGGTTCATTATCAGATGGATTTTGTAGACTGATTTCCAAGGTGCAACGTGATCTTTTTCCGTGCTGACGACGAAGGCTGGCACTGTGATATTTTCTGCGGCAATGGTTTGACCTTCTACCATAAACCGTCCTGCCACCAATTCATTATTTAAAAAGAGCTTTTCTAAATATTCACTGTGCATTTTATAGGGCATGCGGGTAGCATCTGCATTCCATGCAAACAAATCGATCATACCGCGGCGTTCGCCATGCATATAGTCTTGAATCATCTTAGACCAAATAAGATCATAGGAGCGTAACATTTGAAATGTGCCAGCCATTTGTTTGGTATCTAGATAACCTTGTTCCCACATCATATTTTCTAAAAAAGAGATCTCTCCCTTATTAGTGAACAGTAATAATTCACCGGCTTCGGTAAAATCGCCTTGAGCTGCTAACAAAGTCAAACTTTTTAAACGTCTATCCCGATCCCGTGCCATCGCTGCTGCAGTAATGATAGAAAGCGTGCCGCCTAAACAATACCCCATCAGATGAATTTTTGTTTTAGGCAGAATGCAAGAAATTGTGTCGATTGCAGCCATTGCACCTAAACGATAATAATCATCCAAACTCAAATTACGATCCTTGGAAGTAGGATTAATCCATGACACAATGAAGACGGTATGTCCTTGACTGACCAACCATTTAACCAATGAATTATTGGGGGATAAATCCAAGATATAATATTTCATGATCCAAGCAGGCAAAATCAAAATCGGCTCACGATACACGGTTTTAGTTTGAGCTTTATATTGAATCAATTCAATTAAACGGTTGCGAGATACTACGCGACCAGGAGTGACAGCAACTTGTTTGCCTGGGATAAAGTTTTCGACACCGGATGGAGGTGTATTGGTGACATGTTCCCAGAGATCGGTGAGGCCCAATTCAGTGCCTCGAACCAGATTCATACCTCCACTGCGCACGGTTTCATCGAATAGTTCTGGATTAGTAAGGATGAAATTTGCGGGAGAATTCGCATCCTGCATTTGACGCACGCAAAATTTAATCATACGTTGAGACTGAGCTGATAAACCTGAAACATCGGTGGCAAGTTCCCACCATTTTTCTGTCATGCAAAAGGATTCTGCACCCATGCGCCATGGTAAGGATTCCCATTTGGGAGATTTAAAACGCACGTCCTTGCCGTCTGCAATCGGTTCATTCATTAGGATTTTTTGTAATAATGTCTGAAAATGTAAAGGAAAATACCAATACAGTTCTAACATCCTCCCTGGTGATTGCATCAAATGCAATACCCAAGCTACAAATGAGACTCTGACACCAGCAGGATTGACCCCATGCGTTAATTTAGCCAGATTAGCCTGAAAAAATCGATCAATCAATTTATAAAATGATTGAGGACCATACTCTTCAGAGTGAAGGGGATCTTGGGACGTTTCTTCTTTATTGGAGACAAGTTTTTCAACATCAATACAGGGAGCCGTATCAGACTTTTTACTTTTTTTTCTCGTCATGTGGCGTCAATCCTGCATCAAGTAAGGGGCGTATTTTAAGCTTATCAGAGGATTGAGGAATTTCCAGTTTAAGAGAGGATGTTTTGAGTAGACATCTTGCATAACCTGTGAATTTTGATTTAGTGCAAGGCATAAACATTTCGAGACTCGGAGTTTACATGTGTAAATGAGCACCGCAGAAACGTTTGTAACGCCGCAATAAAACAAAAGGCGCAGGTTATGCAAGAAGTCTAGTATAGGGTGCGTCTTGTTGGGCCAAGGCCAAACCTACTCATGCTAAGACTGTTTAGAGGCGTCTTTACGTATCAACCCAGAGGTTGTCAAAGGAAATTTAGAAGTTGGTACTGGTGTGGGCAATGGATCGGCTTTGGTCGGGGTACTTTCTGCCTCGACATACAGCGAGCCGTTTTCTTCTTGGTTTTCGCCTTCAAGTAAATAACGACGATGTTGAAGATAGGCATCGCGCACAAAAGTATATTTGTCTAGGGATTCACTGATCAATCGGTCACTATCTAGCATTTGTGCACGTAGATCCACATACCTTTCCGCGAGTAAGGAATATAATGGGATAGTAGGGATATAGGGATAAGGTGTAAAAATAGTGTAGTCGAAAAGCAATGCAAAGCCGTCGCGGATGGTGCTCGGACCGAGAAATGGAATGATGACATAAGGGGAATGTTTGTCGCCCCATTTAGCGAAGGTTAATCCCAAATCGTTACTGCGGAGCGGGAAGCCATATTTTGTTGCCGGATCAAAAATACCACCCACACCCAGTATAGAATTCAAAACAAAGCGATGCGCGTCTTTGGACGCATGAGGGAAATCGGCCTGCAATAAATCGTTTGCAACGGTCGGCAGCATATTAATATTGGTATAAAAATTATTGATGACTGCGCGCCCTTGACTTGGAACAATAAAGGAATAAGCTTTTGCTACCGGTTTGAGTAGCACGGTATCAACACCTCTATTAAACTTGAAAATTTTACGATTCACCGGTTCGTAGGGATCTTCAGGATTTGGGCCTGTGAGCTGACAACCCTGTAAACCGAGGGTTATGATGAATAAAAATAAACACTGTGATAGACGCATGAATACCGTTAAGTTTGTACGGTAGGGATCTAGTAATATACCGGAGAATATTTTGTTTTCCTAGGGGTAAATACTCAAGAATTTTGGAGTTTCATTAGTATAGTTGCTATAATAGTCAGTTCGAGTAATAATAACCACCATTTATATTGATAGGAAAACCATGAGCATCACGAGCACATTGAATGAAGAAATACTGATCGTTCAAGAAAAACCGGGCGCACAATTGGCTGCGCAACGGGTATTACGAGACTATTCTCCTGAATATGTTGCTGGAAAATTGCATTTGCGGGTAAGAATTATTGAATTACTTGAAGCTGATGATTATGAAAAAATGCCTGAGCCCGTGTTTATCAAAGGCTATTTGCGTGCTTATGCAAAATTGTTGGGTGTTCCAGCTGATCCTTTGCTCAACACGTTTAATTCTCTGTATTCAGACGAAAGCAAATCAGAAAGAACGTTGTGGCAAAGTCGTAGACAAAACAATCGCGCGGAATATGTTATCCGTTGGGTGACCATTCTATTGAGTTTGGGCGTATTGGTTGCTGTGGGGATGTGGTGGGAATCTAGTCGAGAAAATGAACAAATTTTGCCCGAAAAGTTAGAGCAGCAAGCGTTGGTGCAGCCGGCTACCCCTGCTCCAGAGGTGCGTTTAACAGATTTGTCTAATATGCGTTCTTTGCTTTCTTCTACGGGATCACAAGAGCTGGCAGCAGGAGATCAACAGTGATAGAACGCATTCAAGCCATTCGTGGGATGAATGATCTGTTGCCTGATGAAACGGTTAAGTGGCAGAGAGTCGAGCAACTATTTGCGCAGTGTATGCGTACTTACGGTTACCAAGAAATTCGGTTTCCTATTTTAGAAAATACGGCTTTGTTCAAGCGAACCATTGGCGCAGTTACCGATATCGTTGAAAAAGAAATGTATAGTTTTACCGATTTAAATCAAGAATCATTAAGTATGAGACCGGAGGGTACTGCCGGTTGTTTGCGTGCTTGTCTAGAGCATGGTTTGCTGCATAATCAGCAGCAAAAACTGTGGTACAATGGCCCGATGTTTCGCCATGAGAAGCCGCAAAAAGGTCGGTACCGCCAGTTTCATCAGTTTGGGGTAGAGGCGCTTGGGTTTTCAGGCGTTGGGATTGAGCTTGAACTGCTCCTCATGTGTCAACGGCTATGGACGCTGTTAGGCATTGAGCAAACGTTGCAATTACAAATTAATACCTTGGGTGTCTTGGAAGAACGACAAGCGTTTCGCCAGAAATTAATTGATTATTTTTCAGAGTATTCAGCAGATTTGGATGAAGATTGCCTGCGGCGTTTGCATCGCAGTCCCATTCGTATTTTAGATAGTAAAAACCCTGCTTTGCGCGATATTATTGCGGGAGCACCCAAATTAATTGACAGTTTGAGTGAGTCTAGTCGGCAACATTTTTCGGATTTGCAAACTGGCTTGACCGCATTGAATATTCCTTTCCAGATTAATCCTACTTTAGTTAGGGGGTTGGATTATTACGGGCACACTGTATTTGAATGGGTAAGCGACCGTTTGGGCGCGCAAGCGACGGTCTGCGCGGGTGGACGTTATGACATATTGGTGGAACAACTAGGTGGGCAAGCTACGCCAGCGGTCGGATTGGCTTTGGGCGTAGAACGCTTATTGCTATTGTTGGAAACTATGGGTACGCCAAAGTCTGTAGAGAAAACCGATATATTCGTGATCACAGACGGTGAGCAGTATCAAACCCAAGCTTTGGCTATTGCCGAGAGTTTGCGGGCGGCAGATTGGAAAGTGGTGGTTTATCTAGGTCAAGGGCGTATGAAAGCTCAATTTAAACATGCAGATAAAAGCGGAGCGCGTTTTGCGCTTATTTTGGGCGAAAATGAAGTGCAAGAAGGTGCAGTGAGTATTAAAGATTTATTAGAAGGTACGCAAAAAAAAGTGCCAGAAAATGAATTGGTGGCAGCATTACGCGTTTGGGTAAGCTAATCCGAGACGTGACCGTTAGGGAGCGGAAATTTTGAGCGTATTCAAAGAGCGGTGTCATTCCCGCGTAAGCGGGAATCTATTCTTAAGTTGGTACAGTACCCAATCAGGGATGGATCCCCGCCTACGCGGGGATGACAAAGATTGTTGAACATCCTCTTATAGATACTCGGCGACTGTGCGCTAACCCATAAATGCTCCGCTTGCTGATGCGTGCGGCTCGGATGATTCAATTAATGGAGAGAAGTATGTCTACCGTTTATATGACAGAAGTAGAACAAATTGAGATGCTTAAAAAATGGTGGAAACGTCACCATCGGGTGTTTGTGACGACGCTGAGTGTTGTGTTGTTGCTGATATCTGGAGGCCGATATTGGCAGTGGCATCAACATAAACATCTTGAGGATGCTTCCAATGCTTATGAACATTTGATGGTGGCGTTTTCCAGTCAAGACTCTGAATCAGTGCAAGCTTACGCGCAGCAGCTGGTGAGTCACTATTCTGATACGGTCTATGCGGATACAGCACGTTTGATTCAAGTAAAATTGTTTTTGGCTGCGGGAGAGTATGTGCAAGCTAAACTAACTTTGCAAGCGGTTACTGACCATTCTAAGTTTGATGTTTTGGCGGATGTGGCGCGTCTGCGTTTGGCACGTATTTTAATTTTTGAAAAAGCCTATGACTCTGCATTGAAAGAACTAGACCGGGTTAAAAACTCAAATTATAGTTCTTTGCGAACTGAATTACGTGGCGATATTTTTTATGCTCAAAGCAAATTAAAAAAAGCAGATCACGAATATCAAGCAGCAAAATCCGATACAGAAAAATCAGGTATCAATAATGTGTTTTTAGAGATGAAGCGCCATAATTTACGTGTTTCATCTACACCTGTGCAAACCGTACATTCTTTGTCGTAAGTGAGATAGCATGCGTTATTTTTTTAAATTGATCATGGTGGGGTTGTGTGGATTGGGATTACAAGCTTGTGGCTATGTAGATGATTATATTTTAGGTAAAGATAATACATTGCAACCCAAGCCACTGCCAGCGATTCAATCCAAAGTTACTCTGCATAGGAGCTGGTCGGCTAAAATTGGTCAATCACATCAAACCCCTACATATTATAAATTGAAACCGGCCACGGTGGGGCAGAAAATCTATACGGCAGATACCAGTGGCAGAGTGACGGCTTTATCGCAAGCTCACGGTAAGATTTTTTGGACCACTCCGTTACTGCATGGCATTGTTTCTGGCCCTAGCGTAGCACACGGTAAAGTCATCGTGAGTACCGACAATGGTGCGGTGGTAGCCTTGTCTCAATTTGATGGCCACTTGTTGTGGGAAACATCGGTTGCAAGTGAGGTGCTCGCTAAAGCAGCGATAACTCGACAATCCGTTATTGTCAAAACCATGGATGGCCATTTATTTGCATTAGATTTGGCTACGGGTAAAAAACTTTGGGTGGTTGAGCATGGTACTCCGAGTTTGATTTTAAAAGCGAGTTCTTCACCACTGGTGGTTGGGAATATTGCTTTGGTTGGATATTCGGACGGAAAGTTAGATGCCGTAGATTTGGAAAAAGGCCGTATTATTTGGCAACGAGGCATTGCTTATCCTAATGGAGCGAGTGATGTAGAGCGTTTAGTTGATATTGATGCGGATCCGCTGATGCGCAATCAATGGCTCTATATGGCCAGTTATCAAGGATTTATCGGTGCTTTTGATGTGAGCAATGGGCAGTTTGTTTGGTCTAAACAAGCCTCCGTCTATAAAAACATGGCAATGGATGAGAGTGTTTTGTATGTCACAGATAGTCATGATGTCCTTTGGGCGTATGAATTGTCGTCTGGTCAAGTCAAATGGAAACAAACTGCATTGAAAGGCAATGGTTTGACGGAGCCGGTATTGTTAGGTTCTAGGGTCATTGTGGGTGATAAGCGCGGGCGGTTACATGTGCTAGCCAAATCAAATGGTGCGCCAATCGGGCGAGAAGAAGTCGGTGCGCCTATTTATATTTCTCCTGAGGTTTCTTACGGTCGTATTTTAGTTATGACTGCTGACGGTGTTTTGCATGCTTACCAAGTGAAATCCGTATCATGATTCCTATTATTGCACTGGTCGGTAGACCAAATGTCGGTAAATCGACCCTGTTTAATCGCTTGACCCGTACCCAAGATGCTTTGGTTGCGGATTTTCCGGGTTTAACCCGAGATCGCTTATATGGAAATGTTTTATTTGAAGATAAAGCATTCATAGTGGTGGATACAGGCGGCGTTGGGGTTGAGGACGTCGCCATTGATGCTTTGATGGCGAAGCAGTCGGCACAAGCTTTGGAAGAAGCCGATATCATTTTCTTTTTGGTCGACGCGCGCGCAGGGTTAACACCTGTGGATCATGATATTGCTACCCGATTACGCAAACTCAGTAAGCCTATTTTTCTGGTCGTGAACAAAGTAGATGGTTTACACGAGGATGTTGCTTGCGCTGATTTTCAATCCTTAAATCTAGGTCCTTTATTTAGTATCTCCGCTAGTCATGGGCGTGGCATAAGTACTTTGTTAGAGGCCAGTACGGAGCACTTTAATCTGATTGAGTCGAATGTATTACCGGAAGATTCAGGGATTGCTATCGCGTTTGTTGGGCGACCAAATGTCGGAAAGTCAACTTTGATTAATCGAATTTTAGGGGAAGACCGCGTCGTAGTCTATGACATGCCGGGCACGACCCGAGATAGTATTTCTATTCCTTTTACGCGCGATGACAACGCTTATACTTTAATCGATACAGCTGGGATTCGACGGCGCTCACGCGTAGATGAAAAGATTGAAAAATTTTCTATTATCAAAACCTTACAATCGATTAAATCCTCACAAGTCTGCTTATTGCTATTGGATGCGCGGGAAGGATTGACCGATCAGGATATGCATTTGTTAGGCTTTATTATCGAAGCGGGCAAAGCTTTGGTGATTGTGGTGAACAAATGGGATGGTTTGGACGAAGAAGAAAAGGAGCAGGTACGTAGCACCTTAGAACGGCGTTTACAATTTGCTAATTTTGCTAAAACTCGGTTTATTTCAGCGTTGCACGGTAGTGGGGTTGGACTCTTATTTAAAGATATTTTGGATGCTTACGCTTCTGCTATCCAAACCTTGGCTACACCAAAATTAACACGACTATTAAATGACCTCACTGCTCAACATGCTCCGCCATTGGTGAATGGTCGGCGTATCAAATTGCGTTATGCGCATTCGGGTGGACATAATCCGCCAATCATTGTGATTCATGGCAACCAATTGGCTGCGTTGCCGGATACCTATAAGCGGTATTTGAGCAAAGGATTTACTGAGCAATTAGGCTTAGTGGGTACGCCCGTGAAACTCGAATTCAAAGGCAATGTTAATCCCTTCAAAGATAAGAAAAACATCTTAACCGACCGCCAAGTAAAACATCGCGCCCGGTTGCTGAAGCGGGCTAAGCGTAGACCTAAATAGAAAAGTTAGACTTTGGCACGTATAGTGAAAATAAAAAATACATGCTATAAAATAAGCTATTTTTAAAAGCGTAATTTTTTTAAACTACTGGTAAAAATATTACTATGACTACATCACAAACCCCACGATGGGTACAGCGTTTGGAAAACTATACCAAAGCACTGGGGCAATTAAACGATGCTGTCGAATTGTCTCAGCAACGAAAATTGTCTTACCTGGAAAAACAAGGCCTGATCCAAGCTTTTGAATTCACCCATGAATTGGCGTGGAATACCCTCAAAGATTATTTTACCTATCAAGGTAATACAGCCATTACGGGTTCACGTGATGCAACACGAGAAGCCTTTAAATTTAATCTAATCCAAGACGGTGAAGGATGGATGGAAATGATCCAAAGCCGAAATCAAACTTCTCACACCTATAATTTGCAAATTGCGAACGAAATTGAAAGCAAGATTTGTCAGCAATATTGCTTGTTATTTAATGAACTCCTAAAGAAACTGTCAGATATATATGTCTAAATTTAGCGCGATCCCGTTACCACCAGAAGTTTTTAACAAGCTCAGATCTCTTTTCGGTCGATATAGTAATATAGAATCAGTTATTTTATTTGGTTCCAGAGCAATGGGTACTCATCGTGAGAATTCTGATATTGATTTATGTTTGCTGGGAAATGATTTAAATTTGACTGATAAGCTCAAAATTGAAAATGACATCGACGATTTACTCTTACCTTGGAAAGTTGATTTGGTTTTATATCATGGGATTGATAATCCAAAATTGTTACAGCATATTCAAGCCGTAGGAAAGAAACTGTAATTAAGATCTGTTGACAATTCAGCGCTTAGTATAAAGTCCAATAACTCGAAGCTGCGACGCTATTCCTGAGCCCGAACGGACATAGTCGACAAAGGAGGCAATTTAACCCCAGCCAGACACACGATTGCGATGAGAATACAAATCGGTAAGATGGATAACGCATGTTGATAATCACGTAATTCGAGTCCTCGTCCAACATGGAGTACGTCTAGGATATGGCCAATCCACGGCTGTAAAATGGGCGTCAGGACCAAAGCCAGCGTATTCGTAAATCCAGTTGTAGTGGATAAGGTATTGGGCGGTGCTAGCTCGTTGGCAAAGGTATAACCTAAGATATAGGCGCCAGAGATCAGGCCTAAAAGCAGCATCATCCCAGTCATAAGGGTAATCTGATGGATAGGGAGGTAGAGAATCAAGACTAAGACGAGCGCGCTAAAAAGATTTCCGAATACAATGAGCCGTTTTCTTGAGGATACTTTATTGGCGAGATAGCCAAAAATTGGACAGGAAAATCCGACGCCCAAAATAAAAATAGCATCGATATTACTGGCTTGTTCCAACGTGCATTGTAATTTCATTTGTAAAAAAGGTGGGGCCCATAATCCCCCAAAAACGGTGACTAATAAAAAAGTGAAACCCACACATAAGCCATTTAGCCATATGGGAATATTCGTTAGTACTGACAAGATCCGCTTCAGGTCGATATGCCCATTTTGTGATAATTGACTGTGTTGCGGAATGAAATACCAACATCCTATCCCACATATTAAGGCCATGAGCGCGGCGCCTTGAATGAATTCGCGCCAGCCAGAGTGGTTGACCAATGCCCCCAGTCCGATAATGCCAAAAATAGCAGCTAGAAAACTCAAAGTTTCGGTTGTGCCAATTAATACGGTAAACAAACGTTTGGGATAATGTTCACGAACCAAATGAGTCAAGCATACAAAAGAAAATGCGGAGCCAATTGCTATCAATCCACGGCCGCAATACAAGCCCAATAAATGATGGCTGGAAGCAAATACCCAGCATCCTGCTGCGCAAATACAGGCACAGGCACACAAAATAGGGCGGGGATTAAAATGATCACATAGGATACCGGCAGGAATTTGTAAGCCGGTATAAATGACGTAAAATAAACCGCTTAACAGGCCGCCGGTTAATGCGCTGAGATGCATATCGCGCATGATCACATTAATGACAACGGCCGAAGACAATTGCAACGTAAATTGCAATAACGTAAATGCAGTGGCGACTATCCAGATGACGGGATGGAAAGTCTTCCAACTGACGGTATTATTCATTCAGTATGGCCCGATAAAAAAGTAGTGGTCAACCATTGATCTAAATCATTTAAATTCAATAAGTCAGGACTTTCTTGATTGCGAGCTTTGTACTCAATTTGATTCTGCGCCAAATGACGTTCGGAAATTACTAAACGGTGAGGGATTCCAATCAAATCTGCATCGGCAAAGAGCACGCCTGGTCGTTCATTGCGATCATCTAATAACACATCAATACCCAATTTCTGACAGCGTTGATAGAGGGCCTCCATTTGTTCTTTGACTTCTGGACAGCGGTTTGCATTGATAGGTATCAACACTAATTGATAGGGCGCTAACGCCATAGGCCATAGTATCCCGCGCTCATCATGGAGCTGTTCAATTGCTGCGCCAACCATTCTGGATACGCCCAAGCCATAACAACCCATGATCATAGCCTGCTGCTGCCCTGTTTCATGAGTGACGACAGCATGCATTGCTTGAGCATATTTATCCCCTAATTGGAAAATATGGCCTACTTCGATACCACGACAGGCTTGCAGGGTGCCTTGACCGTCTGGGCTAACATCGCCCGGTCTCACGGTGCGTAAATCTGCATTTTCGCGTAAATAGGGTGTGGATACCCAATGGGCGTGTTGATAGTGTTTGTCTGTTTGATTTGCGCCACAGACAAAATCGGACATCGCCGCAGCATGATGATCTACCACCATTGGAATCGACAAAGCCAGAGGACCTACAAAGCCGAAGGGTAGTTTTAAATCATGTTGAATCTCTTCTTCTGTCGCAAAACGTAAAGGGCTCTGTACCCAAGGATGTTTAGCCGCTTTAACGGGATTTACTTCATCTTCTCCGCAAAGAATCAATGCCACCCATGGCTGTTCGCGGCCGGCTACTATTAAGGTCTTTACTGTTTTTTTTGGTTCAATGTTTAAATATGCGGCTAGATCCGCAATAGTTTTTTTCCCGGGAGTCTCTATTAACTGCGCTTGATGCTCATTCTGTGGCATGGCTGGCGAGGGTATCAGGCTAGTAGCTTGTTCAACATTGGCGGCATAAGTTCCCTGATTGTTGTAGAAAATAACATCTTCCCCTGCGTCAGCAAGTACTTGGAATTCATGCGACACCGCTCCGCCAATGGCTCCGGTATCAGCTTCAACGGCTCGGTATTGCAAACCCATGCGATCAAAAACCCTGCAATAGGCGGCATACATTTGTTGATAGGTTTCTTGTAAACTTGCGTGATCCAGATGGAAAGAATAAGCATCTTTCATGAGAAATTCCCGGGCGCGCATGACGCCAAAACGGGGTCGAATTTCATCACGAAATTTGGTCTGAATTTGATAAAAAGTCAAAGGTAACTCTTTATAAGATTGGACTTCTTGGCGCATTAAATCGGTAATGACTTCTTCATGGGTTGGTCCAAAACAATAAGAGCGATCATTCGAATCTTCCATGGTCAATAGCTGATTCCCAAACGTTTGCCACCGACCAGTTTCTTGCCATAGCTCGGCAGGTTGGACAGCAGGCATGAGTAATTCCATGGCACCTATGCGATTCATTTCAGTCCGCACAATCTGTTCTACTTTGCGCAAAACACGTAACCCCAAGGGCAGCCAGGTATATAAGCCTGAGCCCAGCTTGCGAATCATACCGGCTCTCAGCATTAATTGATGCGAAATAATTTCTGCATCATTCGGGGTTTCTTTTAGTGTTTTAATATAGGCTTGACTAGCGCGCATTGGTTTTCTCCGTGAGCATTTTTTATTTTGACAGATTATCCTAAATTTGCCGAATTTAAGATAATTACGGCGCATGTGGCAGCATCCTTTTAGCTGCCTTGATGGTTTTGCTTAATTTTTCATTCAACTGTGAGGCACCAGGCGTATCCAATTGATTGATAAGCGGTGAAAAATCTTGAAAAGCCACATCACCGCTATTAATATCATAGAGCGCGCCCACGATGCCAATTTCTTCTTTATCAATCATATCCCCTAAAATTGGGCTTTCATGATAAATGCTATGAATCGTATTGGCGATGTTTAACTGAGTTACTGTGTGCACGAAATCATTGTTTTTGCCAGTTCGGTCGTTTTTGGTGCAGGTTTCGGCAGCAATGGCTGGTTTTATTTTAGCCAGTAATTGTGTGATGAAGCCTTTTTTGACATCATCACAGGCCGCTTGGATTGCCCCGCATCCACTATGCCCCAGCACTACAATTAATTTTGCCCGGACGACATTGCAGGCATATTCCATACTGGCCAAGACATCGTCATTTACCACATTGCCGGCAACTCGGATACAAAATAAATCACCGAAACTCATATCAAAAATAGTTTCTACAGGGACCCTGGAGTCAATGCATCCTAATACCACTGCAATGGGATGTTGCGTGCTAGCTGTGTGTTCAATATCTGTTTTAAAGCTTCGATGGATACATTTATCTAATTTGAATCGTGTATTGCCTTCTTGAAGTAGTATCAATGCTTGGTGCGGAGTGAGTGTTGATTGTACCTCGTACGTGGTGACATTGATGAAATCAATATAATTATGAATTTGGTAGTGGTCTTTGAATCCTAGTAAATTGAGAGAAATGTGTTTGTGCTGCGCATGCTCAGCCTGAAATTCTTTAATAAATTCAATGATTTCTTTATCAATATAATCAGAGTATCGCGCATCTATAATCAATTCGGAATTTCTAGGAATGGAGTCTAATTCTGCTAAAAGAGATGCTTTGTTGAGGAAAGTTGTTTGCTGCGGCAAAATCAAGCGACTGATGGCTCCTTTAGGATAATGTTCTTTGATGATATCCAAACGTACTTCGCTGTTCGATTTGAGAATAAAAAATAGGCTGATGAATAATCCGGCCAGAATTCCTAGTAATAAATTGAAACAAAGAATACAAATCACGGTGATAAGGAAAGGAATAAACCGATCTAATCCTTGTCGATACATGGCAATATACATACTGGGTTTTGTGAGTTTATATCCCGTATAAATTAAAACACCTGCCAATGACGATAACGGAATTTTGTTCAACGCATCAGGGATGAGCATCATTGCAAATAAAATGAATGCGCCATGAAGAATGGTGGACATTTTAGTTTTTGCGCCAGCCTGAATGTTAACCGAAGTGCGGACAATGACAGCGGTAATCGGGATGCCACCAACTAAACCTGCTACCATATTGCCGATACCCTGAGCTATGAGCTCGCGATCTTTAGAGCAATACCGTCTTTTGATATCTAAGCGTTCTCCCGCTTTGATATTTAATAAATTCTCTAAAGAGGCAACTGAACTAATTAAAAAAGCCAGAACGTAGACATGAGGGTTTTTCAATGCAGACCAATCTGGGGATTGCATTTGTGCTAGAAAATCTCCGAGTCCTGCGTGTTTTGGGATGTTTACCAAATGGGGGCCAATTTGCGCAAAGGAAGAGCCTGATAATAAGAAGACTTCATTTAATATGATGCCCATCACTACAACAACAAAGGGTCCAGGTAATGAACGAATCGACCGGTTTTTTGTGTTGTCCACCAAGATTAAAATCATCAAAGCACTGAGCGACAATATAACAGCGCCTGTATTGATGTGAATGCTCACTTCTCTTAAAGGCTCCAAAGAAAAACCAGACGATATATCTAATAATTCAGTTTTTAAGGAGGCAATAGAATGTGACAAAGTAAATGCAAGAGGAATTTGTTTTACAATAATGAGCAATCCTACGGCAGATAATAAACCTTGGATAACATTAGAAGGGACGTAGTCAGCGATAAACCCGGCTCGGAGTAGCCCTGCGATGACTTGATAAATTCCCGCAATGAACAAGGCCAATAGAAAAACGTCGAATCCCCCTAATTGAGTAATTACGTTAAGAACGACAGCATACATGCATGCAGATGGTCCCGCGACACTGACGTGGGAACCACTTAAAATTCCCACAACGAATCCGCCAATAATCCCACTTAAAATACCGGATAGCAGCGGCGCACCTGAGGCAAGTGCAATGCCTAAGCACAAAGGAATGGCAATTAAAAAAACGACTATGGCTGCAGTAAAGTCAAATTTTAATTGACGTTTACGATAAATACCAATTTTACGTAATGTGTTCGTCAGCTCTAAGCTCATCATAAGTATTATCCTCATTGAGTGTAATAGGTTGATGGGGTGGTTTGGACCCACTGGATAGTTCTTGTTCTAATTCTCTAAAATTCCAAAACTCTTGATCCATGAGTTGGCTTGGCTTGATACTTTGTAGTGCATGTAAAATATTACTTGGGACTTTGGGATTCTCTAAGGCTAATTGATCAATCAGTTTCCCCACACGTTTGCGGGCTAAATTATCCTGAGAGCCGCATAAAGTACAGGGAATGATAGGATACTGTTGTTCCATAGCATACGTAATGATATCGCGTTCTTGAACATAACACATGGGGCGAATTACAATATGTTTTTTATTGTCAGTTAATAATTTTGGTGGCATAGAGCGGATATCACCGTTATATAATATGGACATCATTAAGGTGCGGATTAAATCATCGCGATGATGACCCAACGCAATTTTTGTAAATCCATTTTCTTCTGCATAGCGGTAAATGATACCACGGCGTAAGCGTGAACATAAGGAACAATAGGTTTTACCTTCAGGAATTTTTTCTTTTACAATGCTGTAAGTATCGCGAGTCAGCACTTCATAAGGAATCCTGCGCTCTTGAAGCCATTGATGCAAGGCTTTGTCGTTCCATCCGGGCTGAGATTGATCGAGGGTAAAAGTAAAAATACTGAATTTTTGTTGTGAACGTTGGCGTAACAACTCTAAAATGCTGAGTAAAGTAAAGGAGTCTTTGCCACCGGATAAGCAGACCATTACCCGGTCTCCGGCTTGGATCATATTAAAATCTGCAATGCCCTTACCAATATAGTGCAGAAGTTTTTTTTCAACAGCGGAAGGTTGCGTCATAATTAACCAATATTAAGTAGGGAGCTTGCATGGCAAAGCTAAATTAAGTTCCCCAGTATATCACAATTGGGCAATCATTATTAAGATGGCGCAGGTAATTCACAGGTAATATATTTCTCATGTAAGACAACTCATTCATGTGTTTGTGGGTAAAAAAAACGCATTATGATAAAATTTGGTAAATTACTTTTTTAGGATGATTCATATGCGCACCTCTGAAAGCGAGATCATGCCATCTAATCGTTTAGAATCGTATATAAAAAAAAGCGAAAAAGAAAAAAAGGGGGGGATGTGCCCTGGTTTTGTTGGGAGAGATCGGCGTACAGGAAAAGATTACCTCATTAAAAGACCACTGAATGCCCCGATTGAGGGTAACTGGCGGGTTTGGGATGAAGTGTTAGCAGCAAAATTATGCAAACATGCGGGTATTTTAGTGCCAGATATCTTTGCGGTGGAAGACCGAAGCGGTTTTGTATATTTAGCGTCAGCTATCTTACCTGGTACTAGCAATTGTAAAAAAGAAGATTTTCACCGTCTGCCTTCTGCCAGTAAGGAACCTGTTTTTTGTAGTTTGATGATGCATGCTTGGTTAGGTAATCGCGATCTAGTTAATATACACGGCGAAAATTTTGTCATGGATCGTGATAAACGTGTGTTTTTTGTTGATTTGGGCGGTACGCTGTGTATTGGTTTTCGTTCTCACGGTTTCCAAAATGAAGACACTATTAATGTAACAGCTGAAGCTGACACGATTCTGCCATTTCTTTTAGCGAGTGATAATTCAAAATATGGTTTGATGCAGCGGAAATCGGGTGCTCCTGAGTTTGCACGGAATATTAAGCAAATTCGATAATTTTTTGGAGAAGAATATTTTGCAAATGAACACGAGTACCATGCTCGGGGCGCAATCATCGTTCAACAATTTAGCAATCAAGATATAGAAGATATTGTCAATAGTACTGGGCATACACCAACGGCAAAAGCTTTCCGTATTTGTATAGAAAGCAATAAGATAGGGCGTTTGGTTACAATATTGGGGCTTGAAGAGCAAGTTGTCGCGCGTAATAGAAATAGTATCGTATTCTCCATACGCGATAGACTTTGTGATGTCATCTATTCTAAATTTATTACGAACAGTTTGCAGTCTTGTTTTTATTCGTTTGGCCATTTGAGAGAAAATCATGCTGCATACCGGCTACGCCACGCATTCAAAGGTGCTGGTGAGCAAGGATTTGAGCCTGTGTTGTCTACAGAGGGCGGAGCAACGGTTGTGACATTACCAGATGCTGTTGATGCAGCAAACGTACGTCAACGATTGCAGCGCACATTTTCTTTGCAAGATAGGGAGATGACTGTTGCAGATAACGGTCACCAATTGTGTGTGCATACCAGTCTAGCAAAATTTGCGTGGCGGATGATGGCGGATGTCAGTGTAAGGAAAACTGCGATTGTTTCTGAAAATCAACAGGGTCAAATTTTGGCTGGAAAATTAGATCAGGGAAAAAAAGCAGTAGCAGGGTTTGCAACAGCGGGCGGAAATGCTGAATATCCTTATGATGCAGAACGATCGGCGCGTGAAGAAGGTGTTGAAGAATTAGGGTATGGTATTCAAGGTGAGGCGCCATTGATTCCCCTCGGATCTACTTTAGTTAACCAACAAGCCAATATTTTTTTAGCCCCTGCAGGTGCTACAGCCTTGGCGCCCACGCATCGTATCGATTATCACGAATTTCAAAATGACTCGATTCAATACTATCATTTTCATCAATTGGCATCAGAGTGTCGTCGATCACATATCCAAGTTGATCGCTCAAGTGTGGATCTGTATCTTCGATATTATCAAGAAAAAATTCAAAATATTTTAAGTGAAAAATTAGGTGATAGCGTTAACATGTTAGTGCATATTTCCAAAAAACCTCAATCGCTTGGCCAAATTATTTTGAAGCCGAGTCTTGCTGCTGCTTCTGGCAGAGGTACTATCTTGGCTAATCAACGGTGCACTGCTTTGATTGCACAGCTTTTTCCAGAGCAATACCGCTTAAAGAATCTTGTCACGTATCAACGTGTTTATAGCAGGAGTAGACAGTGTATCATTCTTGATCCGAAGGTGAATCCAAGAGACTTTTATATTAAGGCAGCAGATTTAACAGCTGCTCCAGATATGCGAGCTGAATTTATGAGCCCAAGTGGGCGAAAAGGATTTGTCCAATTGGATGCTTCTTTTTCATGGGTTCCTTCTTATAGTACGATATTTCTAATGTCAGTACTGGTTATTTCTTTAACCTTGTTGTTACTCAGTCTTATTACGCCGAGTCTTGTGTTGCCATTGATTGCAAGTGTATTGCCATCTTGCCCCTTATCAACGCTTCAATATGGGCTTGGTGCCAGTGCGTTGGCATCACTCGGGGTTTTTTCCGCTCCAAAACTTCAGCGGTGTTTATTAGGGGCTGTTGACAATTCAACTTCGAAAGCCCGACGTCCCGCGGCTTGTCCGGCGTTGTTGCATAAATAATCTTGTCATCCACGCGCAGGCGGGGATCCATGCTTTATTGTGGCAATATGTTTAATTTAAGGATGGATCCCCGCCTGCGCGGGGATGACAAGTAAACAAAATGCTCTAACATATCACAAAATAAATTTTATGCAACAACGCCGGCTTGTCCGCGGTACGTCGAGCTCAGACCCTAGTGACATCTTCTCTCGAGGCCAGAAAGCGCTCAACGCTGTCACATGAAACGCCGTTACCTAGGTCAATTGTAACGTCTGCATTTTGCGGATGAGCTTTTCGGTATCTGTTAATTTGCAAAGAGGATTCGCTTTATTGACGGCAAGTTTGGCTACTCGTGTAGTATCCAACCAAGCGTTGATTTCTTCTAAATCAGCGACATTTAGCGTTCCAGCGAAATACTTTAAATTTAAAATAGAATCAATCAGCGTATATTGATCAGCGGCCAATTGTTGTTGCGCTTCGAATAAGTGCTGTTGAGCTAAGACGACGTCGGTCATTGTGCGTGTACCTACTGTATATTGGGCATTAACGCTGTCGACAGAGTTTTGTTGTGACATCACAGTTTGGCGGTCGGCTTTTACCTTTTCTATGCCGTCTAGGATAGTATTAAAGTAAATATTCGTACTGACGACCACATTGCGGTATACCCTTTCTAATTGTTGCCCTGAAGATTGAAAATCGTATTTTGCTTGTCGTGTCTTAGATGCCACTAATCCTCCTTGGAATAGGGGTAGATTGGCATTCAAAGTGACCGTTGCGAGGCGTTGTTCTTGGGGAATAAATAAATTATTGGCGAAAGAGGTGCTACCAGTACCGTCTTTAGGGTTACTTGTATTATGAGTATCGACTATATTGCCTTGGATACTAAAAACCGGCCAATTGCTGGAGGCAGTCGCTTTGATGTTTTCGCGGGCCGCTTGAAGGTGGTATTTCGCGGAATAGAGACTATAGTTTTGTTTTAATCCAGTAGTAATCCATTCGTCGACAATTTTGGGCTCAGGCGAAATCAAAGGAATGTTATTGTTTCGCAACGGCGACACATGTTCATAAGTGTGATTAGTAATGCGGCTTAAATCTTGATTTAAATTCATCAATTTATTGTTATCTGCAATGACCTCTGCTGTGGATTGATCATATGCGGCGCGAGCTTCATAGACTGCTGTGATAGCGTCTAATCCCACATTAAAACGTTCTTGAGCTTGTTCCAACTGGCGCTTATTGGCACGTTTTTTGGCTTGGGCAAAATTCAACGTATCTTTGGCAAGCAATAATTGCAAATAAGCGCGCGAGGTACGCAACATCATTTGCTGGGCAGCATCGTTGAATTCGGCCATAGCTGCTTTGACGCTGGCGCGTGCTTTTTTTACTTGTTCCCAAGCTTGGTAGTTGAAGATGGCTTGGGACGCATTAGCCCGCCATTGATTGTGATTATAAGCCTGTTCGATTGTAAACTGGCCAGCATCAATAAGTTGCTGACTTCGACCTATCAAAGCAGCGGCGCTTAATTGAGGGAGTAATTGTGACCATGCTTGGGGCAGGTCTTCGCTTTTAGCCAAAAAAGTACTGTAAGCCTCTTTGAAAAGGGGGTCATTATCTAAGGCTTGATGATAGACATCCATTAAATCAACGGAAAAAGCTTTGCATGGTATGAGTGCGAACCACGATAGCGTGAACAGTTTTCTTTTTATAGCGCGTACCAGATCCTTTGGCATGTAAAATCCTAAAAAACAAACCGTTGTTGGTGACTGTTTTCAATGAGCATGGGCGTATCAGTTTCAAAAATCAAATCTTGAGTCCAGCGGTTTTCGTGATCGACGCGATATAAATTACCTGCCATGGCGGGGCGGTTGCCAACGATTGCGAAGAGCTTTCCACCCAAGCACAGTTGGAGCTTCAGCACTTCTGTTAAATTTGGGATGCCTCCCGTCAAAATAATAACATCATAAGGCGCCAGATTGACCCAACCGTTATGCCCATCTCCAGTGATAAATTCAATATTAGTTCGCCCATGTGCCAAGCAGGTTTTTTTAGCTTGCAGGGTAAATTCTTCAAAACAATCTACGGAAATGACTCTTTTGGCGAAATTACTGAGCAGACTGGAAAAGAATCCTGTGCCAGTACCAATTTCTAATATGGTCTCATGTCCTTGCAATTGTAATGCTTGTAAAATGGCCGCTTCTTCGAGTGGCGTCAGCATGCTTTGTTGCTGCGCAATAGGGATTTGCATATCAGAATAGGCAAATTTTCGGTATGAAAGTGGGGTATATTCATCGCGTGGAAGGCTTTGATACAAATCTAAAATTTTTTTATCAAAGATATTACCTGTCCGTAATTGTTGTTTAATCATATTGGTCTGTGATAAAGTTTTATTCATTTAAACCATGTGGAAGCGAGACTTGATGATATTCTAACAAGAATTCATGAATTTCATAGCAGAATTTGTTATTATCCGCGCCAACGCAACTTTTCATCAGAGTATTTATGTCCCAATATATTTTTACCATGAACCGTGTCTCGAAAATAGTTGAGAATCAACGGGTGATTTTGAAAGATATTTCTCTCAGTTTTATTCCGGGTGCAAAAATTGGAGTATTGGGATTAAATGGTTCAGGTAAATCCACTTTGTTACGTATTATGGCAGGTGTTGATACACAGTTTGACGGCGAAGCACGTGCCCAGCCTGGTATTCGTATTGGCTATTTAGCGCAAGAACCAATTGTGGATTTAAGCAAAACTGTGCGTGAAATTGTAGAAGAAGCCGTACAAGATATGAAAGCTAAATTAGCGCGCTTTGATGAAATTAGTTTCCGGTTTGCTGAGCCCATGACTGATGAGGAAATGACAACCTTATTAACGGAGCAAGGGGAATTACAACACGCAATCGAAGCTGGCGGTGGCTGGGATTTGGATCGTAAATTAACTATTGCAGCACAAGCTTTACGCCTACCCGAGTGGGATGCGCTCTTAAGCGTATTGTCTGGGGGAGAGCGTCGTCGCGTTGCGCTATGTCGTTTGTTACTGTCGAGTCCGGATATGTTATTACTTGATGAACCGACCAACCATTTGGATGCTGAAAGTGTGGCTTGGCTTGAAAAATACTTGGAGGATTTTCCTGGAACAGTGGTAGCGGTAACGCATGATCGCTATTTTCTGGATAATGCCGCTGAGTGGATTTTAGAATTAGATCGCGGTGAGGGGATTCCTTATAAAGGTAATTACACGGCGTGGCTTGAACAAAAAGAAGTGCGTTTAGCGCAAGAACAAAAACAAGAAGCTTCGCACATGCGTGTCTTGAAGTCAGAATTAGAATGGGTTCGGATGGCGCCTAAGGGTCGGCATGCAAAATCGAAGGCAAGGTTGGCGCGCTTTGATGAATTGAATTCAAAAGAATTCCAAAAACGCAACGAAACTAATGAAATATACATTCCACCTGGTGAGCGTTTGGGCGACTTGGTTATAGAGGGCCATGATCTTGCAAAAGGGTATGGTTCTAAACAATTATTTTCAAGCGTCAATTTCTCTCTACCCAAAGGGGGGGTATTGGGCATTATTGGGCCTAATGGTGCCGGAAAATCTACCTTTTTAAAATTGTTAATGCAAAAAGAAGCGCCGGATGCAGGAACCATTCGCATGGGGGATACAGTGCAATTGGCCTATGTGGATCAAATGCGCGATCATTTGAATGATGATCATACTGTTTGGGAAGAGATTTCTGATAAGCATGATGTGATGCAGGTCGGTTCCTTCCAAATGCCATCTAGAGCGTATGTCAGTCGGTTTAATTTTAAAGGCTCAGATCAGCAGAAAAAAATGAGTCAACTGTCTGGCGGTGAACGCAATCGAGTCCATTTAGCTAAATTATTGAAACGTGGTGCGAACGTTTTGTTATTAGATGAACCCAGTAATGATTTGGATATCGAAACTTTACGTGCTTTGGAAGAAGCTATTTTGAATTTCCCTGGCTCTGCTGTTGTGATTTCCCATGATCGTTGGTTTTTAGATAGAGTTTGTACTCATTTGATGGCATTTGAGGGAGATGGTCGCGTAGTATTTATGGAAGGAAACTATACAGATTATGAAGCAGAGCGCCTCAAAACATCGGGTGACCAAAAAAGTTCGCAAAAGAAATTTCGTCGTTTAGAGGATCAATGAGAATGCTAAAAAAATATTGTCTGTTGTTGCTTGCCATGACTACTGCGCTTGTAGGATGCGTGCAATATGATGAATCAACCTATATTACCGATGATATGGGGGTGGTGCATCACAGCAAATACTATACCTTAGATAAACGCGGTCGATCTTATTTTCCCAAACAAATTCGTACTCTTGGGCATAAAACGTTTGTGTTTGATCCCAAAGAAGCTGCTTGGGCTGCTTATGATGTATACGGGAATCGTATTATGACCGGGAGTGCATCGGGAGGAAAGGATTGGTGTGAAGAGGGGGGAACCTGTCGTACCGTAACGGGTACCTTCAGAGTGTATAACAAGCGTGGTATCAATTGTAAGTCAGGTGAGTATCCAGTTGAGACCCATGGTGGCACTAAAATGCCTTATTGCATGTATTTTTTCCAAGGTTATACCATTCATGCGGGTTATGAAGTGCCGCAGTACAATGCGAGTCATGGCTGTATTCGCGTGCTACCCTCTGCAGCCAAATGGTTGAACGAACAATTTATTACGCTAGGCACCCAAGTGATTGTATTGTCTTATGAGGATGAAAACGGAGATGGGCATTGGTTGCAGCCCAAAACACCGCGTGTCGAACCCAAAAAACAACAACCACTCCGTGTGTCGAGTCTTAGACTACGTCCTAGAGGGCGACGTTACGCCTGATGCTAGCGAGTACAAAAGAGCAGCATGTAAAAAAAATTCTGAAAAGATTTCCAACGGAAGGCTATAAACAGTTTTCTCACCAAACCAGGCCTTTTCTTACGATGGCCATGGCGGTTTTTTTGATTGCTTTGGGTTGGTTTCAGATTGTAAACTTTGTAGTCATTGCATGGCTCTTAGCTGCATTTGTACTCGATAATGTGGCTTTAACTCCAATTATGAGTGCACTGCGTGCCTTCAATCATTTGGCTAATGGACGCAAAAAACTCAAATCTATTGTGATCCTGGCGGTAGTGGCTCTAGCCTTAGTTTCGGGCGCTGGATTGGGTTATTTTGGTTTGTTGCATACTCCTGCGGTCGTGGGTTTTTTCACGAATTATATTGCGCTGACTGGTTGTTCTCCGTTTATGATTTCTATGGGTGCTATGGCGGGTGCTTATTTCTCTCATTCAACCCATAAGCTTTCCTTGTTTTGGGGGATATTTCTGGGGAGTTGTTGCGTGTCGCTTCTACCCATTTTGGTGCCAGTCGCATTTGAGGTGGTTTATTTTTCAGCCGTAGCAATTGCTTTTTTCGCCACGCTCATCGCCAAACAATCTTTGCGCGCGTATTACAAATACTATTATGGCCACACCAATGCAGATGGGTATAGTCTTGCAAAAAACCCTACTGAAATACGCGAATTTTCCATCACCCAAGCCCAGAAATTCGGGGTAAGCACTTCACAATTCTCAGTCTTGACGCAACAATGTCAAACTAGAATTGCTGAAACAAAAAGGGATGCTTCATTCTGGTCTGAATATATGAATTATAGAAGCAACACTACTAATTCTTATAAAGATATCTATTTTGGGCTGATGAATCCTACTCCATCCGCAGAGGATATAACGGAAATGAAATATGTCATTGCGAACAGTAATTTGCCAACTGCTTCTAATACCGTAGAGAATAAGAAAAAAGTAACGACTATGTCGCGTTTAGGGACATTTTTTGCACCAGATGTGGAACTAAGAACGTTAGCTCATCAGTTCCACATCAGCCAATCTGGTTTGTTGGATCCTAACTTGCTGAAGCCGTTTCAGGTTTCACCGTAGCAATTAATTGCATGATTCCCAGCTCGGTCGGTGTTTTTTTTGTGACAAATAAAGTGACTGACAACGATTGAGTGAATTTTTCTTGAGTATTTTGATATACCACTGATAGCGGCAAGCTGATACTCCATTGATTTTCTTTGATCCTATTAATCACCGGATCACTCGATATTTGACTGCTTACTGTCAATTGTTGGCTTTTGATGACAGACAAATTACCAGATTGTTGCAATGCATCATGAAATCCAGTCCAACCTTGATCTGTAAAACAATATTTAAGTTTTTGTAATTGATCGTCTAGCTTATCGAAACTATATTCAAAAGATTTGAGTGCAGCATATTGCGCCCAAAGTGACAATTCATTTTCAGAAACCGGTGTTTGTGGTAACTGATATGAACAATCACTAGGGCCACTTTGTTTAGGAATCACTGCAACAGCAGGTTGCACAGCCACAGTTGCAGGCGCAGCAGGTTGTACCGCCGCAGTTGCAGGCGCAGCAGGTTGTGACGCGGCTGCAGTGTTAGTTGTCTGAGTAGCATTTAATTTTTGAAGTTTTTTCTTAGGTAGAGGCGTGTTGCCATCATGCTCAACCCCGATGAGGTCTACTGGTTGAGTGGATGTGCCATTCTGCGTTGCATCGGTGTTCGCGGTGCTTATATTACTTGCAAGAATAAAGCAGGAGATATAACTAATATGAAGTATTTTTTTCACAAAACAATCCCACTAAGAACTGATTCCCTTTAGCCTAGCATGTTTGATATGATGCACACAATATTAAGATGCGTGAGTGGTTGCATGTTCGTGATTACGGGTGGGGGAAGTGGTCTGGGGCGGGCTTTGGCTTTGGAATTGGTGAAGCGCCAGCAGGCAGTTTTCATTGTGGGAAGACATGAGGAATCATTGCGCAATACGGCACAACAGTCGTCTTTAATTGAATATTGTTGCGCGGATGTGAGCCTCGCTTCTGGCAGGGCGAAGATTGCGGATAAATTGGCTACGCAGTCTCAAATATTAGGTTTGATTCATAATGCTGGCATTATTGATCCGATTCTTCCTATGGCTCAAATCCAAGAGACCGAATGGCGGGCGTGTATGGCCACCAATGTAGAAGCGCCAATTTTTTTGACTCAAACCTTGCTTCCTCAATTAACAAACGCGCGAGTGTTACATGTTGGTTCTGGCGCAGCCTATTTTCCGATTAAAGGTTGGGGTGCGTATTGTACGTCAAAAGCGGCTTTAGCCATGTTAACCCGTTGCTGGCAGTTGGACGACCCGTTGTTATTGATGGCGTCGGTGATGCCGGGTATTGTAGACACAGCTATGCAAGCCACAATTCGGCATGCAGATTATATGGATCCTGAAAAACACGAATTTTTTTGTCAACTCAAAAAATCTGGTGAACTTTTAAGTACGGAAACAGTTGGAGCTTTTCTTGCCTGGTTATTGTTGGATGTTTCTTCGGAGCAGTATGCTGCGCGAGAATGGGATATCTATGATACCAGTCATCATTCACTGTGGTTACGATCCCCGAATGTGGTGCCAACAATAGATTAAAGAGAAACGTCATATTTGGCGCATCTTGAATAAAAAAAACGAAGGATATGACAGATGATGAAAAAAAAGCATGCACGTTCTGTTCCTGAATTGACGTGGCGTTGCATGGGTTTGAGCATGGTATTAGCAATGTTGTTGGCCATGTCAAATGCTTATTTGGCATTAAAATTAGGAATCTTGGCGTCAGCATCTATTCCCGCAGCGATTATTTCTATGGGGGTATTGCGTCTATTTAAAAATGCGACTGTGTTGGAGCACAACGCAGTTCAAACAGCGGCATCAGCAGGAGAAGCTGTTGCGGGGGGGATTGTGTATACCATCCCAGCTCTGATTATTATCGGGTACTGGCATCATTTTGATTATCTTACGAATGTGTTGATTGCTATATCTGGCGGCGTATTAGGTGTGTTATTTTCGGTGCCTTTGCGAAGAATTTTGGTCAACGATCCCAATTTGGCTTTTCCAGAAGGGAGAGCTATTGCTGCTGTTTTGAATTCAAAGGATGAGCAAGCAGGTTTGCGCGATATCGTTTGGGGAAGTTTGATAGGAGCAGGATTAGAATTAGCCCAAACCGGTTTAAAGTGTTTGTCCAGTGGTTGGACTTGGTGGTTTAGCATCAAACGTCATATTATGTGTGTAGGACTAGGTTTTTCTGCCACGATGCTGGGTGCTGGCTATTTGGTGGGATTTGATATGGCTTGTAGTATTGGCCTAGGTGCTGTGATTGCTTGGCTGGGTGCTTTGCCTACGCTGTCATCGTTCTACCCGCAATTTTTGGCAGACGCGCCTTCTACTACGGCGGCTGGACTGGCTTTGTGGAATCAGGAATTACGTTATTTTGGAGTTGGTGCTATGTTGTGTGCCGGTATTTGGACGCTCATCACGTTACTCAAACCTTTATTTCGGAGTATACGCTCTTCTTTGCGTACCCATCAAAAAACATCTCAAGCACGTACGGATCGCGATTTGCCTTTTTCGGTTATAGTCGTAGGGATTATTCTGATGCTTTTGGTACTGGTTTATTTACTCAAAACGGTGCTGCCAATTAGTCAGATGGGGTTTGATGGTTCAGCTGGGATAGGGATTATTGCTGTTGTAATTTTGTATATTATGCTTGCTGGGTTTATTTTCTCAGTAATCACCGCGTATTTTTCTGGAATGGTGGGTGTTACAGCAAGTCCAGGCAGTTCTATTGTGATTGCTGGGATTTTATTTGCTGCTTGGATGTTGTTGTCATTAATGTCATCTGTCTTACCCTTACCCTTGAGCCCTGATCAAATCGCGGCAGCGCAAGCAGTGGTGATTGTGATTGCTTCCGTCGTGACTGGGATTGCAGCGATTGCCAACGACAATAGTCAAGATTTGAAAGTAGGGCAATTGGTTGGCGCTACGCCGTGGAAGCAGCAGTTCATGTTGTTGTTTGGTGTGGTTATTTCGGCATTAGTGATTCCTCCTGTGATGCAAATGATGTTTGATGTGTACGGGATTGCGGGTGTTATGCCGCATCCAGGGATGGATATCAGCAAATCATTGCCCGCACCCACTGCAGCCATGTTGGCTGCTATTACGGGTGCAGTGTTTTCACATGGATTACCTTGGACGGTGATGAATGCTGGTGCTGCCGTGATTGGAGTGTTGGTGCTCTTGAGACGAGTTCTTCGTCTGGAACGTTGGTTTCATTTGTCTTTATTGGGTGTTGCAATTGGCATGTATTTACCGGTGACGTCTTCATTGGCGCTGTTAGTAGGGGGCATTATTGCCAAATTAGCAGAGCAACGTTTGGAACGTAAGGCTTTACCCGCACCCCTGAGTTTGTTGCGTAAGCAGATTGGGACACGTATTGCATGCGGGTTGGTAGCAGGCTCAGCGTTGATGGATGTGTTCCTGGCTATTCCGTTTTCGTTACAACATAGTGCTGAAGCTTGGCGGATAGTTAGTGAGCCGTGGGAACAGCATATGGGTGTTATTCTGAGTTTAGGAGTCATGATTGGATTGGCAATTTGGATCGTGCGTCGAGTGGAGAGGTCAGCAATATGAGTGCTATTATCGTTATCCCAGCTAGATATGGATCAACCCGATTACCCGGAAAACCATTGGCCATGATTGCGGGTAAAACCTTATTACATCGCATTTGGTCGATTGCCATGGCAGTTCAGAAAATAGATGGCGTATATATCGCCACGGATGATGAACGGATCAAAGCGCATGCCGAAAGCTTTGGGGCACAAGTGATTATGACGCCCAAAGATATTCCTAATGGGACAGAACGCGCTTATCACGCGGCTTCTAGCTTGCCCAAAACGCCCGAGATTGTTTTAAATTTGCAAGGCGACGCTGTGTTAACCCCTCCTTGGGTTATTCAAGCTCTGATCGATTATATGCATGCTGATCCCTCAGTTGAATTTGCCACCACGGCAGTACGCATGACGCTGGAACACTATCAACAAATGCGTCAATCAAAGCAAAATGGCGCGGTGGGCGGTACGACTGTGGTTTTTGATAAAAAGCAGAATGCGTTGTATTTTTCTAAGAACATGATTCCATTTGTGCGCCAAATTCCTGAGAACGGGCTGTTGCCTGTATTTCGCCATATCGGTTTGTATGTCTACCGTTATACAACTTTGAAGCAATATTTGGCCTTGCCTGCAACGGAATTAGAACTATTAGAAGGACTTGAGCAGTTGCGGGCTTTGGAACATGGCATTCCGATTAAAGTCGTTCAAGTGGATTATCGAGGACGCAGCCATTGCGCCATTGATAGTCAGGAAGATATTGATTATGTGGAAAGCGTTATTGCCAAAGAAGGCGAATTGATCGCATAGTAATGTTTAACAAATTCAAAGTAGGTTGGGCCTTGGCCCAACAGCAAAGCGTAGCGTTTCAATTAAGAAGTAACCGTGCGCTGCGCGCATTGTTGGGCCAAGGCCCAACCTACTCTTTGGAGAAATCATGAACCTTATTTTAGCTCGACATGGTAATACCTTTCATGCGCAGGAGCCGGCTTATTATGTAGGTAGTCAACATGATCTGCCTCTGGTGTCCTTTGGTATTGAGCAAGCCACAGCAATAGGATTAGCCTTACAGCAGCAAAGCTGTCATTTAGCAGGCGTGTACACAGGGCCTTTACAACGGATGCGCGCAACGGCGCAGTATGCTTTGCTGGCGATGGATTGTCCATTGCAAATAAAAGTGGATGAGCGTTTGAATGAGTTGGATTATGGTTTGTGGAGTGGTTTGACCAGTCAAGAAGTTCGCCAACGTTTCGGAGATGCAGACTATGAAGCTTGGGAGCGACAATCACAGTGGCCACTTTTAGGCAAATGGGCTGAAACTGAGCAAGCAGTGACTGCCAGAATGACTGCATTTGCAGAAGATTTGGTAAAATGTCATGCAGAAAAAGATAATATTTTAGTGGTAGCCAGCAACGGTTGTTTGCGTTATTTCTTAAAATTGGTGCCTGGGTCTTTCGAAGCAAAAGTAGCACAAGGGCAACTCAAAATTGGGACAGGGCATTTGGGTCAATTGCAATATCGACACAATAAATGGACTCTGATTTCTTGGAACCAAAGACCAGCAGATTTCCGGTCTGAGTCTAATGAATGAGTTTACAGGAAAAATTGATTTTTCCCACGTTCTTTAGCCTCGACTTTATGAAAAATTCCCACCGCCGAATCCCCGCGGCGCAGACCGCGGGGCCCATTCACTGAATTATGTTGTGGTATAAATCCTGCCAATCAGGGTTCATTTTTTGAATAAGGTCTATTTTCCATTGTCTTTTCCATTCCTTCAATCTTTGTCGCGGGGCGAGGCGCGTGAAAAACATTTTACGTGTTATGGTTGACCGTCTGGATATGCTCAATTAATGGGTTAAGAAACAAAGCCGAGAATGTTTGGTAATAAGACGTGCATTTGAAAATTTTTCTTGATTCTCAATTTTAATTTCTAGCCTTATTTGGCTAATAGTATCTCTAAATTTCTGTATTAGTGCTGAGTTTTGGCAGCATTCACGACCAAACACAAGCAAGGTTTTGTACACAACCTTATCTTTCAATTCTGGCGGCATAGCACTTATTTCAGCATCTTCAACGATAGAATTATAAACCTGTTCAAAAGTCTCCCCAACTCCGCCAGTAATATGCCACACTACTGCACGGATGATATTACGGCTTAATTCTGGGTATTCTTTTCCTAATTCTTGTTTTAGCATTAGTTTTATTTGCATATGCTGATCCTTACCTTATAAATAATTAAACATAGAGACACTAACTATTGGTTATTTTAGAAGCTATTAGAGATGGAGCGTCATCATCGCTTGAATCATTATCAGACTCAGCTTTAGCCTCTGACCGCAATTCTTC
>Ga0114972_10000334_pt1 | contig 35136 bp, 26 predicted proteins | sample M_140807_EF_Meta_FD_87354 | JGI IMG/M metagenome (GOLD analysis project Ga0114972, IMG submission 87354) | Freshwater microbial communities from Lake Montjoie, Canada to study carbon cycling - M_140807_EF_MetaG | ecosystem: Environmental > Aquatic > Freshwater > Lake | place: Lake Montjoie... | reverse complement strand
GCTTTCTCAAAGGGGCTGGGGTAGAAGGCGGCGCCGGCGTGGGAGAGGTGGTGCTCGGAGAAGAGCAGCTCCGGCAGGCTGCCGCGGTCGGGCTCGGGGCTGCCTTTCGCCGTCGCCATCGCGGCGGCGAGCTTCTGAAGTTCCTTGCGGATCTCGGTCTTGAGGAAGAGCTTTTCCTTCAGCCACACCTGCATCGCAGCCACGAAGGAGCGTCCCCCCCGGGGCGCGGCCCCCAGATAGGTTTCCAGCAGCCGCTCAAAGGTGAGCAGCGGTTTTTCGTAATAGACAACCGCATCCAGATCACTCAGATTGAGGTGCTGGCTGTCAAGGCAGAAACGCACAGCCTGGGTGGGAAAGGCGGCATCGTGTTTGCGACGGCTGAAGCGCTCTTCCTGGGCCGCGGCCAGCACCCTGTCGCCGTCAATCAGGGCGGCGGCACTGTCGTGGTAGTAGGCCGAGATGCCCAGGATTTTCATCGAGCGGTGACCATGGCTGTTCGGGTCTGGGCTGGGTTCAGGGCTCGGCTGCGGGCCGGATTCCGTTGCGGGTAGGGAGGCCGCAGGCGGCTTACCCATCCCTGCCGCTCCACCAGGGCGGTGCCGGAGGGCGAATCTAGGAGAGGGCTCCGGCCTTCAGCCGAGGCGCCGGGTCTGGTCTGCCTGTCGTCGGAGCTGCTCTTCAGGGGGGTGCCAGCCGCCGCCAGATCGCAAAGGTGGCCTGTCGGGGGTCTGCGCTGGCCAGTTCCCGGCCGCGCTGATCGAGCCGTTTCCAGGGTTCGAAGCCGGCCGCTCGCAGCAGGGTGGGGCTGAGGGCATTGACGCTGGTGGCACTCACCACCGACACGATGTCCTTCTCGTACACACCGATTTCGCCGTAGGGGCTGTAGGCGGCGGCCGCATCGAAGGGTTGCTGCTGGATCACCAGGGAGGGGCGGGATTCCAGGTTCTGCAGCTGGCGCAGCCGGTCGGCTTCCGTAGGGGCTGCCCGCAGGGGCGCCTGGGTGTCCCACTGGCGGGGATCTACCAGGTCGGCCCGGCTGTAGACCCGGATCGGGTGGGTGGGGCGCACCAGGCTGGCGTAGGGGGCCAGGGCCGAGGCGAGCAGTTCATCGACCAGGGCCACGGGCGGGCCTCCATCCGCCGCCCGCGGTGCACCGGCCACGGCCGGCACCAGGGCCGCCGCCACGGCGGCCAGGTCGACCCGGCTGGAAGGCCCCTCCAGGATGTGGCGCGCCTTGCTCCAGAAGAGCTGGGGGTAGCGGGCCGAGCCGCTCGGCACCGGCACCAGCACGAGCACAGCGAGCATGGCGGACAGCCCCGCGGGCAGCAGGGCGCCGAGCCGGCCCGCCGCAGCCCTCGCATCGCCGCTCCGTCTGCCGCCTTCGCAGGCCCGCTGCAGCAGGGTGGGCAGGGGCGAGAAAAGGATGCAGCCCCACATCAGCCGGTAGTTGGAGATCACCTCGTAGGGGAGGTTGATGAACAGGTGGCTGAAGGGCGGCAGCAGGAAGGCCACCAGCACCGCCAGGCCGTAGAGGGAGGCCACGAAGGCATAAAGCTGGTCCTCCGCCTTGGATGTTCTCGGTACCCAGGGCCGGTCTTGCCTCGGCAGGCCGGGGGGGGAGATGACCAGGGGTTCGTCGCCCGATTCAGGTGCGACCCCGGCTGGAGCGCGGCCCTGGAGGGAATCCGTAGGGTGCCGGGGCCCTGGCCGCCAGGTGCGGGCCAGGTGCACGATCCCCACTAAAATCGCCGCCATCGCCAGGGTTTCCGGCCGGGATCCGGGTGAGCGCATCAGGTACGACCCCGGCAGGGCGTAAGGCGGAAGCCCCAGCCAGCCCAGGAAGGACCAGGGCACGATGAAGCGGGCCTGCTTGTTGAGCAGCCAGCCGGTTTTGAGGCTGAGCACCAGGATGAGTAGCCCCAGGCTGGCCAGCAGCAGCCAGAGGGCGGTGGGGCGGCTGAGGACTTCGAAGCCATGGCCTTTGCGGGTGTGTCCCCCCAGTCGGGCCGCCCCCACCAGGGTGAGCAGCGGCACCAGCAGCACCAGGGTGCAGAGGGCGAAGGCGCCGTGCAACTTCATCTCCAGAAACGTGAAGGCCAGAAGCGCCCCTACAACCGCGGCGGCCTGCCGGGGTGGTGGTAAGCCGGGCCGAGCCAGCAGCCGCAGCATCACCATCACGGCCTCCAGGAAGATGGCGGCCGCCAGGATCGAGCCCTGCAGGGCGTTGTTCACCAGGAAGGCGATCGCCTGGTTGCCGAGGCCGAAGGCCACCAGCAGCCAGTTCAGACTCGCCGCTGTAGCCCCTACATCGGCGGCCTGGAGCAGCCGGAAACTGGAGAGACCGAGCACGGTCACCTCCAGCAGGATCGTGAACCGCTGGGGCAGGCCCTCCAGCAGGACAGCCGCGTCGAGGTGCCCCGCCTGCAGCACCACGCCCCAGAGGGTGCAGAAGCGCTGGTAGGTGGGTTGGCGCAGGCCCTCCACCAGGCAGCTCAACGGAGGCGGAGCCTCCAGATGGGCCTGGATGAACGTCTGCAGGTAGTCGCTGGAATCGCCGGGGTACTCGAACGGGTAGGGCCTTAGGGCCAGCAGCAAGCCGATCGCCAGGCTGGCCGCGAGCGCCGTGAGTGCATAGGTCTGCTGGTGAGGAGAGTGGGGATGCAGGCGGGCTGGTGGAGAAGCTGACCCGCCGATGCCAAGACTCGCGGTGCCCTTGCTGGTGTTGTTCCGCAGCAGGGCCGTCAACAGCAGGAGCACCAGCAGCGGGATTGCCGTCCGCAGCAATGGTCCCAGGACCGTTCCGGGCAGTGGCAGGGCCAGCAGCACCAGCAGGGGCGCCAGCAGGGAGGCTCCCACCGCCCGCGACAGCAGGCTGCGGGGCCGCAGCAGGGCCACGCCGTTGAGCAGCGCGAGGCCCACGAGCAGCAGGCTGAGCGGCGTGGTGAGCAGCGCGGCCCAGCCAGCGGCGCCGCTGGGCAGGGCGGGGGTGATCACTGCAGCTCCTCCAGCAGGCGGGTCACCTCAGCGGCGGTGTGGCGCCAGTCGAAGCCGCTGGCCCGCGCCGGTCCCTCACGCCTGGCCCGGTCCAGCAGGCCGTTGTCCGCCAGCACGGCGGCCATGGCCGCGGCGATCGCCTCGGGCCGCAGCGGATCCACCAGCTGGCCCACCGGACCCACCACCTCCGGCAGGGCCCCGGCCCGGGCGGCGATCACCGCGGTGCCGCAGGCCATGGCCTCTAATGCGGGCAGGCCAAAACCCTCCCACAGGCTGGCGATGATCAGGGCCCGGCAGCGGTTGAGCAGCTGCAGCCGCTCCGCATCGCCCACCCAGGGGATCCAGCGGCAGCGCTCAGCGATACCGAGTTCGGCCGCCAGCACCTGCAGCTTGGGCGTATAGCGGCGGTCATGGGGCCCCACCAACTGCAGATTTGCTTGGGGTTCGCGCACCAGGGCAAAGGCCCGCAGCACCCGGGCCAGGTTCTTGTGGGGGTCGTGGCGGCCCAGCACCAGGAAAAAAGGCTCTCGTTCGAGGTCGAGGGGCCGCAGCCCGCCGGGATCAAAGCCCAGGCGGATCGGCACCAGTCGGCTGGCCGGCACTCGCAGCCGGCCGTGCACCTCCCGGGCGGTGGCTTCCGAGTTGCACAGCACTGCCGCGGCCTGGTGCAGCACCAGAGGCACGTAACCCAGATGGTAGGCCAGCAGCGGTGTGGGCTGGGGAAAGCGCAGGGGCAGCAGGTCGTGGGCCAGTACGACCGAGCGCACCCCCCGCAGTAGGGGGGCCTCCGGCAGCGGCGAAAGCAGCAGGGGATTGCCGTGCTGGCGGATGAGGGCCGGGAGCTGGTTCTGGGTCCAGAGCAGGCGACGCAGGTGGGCCCGGCTCCCTTCCGCCGGAGAAAGGTTGGTCGGGATCGGGATGCTGTGGGGCCGACCGGCCAATCGGAAGGGGCCTGGGTCGCCAGACACCCTGGGTTCGTCCGGTTCTGGGGGACGGGGATCGAGCAGGGGTACCCGTTCGGGATCAAGGGCGGCAACCAGATCCCTGGCCACCACGCCGATACCCGTGGGTTTCGGGCCCAGGTAACTGCCGTTGAACAGGGCAAGGGGGCGGCGCGTACTCATGGGCCGGGCTGCAGCGGGTTGCGGGGCTGAGTGGTTGCCTGTCCGTCGGCCGTAGTGTCCGGGGCGGCTCCGATCGGCCGGCCGATCGCCGTGGCCAGTCCCCTGAGGACCGCCCCACTTTGCCGGGGTTTGAGAGGCCATTTGGCCACGGCACCGGCCAGCAGCCGCAGACCCCGCAGCCAGCGCACCCAGGCCGGCCTGTGGCGCTGCAGGAAGCGCCAGTAGCTGGTGGTGGTGAGGGCCGCCCGCCGGCGGGGATCGCCTCCGCTGCCGCCGCCCCGCTGATGGGTAATGGCCACCGCCGAGCTCCACAGACAAGGGGCACCTCTGGCACCGAGGCGCAGGCAAAGGTCGAGGTCTTCGTAGTAGAGGGGCAAAGCCGAATCAAAGCGGGCAGGTGGCGTGTGGGCCGAGGGCCGCAGGGCCAGGCTGCAACCGCTGAGCCAGTCGAGCCTTAGGGGGGTGGAGCTGGCAGCCGCCAGATGGTCGGCCCGGAGCCGGCGGCGGCGGAAGGCCAGGCCTGGATCGATCCAGCCGCCGCTCGCCTCGAGGTTTCCGTCGGCACCCCACACCGCCGTGCCCACCAAGGCCCGCTCGGGTAGGGGCGCCAGTAGCTGCTCCAACCGTTCGAGCAGGTTGGGCTCGCCTAGGCTCGCATCGGGATTGAGCAGCCACACCCAGCCCTGCCAGCCCTCGGCGGCTAAGGATTGGAAGCCCCGGTTACAGCCCTCGCCAAAGCCGGCCCCCTCCACCCCCTTGATCCGCTTCAGGGGCAGGGCTGCCAGGGGCGGGGTGATTTGCAAAGGGTTCGAGTCCGGGGCGTTGTCCACCACCAGCCAGCGCTGCGGCAGGCGGCTCTGGCGGGCCAGGTCGGCCCCCAGCTGCTCGATCGGGGCCTGGCTGTGGTACGCCACCGTGAGGATGGTCAGTTCCACGCTGCGGCGTTGGGCGGCGGCTATCAGACTGGTTGGGCAGGGTTCGGGCCAGTCTGGGGCCTTCCCATGCCCCCTCCCCAGACTTCCCTCGGATGGACCTCCCCGGCGTTCCGGCCGAGTTGCTTCAGACCCTGGCCGCCTCCGCCGGCCCAGGGCCGATCGCCCTGGTGGGGGGGGCCGTGCGCGATCTGCTGCTGCACAGGGTTCACCAGGATCCCTGGCGGGGGCTACCCGATCTGGATCTGGTGGTGGAGGGCCTGCCCGCCGCCCGGGAGGCCGCTGCGGTCCGGCTGGCCCGCCGGTTGGAGGCCTGCTCCGACGGCCGCCTGCTGGCCTGGCGTGAGCATGGGGCCTACGGCACGGTGGAGCTGGAGCTGGCCCAGGCGACGGCGGGCCCGATCAAGCTGGATGTGGCCACGGCCCGGCGGGAGCACTACCCGGTGGCCGGTGACAACCCCGTGGTGTGCTTTGGCCGCCTGGTGGATGACCTGGCGCGGCGCGATTTCACCATCAACGCCATGGCCCTGCGGCTGACCGTGGCCGATGGGGATGCGCCGGCACCGGACCTGCTGGATCCCCACGGTGGCCAGGCCGATCTGCAGCATCGGCTGCTGCGCTTTCTCCATCCGGCCAGCCTGCGCGACGACCCCACCCGCCTGGTGCGGGCAGCCCGCTATGCGGCCCGCCTGGGCTTCAGCCTCGCCCCCGAGAGCGCCCTTCAGGTGAGTCGCACCCTGGCTCTCTGGCCCTGGGCATGGCGCCCAGGCGATCCCCCCGCCCAGGCTCCGGCCGGCCTGGGTACCCGCCTGCGGATGGAGCTGGAGTTGCTGCTGGAGCGGGAGCCCTGGCCCAGGGCCCTCGAGGCCCTGCAGGGTTGGGGGGGGCTGGTCCTGCTGGATCCCGCCCTCCAGTCCGACCCCACCTGGCGCCGGCGGCTGGGCCGGGCCGATCGCCTTGGCCTGCCCCGCATGGTGGCCCTGATCGCCACCGCCGCCGATCCCCTTGGCCTGGCCCAGCGGCTCCAGTTGCCCCACCGGCAGCAGCACCTGCTCCAGGGCCTGGAGATGCTTCGCCAGCGGCTGGCCCAGGCGGGTGAAACAGATTCAGCGCTGCATTGGACAAACCTGCTGGAGGGCCATGGGCTGCCGTCCGAGGCGGTGGCCCTGGCCCTGGCGGCCGGGGTGGGACCGCGGCGTCCCCTGCTTCGCTGGTGGCTGCGCTGGCGTCACCTGGGGCCCGGCACCAGCGCCCGGGAGCTGATGGCCGCAGGCCTGCCACCGGGGCCAGCCCTAGGCGAGCGGTTGCGGGGGATGCGGGCTGCAAGGTTGCAACGCGAACGACCTTGAAACCGGCGGCTGCCCCCTGTACGGCCTGCCCCGGCCAAGCTTGCTTCTGAGTACGATCCCGCCAACTTCCGTCGCTGCGCCATGGCCCCCTTCACGGTGTTGAAGTTCAGCTCTGAGGATTGCGGCACCTGCCACCGCATGGGCAACTACGACGCCAAGGTGGCCGAGGAGCTAGGCCTGGACTTCGTGAGTGTGATGCTGCAGGACACCGAGACCTACCGCCGCTACCGCCGGGTGCTGCTCGCCCAATACCCCACCAAGGAGGGGATGGGCTGGCCCACCTACCTCGTGGTGAGTGATGTGGAGTCCGATTTCGTGATCCACGGTGAGGTCAAGGGAGGTATGCCCAAAGGGGATTTTCGGGAGCGCATCCAGGCCACCCTGCCTGCGGCTTGAGCCTTTGCCGTTTCAGCCCGGTTCTGGCCCGGCTGCGTAGCCCAGGGGGTTGCGTTGCTGCCAGGCCCAGCCATCCCGGCACATCGTGGCCAGGTCCCGTTGGGCCCGCCAACCAAGCTGGCGCTTGGCTTTACTGGGATCCGCCACCGATTGGGCCGCATCGCCGGCCCGTCGGCCTACCAGCTCGTAGGGCACCGGTCGCCCGCTGGCTGACTCAAAGGCCCGTACCACCTCCAACACCGAATGGCCGCGGCCGCTGCCAAGGTTGAGGGTGAGCAGCTGGGGGGGGGCATTCCAAAGGGCCTCCAGGGCATCCCGATGGCCTTCGGCCAGGTCCATTACATGGATGTAATCGCGGATGCCGGTGCCATCCATGGTCGGCCAGTCACTCCCATAGATCAGCAGCTTGTCGCGGCGACCCACGGCCACCTGGCTCACGTATGGGAAAAGGTTGTCGGGCCGGCCGAGGGGATTTTCGCCGATCTTCCCGCTTGGATGGGCACCCACCGGGTTGAAGTAGCGCAGCGCTGCGATCCGCCATGGACCGGTTGGATGGCTTGGGTCACCCTCCTGCCCCCCGGCTCCGCTTTCGGCTAGGTCGGCCAGCATCCGTTCCACGGCGGCCTTGGTGTGGCCGTAGGGGTTGATGGGTTGGACCGTCGCCGTTTCGGGGATTGGCACCCGCTGTGGATAGCCGTAGACGGTGGCGCTGCTGCTGAAGACCAGGGTGTGGCAATGGTGGTCCGCCATGGCGGCCAGAAGGGCACGGCTCCCGCCCACGTTGACGTCCCAGTAGAGGAGGGGTTGATGGACTGACTGGTCCACCGCCTTCAGGCCTGCGAAGTGGATCACCGCATCGATCGCTGCGGCCCCATTCCCCACCCCCTGGGGCGCAAAGGCTGAGTTGAGGGCCTCCGGCGAGCGGATGTCGCCCTCTACCAGCTGGAGCCGCCGCTCGGCATCGCCGCCGACGAGTTCCACTACCCGCAGCAGGGCCTCAGGAGAACTGTTGGCAAAGTTGTCGAGCACCACCAACTCGTGGCCGGCCTCTAGGAGCACGCAGGCCGTGTGGGTGCCGATGAATCCGGCGCCGCCGGTGATTAGGACCCTCGCCATCGGGAACCAGGGAGTTTGGTTACCTTATCGCGGAGGCCAGGACGGCTCTAGGGAGGGGTTTCCTGCCAATGTGCCTTTGCTGCTGACCCAGCCGGCTCCCCCCTTTGGTCGGTGCCAGGGACTGGATCGGTTTTTGATCGCGTTGAAAGTCTCCATCGGCGCCATACCTCCAGCCGCGGCGGCCATTTTGGTGTTGCAACCCGCGGTTGCCGCCCAGTTTCCGGCTTCCATGCTCGGATCTATTGGCCGAGCACCCGCCCGCCGCTAACACCCCCCCTCCTCCCCCGATGGCCGCTTCCCCGGCCCGGGCTCCAGCTAGCTGCAGCGCAGTCTTCTGCTGTTCGGAGGCGTCAACGTGGCGGTGACCAAAACCGCTCTGCAGTTCTTGCTCAGGGTTGTGTCGATCGGGCTGGCCACTTCCCTCAGACAGCTGATCAATGGCGCGCTGGGTTACGTGTTTTTAGGCAAGGGGGTGTTCCGGGTCGATCGATTGGAGCGGCGGTCCGCCGCGGCCTACGCCCTGGTTTCGCCCCTGCCGGTGATCTCCCATGGCCTGCAGATGCGCTTCGTTTCCCGGTCGTTGCTGGTGTGGCGCGGGGGCGCTGCCGCCCAACCCTCGGGTGTTCGGCTCCACGGGGATGGGGGAAGAAGGGGTTTTGCAGCGTGAGCAGCATGGGTAGCTGATGCAGGTCCGCCCAGCGCCGGAGCGCTTCGATCACCAGCAGCTCCGTGGAGGCCGCTCCGTGGAGGTGGTAGGGGCCCCGACGACGAAGTCCTGGTAGGCCAAGCGGAACCAGAACAGGGCGATGGGATATCGGAGAGCCGTGGTAGGGCTCACCAACTTGGGCAGCTTCGGTGATGCAGCCCGGAGCACCATGGAGACCGCATCCCATAGCGACTCAGCCGCGGCAGGCCAGTGGCCACGGCGGCGAAGGGGCGTTGAGCGCGCAACCCTGAACTACGGGGCAAGACGCAGGCAGCGGCGTCACCGATGCGGCTCTGCCAGGGCAGGCCACTAAGTTGCAGAATGTTGAACGTTCAAGGCGGTTTGCTGATGGCCTCGCCCCAGTGGGACCGCCGCGGCTACTGCATTGGATTGGGATTATATCTGGTCCTGGCCTTTTCTGCCCTGAGCGGTGGGCTGTTGGGGTGGGATGAGGAAACTGATTATCTCGGCATCCGCGGTCAGATTGCCCATGCAGTGCAGCTGCTGCGGGGGGAGCACCCTGACTACCACCGCATCCATTCCAACCTCGAGTACTACGGCACGGTGGGGCTGCTGCCGGGCTGGCTGCTTTGGTTTCTGCAGCGTGGTTTGCTCACCGGCCGTCTGAGCCTCGATCGGGCCCTGTTCAACCCCGCGGTGGAGCACCAGCTCACTGGTTTTTTTGCCATCTCCCACGCGGTGCTGATCGTGGAGATGGTGCTGCTCAGCCTGGTGGCGGTGGCCCTGGCCCGGCGGCTCTCGGTGCGCCACAGCTGGCTGGCCGGGGCCCTGCTGCTGGCCACCCCTTCGCTGCTGGGCCATTCCTTCGTGAACACGAAGGACCTGCCCTTCGCCCTCTTCTACAGCGTCTACACCCTTGGGCTGATCGCCCGGGGCCGCCAGCCCCTGGCAGCCGCCGGCATGGCCTGGCCCCCTTGCAAACCTGCCCTGCTGGCCCTGCTCGGGGCCACCCTGATGCTGAACCAGAAGCTGGTGGCCCTGCTGCCGGTGCTGATCAGCGAGGCGGTGCTGGCTCTGGTGCGCTGGCACCAGCAGCCCCGATCAGCCCCGGCCGGCAACGCCTCCCGGGGCTGGGGGCGCACGCTGGCGCTCCTGCTGTCCCCGCTGGTGCTTCCCCTGCTGGCCTTGGTCGGGGCCCTGGCGCTTCAGCCCTCGGCCTGGGGCCAGCCGCCGCTGCGCTTCCTCGGCGAGGCGTTCGACACCTTCGCGGTGCACAGCTGGGGTGGTTGCCTGTGGTTTGACGGCCAGTGCGTGGGGATCCGCGATCCCGGCTGGTCGGCGGCGGGCTACATGGCGCGTTGGCTCGGGGCCAAGCTTCCGCTGCTGCTGATCGGCCTGCCCCTGGTGCAGCTGGTGGCCTGGGTGCGCTGGGCGGGGCGCGCCCCGGAGCCCGGGACCCCGCCGGCGCCGGGTCCAGCTTCGATCCTGCTGGCGCTGCAGCTGCTGCTGATCCCCGCCCTGGCGGCGCTGCGCAACTCCAACCTCTACGACGCCGATCGCCACCTTCTGTTCGTGATGCCTCCCCTGGTGGTGCTGGCGGTGCAGGGCTTCGAGCGCCTGCTGGAGCTGCCCGCCGCCAGGCCCGTGTGGCGCGGACCCCGGCCCTGGGCCCTGGCGCTTGTGGCCCTGCTGGCCGCGGGCCAGCTGCTGGATGATCTACTGCTGCATCCTTACCAGCTGGCCTACTTCAACGAGATCGCCCGCCACCGCCTCAATCACAGCAACACCGCCGTCGAGTACTGGTCGGTATCCGCCAAGGAGGCGGTGCAGCAGGCCCAGCTGAAGCAACTGTTGCCCCTCAATCCCACGGTGGATGACTCGCTCTCCACACTGCCCCTGTTCATCGGTTTCCGCCAACTCGGCGGCCGGGTCGCCGCCGGTGCACCCCTGCGGCTGCTGTTCCAGGTGCGCAATCCCCCAGAGTTCCTCCTGGCGCCGCCCCCTACCCTGGCCTGCGCCAGCCCGGTGGAGGTGAGCCGCCGCCAGCTGCTTGCCCCGAAGCTGGTGATGTCGCGCTTGCTGGTGTGCAGGGGGGCCTGATGGGGGTGATCGTGGCGGTGCTGGCAGCCCTGGCGGGGAGCCTGGCCCTGGTGGCCTGGGTAGACCGCCGTCTGCTGCGCCAAGGTGTGCCGAGCCTCGGTGCCCTGGTGGTGGCCCTCTACGGCCTCACCTATGGCCTCGGTTGGCTGCTGTGGAGGCTTGATCCGAGCAGCCTGTTCGGCTACGGCAGCCGCTCTACCCTCGGTGCCCTCGAGGGGCTGGGCCTGCTGTTCGCCCTCGGGCTGCCCGGCCTGGCCCTTGGCTACGGCGCGGTGCGATTGGCCTGGCCGTTGGGAGTCGCCCCCTCTCCGATCCCCGACCGGCAGACCCTGCTGGCCCGCTATGGGCCGCTCCTGCAGCGCCTCTGCGAGATCCTGCTGGTGCTGGCGCTGGTCGGATTGATGGGGATGGCCAGCCAGGGGGTGTTCCTGCGGGATCCCGAGGCCCAGCGCCAGGCCCTTCACTCCTCCCCTCTGGCCAGGCTTCTTGTGGGCAGCGGGCTGCTCTCCCGCCTGGCCCCGGTGGGGCTGGTGCTGGTGCCGTTGGTCTGGAGCCGCTGGCGACCCTGGCAGCGGCTGGCGGTGCTGCTGCTGTTACTGGCCTGGCTGGCGCTGGGGCTCGCCTCGGGCAGCCGCGGCCAGCTCTTTACCGTGCCGGTTTATCTGTTCGTGGGGGCCCTGCTATGGCGGCGGCTGTCCTGGCGCCGGGCCGCCCTGGTGGCCCTGGCGGGCCTGGTGGCCGGTGTGGTGGTGGCGGAGGGAGTGCGGGTGCAGCGTGAGGGCAACCTTTCCAATCCAGCCCTGCGCCGCCAGTTCGAAACCTTCCAAATCGGTCGCCAGCTGCTCGGCACCAGCCACGAGTTCTATGCCCTGCTACGGCCCGCCGACTGCGCCGCGGATCTGGCGGATGCTCTGGCCCGCGACCCCAGCCTGGCCCGGCTGTTGCCGGCATCGGCCGCGAGCCCCACAGTGGATCAGCTCTACCACGTGGTGCGCCTCTACGACTCCTGCCGCAACCGCCGGCTGGTGCCGACCGGCTGGCAGGGTTTCGAGCGTCTGCCGGCCGGCCTACTGCCCAGCACCCTGGTGCCCTGGGCCCCGAGCCTGTTCGATGGCCAGGCCCGGGCGGAGGCCCTCTCCGCCTCCCTGCGGTTGAAGCCCGGGGAGATCTCTTACAGCACCCTGAGCCTCTTTGCCGATGGCTGGCTCCGTTTCCGCTGGCCCGGTGCGGTGCTGTTTCCGGCGGCCATCGGCGTGCTGCTTGGCCTTGCCCAGAACCTGGTGTTGCTGCTGGCAGGGAGCACGCCGCTGCTGGCCCTGCTTGCCCAGCTGCTTGCCCTGAGCCTGATTAGTACCTGGATCAACAACACCGCACTCACCATGCTCTGGTCTTTGGGCTGGGATCTACCCAAGACCGCCTTTGAGCTGGCGTTGCTGGCGGCCCTGGCCCGGTTCTGGTCGGCGCCCTCCCGGCCGGCGTCAATCGGGCCGGGCTCCCAGGGCCCGCGGCCAACCCGATGACAGCCCACCTGAGCGCCCCAGGGAGCACCCCTGTGTTCGCGCCCGGCCGCCCTCCCCTGGGTCTGCCGTGGCCGCGCCAGCGGGCGGTGGCCCTGGCCCGTCCGGCCCTTATCGAGGCCCTGGCGGCATGGCCGGGGGTTGTGGTGCACACCCTTGAGGAGCTCTACCAGCCGCCGGCTCCGTCCCTCGCGCCCCATCGCCCCGCCGCTGCCCTCACTCCCACTACCGGCTCGCGCCTGGTTCAGCACCTGATCGAGGTGGCGGATCCGGCGGGGTTCGGCAGTTGCCATGGCCTGCTGGCCTGCGGCTCCAGCTGGCTTTACGAGGCGAATCCCGCCAACGCCGCTGAGCGCGATCCCATCGCCCTCTCGGCACGGGCCGTGCTCGTGCGGCTACTGCGCCGCCACTGGAATCCCGCCGCCGTACCCCCCGGCTGGTGGCGCCGACCCAGCCGGCCCGTCCTGGTCGACCACCGCCTGGTCCTGCTGGCCACCCACCACAATCCCAATTACTACCACTGGCTCACCCTGCCGGGGCTAGCGCCGCTGATGCTGCAGGAGCGGTTCGCCCTGGCCACGCCACCCGGCACCGCCCTGGGCCTTACCGCGCCGCCGGGGTGCCCCCTGCCCCCCTTTGTGCGCCCCCTGCTGGGGCTGCTGGCTCCGGAGCTGCCGCTGCTGGAGGCGGCGGCCCTGACGGCCCCGCGGCTGCGCTTCGCCCTGCAGGAGCACGGCAGCGATGTGGTGGTGAGCCCGGCCCTGCTGGCCTGGTGGCGGCGGCGTTGGCAGGCCCTGGCGCCGCCGGTCAGCCATCCCGGGCGGAGGCTGTTCATTTCCCGGCGGGGGGCCCGCTCGCGCCGGTGCCTCAACGAGGCGGTCCTAATCGCCCGGTTGGCGCCGCTGGGGTTTGAGCCGCTCTGTCTGGAGACCCTGCCGGTGAAGGAGCAGCTGGAAGCCTTCGCTGCCGCCGCGGTGGTGGTGGGGGCGCATGGGGCGGGCCTCACCAACCTGGTGGCCTGTCGCCCGGGCGCCACGGTGCTGGAATTGCTACCCGGCGATGGCCCCTTCAACCACTACTTCCTGATGGCCTCGGTGCTCGGCCTGCGCCATGGCCACCTGATCGGCCGGCGGCCCGATCCGGCCTGCGACGATTTCACGGTGGACCCGGAACAGCTCCTGGCCCTGCTCGCCCTGGCCGGGGTGGAGATCCCGGCATGAGCCCTCCCGGCGCGGCCGAGGCCCCCGGCGCTTCGGGGGCGCCGCAGGCGCCGATCACTGTGGTGCTGCCGGTCTATGGCCGAGCCCCCCTGGTGGAGCTGGCCGTCGCCAGTGTGCAGTCCCAGAGCGATCCCCACTGGCGGCTGCTGATCGCCGATGACGGCTCCGACCCCGCCACCGAGGCCTTGCTGCGGCGGCTGGCGGCTACCGATGGCCGCATCAGGCTGGTGAGGCGGCCCTGCAACCTCGGCCTCTTCGCCAACCTCAATGCCGCCCTGGCCGAGCTGGATACCCCATGGCTGCTGATCCTCTGCAGCGACGACCTGCTCGAGCCCGAGGCCCTTGTCGTGCTGCGGGGCCTGATCACGGCTCATCCGGCCTGTGATCTGGTGCTCTCCAGCTACCGCTCGATCGATGCGGCCGGCGCGTTCCGCTTCGATGTGAACGGTTGGTACACCGACCATTTCGCCCCCACCAACCGCGAATTCGCCGCTGGTGCGCTGCTGCCGGTGCTGCTGCGCTTCGGCAGCATCAATGGCAACATCACCGGCCTGCTGATCCGTGCCTCCCTGTTTGCCCGAACCGGGCCCTGGCGGCAAGACTGGCGCCAGGCGGCCGACTGGGAGTGGTTGATCCGGGCGGCGGAGCACACGGCCGTGCTGGTCAACCGCCGCCCGATCGCCCGGGTGCGGGTGCATGCCCAACAGCTCTCCACCGCCAACCGGATCGACCAGCGGGAGGGGGAGGAGATCACGGCGGTGCTGCGCCTGCTGCGGCACCATCCCCTGCTGGGTCGCTGGCCGCAGCGCCACCGCTGGGCGGCTTACCACGCCCAGTTCCTGCTCTGGAATGCCCTCAAAGCCCTGCCGCGGGTGGGCTGGCGGGCCACCGCACGGCAGCTCAATCTGATCAGGCGCCGCATCGGCCTGGGCCGCACCGCCCTGGCCTTGCTGGCCGTGCTGCCAGGCAGACTGCGCATCCGTGGCACCGATCGGCCCTTGCCGCCCCCTGCCCCCTGAACCGGTTCCGGCACCTCCCCTGAACGATCCTCAGCGCCCTCTGCCGGCCGTTGCCGACCGCTCGCCAGCCCCGCGCCTGGCCGCGCTGCTGGGCTGCGACGAAGGTTGGCTGCTGCATCCGGGGCGTTCCGCCTTGCTCGCCGTGGCGCTGGGGGCGCTGCTGTTGCCCGTTGTGCGGGAGCGCTGGCCCATGGCCGCTCTGGCGCTGCTGGCCTTCTGGCTGCTGCTGCAGACCCTGCGCCTGGAGGCGCCGCTGCTGGATAAGGTTCCCTTCCCGCCGCTGACGGTGCTGGTGCTGGGGATGGTCATGCGCTGGGGGCTGGGCCCCCTGCTGATGGCCCTGGCCGGCGGTGGCGGCGACCCCTTCCTGGGGGTGTGGGTGGACCATGGGACCTCCTCCCAGCTGCTCTGGCTAGCGATCACCGCCGCGGTCGTGCTGCTGGCCCAGTTGCAGCGGCGGGCCATTGCCCAGGCCGCCGCCGCCCTCCCGCCCGCCCCCTTGGTGGGGGCGTTTCAGGCCGATCCCCTGCTGCGCCGCCGCCTGGGCTGGGTGGCGCTGCTGCTGGGCACATACATGCTGGCTTATCTGGTGCTGTCGGTGCTGTCGGGCGCCTTCGATCGCCAGTTCGACACCTATCTCCGCTGGGTCCACACGTTGTGGCGGCTCGATACGCCGGTGGCCGCCTTCTCGCGGCTGCGGGACCTCTGGCTGGTGCTGGTGCCGCTGCTGCTCGGCTGCCTGCGGGGCGTCGGGCGCTGGCTCACGGCCACCCTGCTGTTGCTGTTCCTGGCGGTGGCACTGCTGAGCGGTTCCCGCGGGTTGCTGTTCTATCCGCTATTGCTGCTGCTGGCCGGGTTGTGGCTGTTGCCGGTGCCCCCGCGCCTGCTGCGCCAGCTGGTGCTGCTGGCCGCGAGCTTGATGCTGGTGCTCTCCCCCCTGATCTTCGTAGTGCGCGACAGCGCCGCCTTCCAGGGCAGCCGCGGCCTCGATCCGGTCGGCCGGCTGGCAGCGGTGGGGGCGGTGCTGCAGCATCCGGAGCCGCTGCTGGCCAAGACCCGTTGGGTGGGCCGCGATCTCTACGCCTGCCACGATCCCTACCTCTTCACCCCGGCCCACCGGGCTGATGCCGGCGTAGGGGCAGCGGGGCTGCCCAATCTGCTCTGGCTCTGGGTGCCGCGCCATCTGCGACCCGATCGGCCCGAGATCTTCGATGGCCCGCGGATCGCCAAGCAGCTGCAGGGGGTGCCGCGGGGCACCTGGGCCGATGTGTGGTTCCCCTGCTTCTCCCTCCCCGCCGATCTGTGGCGCCGCTGGGGGCTGGCCGGGATCGCTTTGGGGTCGCTGGTAGTGGCCGTGCTGGTGAACGGCCTCTGCTCCCTCTGGTACCGCACCCTTTCCCTGGGGGGCCGAACCTTCAGCCTGCTGCTGCTGCTCTACCCGGCCAGCTACCTGCAAGCCTTCCCCTTCGGCACGGTGCAGGAAACCAGCTGGGCGCTGTTTTGGGAGTTGCCCAAATACCTGCTCACCCTTGCCGTGCTGGGGGCCCTGGTGGATCGTCTGGCCGGCAGAGCCGGCCCCGCCGCTTGATGCGCCGCGTTCTGTTTCTCACCGAAGACCGCGAGGATTACCTCGCCGACGGGCTGCTCCACGGCCTGATCGAGCGCGACGATCTCAGCGTGGTCGATTACCCCCGCAAGGGGGTTCTGTACCGCGATGGCCACGGCGGCCAGGGGGGCCTGGGCATCCGGGGTGGGGGCTTCACCCTCTACGGCCAGCTGGCGGATCGGGCGATGGACCGCTCGTTCGTGATCCAGCGGCTGGAGCGCGGCGGCTTTGACCTGGTGGTGCTCGGCCAGGTTTGGCGCCAGTGGGGCCAGCTGCTCGACCTGGCCCCCTGGCTCCAGACAGTGCCGGTGGTGCTGCTCGATGGCGACGACGACCCGCGCCTCTTCTTCCGCTCCGGCACCCGGCTGCGGCGCTACGGCTGGCAGCCCTTCCCGATTCGCTCCCGTCGCTGCCTGTACCTCAAGCGCGAATGGATGGGCCAGGGGCGCTCCCTACGCCGGCCCCAGGTGGCGGAAGCCTCCTTCGCCATTCCCGCCGCCAAGACCCTGGCCGCCGATCCCGCCGCCAAGACCCAGGAGTTCGCCACCCATTGCGTTGATCCTGAGGTTGGTGCCGCCCTCGGCCTGCCCGGCCACCATGCCTTCGCGAGCGAGGCGGCCTACTACGCCGACCTGGCCCGCTCCCGCTTCGCCATCACCACCAGGCGGGGCGGCTGGGACTGTCTGCGCCATTACGAGATCGCCGCCGCCGGTGCGGTGCCCTGCTTCCGCAACCTGGAGACCAAGCCCGACACCTGTGCCCCCCATGGGCTGCGCAGCGGCCTGAATTGCCTCAGCTACCGCGACTGGTCCGATCTCCAGAAGCAGGTGGCCGAGATCTCTCCGGCCGCCTACGAGCGCCTGGTCGAGGGCGCCCAGGCCTGGGTGAGGGGCCACACCACCGCCGCCGCCGCCGCCCGGCTGCTGGCCCTGGTGGATCGGCTGTGAGGGGTGACCGCCATGGTTGAGCTGCGGCGGGGCTGGCTGCATCTGGCCGGTGGTGCCGGGCTGGGGCGGATCGGGGGCTTCCTCAGCAACCTGGCCCTCTCCCGCCTGCTGGGCCCCGCCGACCTGGGGCTGTTCAACCTGGTGACCACTACCGTGCAGACCGGCGACACGCTGGTGCGACTGGGGGGTGATTTCGCCCTCAACTACGAGCTGGGGGGCGAGGCCGGCTCCCTCGACACCCCGCGGGGCAGGAGCCTCACCGCGGCCTTCAGTCTCCAGACCCTGCTGGTCACCGCGGTGATGCTGGCGGGCCTGGCCGTATGGGTCGGCCCTGGCCAGGGGCTTTTCCCCGCCGCGGTAACGGGGTCCCAGCGCCGCCTCTGGAGTGGTCTGCTGCTCTTGATGGTGGGGCTGGAGGCCATCTGCGCGGTGCCCTGGGAGGTGCTGCTGGTGGGCCGCTCCACCCGGCGGCTGGCCCTGCGCCAGGGCCTGTTTCTGCCGCTGCGGTTAGTGCTGGCGGCCTTCGGGGCGGCCTGGGGCCAGATCACGGGCGCCCTGTTGGGCTGGACCCTGGTGGCCCTGATCCAGCCCCTTTGGCTGGCCTGGAGCCTGCGAGGGGTCTGGCCGCCACCACCGCCGCAGTGGTGGCCTCCCTGGCCGGTGTGGCGCCAGCTGCTGCGGCGGGGTCTGCCCTTCTACGGCGCCAACCTGCTCTCCTCGCTGGTGTTCTTCCCCCTGCTGCTCAGCCTCGCTGCCCAATCGGGCCTGGAGGACGTGGGCTTTCTGCGCATCGGCCAGATCCTGCAGCAGCTGTTCGCCCTGCTGCCGGGCACCTTGGTGCCGGTGCTGTTCCTGCGCCTGCGTCAGGCCGAGAGTTTCGATGAGCGCATGCGGCAGGTGGAGCGGGTGTTCCGCCTGCTCTGGAGCCTGCTGTTGTTCGTGCTGTTGGGCTACGGGCTGGTGGATGCTCTGGTGATCCGCCTCTTCTTCGGGGCCAGCTACCTGCCCTCGCTCGGGCCGACCCGGATCATGTTGATGACCTCCCTGATGGAGGTGCTGCTGCAGATCCTGATCCAGCCGCTGATGAGCTCGGGGCTGATGCGGCGCTATGCGCTCCTGCTCAACGGCGGCACCCTGCTCGCCGCCCTGGCCGGCTGGATTCTGGTGCCGCGGCTGGGGCTCCAAGGTTTTCTGATCGCCAAATACCTGGTGGCGATCCTGCCCCTACTGCCCCTGCTGGCGGCCGCCCGCCAGCCCTTCGTCGAAGCCGGCCGTCTGCTGCCCCTGCTGCTGATCACAGCCGCCCTCACCCTCTATCTCTTCGCTGGCGACCTGCTTCCCGTGGGCCATGGCCTCGAGCGCCCCCTGCTTGCCCTGGCCATGGTGGTGCTAGTGATCGCTTACCAGCGCGATTACCGTGATTTGCTGGTGAGCCGTTAGGAGTCTGCCCGGGAGGATCCAGCGTGACAGCGGGCGGTTCGTCGCCACGGTTGCAGCCTGATCATGGTGGGCTTGTCGGCTGGCGGTCCTAGTGAGGTGTCTCCAGCCGGCCTGGACTGGACCCAGGAAACAGGGCCAGGGCCAGGGCGCTTCCCACGGCGCCAATGGCTGAGGGGATCAGGATCAGGTTGAGAAACAGGTTGGTGTAGTGCTGCAAATTGGAACCTGCGTCGTAAGGCCGATAACCAGCGACTCCGATGCAAACGATGATGACAAGCAGAAATGAGACGCCGCTGATGGATTGAGGATCTGAAAGGGTCTGCCCTGGTTTGTTTGCGCTGGCGGGGCCGAATCGGAGGGACTGGATGATGGCGGGAAGAATCAGGAGGAAAGGAACTGAAATTCGATAGATTCCATTAATGAAAATGAAATAAGTGCCTGCCAGTAATGTGCCGCCGATCACGAATAGAATGCCAGCCAGCCTATCCCGGAACCTTGTTGATGCCAGGCATCGCCTAACAGTACAGGCAAGGCTCTGGATTCCGAATGGATCACTGGCGGATAAGGCACTGGAAGCGATCAGGATAATCAAGGCCAGTTTCAAGCCAAGCAGGCCGATGCCGTCAAGGCTTGGTTCCACCAGAGTAGCCAGGCCATAAGATAGACCACCGTCGACATCCTTGTAGCTTTCCCTTAACATGGCATGGAGGTCAGGCCACAATCCAGCAAAACTTGCTGAGGCGATCGCCATGGGAATCACAGCTGCCAGGAATGACAACCTTCCAGGCACAATCTCCTTATAGTTCAAGATCAGCAGAGGCGTTAGCAGCAGGGGGTACACTTTGCCAAGGCTTCCCATGACAAACAAACCCGTGAGGAGACTTGTCTTCAGTACTGATGGCGGCCTTGCGGCAGCGAGAAACCCTGAAAAGATTAGAATGATTAGAATGATTAGATCGATGTTTCCCCTTTCCAAGGCTAGGCGGAAGGGATAGAGCAAGAGGCCGCATGCAGTTGCCATGACAAGTCTCCACTGTCGGAGGCAGAGAGCGTAGGCCAACAAAACCGCTGCAATGGCGATAGCTCCAATCGCAACGCCAACCCATAGGGTGTCTTCTTTGCCAACGCCAATAAACCGAGCTAAGCTAATGAATAATCTTGGAATATTAGTCTGATTAAAATAGCAACCTTTCTCGTAAATTGTCTCCAATGGCCTCGAGCAGCTTGCCCCATTGAGCGTCACAACTTGCAGATCGATGAAATGGTCGATTCGACCCACATTGCTGAAAGCTGGGCTAAGCATAAAGCTTGTGCTGCGATCCTTGAAGGCATAGAAGATAAGTTCTGTAATTGCTGTTAGCCCCATGATGGCGCTTAAGAGGATTGCCGTCATGTCGTTATCGAAGGTTGAGGGGTAACAGAGCGTAGGAGGCAATCATCATCACAAGGGTGGTGGTCAGCCAGGCTCTGGTTGCAAGCAGGATTAGCGCGGCCTTTGTTCGTCGTGGGCCTCTTCGCGTGCTGCTCAGAAAAAGCAGGATCATCAACAGAAGCTCAATCCCTAGGCAAAGCTTCGCATTCAAGCCTGTTGCTGAATGCAGAGATAGGGCGCCAGAAAACAAAACCTGCGAATAGATAAGCGGAATCTGCATCGTCGAGCAGTTGGGAATGAAGCTTATAGCGCGACTGAGGCTATGTCAACGCTTTCTATGCATTGGCGACCATCTTTCCTGGATTAGGCGATTCTGATCTATATCGCCAAGACCTAAATGCCCTGATGGTCCGGGTATTTCATTGGCGATCGCTCCCCGATGGCTTTGGATAGCCCAGGTCGCGATGTTCGCCCTCGTGGCGCACCACCAGCCCCTGATCGCCCAGCCGGCGCTGGAGGGCCTGGTTGTCGCCACAGTCGTGGGGCACCTCCATGGCGATGTAATGCACCCGGCAGATCCAGGGGCGGCAGTGGTCGAAGAGGGCGAATTCACTGCCCTCGATGTCCCCCTTCAGGTAGTCATCAGCGCCGAGATCAGCCAGCAGGTCCTCCATGTTGACCACCCCCGGCGCCGTCTCGGCCAGGGCCTCGAGCTGGCGGTTGCTACCGCCGGCCAGGCCGCAGATCACCCGGGCCCGCTGCTCCCAGCCGTTGTTGCGCAGATTGGCGTGCAGCCGTTCACACAGGGACGTCTGGGCCTCCACCGCCGTGACCCGGATGACGGGATTGGCGGCCAGGGCGTAGGGGCTGAACAGCCCTTCGTTGGCCCCCAGATCCAGGAACCGCCGCGAGCGGTCGATCCAGACGGCGTAGTCCTAGCAGCGGCGCACCACACCAAAGTCGCCGCTGTTGATCCGTATCGGCCCGCGCCGGGAGCGCAGGGTGAGGGACAGGGGCATGAAATCGTCGGTGGGCCCGAGGCTGCGGCGGGCTGGCACGCTGGGCAGGCGGCGGCCCCCGGCGGCGAGGCCCGGGGTACCGTCGTGCAGCCAGCCCGTTGCCGATGAGGCTGCTCCATTTCCTGCCGGTCTATGCCCCCGCCTGGCAGTTCGGCGGGCCGGTGCTGAGTGTGTCGCGGCTGTGCGAGGGCCTGGCGGCGGCCGGGGCTGAGGTGGAGGTGATCACCACCGATGCGGGCCTGCCGGACTGGCCTACCGAACAGCTCGGGGTTCCGGTGCAGCAGCAGGGGGTGCGGGTGGTGCGTTATCCGGTGGACCGGGCCACGGGGCCGATCCGCTCCCGTGCCCTCGAGGCGGCCCTTCCGTTCCATCTCGCCCGCGCCGAACTCCTCCATCTCAGCGCCGTATGGCAACCACTTGGTCTGCCGGTGCAGCGGGCCGCCCACCGGGCCGGGGTGCCAGTGGTGCACAGCCTGCGCGGGGCCCTGGGGCCCTACGGACTGGGCCGCGGCTGGTGGAAGAAATGGCCTTATTTCCTGCTGCGGGAGCGGCCCCTGCTGCAGCGGGCAGCCGCCCTGCATTGCACCAGCCGCCAGGAGGTGGCGGAGCTGCGGGGACTAGGGCTCAAGGCCCAGCGCTGGATCCTGCCCAATCCCCTGGATCTCTCCGCCCTGCGCTGCGAGCCTGCCCTCGCCCGCACCTGGCGTGCCCGTTACGGGGTGCCCCAGGGGGAGCCGCTGCTGTTGATCGCCGGCCGGCTGCACCACAAGAAGGGCCTTGATCTGCTGCCCGGGGTGCTGGCTGCCCTGGCCGATCGCCCCTGGCGCCTGGTGGTGATCGGCAACGACGACGACGGCAGCGGCCGCAGGCTGCGGCAGGGCCTGGAGCGGGTGGGGCTCAGCGGCCGTTGCCTGTGGCTGCCGGCCCTTCCCGCCGCAGAGCTGCTTGGTCCCTACAACGCTGCCGACCTGCTGCTGCTGCCCAGCCGCCACGAGAACTTCGGCAACGTTGTGGTGGAGGCGATGGCCTGCGGCTGCGGCGCCCTGGTCACCCCCCAGGTGGGGGTGGGCGGCGATGGGTCCGCGTTACCGGGGCTGCAGGTGGTGGAGCGGCGGCGGGAGGACTGGATCCGTGCCCTGGGGCGTTGGCTGCAGGATCCGGGGCGACCCGGCGAGCTTGGTGGCCGCGCCGCTGCCCTTCGATTCTCCAGAGACTCGATCGTTGCGGAAGCTCTAGCTGGCTATTGCGCCATCGTGGTGGGCCGGTCCGCCTGAACCGGCCGGCCGGCAGGGCCTCTGCAGGCGCAGGCCGATCTGGATCGTGTTGCATCTGAAGTCGGCATTCATGTGGCCCTCCAGTGCATGGTGCTGCCTGGCTGGAATTCAGTACTGTTGCTGATCTGTGGCGTTGCTGATCGATGGATCGAAGGCTGTTCAGGTCGATCCCGTTGTTGGAGACCGTTGCGATTGCCGCTGCCCTGGCCTATGCGACAGCTCTATATCTTGCCAATCTACTGGCCTGGCCGGGCAATGTTTCCGTTCGGGAATGGTGGGGCTCCGAACTGGCGATTCGCTACTGCGCGGGATTTGTCCGTCGCGGGATCCTGGGTCAGCTCTCCTGGCAGATGAGTGGTTGGTTCGGCCATCAGTCGTCCTATGCCCTGGCTCTGTCCCTGGCCATGGCGGCAGCCGTGCTTTTGGTCGGTCTCTGGTTGGCCTGGCACTTGGTGCGGCGCTGTGGCTGGAGGCTTGGTCTGTTGATTCTGGCCGCCCCGGCAGGCTGGCCTGTGCTGATGGTGCATGGCGGTGCCACGTTCCGTAAGGACCCGCTTCAGATCCTGCTCGGGGTGTTGTTGTTGTGGTTGTGGCGAGGGAGGGTGAGGGACAGTTCGCCGGGGCAGGACCCGGCGGCCTGGTTGTTGTTAGCAGTGGTGCAAATCATTGCGGTTTTCAACCATGAACCCTTTGCCTTGTTGATTTTGCCAACCTTGGCGATCGTCGTTCATTGGCAGAGCCGCGACTGGCGTCGTGCCCTGCTGGCGATCTCTCCAGGTCTGCTCGCCTTTCTGTTGGTGATTTGGCGTAAGGGAACGGCGACCCAGGTTGCCTGTCTTCGCGCCGATCTGCAAAGGCTTGGCTTGTTGGCGCCCACGGAGATGCCGGGCTCATCGATCACCGAGCTGGCCCGATCCAGGCCCTCCTACCCCACGTGGGATCTCGATCTCAGCCAGCTGGGGTGGTCCGTTTTCCATCTTTTGGCCATGTCATTGGTGGTGGTGCTGGCTTATGGCCTCCTGTTGCGCCTCAGCCAGCCCTCCAACGCGGTTCAGCCTGTGTTCGGCATGGCCTGCAGCCTCTGGGCCATCCAGCTGGGTGTGGCGATGCCGTTGTTCGTCACCACCGTTGATTACGGCCGGATGATGGCGATGACCTTCTGCAGCGGACTCGCTTACCTCCTGCTGTTCCGCACCCCTGACCCCGCGGCGATAGCCACGGTTGTCCCCCGATCCGACCGACTCCGGCCTGCGGCATGGCTTGCGCTGCTGGAGCTCTGGCTGTTGCCCAGCCATTGCTGCACCTACAGCGTCAAGCAGATCATTGCCTTCATGCCTTACGCCGCCGCCAGTCAGTGGAAGGCCCTGCTGTTGGATTGGCTGGCTGTGGTTCCCTCGCCCCTGCCCCGATGACCCCCACCATCGCCGGCGTGGTGCTCACCCTCAACGAGGAGCAGGACCTGGCACGGGCTCTCGCTTCGCTGGCCTGGTGCGACGAGCGGCTGGTACTCGACAGCGGCAGCACCGATGCCACGGCGGCGGTGGCCCGGGGGCTGGGGGTGCCGGTGGTGGAGCACCGCCAGGCGCCCCCCTTCCGGATCAGCGAGCAGCGCAACTGGGCCCTCGGCCAGGCCGGCCTCCGCAGCGACTGGGTGCTCTTTCTCGATGCCGATGAGCAGGTGGGCCCGGAGCTGGCGGCCGAGATCCGGCGCCGCATCGCGGCCGCTGATGCCCCCGATGGTTTCGAGCTCACCCCCCGCTACTGGTTCCTGGGGCGCTGGCTGAAGCGCACCCAGGGCTACCCCAACTGGCATCCCCGCCTGGTGCGCCGCGGCGCCCTGGGTTTTGAAGGGGGGGTGTGGGAATGCTTCCCGGCCGGGGCCGCCGTGGGCCGCATCCCCCTGCCCTACGAGCACTACGCCTTCAGCAAGGGCCTCGACGACTGGCTGGAGCGCCACCGCCGCTACGCCAGCTGGGATGCCGAGCGGATCGTGGCCTTCCGGCGCCAGGGTGATGCGACGGCCCTCGGCACCCGCCGTTTCGTGGCCCTGCGGGCGCTTGCGGCGCGGCTCTGGCCGCTGCGACCGCCCCTGCGCTTCCTGCAGAAGTACGTTCTCCAGGGCGGCTGGCTGGAGGGTTGGCAGGCCTTGGTGTTCGCCGGCCTGATGGCCTCCTACGACCTGATGACCGTGGTGAAGGTGATCGAGCTGCGCCGCCGCCAGCGGGGGCTGCCGCTGTGAGCGCTCCCCCCACCGCCGGCGACCCTCCAGGGCCCAGGTTCCCCGACGCCGACTCTGCTGGCCTCCCCAGCCTCGGCCGAAGCGCCTCTCGCCCCGCCTCACCCGCCTTGCCTCCCGAGCTGCTGATCCTCTCTGAGCACTTCGCCCCCAGCACTGGCGCCACCGCCCAGCTGGTCACCGACCTGGCCCTCGGTCTGGCGGCCCGGGGTCACCGCTGCCGTGTGCTCACGGCCACGGCCGGCGGGCCGGTGGCGGGCCTGGAGGTGGTGCGGCTCGGGCTGCCGCGCTGCGCAGGCGCGCCGGTGGGGGTGCTGGCCAAGGCCGCGGCGGGGCTGGTGTTCGTGTTGGGGGGGCTGGGCTGGTGCCTGCTGCACGGCCGCCGCGGCCAGCGGCTATTCATCGTGTCCAATCCGCCGTTCGTGGGGTTGGTGGGCCCCCTGCTGCGCGGTCTGCGGGGGCTGGACTACGTGTTCCTGTTCCAGGATCTCTTCCCCCGCTCCGCTGCCCTCACCGGGGTGCTCCCCGCCAGCGGGCCGATCACGGCCGCCTGGCGCAGCTTGATGGGTTGGGTGTGCCACAGCAGCAGCGCCACGGTGGTGCTGAGTGATGCCATGGCCGAGCGCTGGCGGCGGGAGTTGCGCCGCCCGCTGCCCCTCACGGTGATCCACAATTGGGCGGTGGAGAGGGCCAGCGACATTCCCAAGCAGGTCAATCCCCTCGCCCGTGAGTGGGGGGTGGGCGACACCTTCACGGTGCAGTACTCCGGCAACTTCGGCCGCCTCCACGAGCTGCTCACCCTGCTGGAGGCGGCCCGGCTGGTGCAGGACGTCCCGATCCGCTTCCTGTTCATTGGCGGCGGTGCCAAGCAGGCTCAGATCACCGCCTACCGCGATGCCTTCGGCCTCGACCGAGTGCTGGTCAAGCCGTACCAGCCCCGCGAGCTGCTGCCCCTGAGCCTCGGCGCCTGCGACCTAGCCGCCATCGGCCTGATCCCCGGTGCCGAGGACACCGTGGCCCCCAGCAAGTTCTACGGAATCCTGGCCAGTGGCCGGGGCGTGCTGCTGGTGGCCCAGCGCGGTTGCGACCTGGCCCAGCTGGTGCTGCGGGAGGGCTGTGGGGTGGTGGTGGAGCCCGGCGAGGTGGCGGAGTTGGCCTTGGAGCTGCGCTCCCTGGCGGTCCATCCCGCCCGAGTGGCGGCCATGGGGGAGCAGGCCCGGCGCCTCTACCAAGAGCGTTTCGGCCTTGAGAAGGCGCTAGCGGCCTATGAGGCCCTGCTGACGTGATCCTGCTGGTCACCTACGACGCGCGCCGCCGCGGTGGCATCGAGCGGCTCAGCCTTCAGGTGCGCGACGCCCTCCGCGAGGCCGGCCATCCCTGCCGTCTGCTCGCCACCCGTCGCCTCGGCCCCGGGCCGGTGGGACGGCTCGCCGGCCAGGCCTGGTTCCTGCTGCAGCTGACCTGGTGGCTGCCCCGCAGCCGCCTGGTGTTCAGCATGCATGCCCTGCTGCTGCGGCCGATCCTCCTGCTTGCGGCCATCCCGGGACTCCGGCCGGCTCGCCAGGGCCGCCTCTGCTGGCTCCACGGCATTGAGGTGTGGGGGGCCAACTTGCCTCCCTTGCTGAGCGACCTGCGCCGCTGCGATGGGCTCGCCGCCAGCAGCGGCTTCAGCTGCGACCAGGTGCGTCCGCTGCTGGGGGAGCAGCCGCCGATCGCCGTGATCCATCCCTGCGCCGAAGACCTCCCGGCGGAACCGGCGGGCGATTCGCTGTTGGGCACCCAGGCAGCGGGGCCCGCAACGGCGGCATCTCCTCCAAGTTCTCCCAGTGCCTCTTTCGCCCCCACTCAGGCCCCCGGCTCTGCGCCGCCGCCGGGAATGCGGCTGCTCACGGTGGCCCGCATGGTGCGCCAGGAGCGCTACAAGGGCCATGAGTTGATCCTTGAGGCTCTGGCCCTGCTGCGGCAGGGCGGCCTGCTCGATCCCGGCCTGCGCTGGCGGGTGGTGGGCAGCGGCGACGACCGCTCCCGCCTCCAGGAGAGTGCCCGCGCGCTTGGGCTGGAGGGCCAGATCGACTGGCTCGGCGGCCTTAGCGATCGGGAGCTCCAGCGGGAATACCGCGACTGCAGTCTGGTGTTGATGCCCAGTGCCTTCGCCCTACTGCCCGATGGCACCGCCCAGGGGGAGGGCTTTGGCATCACCTACCTGGAGGCGGCCCTGGCGGGGCGCGCCTCGATTGCCGCTGACCGGGGCGGCCAGACCGATTTGATCATTGATTCCCAGACCGGCTGGCTGGTGCCGCCCCGGCCCCAGTCGCTGGCGGATCTTCTGGAGCGGCTCCAGCGCGATCCGGAGGAGGTGTGGGCCTGTGGCGCCCGGGCCCGCCACCACGCCGAAACCTCCTTTTCGCCGGGCGTCCAGCGCCAGCGGCTGGCCCGGCTGGTGGCGCCCTGGATGGGGCCCGGCGCCACGCAAAGGTCGTTGGATGCAGCGGAACGCGGCTGATGTGCGGGCTGTTCGGCGCCATCGGGGCTGCACCGGTCGATCTGGAGCCGATCCGCGCCGCCCTGGCCAACCGCGGCCCCGATGCCTGGGGCATCCGGCAGTTGCCCGAGGGCTTCCTGCTGCACACCCGCCTCGCGATCCAGGATCTCTCCCCCCTCGGCCACCAGCCCATGGGCACGGCTGACGGCCGCCACTGGCTGGTGTTCAACGGCGAGATCTACAACGCTCCCCAGCTGCGGCAGCAGCTCCAAGCCGCTGGCTGCCGCTTCCGCTCCCACGCCGACACCGAGGTGATCCTGGAGGGCTTCGTGCGCTGGGGGATGCCCTCTGGCCGCGGCTGGAGGGGATCTTCGCCTGTGCGCTCTGGGATGGGGAGCGGCGGCGTCTCACCCTGGCCCGGGATCCCTTCGGGATCAAACCCCTGCTGCTGCTGCCCTGGGGTGAGGGGCTGCTGTTCGGCTCCGAACTGGCGGCCTTTCAGGCCGCCGGGATGGTCCGTGCCCCCATTCGCCGCGATCTACAGGGCTATGCGCTCTGGGGGGCTTTTGCCTCTCCCGCCACGGCGATGGCCGGCATCACCGCCTTTCCGCCGGGCCATGTGGGCCGGCTCGAGCCGGGTCAGCCCCTTCGTCTTTTCCCCTTCGCCTCCCCCCTCGATCGACCGCCCACCGCCGCCGAAGCAGAGCGGCCCGCCGCCATCGAGGCCGCCGTGGCGGGCGTGCGGCAGCGGCTCACGGCCGCGGTGCAGCGCCAGACGATCGGCGAGGTGCCGGTGGGGGCCTTCCTCAGTGGCGGCCTCGATTCCGGCATCCTTGCGGCCCTGCTGCGCCAGGCCAGCGGCGGGCCTGTGCGGACCCTCTCGGTGGGCTTCCGGGGCCTGCCCGGCGCCGTGGATGAGAGCGAACGGGCCCTGGCCAGCTCCCGCCATCTGGGCACCGACCACACCGCCGTGGTGCTGGGCGTTGACGATTTCGACAGCTGCATCGACGACTTTCTCGCGGCCATCGATCAGCCCAGCATCGATGGCTTCAACACCTATCTGGTCTCCCGGGCCGCTTCGTCTGCTGGGCTGAAGGTGGCCTTCTCGGGCCTCGGGGCCGATGAGGTGTTCGCGGGCTATGGCCAGTTCGCCCAGCTGCAGGCCTCGCTCGGTGCGCCTGAGGGTTCCGTGCGCTTCGGGCGACTGCCGGTGCAGCTGCTGCGCCGCTGGGGACAGGAGGGCCGGGCCTACCGACGGCGTGGGCTCTCGGCGGCCCTCGACCTGCGCCAAATCCCCTTTTCCGGCGTCCCGGCCTCGCTGAAGTGGCGGCTGGTGGCCGGTCGCTTGGAGTCGGTGGCGGGGCAGCCCACCGACCTGACCGCCCTGGCCCGCCTGGAGCTGCAGGGCTACCTGCGCGACACCTTGCTGCGGGACACCGACGCGGTGAGCATGCACCACGGCCTTGAGGTGAGAGTGCCTTATCTCGATGGGGAGCTGGTGCGCTACTGCCTCAGCCTGCCGGGTGCCTGGCACCTGGCCGAAGGGCCCAAGACCTTGCTGCGGCGGGCCTGCGCCCATCACCTGCCGGCTGCGGTGCTGGCGGCCCCCAAGAGCGGCTTCAACCTGCCCCTAGGTCCCTGGCTATTGGGACGCCCTCGTTTTGCCCCCGCCCGCATCGTCCGCCTGCTCCGTCCCCATGGGGTGCGACGGGCCAGCGTGCTGGCCGCCTGGGCCTACCTGCGCGCCAATCCCGCCCGCTGGCAGCCCTACTGGCGCTGGGTGGTTCTGGCCGAGTGGCTCGAGCGCACCGCCTGAGCCCGTCCGGCCTTCAGAGCCGCCGCAGCTTCCCCTGGATCGCCCGCACCAGGTCCTGGGGGTGGGGAAGCTGCTCAGCCGATGGCGGCTGGCGATCCTTCGCCGGCGTGGCGGCCAAGGAAGCGATCGCTGTGGCCAGGGACTCCGCATCCCCGGCCCGGTGCACCCGGCCCCAGGGCCGCTCTGCCACGAGGTCGGCGGCGCTGCCCACCCGGTCGCTGCAGATCACCCCGCAGCCGAACTGCAGGGCCTCATTCACCACCAGACCCCAGGTTTCCCCCTGGCGGGAGGGCAGTAGCAGCAGATCGGCCAAGGCATAGAAGCGGCCCAGCTGCTGCTGGTTCTGGAAGCCCATGGCGTGGTGGCGGCCGGGCAGGGCGGTGTGGAGGGCTTCCTCCAGGGCAGGGCGCAGCAGGCCATCGCCCACCACCACCAGATGGAGCGAGCGCCACAGCGGCGCGGTGGCCGGATCGCGGCGCAGCACCTCAAGCCCTGCCGCGATCAGCAGGGGGTCCTTCACCGGGCTGATCTTGCCCACGAACAGCAGCACCGGAGCCCCGGGCGGGATGCCGAGTTCGGCGCGCAGGGCCTCGCGCCGGGGCCGCCAATGGTCCACCTGCTGGGCGAAGAAGTCTTGGTCCACCGCATAGCGGGCCGTGGTCCGCCGCTGAGGCCCCACCCCCAGCCGCTGGTAATGGGCCTCGGAGTGGCGGCCGATCGGAAAGACATGGTCGAAGCGGCGGTAGTAGCGCCGCAGGGCCGCGCTGCGCAGCCGCTCCTTCCAGGCCGGACGCTCCAGGGCCTGGTCGGTGGTTTCGGCACGCAGCCACAGCCGCTGGCCCTGGCCGGCCAGGAGCAGGGTGGCGGCGGTGATGAACAGCGGCGAGTAGCTGAACACCAGCACCGCATCGGGCCGCCAGGCCTGAATCAGCCTGCTGGCCTGCCGGGCCAGTCTCAGGGCGCTGGCGGGATGGCTGAGGGCCGCCAGCGGGTGTTCGCTAATGAAGGAATGCGGATAGCCCTCGGTGGGGGCGCTGTCCCAGGCGAAGGCCACGCCGAAATCAGGATCCACGCTGGGGCTGCTGCCGTGGTTGCAGCCGAAGAACACCCGCAGTTCAAGGGCGGGATCGGCCGCTAGGCCGGTGAACACTGGTTTGAAGTACTGCACCGGGTGGGTGATCAGCACTGCAAGACGTGGCTTTGGGTTGGTCATGGTGCCAGGGCCGGCTCCTTAGCGATGGCGCTGAGGGTGGCCCGCTTCGGCCGCGACAGCAGGCAGGCCAGCAGCGAGAAGCTGGGGCTTCTCCAGAGCGGTGCCGGGGTAAGGGGGTTCAACGCTGGCCCAGCAGCCAGCGGCCGAGGCAGGCAAGGTCGAGCCAGGGTGACCAGTTGGCCAGGTAGCAGAGATCCTCCGGTAGCTCGTCGGCGGGGTCGTGGGAACGGTGCCGTGGTAGGGAGCGGCCCGGGCTCCAGCGGATCAGTCCCGGCTTCACCCAGAAGCGCATCTCTAGGTCGTCATCCTCCGCTGGCGGGCGATCGGACGGGAGCAGCGGCAGGGGCCGAGGTCCCACCAAGCCCATCTCGCCCCGCAGCACTCCGATCAGCGCCGGTGCCCCCGCCAGGCCGGAGCGCCGCCACCAGGCGGGTGCCTGGGGATCCACCACCAGCGAAAGCAACTGGAAGGGCTGCCCCTCCAGGCCCCGCCGCCCCTCCTGTCGCAGCTGGCATCGCCGGCCCTGCAGCCGTAGCACAAGCAGTGCCACACCCAGGGGGATGGCCAGCAGCAGCAGGGCCAGCCCCGCCAGCAGGAGATCTTGCAGGCGCTTCAGGCGGGCGTTCTGCCCCTCCCGCAACCGCCCGAATCGCTCCCAGCGGCCGGGCCAGTCCGGAGGCAGCAAGGCGGCAGGCAGGGAGCGAAGGTACCGCTCGCACCAGCGGTCGAGGGGCAACAGCACGAGGCCGCGGCGCTGCCAGAGCAGCAGCTGGGCCCGATCTTCCGGGCGTACTAGGGCCCCCACCCCCAGGGCGACCCCCTGCAGGCCAAGCAGGTTGGCGAGCATGGGCGGCAGGGGGGCGGTGCCGACCGGGTCGCGCCATTCGATCGCCGCTGGCACCGCACAGCCGCCCCGCTCGATCTCCTGGGCCACCGCCTGGCGCTGCGGGCGGCTGGCCAGCACCAGCCAACGCTGCTGCGGCTGCCAGAGGTGGCGCCCGTTCTCCAGCTGGCGCAGCAGGGCACTGCTGATGGCACCGCTCAGCAGCACCGGGATCAGGAAGCCCCGGCCCACGGTGGCATCGAGGCTCAGGCCGGTCAGGGCGTAGCCCACCACGATCGTGAGGATCACGCCGGTGCCGGCCACCAGGAAGCGGTTGGCTTGCTCCTGGGCCGAGAGGGTGTGGCGGGCCAGGCCGCTGTAGGTGCCGAGCAGCCACTGCAGGCACACCAGTAGGGGGATCACCAGTAGGGGCCCCCGCGTGATCACGGGCAGCGTGCCGAAGCGCAGCTGGTGCAGGCCGAGCCACACCACACTCAGCAGGCCGGCATCGGCCAGGGCCCAGCCCAGGGGCGGCGGCAGCGGGCGGAGCAGCCTCATGGTGGTGCGTCCGGGCTGAGGGCACAGAGTTGGCGTGCCAGCTCCTTGGCAGCCGCTGCGTGACCGGTCCGGTTCCAATGGCCGTAGCCCGGCCCGGGGCGTTGGCCCGCAAAGCCATGGGCCACTAGCTTCTGGTCATCTGCCTGGTGTTGGAGCGCCGGGGCCAGCGGCAGATAGGGAATGCTGCGGGAGGCCAGGAAGGCGCCAAGTCGTCGTTCCGGACGCATCCAGTCGAGTTTGTGACGGGTGGCCTGGGCCCTCCGTTCGGCGGCATCGGGCCATAGCTGGGGTGGGGTGGTGAGGCTGGTCACCACGAGGGTGCTGCCGGCCTGCCGGGCCTCCCGGTTCCAACGGTCCAAGATCGCCTCCAGCACCGGCCAGCCAGGCTCCAGATCCCCTGCACTGGCACCGTAGAGCCGGGTTCCATCGGTGCCCAGTGGGAAGGCGCTGCAGCCGCTGGCCGGGCATTCCGCCCCGGCGGCCGGGCGGAGGCGGTCGCGGGCCTGCTTGAGCAGCTGGAGCACCTGGCTGTGGGCCAGCAGCCAGGAGGCGCTCCGGCCCAGGGTTGAGGTTCGGAAGCGGTAGTCGGGGCGTTGGCGGAAGCTGGAGTCCACCACCAGCTCTCCATTGCGGAGGTGGAAAGTGGGGGCCGCCGCCGTGGCGCTGCCACCCACCAGGTTGTCGCGCAGGTCGTTTTCGAAGTACACCGCGTGCAGCACCAACCGGGGCTGAAGCGGCCGGGCGTCGCGGCTCCAGGTGAGCCAGCTTTGGCCCGTGCCGAAGCCGCCGACCCCGAAGTTGAGGGTTTCGGCGCCGCCGGGGGAGGCGCCAAGCAGGGGGCAGGGCTTCACCGCGGCCAGGGCGGCTGGCAGCTGGCGCACCCAGGATTCGGACTCTGGAACCTGCAGCGCCTCGGTGAAGGAATCACCAAGCACAGCGATGCGGAGCGTGCCGGCCGTGGGCAAGGGGCTCCAGTCGCGGTCGTGGTAGCCGCTGCGGTTGATGCGTACAAAGGAACTCCCCTCCTGGGTCCAGCGGCCCCGGACGCCGGGTTGCAGGCCGTAGCCGGTGAGGGGATCGGGCCGGTAGAGCTGGGGGGTGCCCTGGTCGAGGAGCCGCAGGGCCACCTCCATCACCCCGAAGGCGAAGGCGGTGGACCCCACCATCAACAGGAGAGGCAGCAGCAGCGATTTGAGCCGTTGGGGCCGTTGGGCAGGGATGGTCAAGGCGTTTTGGCGGGGGAGGGGAAACGACCCTTGGAGTCGGGCGACTCCTGGGGGGTGGCCCCCACCGGCAGCGGCTGGGCCGGGTCCATCGCCACCGCACCCCGGGCCCCGGCCACCAGCCGGATCGTCTTGAACAGGATCAGCAGATCGAGCAGCAGGTTGGCGTTGCGTAGGTAATAGAGGTCGTAGCTGAGCTTCATCCGCGAATCAGCCACGCTGGCGCCATAGGGATAGCAGACCTGGGCCCAGCCGCTCAGCCCTGGCCGGATCCAGTGGCGCACCCGGTAGTGGGGGATGAGTCGCTCAAGTTCCACCTCCAGCTCGGGACGCTCCGGCCGGGGACCGATCAGGCTCATGTCGCCGCGGATCACCGCCAGCAGTTGGGGCAGTTCGTCGATGCGAAGCCGCCGCAGCCACTGCCCCACCGGGGTGATGCGGCTGTCATCGCGGGAGGACCAGCGGGCTCCACCGGCTTCGGCATCGGTGCGCATCGTGCGCAACTTCCAAACCTGGAAGGGTTTGCTGTAAAGGCCAGTGCGGGTCTGGCCATACAACACAGGCCCCCGGTCGGTCAGCCAGATCAGGGCTGCCGCCACCAGGATCAGCGGCAGGGTGAGTAGCCCGAGAACTCCGGCTCCCAGCAAGTCGAAGCTGCGCTTGAGACGCCAGCTCCAGGTGCTGGGTTGGAGGCCGAAGCCTTCCGCCTGGAGCAGCCAGCGGTTGGAAAAGAGTTCCGGTGGCACCCGCTGCAGGTGTTGCTCCGACCAATTGACCAGACTGCTGACCCCGGTGCCCGTTGCCCTCTCTGTCAGCAGGGCCTGCAGCAAGGCTTCATGGATGCCGATGCGATCACTCACGGCGATGCCATCGACGTTCTGCAACTTGGGGAGGCCTTGATCCGTAAGCGCGGCGGGCGTCGTCCAGATCAGCTGCCAGCGATGCAGAGGCGGATGGCTGCCCACCTCCGTCCTCAGCAGGGCCACTTCCTCCTCGTCCCCCAGCATCAACCAACGCTGCCGCTCCCGGCGCCGCGAGGTGAGCCAGATCTGGGCCAGGGCCGAGAGCAGGGCAGTGATCCCCAGCATCGGCAGTAGAAAGCCCCGGAAGCGGGTGCGGGCGTTTTCCACCTGGAACACCCAGCTGTGGGCAAGCACCAGGGCCAGGATCAGCAAAGGCACCAGGGCCGTCACGGCGAGCCGTCGTTGCAGCGAATGGCGCCGGTTCCCCTCGGGTTCGGAATAGCGGCCGAGTAGATAGGAGATGCTGATCCACAGCAGGATTAGCAGGGCCAGGGCGCGGTTGATCCCCACCCAGTCCTGCTCTTCCAGCCGAATCCAGTGGGTGACGTTGTAGGTGGTGGCAAGGCTGAGGGCGTCGAAGAGGGCCAGCCCCAGCATCAGCAACCGTTGCCGCAGCCAGGGAGCTCTCAAGCCCATATCGCACGTCGCGTTCTGGCTACCAACTCTATGGGGAGGGACGCTTCTGCATTTACGCTCTGACGACGTCAATGGAATGACTGCGGCATGACCATCCCTCCGATCCGCTCCATCTGCTGCATCGGAGCCGGCTACGTTGGAGGCCCCACCATGGCTGTGATCGCCGACCGCTGTCCTGACATTCAGGTCACGGTGGTCGACCTCAACGCCGAGCGGATCGCCGCCTGGAATGATTCCGATCTCACCAGGCTGCCGGTGTATGAGCCCGGCCTTGATGCAGTGGTGGGCCGGGCCCGCGGCCGTAACCTTCACTTCACAACCGAGGTGGATGGCGCCATCGCCGCCGCCGACATGGTGTTCCTCTCGGTGAACACCCCCACCAAGACCCGCGGTGTGGGGGCCGGCCAAGCCAGCGATCTGCGCTGGATCGAAGCCTCGGCCCGCCAGGTGGCGGCTGCCTCCCAGGGCCACACGATCGTGGTGGAAAAGAGCACCCTGCCGGTGCGCACGGCCGAAGCCGTGAAGGCGATCCTTGGCGGCGCCCAGGGCAGCGGCGGCGGCAAGACCTTCTCGGTGCTTTCCAACCCCGAATTCCTGGCCGAAGGATCGGCGATCGGGGATCTGGAGGTTCCGGATCGGGTGTTGATCGGCGGCGAGGACCCGGCCGCCATCGATGCCCTGGCCAGCGTCTATGGCCACTGGGTGTCTCAGGAGCGGATCCTGCGCACCAACCTCTGGAGCAGCGAGCTCTCCAAGCTCACCGCCAACGCGTTCCTAGCCCAGCGGATCTCTTCGATCAACAGCATCGCCGCCCTGTGCGAGGCCACCGGCGCCGATGTGCGCGAGGTGGGCCGGGCGATCGGCACCGACAGCCGCATCGGTCCGAAGTTCCTGCAGGCCGGTCCGGGCTTTGGCGGCAGTTGCTTCCAGAAGGACATCCTCAACCTGGTGTATCTCTGCCGCCACTACGGCCTAGAGGAGGCGGCCTCCTACTGGGAGAGCGTGGTAGGGCTCAACACCTGGCAGCAGCAGCGCATCGCTCGGCTTGTGGTGAACAGCCTCTTCGGCACGGTGAGCGGCAAGCGCCTGGCGGTGCTGGGCTTCGCCTTCAAGGCCGACACCAACGACACCCGCGAGGCGCCGGCGATCCGCATCTGTCGCGACTTGATCGAGGAGGGGGCCCAACTGGCTATCGTGGATCCGAAGGTGGATTCCGCCCAGATCGCCCGCGATCTGGAGCGTTCTCCTGTGGCG
>Ga0114972_10000332_pt1 | contig 35274 bp, 24 predicted proteins | sample M_140807_EF_Meta_FD_87354 | JGI IMG/M metagenome (GOLD analysis project Ga0114972, IMG submission 87354) | Freshwater microbial communities from Lake Montjoie, Canada to study carbon cycling - M_140807_EF_MetaG | ecosystem: Environmental > Aquatic > Freshwater > Lake | place: Lake Montjoie... | reverse complement strand
TGTTTCCCACCGGCTTGCAGCTTCATCGCGATGGAGCGCTGGTGAGCGTCGGAGGCAAGCTGAAGTTTTTGCGGGACACCGATCGCGATGGCTTGGCCGATGAGTCCGAGGAATGGTTGACAGGTTTCGCCGAGGAGAATCCACAGTTGCGAGTCAACGACCCGGACTTTGGCCTTGATGGTGCATTGTATTTGGCGAATGGTTTACGGAGTTCCAAGGTATCAACGGCTAAGGATCTTCAAGTGCTCTCGATTGCCAACAGCGATTTGCGATGGGATTGGATACGGCACACTGGGGTTGCGGTTGCAGGTCCGGCCCAGTTCGGGATGACTTGGGATCGCTTTGGCAATCGATACTTTTGCAGCAACCGCAATCCCTGCGATGGGGTTTTGATGGAGCCACGGCAAGCTGCCCTGAGTCCGCTTGTGGGGCTAGCACCGATGACCGCAGCGTCGTTGCCAACTGGAGAGCAATCGACAGTTCGGCCACTGGTGACGGCCTGGACCACCTCCAATTTGCATTCTGGACAATTCACTGCGGCCTGTGGGGTGCTGATCAGCCACAGCGAGCATTTGCCGAGCGCGTCGCTTGGAAATGCCCTGACATGCGAGCCGACAGGTAGTTTGGTGCATCGGGTAGGAATAGGGAGGGTCGGCGGTCGAACGGCAGCCGAGGAGCCTGTTCGGCCTGGCGAGTGGCTTGCGAGTCGCGACCCTTGGTTTCGTCCGGTGAATCTCGAGGAGGGGCCCGATGGAGCCATCTATGTCGTCGACATGCATCGCGCGGTGATCGAGCATCCTGATTGGGTCCCGGAGGAGCTCAAGGTGCGGGTCGATGAACGCTGGGGGGATCGGTGCGGTCGTATCTATCGCGTCGCAAGTCACGATGCTCCTGCGCAAGATCCTCTGTGGCGAGATCTCAGAGACCGCCCACTTTCTCAAAGAGGCTCTAGCGAATTGATCGAACTTGTGAACCACTCCAGGTCATGGGTACAGCAGACGGCTTCGAGGTTGCTTTTCGAAAGGATTGCAAGTTCGAGTCTCGCAGATCAGTCGAAACTTCGCTTGGGGCTCACAGAGCATTGTGTCGCTTTGGCTAAAAGCTCGGGAAGCTTGGGCGGCTCCAGCAATAGCAATGGAATTCTAAGGCTTCTTTATCTGCTGCATGCCTTGGATTCCTCGATCGCGACAAACGGAGGGACGGCAGATCCCCAACGATCCAATGATTGGCAAGCGGTTCTCCAATCGGTCCTGCTCGATACCGAGCATCCTTCACATCGCGAGCCGGCCATGCGGGCAGCGCTTTGGCGAGTGGCCAGCCACACCCACACCCCATTGGATGGATTGGTATCAATGTCCACACAGACGCTGCGCGATGGTCCTCGCGAAGAGGCGATCGAGTGCGCTTGGTACTTGGCCGAATTTGCCTCGAGGGAGCCGGCGGCATTTGCCCGGCTTGCTCGCAGCGACGAGGGCTTGATGGAGGCTTCGGTCGCGCGGTCGGTCGATTTGGCTGACGACCCTTATTGGCTCACCGCGATCAGTGCGGTGCATCGGTCTGAGTTGGAACGATTCGTTTCAAGATGGGTCGAGCAAGCGACCAAGGCTCTAGATGAAAAGAAGATGGTTCGTGCATTTTCGACGGCCGCTTGGACGTCGCTAATCGCTGCGGTGGCCCAGCCTGATAATCCGCGTTGGCTCTCAGCCAGGGATGCTTGGGTGGCAGGTTCCAGCCAGCGGCTCGAGGAAGGTCCTGGCGATGACGAGTTCCAACGGAGAGTTGTCCGCGAGCCCCAGATGCTCCTGCAACTGGCGATCGCGCGTGGGATTGCCAAATCGGCTGACCGAGGCTGGCTGGCCAGTCAATCACGTTTGTGGGAGCTGTGGTCCGAATCGCTCAAGGATCCCAGGTGGTCGGCTTCGATACACAGCGAATTGGCTCAGGTCTTGGGCGTGCATGCTTCGCCCGAGCAATCGCGCCGTTGCGCCGAGGCCTTGAGAGGGGCATTGGAGCAAGCCACCGAGCCCGGCATAAGGCGACAGTTGCTTGCAGCTTGGTCGCAGCATCCGGACCTATCGACAGCGGGGCTGTCGAGTACTGATTGGATTTTGGAACGATTTGAAGCAGAGACTCCGGCGATGCGGGGGGTGATGTTCCAGGCGATACGGAGTCGGCCCGAGCGGCTCTCTCGATGGCTCGACGCGATCGAGACTGGCAAGCTCACTGGCAAGGGGCTCGATGCGAGTCAGATACAATCGCTGATGCAGCTCACCGGCGAATTGCAGCCGAGGGTTGCCAATTGGTTGGCACAAAGGGTGCAAGCCGATCGGCAGAAGGTTCTCGAGCGTTATGCAAGTTCGCTGAGTCTTGAGGGGAGCGTGTCCCGGGGTAAGCAGTTGTTTGCTCAGCATTGTGCGGCATGTCACCGTATAGACGGGGTGGGGGTAGGAGTCGGCCCGGACATTTCCGATTCGCGTACACAAACTGCGGCGCAATTGCTTGTTTCTATCTTGGACCCCAATCGGGCGATTGACAACAACTATTACCGTGTGACGGTTCAGATGAAGGATGAGGCGATTCACGATGGGATTGTGGTCGAGGAGTCCGCCGAGCATTTGACCTTAAAAAATCAGCAGACATTGCGCATGGTGCTCGGCAAGGGGGATATCCAAGCGATCAAATCCAGTGGGGTTTCGCTGATGCCCGAGGGGATCGAGGGTCAGTTGGACGAGCAAGCCATGGCGGATTTGATCGGTTACATCAAGAACTGGCGGTATGTGGGTGGCGAGGCTCCTGCGTTGTCAACGCAGCGATAGGTGAAACGATGCAACGTGGTAGTGGTCTTTGGGTTGGCTGTGCGCACTTATTGTTCGCTGCCGTGTTTTTACTTGCGATGAACGAGCCTTGCTCGGCACAGGAGTTCAAGATCGGTCATTTTCAGATCGATGCGACGATTCCCATGGGTCATCGCTGTATGGGGGTTTTGCCGCAGAAGTCCAAGTCGGTTTTGGATACGCTCGAGTTGCATGGATTGGTGCTCTTGGGAAACGAAGCACCGATTGTGATCGTTGCGATCGATTGGTGCGAGATACGCAACAAGTCGTATGATCGGTGGCGAGAGCGGTTGGCCAAGGTAGCACGGACAGAGCCCGAGCGGGTGCTCGTCAGTTCGCTGCATCAGCATGATGCACCTGTGATTGATGCCGGTGCCCAGGATCTGCTCGATCGCGTGGGCTTGCAAAACGAATTGTTCGACCGAGACTTCCATGAAGACGTTTTGGCCCGAGCGCAAGAAGCGTTGAAGCAGGCGATCGAGGATGCGATTTCGATCACGCACATCGGATACGCGGAATCCGCAGTGCATCAGGTTGCATCGAATCGCCGGGTGGTTGATCGAGAACGACGCGTCAGTTTTGCAAGGGGGAGCAGCAGTGGTCGAGAAACTTTTTTTCGAGAGACCGATGAGGGGCTCATCGACCCGACGCTAAGAACGATATCGTTTTGGGACCGGCAGCGCTGTTTGGTCGAATACCATGCTTATGCAACCCATCCGATGAGCTATTACGGGCGAGGAGAAGTTAGCTCGGACTTCGTGGGGCTTGCTCGCAAGAAGCTCGCCAGACTCGATCGATCCGTTCATCCGATTTATGCTTCTGGGTGCAGTGGCGATGTGACGGCTGGCAAGTACAACGATGGCTCGCCTCGCGCGCGAGAGGAGCTGACCGAGAAGGTTTTTGATGCGATGGTCTCGAATCGGTCCAGAGTGAACAAAGTGGATGCGGCAGCGGGTTGGCATTTTCGATCTACCGAGTTAGAGCTTCAGTACACCCAAGCCGCTGCTCTCCAAAAGGAGGTCATGGAGCTTGAGTTGCAGGACTCGAGTTTGCCTGTAGAGAAGCGGATCCTGGCAGCGATGGGTTTGGCTTCTTGGGAGCGAAGCGTCCAGGACAAGCAACCGATCGATGTTCCTTGTGTGGATTTCGGAATCGCTAGATTGGTGCTTTTTCCTGGGGAAACCTTTGTGGGATATCAGCACTTGGCCCAAGGCATCAGCGGCACCGTTCCGGTGATTCCGGTAGGGTATGGAGAGAGTTGGACGGGATATGTTCCGACCGAATCGGCCTTTGAAGATGGGTTCGCCGAGTCCTGGTTATGGGTAGCACCTGGTTCAGAGACTCGGATCGAGCGCGTGCTCCAAAAACTATTGGGGGCAGAGCGATAGCCTTCAGGCAAAAGCATAGAGGCGGGCACGACGGGAAAACGCTGATGCTCAAAGCGAGTTGATTTGGCCGTCGTTTCTTCCGGCAAGCGCGCGATAGACTTGCATGTCGACATTGTTGGCGATGGTTTGGATCGAACCGTCCATCAGCAGGAACAAGCACCCGCCGGAGTGAGGGCTCCAAAAGCCGCCTGGGCTACCGGTTGGAGTGTTCGGTCCACCTGATCGGACATGGACGCTAGCCATGGTGATCGCAGGCCGAGTTGTTTGGCCGACGGTTTGTCCTCGGGATTGGGCAATTCTCGGTGAGAAGACCGTTTGAGCGTTGGGAATTACACCTGCCCAGCCGTTGGGTGCGAACATGCTAGCGCGTTCGCCAATCCCGATGGTGTTGGAAGTCCCGTCGGTGATGTGCGCGTGTCGAATCGGTTGATTGCGATGGAACATCCCATTGAAGGGGGTTTCTTCGTACATCGCGGTGTAACGCGGAGCGTTGGCCGGGTCGCCACCTCCCAGGCAGCCAATGTAGCTAGCGGGAGCAAGGTCACGGATACCGATGGAGCTAGGCCAAAGGGCGACAGGTTCGTTCCAATCATCCGAGGGGCATTGGTATCCCGGGACTCGGGTGCTACGAGACGATTGGTTTGCAAGTGCGGAGATCGGCAAGCTGAAGTCGATCCCGCGATGCAGAGCGTTAAGTTCCATATTGGGTAGGATCATGGAAAAAACGCTCCAGCCCGGACCGGCTTCGGGGATAGGGTCGTTGGGGACGCCCGACCATGGCCCCTTGACTCGTGAGATGAAGCCGGGGGGAAATGTACGATGGCTACCCTCGTAATTCTGGAGAGCCAGCCCGAGTTGCTTGAGGTTGTTAGTGCATTGAATACGGCGGGCAGCTTCTCGGGCTGCTTGGACTGCCGGGAGCAGGAGTCCGACCAGGATACCGATGATGGCGATGACCACGAGCAGTTCGACCAGGGTGAATCCGGTTCGATGGGTCGAGTTGGATTTCGCAGGTGGAATCGAGAGCATTGTGGAAAAGCTCCGTTTGGGGATTGGGATTGCAGAACCGTAAGGTTTTGGCTGACTAGGCCACTAATGGTATTGAGACTCAGTCTCAGTACAAGGTCCCTCCGGGGTTTTTTCGCAAAAAATGATGTGAAAAATGCTTTGGTTGTGAAGCGGCGGTGGCGTTGGGTTTTGGACAGTGTTGACAGTGTTGACAGTGTTGACTGGATTGACTGGATTGACCGCGGAACGGGTTGACCTCGTTGACGAGGTTGACCACCGCCGTCAATGAGGTCAACTGTGTCAATTCTGTCCGCGGTCAACACAGTCAATTCAGTCAATACCGTCAATCCAGTCAAAAAAAACCGCCGCCGCTAGCGGCCTAGCCGTTTTCTCAGGGCGAATGTTCGCCCGAGTTCTGAGTGTCTCTATTGACTGGAGGATAGGGGAAAAGCTGGGAAGCAACCCCCGGAAGAATCTTCACTGGGCCGAGTCGATGCCGAAGGCTCGTGCAGGATGAGAGTTGCTCTCTAAGAATGCGTCGATGAACGCTTGGAGCTGTTTGTAGAACTCGGTGTAGTCGGTGGATTGTTCGGAGCCGGTCGAAAGTGGTTTGCAGGAGACGATGTGTGAGACAGGAGGGGCGGTGGTCGCAAGGGACTTGAACCTGTCGAGGAGGCCCAAGTGTTTAGGGGTGGGTAGTGGATTGGATTTTGCGAAATGTTCCAGATCTTGGAAATAGGTTTCGAGAGTCCAGAAGGCTTGTTTGGCGACCCATTCGTTGCCCATCAGGTCCTTGCGCTCTTTGAGGTATTGAGTGATCCACCGGTCGGCGTTCTCGAGGCTTAGGGGTTCGATGGCCAAATCCGAGAGTTGTTTTTTGATCGAGTCCCGTTGCGAGGAGAACTCGGCTAGAGCGGATTGGATCGCAGGCAGCGAGCCAAAGGGAGTTGCGTTGAGCTCTTGGTCTAGACGGGTTTGGAGAGATCCCAGAGTTGCCAGATCGTTGTTTTTGAGTGAGGCGACCACGGGCCTTGTCCAGAGAAATCCCAAGGGTCGTCCGGGAACTCGGCCAGGTTGTCCCAGTGCGCCCCGGATGTTTTTGTAGAGGGTTTGGTGGCAACCCACGCAATCGTAGACGGCATAATCACCCCAGTTTTGTCCGGGAGTGGTGTTGTGAAGCATCAGGTCTTGGCTCATCAGATTGGCAGTCAGTTGACCGACAATGCTCTGATGGGTTTTGCGAAAATGGCTTTGGATCTGGGCGTTGAGAGTAGGGATCGTCGAAGTTGATTCGGAGGTGGAAGAATTAAAATGCTTCCTTAGGTATTCGAGCCTGAGTTTGGAGTCGCCTTGGGTTTCGTCGGTCCATTTGGATGATTTTTCATCTAGGTCCAACCAATGTTTTTTGCAGGTTTCCTGCATGAACTTGGGGAGGTCGAACGGAGGCAATGGGGGGTGTCCTGCCGCGTACATAGCGTGGGTAATCACTTTGGATTCTTCGGGGTTACCTAGATGGCAGCTCAAGCAGACTTGGGCTGCCAGGGCGCTGTTTTCGAGGTCTCGGAAGCCTCGTTCTTGTTTCTGCTCAGAGGTTAGTTCAAGCCATCGAGGGGAGAGGTGTTCCAGCAGGTACTGTTGACCCCGGCCATGGCATGCTTCGCACCCGATGGAGTCTTTGGCGACGGTCTTGCGATCGATTTGAAACTCATTGAAAGGTCGTCCGGTTTTCAATGAGCGTTTGTCCGGTGCTTGGATACCTGCGTGGCAGGTCAAGCATTGAGTCTGGAAGGCCGTTGATTTTTCTTCAATACCTAAATGCTTGATGATCTCTTGAAACGCGTCGGTTAGAGAGTCTCCCTGCCATACTTTGCTTACGGCTCGAGCATGGATGTCGCTTTGACGTTGCTCGGGTGCGATGTGGCTTTCTTGACCGAGGTAGATGCTGGCTTGTTGAAGTCCGATGTTGGATGAATTGGCCAGGGGCTGAGCGTTGGAATGGCAAGTCACACACGCTTGATCGAGTGTTGAATCGAACACTCCATTTGGGCTCAGATCGTTGCCTGTGGTTTGAAAGCAGAGAGCTTGGTCCAGATTGCCAATGAGTATAAGTCCAGCGTAGATCGCAGTGCTGAGCGAAACGATCAGCGATCGATAGCGAGGGTGAAGCTTGGCAATGTTGATTGGGGTCATGGGTTTTGAGCCATGGACAGGATTAGGGGCCGAGGGATTCGAGGATGAGGAGCAAGTCTGACGTCCAGGAAGAAGATTGTAGTTCAGCAGTTGCATTGCGTGGGATTTCGTTTGGTCTTTTCGGGGTTGGGAAGACGGGTGACTGAGTTGATTCTGGGAAAACGAGTCTTGATCTCATACGTTCCAAGGCTGGAGTGAGCTTGGGGTCGGGGGAGGATGCAAGGGTAGCGAGGTAAGCCAGCGCGGCGTTTTCCCAATTGGTTGTGGATTGGGCCGCCTTCCATTTTTGGGCAGCAATCCCACGTAGTGTTTCGGTGCTCCAATCGGGTGCGAGATCGAGGGGTGCGGGGCCTGCACGCTTCGATACCAAACCGATTAGTTCCTCGCGTTTTGCCCGGATCTGTTTTTGGAGAGAATCCAGGTTTTTTCCTGATGGATCGGTTGCCGAGGGGGCTGACCCCGAGGAGGCTTGGTCGATTGATTCGAGGAGGTTTTTCGTGATGTGGCTATCGGAGCCCAGGACTTGGTCGGCTGTCAGGAGGCCTTCGAGATTCCACATCCTCACGGGGGCTTTTCCGAGGGTAGATTTTGGACTGCGATTCTCAGCCAGCGGTTTATTTGGAAGAGATGAGCTGGTGATAGTTTGGTGGCAGCTGGTGCATTGGTAGTTGGAGAATTCAGGCCAGGTCGAGTGCGGGTGAGTTTTACCGATTCGCGATTGCAGGAGTTCGAGTTCCGAGTCGGCTTTGGCCAGTTGCCCAGTGAGCCATCGTTGGATGTTTTGGGTGTTTGGATCCAAGGATCTTTCCCGCCAATGTTTCGGATAGGCGTTCAGATAGGTTCCGTAGTCAAAGTAAAGGGCTGGGTGACCCGCCGCGATGATATCGTGATTCATATCTCGATCTGGGCCGCCGACATGGCACAGTGTGCAGGCTTTGGCGCGTACGAGTTCATCCTTGGTATTGACGAGCCCATTTTTCTCAATGGATTCTCGGACGCTCAAGGGACCTTGGTAATGGGAGTCCCTCCAGGATTTTGAGGGGCCGTGGCAGGCTTCGCAGCCGACCCCTTCGGGGAGTGCAGGCAGGATGCCATCGCTGGATAGTTCGATGGAGGTGTTGTGGCAGGCCAAGCAGTTTTGGTAGGCGGATTGGTTAGAGATTTTGCCATCCACGAGGATGCCCAAGCGTTGGAGGATCTCGACGGATCGCTCGGAGTTGAGTGTCGTCCAGGATTTGGCGTGCGGATCGCTTTCGATCCACAGCGGGTACTCAGACCCTCGGGGAGCGACGAGCGAAGAGACGCCTGCGGCGGGTCCTCCGTGGCATGCTGAAGCCGAGCAGGATGGGGCGCCAAGCGACACGCTGGAGGCCCCGATCAGGGAGTCTACCCCCCAAGGATTGGTTTTTGTCGCCGAGTTTTGAGTTGTCTGGAAAGCTTTCAGTTCGTTCAGAGCGCTCACAAGTCCGATGACGAGCAAGCACGAAAGCGTCAATGGTAAGGCTTTTATCGAATGCCGCTTATTGACGTTCATAGGCGAGACTTCCGATTCATTCCTTCGACGAATGTAGACGATAAGATTTTGAGAAAGTAACAGATCTGGCAGCGATATTACAGGACGTTTATCGACTATACTGACGCGGAACGTCTAACGTTTGGGCAATAGTTTTTTTAGATCGGATCGGTTTCCCTCCGTGAGTCAACCAAACATGCGAATGCGTCTTGATCTTAAAAAGGCTGGAGTAATTGTAGGGGATTTAATGCTCGACGAGTACGTGGAGTTGGGGCGGCGTGACAAAACGGACTTGGGTGATCAGGTTCCGTTTTTGAATCGATCTGGGGGGATTGCCCGATGGGTGGTTGCCGACTCTGGGGGAGCGAACAAGCTTCCTCGGAAGGTTTGTGGGATTGAGCCACTGGGATCTGGGAGGGTGAAAGTTTCTAACATTCACGCCAGCAACAGAGAGTTGTGGGTTGTGGAGAAGGGGACGGAGAGGGTTAGGATTTTGCCGAATGATTCGGTCGAGAAGTCTTTGCCAATTGAGTTGGTTTTACCTGAGGACCTGGGGGTTTCCATCGAAGTTTTGGATGAGTCTGAGTTGGTACCAGAGTCAGTGGACAGCAATCCGGCATTCGAAGATCAGTTAAAGTCGATTCTTGGTAGCAGTGGGGCTTCGCACAGTTTTTCCAGCGGCACGAGCTTTTCGTCTCAAAGTTCAATCAGCGGTTCTCAAACGGTCTTTTCGCAAGATATGGAGGGAAATGAGAGCAGCCGTTTATTTCTGCAAGCCATGAAGAGGGTGATCCAGGCACTGCAGGAGCCGATCAATTCGCCGAAGTATCTCAAGGGGATTGCTGAGGCAGTGATACGGGTGATGGATATGGATCGAGTCCAGATTATCACTCGCCATGATGGCAGTTGGGTATACGATGAGCAGAATCAATTTACGAAATCCGCGAATGCCGAGCCTGAGTTGCCGTCCCGGAAAATGCTTGAAAGTGTTTTGTCTACAGGTAGGTTGATCACGTATCCTGACGATGAACAGAACGGGACTTCTGAGAGTTTGATGGAGATGCAAACGGCGATAGCGAGCCCTTTGTTTGATACTAGCAGCAATCGAGAGTTGCTCGGTGTTTTGTATGCTGATCGCCTATGGAAGATGGGTTCGCGCAGGAATGCGTCGATCACCAGCGATGAGAAGGAGTTCATCGCGATCTTGACTGTCGCGACGGCTTATCGATTAGCGAACCTCAAGAAGGAGAAAGAGCTCACGACGTATCAGCAGTTTTTTTCCCAGAAAGTGATCGCGAATCTTTTAGAGAAGGGAGAGGATTTTCTCGACGGCAAGGACACCGAGGTGAGTGTTTTATTCTGTGATATTCGGGGTTTTAGCAAGGCGACCGATTTGATGGAGGCCAATGCCGCCATGCGGTGGTTGAGCGACACGCTCAGCGAGCTATCCGCGGTGGTGCTCGAAGCCGATGGTGTTTTGGTCGATTATGTAGGAGATGAGTTGTTCGCGATGTGGGGGGCACCCGAGGAGGAGCCATCGCACGGTTATAGCGCTGTCAGGGCCGCGTTGGACATGATGAGGCTCAAACGAATGCTCAACGAGCGTTACAAGGGTAAAATCGGTTTCAAGATCGATTTTGGTATTGGTTTAAATACCGGACCAGCACGGGTTGGAAACACTGGTTCGAGGCAAAAGTTCAAGTATGGTCCTATGGGACGGACGGTTAATCTTGGGAGTCGCATTCAGGGGCTAACCAAGCAGTGGAAGGTTGGGACGCTGATGGCCGCCAAGACCGCAGAGTGTGTACCGCCCGACACACCCAAGCGTCGGCTATGCCAGGCCCGGGTGGTCGGATTGGATGGCCACGTCGATCTTTATCAGCTCATGAGCGACGAGGAGGCCGACGAGAGGTTGATCGCTAAGTATGAGGAGGGTTTAAATCTTTTCGAGAGCGGGAATCAATTTCGCCAAGCCGCAAGGCTCTTTGGCGAGTTGGTTCAGATGTATCCAGATGATGGTCCAGCGTTGATCATGCTAGAGCGGTCGGTCAAGCAGTTGGTCCATCCTGCTCCGGATTTTTCAACCATTTGGGAGGCAGCCAGCAAGTAGATCTTGTGCGGTCGGGCCGATGGGAGCAGCATTCCCAAAAATTTGACTTTACGGGGGTTTTCATCTAAACTTATCCCCCGTTAGTCCCGTCCTGTTCGTTTGTGAAGGGTAATAGTTGTGCTCCTTGTTCGCAAAATGCACCTTCACTATGGGCCAATAGCCCTGGCGAGTCTGCTCATCGTCGGAGGTGGTATTTGGCAATTTGTGGCAGGCCCCAAGGATTCAGCGGTCTCTGGTAGCTCGCTAGCAGGTCTTGTCGTTGGTAGCATCGCAGCGGGAATCATTCTTTTTGAGTTGCTTTTATGGCCTCGCAAGAGGTTGCGCAAGTACAAGCTCGGTCGCACCAAGTTTTGGGTGGCTTATCACCTCTGGTTGGGTCTGGCTTGTGGGCCCCTTGCGTTCATCCACTCGGGGTTTCGCTTCGGGGGGACCTTCAGTACCATTCTGATGGTGTTGCTATTGTTGGTTCTTGGAAGTGGCGTTTTTGGTTGGGTCATGCAGTTGGTTATCCCTCGCTGGATGCTTGGGAATCTGCCTCAAGAAACCATTCCGAGTCAGATCGACGATGTGTCGTTGCTGAGTGCTCTGGAAAGCCGGCAGATGCTCACGGTTGCATTGGGGACCAAGCCCCCGAATACTGGCAAGTTGGTTGTTCTCGAGGACCAACTCGCTGCCTTGAAGGCGGGGAGTTCCCTGCCGTCGATGAGGTTGGCGCAAGACACCCCGCAGCTGGACAAGTCCAATGCAATTGTGGTCGGTGCCATGCAGCGCCGGGACCCTCAGCGGGTCAGTATCGTTCAGGAGATGGCTGGGGATCTGACCCCTGGGGATCGATTGGAGATTTGGAAGCAATACACGCTGGTCATCGAGCCATTCCTCCTAAGAAATATCGTTGCTAGTAGCACTCAGAGTTCAAAGAGGTCGCCTGTTCGTACGCTTCAAAAGACCCAAGATTGGTTTAAGAATCTTCAAGAGTCTTGCTCGCCTAGCGTGTCCCCGGTTTTGGATGCTTTGCAAGCCACCGTCGAGCAGCGGTTGCAGTTCGATGCTCAGAAGATGGCTCATGCTTGGCTCCATCGCTGGATAGCCTTTCACGCAGGCATAAGCATTTTGTTGGGTGTGCTATTGGTCGTTCACATCATCCAATCCTTGCGTTACATGTAACCGATTGAGGCTTTAGGACTCACTCTATGGCGATCACAGGCAAGCAGCGTTCGAGACGGATCGACCGAAACTATACTTCGGTTCTCGACCCATCCATCCTTTGGAAGCGACGGTTGGGATGGCTCGGGCTGGCTTTCGGGCTGGCGTATGGCATGTGGATTTTATCTCCTTCGGCGGCTAGGCAGTTAAGCACTGGGGAGCTTTCCAAAGCCCATCATGCGTGGAACGAAATCGGGTGTGAGAAATGCCATGCTCCGCTGAGTCCGATCAAAACCACCAGTGTTGGCAGGACTCCGCAGGCGATTGCCGAGAACAACGAGCGTTGCAATTCCTGCCACAGGATGTCGGACCATTTTCCGAACTCCATGAAGCCAGAAAAGCTCGAGCTCGAGTCTTGCGTCCAGTGCCATCACGAACACCTAGGATTCAATCACAACCTGCGCGATGTGGCCGACGAGAGTTGTGTAAGGTGCCACAAGGATTTGACGCAATATGTCAAGGATTCCGTCAAGGCATCATCACGCTCTCTGCCAAGTGTAGTCAGCTTCGACCCACAGCCTGATGGCTCTGGGCACCCGGGTTTCCGAGGGCTTAAAAAGGATACCGGCACCGTAAGCTTCAGCCACGTGCAGCATATGCGATTAGGTCAACCGAGAACTCCCGGTGATGCCACCGCAAAAAAATTCGACTCCTTGGCAGAACGCTACAAGGAGCAATATCAAGCTCGCGTGGATAATGGATTGGTACAACTCACCTGCGGGGATTGTCACCAAAGAGATCATGCTGTTTCTGGTTACGATGCAATGGAGCTTTATTCCTCCGATCTCGATACCGCGTTAGCTTTGCAGTCCAACGAACACGTGCTCTACCAACCGATCGATTTCAGCAAGCATTGCGAAGCTTGCCATCAGCTTGCAGTCCCTCATAAGCTCGATTTCAAAGACACCAATTACCTTGCGGATGTTGTCGAAGCCGATCAGTTGCAACGGCTAAGCGAGTCGGCGCGCAAGCAGAATGCCGATCCGAATTCTTCAGAAAAGAGTCTGGATGCGTTTCGCCAGTCCAGCACCGGTAAGGATCTAGTGAAGCTGCTAAAGAGCAAGGCTCCGGAGGCGAAAAGCACTTTGTATACCACCTATGGTTGCAACAAATGCCACCAGCTCTCTGAGGGTGCCAATCAAGCTTTGGTGACCGATCAAATTGTGGTCTCGAGTGGAATCAAATCGCAGTGGTTAAAGGACGCTAGCTTTACTCACGGAGCGCACGTGAACGTGCATTGCAAGAAGTGCCACGAGATGGATTTGGCTAGCCCAGCGACGCCCGATGCCCCGAATCCTCCCTTGGGTGGTCATGCCAGCCAAATCTTGATCGGTGGCATCGATACCTGCCGTGATTGCCATAAGGTCGACGAACGCAATCGTTTGGAAGCCCAAGGCCGTGGAAATCGCAATGTGGCAACTGCCGATTGCATCGATTGCCATCGTTACCATCATGAGCCAGTGCAAGCCAGCACGCCCAATGCATCGAACCCGCTGGCTCTAACTCCATCGAAAACGTCGACCTTGGATGCTCAAGGAAATTCGCCATGAGCCGAGGCTTTTTAAGCGATGTTGCTTGTTTGCTCTCAGCGATTTTTTTGCTTGTTTGCGATGCGTCGGCACAATTGCCTGGGGGGGTAGCGCCTGGGGGTCTGGCCAAAGCCAAATCGGACTTCTTCGTCGACCAGAGCTGCAACGGCGGTAATTGTCATGGGAGCAAGGTGGATCGAGCAGAACTTTGGAACCGATCTGGCGATATTTGGTTGATACACGATCCTCATCGCACCGCTTACGATTCCTTGTTGACTCCCGAATCCTTGGAGATTGTCCGTCGGCTCTGGAACAGCCCCGAGGGTGCTCCTTCCGCGACGCTCGCTCCAGAGTACCGGAGTTTTTTGGAGGCCAATTGCGTTGCTTGCCATGCAAGCGAGCTTGCTCCAATCTCCCAGCGGAAGTTGGGGGTTGATTGCCAATCGTGTCATGGATCCGCAAGTGTTTGGGGAGATTCTCACTACTCCGCTGCTTGGAAGGAGTTGGGGGCTGAGCGATTCAAGGATCCTTCGGCCACCGGGCGCATCAATACCGAATCCCCGTGGGTAACTGCACAAGTTTGCGGTTCGTGCCACGTGGGTCAAATGGGCCGCCATGGAAGTATCGAATTCGATGACCAAAGCAAGGTGGCCATTGAGCAGCGCGAGGTGTCGCATCGACTGATGGCCGCCGGCCACCCTCCGACCTATTTCGAGCTAGGGCATTTTCTCAGACGCTACCCCAAGCATTGGTGGGACCAAGACAACGTTGCTGATCCGGGGGTATCCAACGAGCCGCGCCAAACCGATCCGAGCCCGATCGCAGGTCGGTCGCTGGATACATGGCGAATCGGCAAGATTGTCAATGCCAAGCAGCGGCTAGAGCTTCTGGAGAATCGGTTGGGCAAACCCGAGTGGCCGGAACTGACCGAGCACCGTTGCACCAGTTGCCATCATCCGATTGATTCGTCACTGAAGCAGGGGCAGGGGAAAGAGGGGCGACGGAGCACGCAACCTTTTGCCGAGTGGGACGGATGGTACCTCGAGCAAGTCGACTTGGCCCTTGCGATCACGGAATTTCCTATGACGAATGATTCTGTAGAGCTGGCGGATCCTTTTCAAAAGCCTTTGGTGCAAAGCTGGATCAAGCATCGCGCGGAGTTGCAAGGATTGCTTTTGCATCCTCTAGCGCTCCACAATATCGAATCACAAAATAGTGCCATGGCTCATTGTCAGGCCATGCTCGAGATCCTCAGCGGTGTCATAACCAGTGAGTTGCCATTGGTTGATCTGGATCCTGTTTCGCTAAGAGATCCACTCAAGAAGGCTTGGGCTCAGCGTATCGCGTCTTCGGTCGAGTCTATGTCTTGGGAATCTGCGGTGCAAATGAAACTTGCCGCACAGGCCATCGACCCTGCGATGGATTATCCAGTACAGGATTGGGACCTACCGAAGCAGATGTGGAAGCGTGCCCAGAGCATGCCTTATAAGGCCTCTCGAAAATTCGATTGGAACAAGTTCTACGAACAAATCCAAGAACAGAAGAAACCTTGAATCACGAACTATGAAATCACTCGCTGAACGACAAGTTGGAACCCGGATAGCAAAGATGCTGCAGGACGTGCAGCATCGGCAAGGGTATGTTAGCGACAGCGATATTACGAGGATCGCTGGACAAGTTGGCGAGCCGGTACGGGTGATCCAGGATGTCGTAAGTTTCTTTCCGCATTACAGTCGTCAAGAGCCTGCGAAGTGTCGGGTTGCGGTTTGCCGAGACATGAGTTGCCGGCTCAGAGGATCGGTTCGAATCACCGAGCAGCTCAGCGAATTAGCCGATCAAGTAGGCCATGAGAATCTGCACATCCACGAAGCTTCCTGCCTGGGGCGTTGCGACCGCGCGCCTGTGATGATCATCGAGGGTCAAGCTCATGGGCAGTCGCTTTATGTCGATCGGAAAGTTGAGGAGTACCGAGGGATCGTTCAAGCGGTATTGGCCGGTGAGCAACCCGAATCGGACTCGGACTTGGTAACGGCAAAACCTGCGATGGACCGTTCAGAGATCGATTGCTACCGGAGCGGGTCGTTCAAGCAGAAATATTCAGCCGTCAAAGCCTTTTTTCTGGATCCGAGTACTGAGCGAGTTATTCAGGCGCTCAAAAATGCTGGTTTGCTCGGGATGGGTGGAGCTGGTGCACCAGCTTTTTCCAAGTGGGATGAAGCTCGTACGGCTCCTGGCGAAACGAAGTACGTTGTTTGCAACGCCGACGAGAGCGAGCCGGGGACATTCAAGGACCGAGAGATTCTATTAGCAGCACCTCATTTGGTTATCGAAGGCATGACGATGGCAGCGCTTGTTAGCGGGGCCAAACAGGGCTACATCTACATTCGGCACGAGTACCAGGAGCAGATCGAACGACTCAATGAGGCCATCGGGGAGGCTGAGCGTCTGGGAGCTTTGGGTCCGAACATTTTCCAAAGCGGTCGGACCTTTCGGCTCGAGGTGTTCGTCAGCCCGGGTGGTTACGTGTGCGGCGAACAGACTGCGCTGATCGAGGCGCTCGAGGGCAAGCGTTCTGAGCCCCGCAATCGACCTCCCGAATTGCAAACCAACGGTCTGTACGATCAGCCGACCATACTCAACAACGTCGAAACGTTTGCTTGGGTTCCATCGATACTCTTGCGAGAGCCAAGCGAGGAGGGTTTGGTCAAAGAGCAAATCGGCAACCCGGCCGCTACGAAGCAGACACCTGGACTTTGGTTCAAGTACGCCGGGCGGAATCGGTCCAAAGGGAAGCGTTTTTTCAGCATCAGTGGCGATCTGAACCGACCTGGTGCGTACGAGGTGCCATGCGGGATCACTCTTGGAGAGTTGATCGAGGAGTATGCCGGAGGCATGAAGGACGGAGTCGCGCTTCTTGCTGTAGCCTTGAGTGGGCCTTCTGGCGGCTTTCTCCCTGCGATGTTACCCGACAAAGCCATACGCTTCCCGAAGGTGGTCGATAAAGAGGGCAAGGAGACGGACGTGTTCAAGTTCCCATCCTTATCGAAGTCCCCGACGGATATTCGACTGCTCCCTTTGGACGTCGACGCTTCACGTGAGATTGGCTTTATGCTCGGAGCAGGGATAGTCGTCTACGGAGCGAACGCGGATTTACTCGACCAGGCCATCTCGTGTAGTCAGTTTTATCAGCGTGAGTCGTGTGGCAAGTGTGTACCCTGCCGACTTGGATCTAGAAAGATCGTTGACATGGCACAGCAGTTGGCCGATGCGGAAAATCCGTCGGTGTTGGTACCACAATTCGTCGACCATGCCAATCTGCTGTCACGAATCATGCGAACCACCAGTATTTGCGGTCTGGGGCAGGTAGCCAGTGAGCCGTTGCGGACTTATCTGCGATTTTTCTATTCAACGAACCGATAAAACTCGATAGCGAATCCTTGAAACTATGGCTACAGATCAAGAACTACTTGATGGCAACGAGTACATCAGCGCACGCGAGGAAGCTCTCTTTGCCAGGGATGTTGATGGGCAACTGATACGAAGAGCGGATGCCTCGCTGACTGATTTGGAGCAGGATGTTCGCATCACGATTGACGGAGAGTTAGTTGTCGTTAAGAAGGCGGTGCCACAGAGGAATTCCCAGGGGGTTGTCATCGTAAACGAACGCGGTGAGGTCATCCCGCGCGCCACGACGATTTACGATGCTGTCACACAGATGTATGTCCGCGGCGTCGAGGACGTAAACCCTGTTCCGGTGCTATGTCATCGCGAACACCTACAACCTGTCGGAGTTTGCCGCGTATGCATGGTCGAAATCGAGGAGCGCCGCAAAAGCGGACGAGTCAAGAAAGATCTCGTCGCTGCTTGTACCTATCACGTCAAAGAGGGGATGGTCATCACTACGCTGGCCAGCAAAGAAAACCCCAGAACGGTTGAGGTTTTGAAGGATTCGGTGGGTGTGATTGTCGAATTGTTGGCTTCGGAGCATTTGAGCCAAGAGGATCGAGAGGCCTTGGTAGATGCCCCGAAGCTTTATGAGCCCAACGAGCTAAAGAAGCTCGTGCATCGATTTGTGCCTAAGCCCACCGACTTACGATATCCACCGAGCGAACTGGCAGGAAAACGAAAACAGGATTCCTCATCGGAGATCATTGCGGTCAACCACGACGCATGCATTTTGTGCCAACGTTGCACTCGGGCTTGCAATGAAATCAAGAAAAACGATGTGATGGCCCGCGATGGCAAAGGCTATCCGACTCAAATCGCGTTCGATACGAATTTGTCGATGCTCGAGAGTTCTTGTGTATCGTGTGGAGAGTGTGTGATTTCTTGTCCAACCGATGCCTTGCAATTCAGGCCGTTGGTGATTGAAAAGCAGATTGAAAAACTCTCGGATGATATTCAGGCGGATCAGAAGAAGGCGGAACAGAGCAATGGGTTGGGCCGATCGTTTGAGATACTCAAACCCGAAGAAATGCTTGAGATACCAATCTTCTCAGGGATTCCGTACAAGTTTTTGCAGTTCAATGGCGGGGCTTGCGTGCGTCGAGTGCTGCAACCCGGAGATGTCCTGTGCCGAGAGGGGGAGTACGGTGCCACGGCGTTTTTGATCCAACGTGGAAAATTTGAGATCCAATTCAGCAAACGGGGTTCGAAGGTGGCCAACTCCAAGGCACCAGGCAAGGGTCTTTTCAGTCGCATCTTCTCGAGTGCAGGCAACTTGGTGCCAACACTTGCTACCGGTTCGGATACAGCAGCCTCATCAAATAATCAGAAGATTTATCGAGGGGCCGAGGACGTCATTCTCGGCGAGATGGCTTGTTTGAATCGATATCCAAGAACTGCCACAGTGCTTGCGGTTGAGGAATCCGAAGTCATCGAGATCGGTAGCAACGTGTTGTATATGTTGCAGCGAAACGGAGCCAGTCGCAAAGTTCTCAACGAAGCTTATCGCCGTCACGCGCTCAACACGGACCTGAGTCGGATTCCGATCTGTCGAACTTTGTCACCTGAGGATGTGCGTAAACTCGCCCAAGGTGTCGAGTTGATGAGTGTCGAGCCCGGCCAACCGATCTTCAGGGAGGGGGAATCGGGCGACGATGTCTTCATGATACGTCTGGGTTACGTCAAGGTATCGCGAATGCAGGGGATGCGGGACCAGGTCGTTAATTATATCGGTCCAGGGGGGTTGGATGGGAGTATCGGAGTGTTCGGGGAAGTGGCTGTTTTGTCCAAACTTTACCAGAGCGAGTTGGCCGACGAATTGCAAGTGCTAAACTACCCGGCCGGGTTGCGGACCTCCAGTTGCACAGCTTTGGACCACGTAGAGTTGGTACGCATCCAGGGGCCGCTGATCAAGGAGATCGCCGATGCGAATCCGGAGTTTCGCAAGACTTTGTTGGATCGTGCGGAAATGCTTTTGGCTCGCGATGCCAAGCGCGATGTCGCGGATAACACGCTCAAAGCGAATTTCGTGGCTCAGGGTTTGTACAACGCGCAGAGTCTCCTGGTTTTGGATCTAGAATCCTGCACGCGATGCGATGAGTGCTCCAAGGCTTGTGCCGATGCACATGATGGTGAAACACGATTGGTTCGAGACGGCTTGCGATTCGAAAATTTTCTGGTGGCCACAAGCTGTCGATCCTGCACGGACCCCTATTGTTTGGTTGGGTGTCCGGTCAATGCGATCTTTAGGGAGGGGGACAAGGAGATCGTGATTGAGGATCACTGTATAGGCTGCGGTCAGTGCGCGACAAACTGCCCGTATGGGAACATCACGATGTACGGTCACCAGGACGGTTATCGGGTCGAGGGTGATCGCAAGATTCCTGTGGTAAGGCAGCGCGCGACAACTTGCGACCAATGCAAGAGCATAGGAGGCACGCCACGTTGTGTGTATGCATGTCCACATGAGGCTGCATTCAGGATGTCTGGCGAGCAGCTCACGACGATCGTTGCTGAGCGATTGTCCCAGTAGCACGCCGGTAATTTGGCGGTTCGATCCGCCGCTGGGTTTTAGTCTTTGGGTTTTCGTTTTCCTGGGCGTTGATCGTCGTCTCCTGACGAGTCCTTGTCGGGACCTCGTCCACCTCTGAATTTGCTACCTCGTTGCCTTCGATTATTGAAGCCACCTGTGCGTTTGGAATCGTCGGGCGATTGGTTGTCGCCTTCACCGGTGTCGACGGCTTGTCCGATTCGATTTCGATTGCGCTGGATTTTGTCGCGTATGGCAGCGGCCCGTTCAAACTCCATATCTTCCGCAGCAGCCATCATTTCGTCTTGGAGTTCGTTGAGATACTCTTGGGTGACGATTTTTGGTGGTGCGCTCTGAATGATCATATCGCGAGCCTTTTTTCGAAAGCGCGCATGCTCTTGGATGCTCGCCGTGATTTGCTTGCGCACAGTCGTTGGAGTGATATTGTTTGCGAGGTTGTACTCTTCCTGTTTTTTTCTCCGGCGGCTAGTCTCCTCGATGGCGATCTGCATGGCTTGGGTGACCCTGTCGGCATACAGAATGACCTTGGAATTTACGTTCCGTGCAGCACGTCCGATGGTCTGAATTAGCGAAGTTTCGCTTCGCAAGAACCCCTCTTTATCGGCATCGAGGATGGCGACCATGGAGACCTCTGGTAGGTCGAGTCCTTCGCGGAGCAGATTGACGCCAACGATCACATCGCAGTGGCCTTCTCGAAGATCGCGGAGCAGATCCACTCGTTCGAAGGCGTCGAGTTCGCTGTGGAGCCAACGGCATTTGAGGTCTTGATCGCAAAAAAAATTGGAGAGATCCTCTGCCAGTCGTTTGGTCAGAGTGGTGACCAGGACGCGATCTCCCATGGCCAATCGTTCGCGAATTTGGGCTAGCAGATGATTGATCTGTCCTTGGGCTGGCACAATCTCGATGACCGGATCGAGCAATCCGGTTGGCCGGATGACTTGTTCGACCACTTCGCCACCGGTTTTTTCAAGTTCATAGTCTCCCGGGGTGGCCGATACGAAGACGACTTGGTTGACCCTTTGCTCCCATTCTTCGAATCGCAGAGGTCTGTTGTCCAGTGCGCAGGGGAGTCGGAATCCGTGATCGACGAGAGTTGTTTTGCGGTTGTGGTCCCCGAAGTACATAGCGCGCAGTTGGGGGATTGTCACGTGCGATTCATCGACGATGACGAAGAAGTCCTTTGGGAAGAAATCGTGTAGGGTGTCTGGGGTTGCCCCAGGTGGTTTGCCCGAAAGGGGTCTTGAGTAGTTTTCAATTCCTGGGCAGTGGCCCGTCACGGAGAGCATTTCCAGATCGTATTTGGTGCGGGATTCGAGCCGTTGGGCTTCGAGGATCTTCCCCTCTTTTTGAAATTTGGCCAGTTGCTGAGCCAATTCCTTTCGGATCACGCCGATGGCCTCGTAGATCCTTTGATCGTCGGTGACGAAATGTTTGGCGGGGTAGATCATGAGCGATTGTTCCCTGGAGAGGGCTTGGCCTGTCTCGGGTTGGATGATCGTCAGTTTTTCTACTTCGTTGCCCCAGAATTCAATTCGCAGTGCGAAATCTTCGTAGGGTGGCCATATCTCGATGGTATCGCCTCGGATTCGGAAGTTGCCTCGTTGGAAAGCGGTATCGTTTCGTGAATACTGGATATTGACGAGTTTCAGCAGTAGTTCTTCTCGGATCACCAGTTCGCCGATACGGATTGGCACGACCATCTTGCTATACATTTCCGGAGAGCCCAGACCGAATATGCACGAGACGCTTGCGACAACGATGCAATCGCGTCGGGTGATCAGGGCGCTGGTAGCTGCCAACCGCAAGCGTTCGATTTCCTCGTTGATCGAGGAATCCTTTTCGATGTACAAGTCTTTTTGGGGTATGTAGGCTTCGGGTTGGTAGTAGTCGTAGTAGCTGATGAAATAATGAACAGCATTTCGGGGGAAGAACTCTCGAAATTCGGAGTAGAGTTGTGCAGCAAGCGTTTTGTTGTGGCTCAGGATCAGGGTTGGCCGTTGGACTTGTTCGATGACATTGGCCATGGTGAAGGTTTTCCCAGAGCCGGTCACTCCCATGAGCACCTGCTGGGGTGTGCCTCGGCGGAGACCTCGCACGAGCGATTGGATCGCTTGGGGCTGATCCCCGGCGGGTTTGTAGCTGCTTTCGAGCTCAAAGGGTTTGTTAATCATTGGCTTGGTGGACTTGTTTGGTTCGAGTCAGTTGTTGGTGAGAGTCTCAGGTAGCGAGTAAGGACACGAACTCTTTGTTCTTTGATTCCTGGGATATCTGCCAATTGATCGAGGCTTTGGAATCCGCCGAGTTCGTCGCGGTGTCGGAGGATGGCTTCGATGAGCTTGGGCCCTAGGCCTGGGATCAACTGCAGTTCCTCGGCCGTAGCTTGGTTGATGTCTACGGTCCACTGGTGGGTCAGTTGACGGTCCGTGTGAGTGCCTAGGTTGTCGTATTGACGTTGGTAGGCGATCCAAGCAGTGGCCGTTAGCAGACCAGCGATAGCGAGAATTCCAAGCACACGATTTCGCACACCGAGGGCATGGTAGACGCTCTGCTCGAAATGCGGTGCGGTAGCCTCATGACCGTCCGTGGTGTCGTTCAATCCGTTGGTTCCTTGCTCAATCTAAACAGATCGCAACTGGGTCAGGACCTCATGCACGATTCGATTGATTACTTCGTCGCTAGCTCCGGAGGAGATTTCACGGGTGGAGGAGGGCCTGGCTTGCATGAAATCAAATCCTGCAAGCATTTCTTGGAGCTTGCGTTGGGCTGCATCGGCGGCGGTCGATTGCTGTGGCGAAAGAGGCTGTCGGGATTGTCCCAGATCCCAGCCGCGGATTCTTGCACCCCGGCGGAATCCTTCGGGGAATTCCAGTGTGGCGAGCATTGCATCGAACAGTGGCAAGAGGCGGTATTGCAATTGCATGGCTCTGTCCCACTGCCCGGACTTGCAAGACTCATAAATCGCGCGGGTCAGTTCTGGCACTACTCCGCTCGTTGCGTTGGTACCACCGTCGCATCCGACCATAAGCATTGGGACCAGGGAGGCGTCCCAGCCGGTCATGAAGAAGAAGTCCTTTCGCAAAGGGCGAACTTCAGAGATCATCCGCATCATATGGGGGATATCTCCGGAGCTGTCTTTGATACCAACGACTCTTGGGCACTCCTGCGCAAGTCGCTTGACGGTGGCCACATCGATTGGGGAAGCGAACAAGGGGATGTTGTAGAGGGTCACATCGACCGAGACGTTGTCAGCGATTTCTTTGAAGTAAGCGAACACGCCGTCGGGAGCTAGGCGGTAGTAGAACGGCGCGACGATCGCGACGGCTCGGCACCCTAGGTTTCCGTATAGGTCGCAGGCGCGGATGGTCTCCCCGACGTTGGCTTCGGCGGCTCCTGCCAGGATCGGCACTCGGCCGCGAGTTTGGTCCACAACGACCTCGATGACCCGCCGGCGTTCTTCGGGGGTAAATCTCACAAACTCCCCTGTGCTACCGTTGGGATATAGACCGTGTACACCCCGATCGATGAGCCAATCGACGTAGCCTCGAAGCTTGTCCTCGTCGAGTCGACCACGGGAATCTAACGGGGTGATGTTCGGAGTGAAAATACCGGAGAGTGGCTGGTTCATGGCTGTGAAGATATCATAGTTGGGTTGGGTTTTCCATGCGTAAGCACAGGGATTCTAGGCACGGGGAGTCTAGGTTTCAAATTCTTGTGACGCTTTGGATTGCTAGCCAAGCTGGGTTTGGGTAGGGGTAAAAAGTTTTCGCTCGGTGGAAAAAAGGTTACAATCGATGTGTGCGGAATTCGGCGAGGATCAGGACATAGCAAGATGAACGTATGGTTGATGGGTCAGTCTGGCGGAGCGAGGCAGATGGGGATCGATTTTTTCGATCTTTTGGTCCGCGGTGGGATTTTTATGGTCCCGATCGCCTTGATGAGCTTGGTCGTAGTGACTTTCCTGTTCGACCGCTGGATTGGGCTTCGGAGAGGCAAGTTGATACCGGGTCGAATCGCGAATTTGCTGCGAGGGGCTACAAAGTTGGGGTCGTTGGATCCGTCGGAGATCTATAGGCTCTGCCGTGGAAATTCGGCGTTGGAGCGAGTCGTGCAGTCCGCTGTTTTGAGAGCTGGAAGGCCCCATAGCGAGATTCAGGCGACTGTCAGCGAGGCGATTCAGCGGGAGGTTGATCGATCGTATGCCAATGTCCGTTGGTTGAACCTAGGGGCGGGGATCGCACCTCTTTTGGGACTATTGGGAACTGTATGGGGTTTGATCCGAGCCTTTCACGACACGACGAGGCTCATCGCAGGGGAGAATCGGGCCGATTTCCTGGCGGTGGGTATTTACGAAGCTTTGGTCACGACGCTCGCTGGTCTGATGGTGGCAATCCCAGCGGCTGTGGCGTCTCATTATTTCGAAGGCCGGATCCAACGGATCTTTCGTGACGTCGAGGAGTTGTCTAGCGATCTGGTTCGAGGGCTTGACTCTCTGGAAGGTAGAGTTCGAACTGAGTTGACCGGAAAGGAGTTGAGCGTGGTGCCGACGGAGCCTTCCTCGGCTGGATATTCTCGGACGATTCCTCCGCCGGTGTATGCTGATAAGCGGGGTTGAATGTTTTAGCCTAGCTTCATGGTGTTAGATGGCCAGCATGAGTTGCGAATAGGCCCAAGTACAAATCGCGATGCAGATGGCAATCAAAGCGAGCGTATAGATGAGATTAACTATCGACCAGAGGATTTTTTCAAGTGTGCTCAATGCGGGGCTCAACCAGAGCAAGGGCAAGCCGAGCGCACCGGTAACCAAAAACAGCATCATCAAAATGAACTTGCGACTCGATATCATCCGCTCCCACTCGGTCTGCGGACGATTGGCTCGATGCTCGACTTTTGTTGTATCTGAAGCCGCTGGGCTAGCTTTCAGGGTATCGTCCTTCGGCAATCTCTTGCTCCCACTGTTTCATCAAAGGCCAATCGATGGCGCAGGTCCCAAAATCGGATAGGTGCAAGTACCCGTTGAGGCGTTCTATCACTCGATTGATCATCGCTGGGTCTTTGCGAAAATAAGGGCCATGGCTGGGCAACAGCCACTCTACCGAGGAGTCTCTGATTCTTTCAAGCGAGCGGATGAAGGACGGGATATCGCTACCGTGGTGAGCATCGATCGCACCGACCCCGCCGTCGCGGTAGATATTGTCGCCGCTAAAGAGCAAACTCCCGAATTGGAAGGCCAGTTGACTATCGGCATGGCCTGGGGTTGACCACACGATCAGTTCTATGCCACCGATGCCGATACGATCGCCGTCCTTAATCCGATGTTCAACCGTCACCTTGGGCATCGGCTCAGAGATGCCTTGGGCGTAGATCTCGGCAAAGGTCTGCAAGCGATCTCCACTTTCCAAAAGTTCGGCAGCCTTGGGGTGGGCGGTGACTGTCGTCTTGAGAATCTGCTTAGCCTTGGCCAACCCCTGGCAATGATCCACGTCGGCGTGGGTGGCTAGCAAGGTCTTGCACTTCGAGAGTGGGAAGTCTAGATCGCGAATCAGGTCGATGATTTCATCGACATGGTCTTCATAGCCGATGTCGATGAGCAACCATTCATCCTGGTGGAAGACCAGATAGAGGTTGCAGCCGATCAAGTGTCCGGCTTGGACGTTAAGTTCGATGACATTGGGGAAAATCGGTTTGCGGGTGATCATATTGGAAAGTCTTTGGATGAGATGATGGTGGTGTAAGCCTACCAAACTCGACAAACTCGCTCAAGAATAAAGCGATGCTTCAGGTCGATTGCCATTGGCGAATCACCTCGAAAAGAAGAATAGATCCCGTTACGGATGCGTTCAGGGAGTCTATTTTTCCAAACATTGGAATGTGGACCGGCAGGATTTCTTCTGCTTGCCAGCGATCCTCAAGCCCGTTGGCTTCGCTTCCGATGACGATGGCGGTTTTATTGGGGAACTGGATTTGCGAATACGGTTTGCCGTTTTCGGTGCGGGCGGCCAAGCATTGCACGGAGCGTTTCATCAGCCATTGGAACAGGTCTTGCCAGTTGCCGATCGCGATAGGGACGGTGAACATGGCGCCTAGGCTAGCGCGGATGGCATTGGGGTTCCAGACTTCAGCGGTCGGATCGCTGAGTAGAACTGCGGTCGCCCCGGCCGCATCGGCCGTGCGCATAGCGGCCCCGAGGTTTCCTGGTTTTTCTAGTCTGTCGAGGACGAGGTATAGCTCATGTCCTGGGGCACCGCTTGAGGTTTGAATGCGACTCGGGAGGGATTCCAGGGTGGTCTGAGGAGGTATAGCCATCGCGATGGCTTGTTGGTCCTGTTCTCCGTACTGGAGTTTCCGCATGGGGATTTCAGATAGCCGTGTCCAGCGGATACCATGCGATGGTTCATCCATGCTCGATGCGGGCTTCATGCTCGAAGCGGACTTAGGGAGAATTGCTAGGAGTTCGCGGGTTGGGGATTCCCAAGCTTGCTCAGGGATGAAGATTTCAGTGCATTGGACACCTGCGGCCAAGGCGATCGCGATGTTGCGTGTACCATCGATGAGAAAGCGATCATGGCGGCGGCGGCCTTTAGCCTCCCGCAGGCTTGCGGCGAACTTGACCCGAGGGTTCGATGCACTGGTAATCAGTTCGCTTGTCAAGTCGCACGCTGCTAAAGAATAATCAACACAATAGTGGCCACTCGGGGAGTCGAACCCCGACGCCTCTCGGCACAAGATCCTAAGTCTTGCGTGTCTGCCAATTTCACCAAGTGGCCGTCTATGTTTTTCCGATTTTAACCTTCGCAGCGAAAGCTGTCGACGGTGTTGGGAAAAACTACCTTGGAATCGGCTTGCGCCATTGGCTGTTGGGATCCTCGGTGGGGGTGTCGGTAATGGAGCCAGAGGAGCCTGAGATTGTCGATGGTACGGGTGCGGGATCGTACAAAGAGGATTCAAGGATCCCGGTGGCTTGGACAACACCACTGCCGACGCGGTCCAAAGTCGCACCGGCTTGGGAGACAGTGCTGTTTACCGAATTGGCTGATTTTTCGATAGCGGCTCTTGCATTATCGGTCGCTAGTTTGAGTTCATTTTGAGCCGAGGCAACCGCATCCGTGAAGGGGCTTACGGAGTAAGCAGAGACCGACTTGGGGGCGGTTTGGTTGGGCTGCCCGGCTTGGTTGGGCTGCATAGGGAAATTGGTCGGGTTCGGGTTGATTGGATTTGCGTACGGGGAGCTCGGAAGGTTGCTCGGTGCATTGGGGGGAGGCACACGGGTGGCCTGATTCCAAGGCATATTCATCATCGAATTCGACTGGCAACCCCAAGAGGAGATGATCAGGGTTGAAGCAAAAAGCGTCCCTTGAATTTTTTTCGATAGCCCTGACATCGTAAGGATCCTTTGTTTAGGAAAGGTTTCGTTATGGTTTTTCAGCTTGCTGTCACTCCGGTTGCTGTCACACTCCGGGGGCTCAACACGCGAGCGGCCAGCTTAGCCTCATACTTGATTTCATTTGACGATGGCAATATCAGTCTTTGCGGGACACGGCCCAAAAGTAGAGGTTATACTTTGGGTCTAAAGGGGCGGGCTTTGGGGCCCCGCCTCGTTTGTTTGAGATTCTTTCTTATGGGAGCTTAGGAATGCCCAGCTGCGCGTATTGCCACGGCGTCATTCTCTTTGGTGGAGTCAAGCAGGATGGCCTAACGTTTTGCAATGCAAAGTGCCAAGCAGCCGGAGAGGTGATGTCGATTGCCAGTGAGGTCCCGCCGACTCTGGTCGCCGAAAGGCTTCTGGCCATTCGCAGGGGGCCATGTCCAAAGTGCGGTGGTCCGGGACCAGTCGACTTGCAGAACTCACACGTGATCACATCCTTGCTTGTTGTGACCAGTTGGGGGACACGCATCGAGCTTGCGTGCAACCGCTGTGGTGTGAAAAAGAAGATATGGGGCATCTTGCACTGCATGCTGATGGGTTGGTGGGGGGTCTGGGGGCTGATCATGACGCCCATTCAAATCATGCGCAACTTCTTTGGTGCCTTTCGCAAGCCAGACTTGGCCGTTACGACCCCACAGCTCGAGCAGATGATACGTGTCGATATCGCTCAGCAGGTCATGGCTCAGGGACCTCCGGGTCCTGTGTGATTTTGAAGATTTCGTTAAAAGGTGTTTTGGTCGTAAGTAATGTAAGCCCAGGCTCCAACTCAATGACATGGTGCTTCTTGCTCGAAAGGCGACCTTGGGGGGAAAGCGATCTTCGATCTTCGAACCCTGATCCCCGATCCCCAGTGACTGCGCTCTGACAAGACGAGCGACTTTAGTCGAGTCAGATCGAGTTAGTCGAGCACGAGTACGAGTACGAGCATCAGCACGAGTACGGGAAAGTCCAGAGTTTAGTCACATTAAGTTGATGAACTTTGAGCGGTTATCCACAATAATTCCTTGAGAACCGAAATTTCATCTCGACACGAACTTAAGAGATCCTGTATCGAAGTGGATGTCCAGCGAATGCTGCCTAGCTAGCAAGCCGCATCTTATCCAGAGGTTTCCTGATCTATGAATCGTTTCGAGAGCTTTTTGATCGGTTTGGCTGCCGGCATCGCCACACTCTATCTGGTGATGCACTTTACGGTTGTTCGGGCTAACGATGGTTTTCACTGGATCCCCAAAGTCAGCGCCAAGCTCGATTTGCCCTACGAGGACGTAAGGGACTTTAAGTCTGAGCACTGGCAGAGGCGCCCTGGCTTGACCATGTCGATCCTTCGTGCACGCAAAGGATATTTGATCGACGACAGGACGCAGCGTCAGTTTCAGCAAGCGACCAATCAGATGATTAGTCAAGCTCGCTCGGCAGGACAGCCCAATGGGATGCGATCGCCAGCTACCGGTCAGATCAGATCGTCTACAAGCTCGATGCTGGCAGGTTCCGCAAGTACAGTGCGCTGAGTATCAGCCCTCGCTGACTCGAAGTTTGAAGCAGGCGCTATCGACGCTTGTTAGCTCACGGATTGCATCGTGCGCGCGGCTTGCTTCCGACTCGCTACATTCGTGGGTCATGATTATCAGCGGAACTTTGTTTGGCTCGCTCGACTCGGCCGGTTCGTGTTGAATAATCGAGGATATCGAAATACGGTGTCCACCCAGGATCCCAGTGATTTGAGATAGTACCCCAGGTTCATCGGCGACCAAGTATCGCATGTAGTAGCGTCCGATCGTTTTCGAGTAAGGGGTCATTTCGATTTCGCATTGGCGATCTGACCAGAGTTGTAGCCGTCGGAAGGTGATTTCTGTGCGGCCTGCTGCGGTGTCGATCATGTCTGCCACGACAGCCGATGCGGTGGGCATTTGACCGGCTCCCTGTCCATGGAAGAACATATCTCCAACCGCGTCTCCGACGATTGTGATGGCATTGTACGGGCCTCGTACCTCCGCCAGCGGGCGTCCGTTGCGGATCAATGTTGGAGAGACGTGCAGTTCGAGATTGTCATCGATCAGCTGGGCGGTAGCCAGCAATCGGATGCGATACCCAAGCTTCTCTGCGTAGCGAATGTCTTCGATTGTGAAGGCTTCTAGTCCCTTGCGGTAAATCTCCTTCCAGTCGATGCGAACACCGAACGCCAAATGGGCGAGGATTGCAAGTTTTTGGGCCGTGTCGCTACCGTTGACATCCATCGCCGGATCCGCCTCGGCGTACCCAAGTCGCTGAGCGATTTCCAGAGCCTTGTCGTATTCGAGCCCTTTTTCCGACATTTGCGTAAGGATAAAGTTGCTCGTTCCGTTCAGGATTCCTCGCAGAGAGATAATCTGATTGGCGGTGAAGCACTGCGTGATGTTGGCGATGATTGGGATCCCCCCTCCGACGCTTGCTTCGAAGGCGATGGTCCGACCCAGGCTTCTTGCTCGATCGAAGAGTTCCTCGCCGTGTTGTGCCAGGAGTGCTTTGTTGGCTGTGACGACATCTTTGCCCGATTCGAGCAATTGGAGCATGATGGTCCTGGCAGGTTCGATTCCACCGATCAGGTGTGCGACGACGCTAATTTGATGGCTATCGAGGATTTCTTGGAGGTTATCGGTTAGGATTCCGGAGGGTAGATCGTCGATTCCTCGGTTTTTGCTCAGGTCCCTAACAAGGGCTTTGTTGAGCCACAGGACACGGCCTGCGTGCCGTGCCAAGCGATCCCCGTGCTCCAATAGCAACCGCGCGACACCGGTCCCGACGGTTCCCATGCCGACGATCGCAACGTGGGTTTTTTCCATCCCGTGCCAGCGGTCTTTTTTAGGCTCTGTTGCCTGCTTTTCGCTTGCTCCAATGGGTTCGTTCAAGATCTTGCAGCTACCTTTATTCTGATACCCCAAAATGGAGGGGTGGGTTCTTCGCGTTTTTCTCGCAGTCCATTCTCTCCTAGAGTTTGTCGAGAGTACCCCAAACCCCACGAATTTGAAGGACAAAACCGGTTTTCTGGGCCGAAGAAAAGGGTGTGTGGCAAATTTTTTTCGAAAATTCTTTGGATGATGCGAAACAGGGCCCTCGGCGATGGGTTAGCCTACCCTTAGCGGTTTGTTGTTTCGTTTGAGATTCCAACTGAGAGTTCAACGCTTTGTTGATCTTCTTGCCTTACCCCTCAAGAGTCGGCTGAACGCAACCTCAAGCAAGCAGCGAATCGACCCACACACAACCATCCATCGCACGTTGCATGAAGGGACTTGCTCATGCTCGGCTCAGAAATCGCGCTTGGTCCAAATGCGGGCGAGTCGCAAAGTAAAACCAAGCCCAGCCACGTTAGGTTCACCGACTTTAGGTTCACCGACTTTAGGTTCACCGACTTTAGGTTCATCTATTGGCTGGCCTTTGCGATGTCATTAGGTGCTGCGAGCGCTCAGGAGTCGAAAGAGTCTGAGTCAACCACTTCGAAGCTCACCAAGCAAGAGTTGCAGTTCTTCGAAACTCGGATCCGACCGCTGTTGGCGACCAAGTGCTATGCTTGCCACTCGGTCGAGTCGGGGGAGTCCGAAGGGGGCTTGAGGCTCGATTCACGCGAGGCGATGTTACGTGGAGGAACCAGCGGTCCGGCGGTTGTTCCCAAGGATCCGGCCAAGAGTTTGTTGATCAAGGCCATTGAGCACCAGGACCCGAACTTGGCCATGCCACCGAAGAGTGCTGGTGGCAAGTTGTCTGCCGGGGAGATCAAGGAGTTGGGCCGTTGGGTACGAATGGGAGCGCCCGACCCTCGCAAGGAAGAAGACCATTTGGTTGCCATAGAGCAGATCAACGAATCTGCCAAATCGTGGTGGTCTTATCAACCACTTTCAGAGCCTAAGGTACCGGTCGAGGACTCCTGGGCTTGGACAACCATCGATCGGTTCATTGCACAAAAGCATCGAGAATCGAACGTCCATCCGGTTGCTGATGCTCAGCCCGAGGCGTTGCTGAGGCGTTTGTATTTTGATTTGACTGGGTTGCCACCGTCGATCGACCAAGTCCGTTCGTTTGCCGAGGATTTGAGCCAAGGGCCAACGCGTCAGGAGTCGATCGAGCGTGTTGTGGATCAGTTGCTCGAGAGCGAAGCCTTTGCGGTGCATTGGGCGAGGCATTGGCTGGATGTTTCCAGATACGCAGAGTCCTCGGGTCGCGACGTGAATGTTCCTTATAATCAAGCTTGGAGATACCGCGATTGGGTGATCGATGCGTTTCGCAAGAACAAGCCCTTTGATAGGTTTCTGCTCGAGCAAATTGCCGGCGATTTGATCGATGCAGACGACCCCAGAGAGAAAGCACAAGGGCTCATTGCTACCGGATTTCTTGCGATAGGTTCGAGGAATCTCAATGAGGCGAATCAGAAGCTCTTTGCATTGGACCAAGCCGACGAGCAGATCGATTCTGTTTTTCAAGCGACCATGGCCATGACGATGGCTTGTGCTCGTTGCCATGACCACAAATTCGAGCCGATATCGCAGAAGCAGTACACAGCCGTGGCCGGGATATTCTTATCGACCGATACTCGCTACGGAGCCTCGGGTGGTAACAATGCCCGCAATCCCGCCGAAGCGATCGAGCTTCCTGCCGAATGCGAATTTCCCACGCTCAGGCCATCTTGGAGCGAACAAGAGATTCGCAAGAAGAGAGAGGATTTGTCGAATCTCAGGAAACAGATCGCAGCGATTGTCGAGGAGATGGATCAGAAGCGCAGGAAGTCCAAGGCCAATGGTACCTTCGACCGAAGTCGCCAGCAGGAGTTGCGCAAGGCATCCCAGCAAGCCAACGAAATTGAGTTTCAGCTTTCGGCCCTCAACGACGACGACACCGTTCGAGCTCTTGCGATGGGAGTGGTCGATCGACCATTGGAGGTTCCCAAGCCCGATGCGGATCGAGAGCGAATGGGCCGCTACCTTGGTGGTATACGTCGTCCGGCTTTTCCCGTGATTGACAATAGTCCATTTTTCGCAAGAGGCGAAGTCGGTCTTGCAGGGGAAAAGGTTCAGCGATCGGTGCCCGATATTTTCGGGGACGCTCATGAATATCGAATCCCTCGCGATGCCAGTGGACGCCTGGAGTTGGCTAGATGGATCGTCCATGAAAAGAATCCGCTTACTGCAAGGGTTGCAGTCAACCGTTTTTGGCATTGGATGATGGGTCAAGGCATCGTCGAGAGTGTCGATAATTTTGGGACCACTGGAAGCCAGCCCTCGCACCCGGAGCTTCTGGATCATCTTGCACTTGAATTTGTCGCCCAGGGTTGGGATGTTAAGAAACTCATTCGCAAGATTGCCGTGAGTCGGGCTTATCAGCTTTCGAGTCTCGAGCAATACCCTGAGGCCATTGAGATCGATCCAGCCAACAAGCTCATATGGCGTGCGAAGAGTCGCAGGTTGCAAGCCGAAGAGATACGCGACGCGATGTTGAGTTTATCGGATCGACTCGATTCTCAACCGGTTCTAGGCACGGCGATGGCTAGGAAAAATCTTGGTAATCGTGTCGATCCGAGCCCTGCGAAGAAGCGGGCCAAGGGTGAGGTGTTTGCCGAGGACAAATGCCGCTCGATCTACTTGCCCATGCCTCGCGGGGCGCTTCCGGAAGTTCTTGAGTTGTTCGATCTGCCTGATGCGATGGTGGTGCAGGGGGCCCGTGAGACGACCAATGTGCCATCTCAGTCCTTGTACCTGCTGAACAACCCTGCGGTCGCAGGCATAGCAGGGGCGATCGCGCGGAGGATCACCGAAACGGTTCCTGGGCGGGGCGCGGAGAACTTTGAGCCGCGGGTTGAGCTGCTTTACCAGACGATCCTTTGCCGAAGACCGACTGGGGATGAAATGCAAATGGCTAACATGCTTTTCCGCAGCAGCGACACGAGCGAGGCTGGCTGGGTGAGCCTTGCTCGCGGTCTGCTGGCGACGGCTGAGTTTCGATATTTGGATTAGTTTCTTCCAGCGTTTTTAGTCTACTTCGTTTACGCCTTTGATTGCATGGGAAGTTGAACATGACTCTTTGCCAAAACCGAGTGTCTTTGCTGAGCCGGCGGAGCGTTCTGCAGAATACTGCCTGTGGTTTCGGATGGTTGGCGCTCTCGGCCCTACTGTCCAAGCAGGGGGTGGCCAGCCCTGGCAGCAAGTCGCCTGGGGCTCATTTTCCGGCCAAGGCCAAGCGGGTGATTTTCATGTACATGCGAGGTGGTCCGTCGCATGTCGATACATTCGATTATAAGCCTGAGCTGGAGAAGGCCGATGGGCAGACCGGACCGCGACCTGGGAGCAAATGGATGAAGTCCCCGTGGAAGTTTGAAAAGCGGGGCCAGAGTGGATTGTGGATCTCCGAATTGTTTCCAGAGCTTAGCAAAACCGCTGACGATCTGCTCATTGTCAATTCGATGCAGACCGATATACCGGCGCATGCACAAGCCACGATTCGGATGCATACCGGAACGAGTCAGTTTGTACGGCCAAGCGTTGGTTCGTGGGTGCTTTATGGGCTTGGGGCTGAAAACGAGAGCCTTCCGGGCTTTATCAGTATCGGTGCTTCGGGTAGCGCGCAGAACTACGGGAACGCTTTTCTGCCAGCATACTATCAGGGGATGCGATTGGGTAATGGCAATCGAGAGGTCGACGAAACTCAGGTGGCCAACCTTGCGCCTTTGGTGGGAAGCGAGAGGCAGCGTCGTGAATTGGATTTCATCCAGGGCATGAATCAGAAGAAGCTGCTGAACGATCCGGGGGATCAGGAGATCGAAGGGGTTATCCGCTCCTATGAAATGGCTTATCGGATGCAATCAGAGCTGCCGACGGTTCTAGACATCAAATCCGAGAGCGAGCAGACCAAGGAGCTGTATGGTTTGGACCGCAAGGATACCAAGAGTTTTGGTAGCAAGTGTCTCATGGCGCGTCGGATGATCGAGGCAGGGGTGCGGTTTGTCGAAGTTTCTCAAGGGTCATGGGACCACCATGCGTCTCTGAATCAAAAGCTCACAGAGAACTGCAACGCGATCGATCGGCCGATGTATGGGTTGATCACCGATCTGAAGCAGCGAGGGCTTTTGGACGAAACGTTGATTGTCTGGGCTGGGGAATTTGGACGGACTCCATATGCACAAGGCCGAGATGGTCGAGACCACAATCACAAAGCGTTCAGTCTTTGGATGGCAGGGGGTGGGATCGCGGCTGGCAAGCAGTATGGACGAAGCGGTGATTTTGGAGTTGAAGCCACCGAGAACCCTGTCCCGGTGGTCGATTTCCATGCCACGTTATTGGCCCTTTTGGGCTTAGACCACCAGCAGCTGACCTATCCTTATGCAGGCCGCGATTTTCGTTTGACCGACACCAAGGGGCAGGTGATTAGGGAACTCATCGGCTGATATTTAACGCGAGAAAAGCCCCGTTTTCTCCTTTCTTAGTCGAAAAAGCTAACCAATCCAGGGTTGCTTGGGAATTAAGCAGTAGGCCCAGGAATCTTTTGCCCGATGGATTCTCTATAGATTATCTATTCGTCGCTGAGGGCACCTTGGGTGATCTTGGTCTGCCGCATTCGGCGTTTCCTTGCCCCATTTAAGCTGTATAACGCCTCGGTGTGGTTGCTTGTGCGAATCGGCGGGTGTAGGATTCCATGGGATATTCATAGGGCCCTTAGGGAGGCGAGAGACAGTGAGAAAGAGCAAGCAAGAGTTTTCGGCCGGATTCACATTGGTCGAGTTATTGGTCGTTATTGCGATCATTGGGGTACTGATCAGCTTGCTTTTGCCTGCTGTCCAAGCGGCCCGAGAGGCTGCTCGCCGAATGCAATGCATGAGCCACATTCGGCAGTTGGCGCTCGGATGCTCGAACTTTGAGAGCGCCTATGGCAAGTACCCTTTTTGTCGAAAGTACGACATTTGGGATTCCTACACCTGGACTAGTCAAATCCTTCCTTACATTGAACAGCCGGTGATGTTCAATCAGTTATACACTTTGGGGACGCAGCCCTACACGACCAGTTACCCAGGTCCGAATTCCCTGATGGGTGACGATCCAAAACTCCGCGAAGCCCGTCAGAAC